>Ga0208695_1000172_pt1 | contig 86915 bp, 79 predicted proteins | sample AD_UKC111_MetaG_FD_184449 | JGI IMG/M metagenome (GOLD analysis project Ga0208695, IMG submission 184449) | Active sludge microbial communities of municipal wastewater-treating anaerobic digesters from Hong Kong - AD_UKC111_MetaG (SPAdes)... | ecosystem: Engineered > Bioreactor > Anaerobic >... | reverse complement strand
TATTGCCTGTTAGTCTTATACTTAATTGCAGCTTTGGTTACACCATATTTTTCAGCATATTTAATTAATGATAGACGAAATTTCATATCTTGTGTTATACTATCCATAGCGAGAAGCTCCTTTTGTTGGTTTTTTTGTGGTAAAAAAAGTATAACATAAAGAGAGTAATTCTCGCTATTTATTTATTAGATTTTAGTAGTAGCAGCAGCAGATCCTGTGGGTTTGTGGTAAACTCGCAGAGTTTTCCACAAATCCATAGGATAAAATGTTTTAATGTAACACATGTATTGTAATCCTACATATTTCAAAATGTTTATTTATATATTTAACTTTTCATATTTAGCTTAATATGATATAATTATCTATTAATATTTTGGTAATCCTACATTAATATGCAAGGGGATATGAAATGGCAGATAATAGCAATTATTTGGAAGAAATAAAGTATTTGAACGAAATCATAGGTTTGCTGAAATCCATGCTGGAATCCGAAAGAGAACAGCTTGAAAGCCGAAAGACGGATTTGATTCAATCAAGAAGAGAAATGTGGGAAAACACAACCCACACATCTGCCGATTTTGAAAAGCTTACGGATTTGAATCAGTATTTAGGTGCCCTTCAAGCTCAAACCTTATCCTATGCCGAGCTTGCAAAACGTATTTCAAAGCATGAAAGGATGCTGGATAATCCCTATTTTGCAAGAATTGACTTCACAGAAGAAGGATACGATGACACTGAAAAAATATATATAGGTCTTTTCAATTTGATGGACGATGAAACCCATGAAATTAAGGTCTATGATTGGAGGGCTCCCATTTCCAGCCTGTATTACAGAAATGAAGTCGGTCCCGTGGAATACAAGGCTCCCGCCGGTTTAATAAAAGGCTTTGTTTCACTAAAGAGGCAGTTCAAGATTACCAGGGGCAAATTGGAATATTTTATTGACAGCAACATTAACATTTTAGATGAAATGCTTATGGTAGCCCTCTCAAAAAATATGACCTCAAAGATGAAGACCATAGTGGAAACAATACAAAAACAGCAGGACTTAATAATAAGAGACTTGTATAATGACTTGCTGGTTGTTCAAGGGGTTGCAGGCAGCGGCAAATCATCGGTAGCCTTACACAGGATAGCATACCTGATGTATCAAGGTTTAAATTTAAATTTGAGCGCCAACAACATCATAGTAATTTCACCGAATCCTTTGTTTTCAAAGTATATATCCAATGTCCTTCCGGAATTGGGAGAAGAGAGCATAAATGAATATACCTTTGAAAATATTTTTGTAAAATTATTTGGCAACAACCTTTCCATGAAAACGAAAAGTGAAAACTTTGATAACATAATCACCGCAGAAACCGAAGAAAAGAGGAATTTTCAAAGGTCATACGATGAATTCAAAGGCTCTTTTGTTTTTTCAAAAATCCTGGACAGGTTTTTGGAATATTATGAACGTAAGCTCATACCCTTCGAAGATGTGTATTACAACGGGAAAATAATTGAAAAGCGAGAGCTGGCGAAAGCTTTTCTCCTAAGCAACAAGTTAAATATGCCTATAGGCAAAAAACTAAAAATAATTGAAAGCCGCATAATGGAAAAGGTTAAGGACAACAGGGTCGAAAGGCGGAACAAAATAGAAAAGGCAGTAAACAAATTAAATAATCACGAATTTGAATCAATGTCTTTTACAAGGCTCTTGGCAGCCAAAGAAACCTTAGCCTTGAAGGAAAGGTTGAAAAAATACACTGAAATCGATGTTTTTTATCTCTATAAAAAGCTATTTTCAGATATAAGCCTCTTTAAAAATATTTCCAAGGGTCTTGACCTGCCGGAAAATATAGATGAAATAATTAATTATACAAGGATGGCCTTAAGTGACCCCTACAATCTTCCCTATGCAGATGGAATAGCCTTGATATACCTCAAAATCAAAGCAGAGGGTTCTTCCCTCTTTAGCGGCATTAAGCAGGTTGTAGTTGATGAGGCCCAGGATTACTATCCCGTTCATTATAAAATTTTAAAGGATTTATACAGGTATGCAAGGTTTACAATAGTGGGTGATATAAATCAGACTATTGAAAAAAGCTCCGACCTGTCCTTATACGATGACATCATTTCCATTTTCGATTTTGAAAAAAGCAATAAGGTATTCCTGAACAAAAGCTACAGGAGCTCATACGAGATAGGCAGGTTCAGTGCAAGATTATTGGGTGATGAAAACCATGCGGAATTCTTCAAAAGAAATGAAGAAGAGCCCCTTATCTTAAAGGCAAAAGAAAAATCCCATCTTTATGATGAGATCATAAAAACCATCGACAAATATAATACCGAAGGTTTCTCTTCAATCGCCATAATATGTAAGGACAGGAAGGAAGCAGCTGATTTATATTTTAAACTGAGCACCAAAATTAAAATTAAACTTATTGACTATCTGGATTATGACAGTATTTTGGAAGGCAACATGATACTCCCGGTATATTTGGCAAAGGGCCTTGAGTTTGATGCCGTTATCGTATATGAAGCAAACGACGAAAAATATAAGAGCGAATTTGATAAAAAACTCTTATATATAGCATGTACAAGAGCCCTTCACAGGTTATCATTATTTTACACCGGGAAATTAACAAGATTTTTGCAATAAACTTAGAAGTAAAAAATCCGCTTAAAATTTAAGCGGATTTTTTTTAGTGAAAATAAGCGGATGATGGGAATCGAACCCACACAGCCGGCTTGGGAAGCCGGAACTCTGCCACTAAGTTACACCCGCAAGTATATGGAGATAAGGGGGATCGAACCCCTGACCTCTTGAATGCCATTCAAGCACTCTCCCAACTGAGCTATATCCCCATATTAAACCGGTTACACCAGCATATATAATTTAATATATTTTTTTGAATTTGTAAAGTAGAAAAATATAAAAAGATCATCAACATTTACTAAATGTTAAAACCTGCAACAAGAAAGTCACAGGTTTTAACATTTTGGAGCTGGTGAAGGGAATCGAACCCCCAACCTGCGGTTTACGATACCGCTGCTCTGCCTTTGAGCCACACCAGCACATTTCCTAATTTTAGCCGGGCTACAGTACATATTAATACTTTTTTCACTTTTTGTAAACAAAAATTTTGAATTTAACAAATTTTGCCGCTGATTTCCGGGAAATATATGGGTAACATAAGGATTTATATGACATATATTGTAATATATAAATATTGTATAAGGGAGAGTATATATGGATAATAACAATAAATATTTCAGTAATATGAATGAGGGCACTTCTTATGATGTAGATATTAATAATGAAGTATTCAGCACCAGGTATGATTACGATGACAGATATGATCCCATGTTAGACAGAAGATTTGACCCCAGATATGACAGGTATTTCTATGACCCCATGAGGTATTACCGCTTCCCCTATTGTGACAGGTACGGAAGATGTGAAAATCCTATTTGGTGGTTGTTCTGGCCTTTCTTTTTCCTCCAATAATGTTTGTAAAGAAAAAGGGACGCCTGGCGTCCCTAAAACTTTCGGCTTCCCGGTTTTACCGGTTTGGACCCTGCCTTGCACATGGGACAGGCTTCCTGGTCATAGGTATCAAAGTACAATTCTATGGCGCTGTAAACTGGCAGATGAATCTCACTTACCTTCCTGTCAACTATGCACCCGATTCCTACTACTACACCGCCAAGGGCCTCAAGAACTTCGGCTGTTTCCATGGAGGATTTCCCGGTTGTGACAACATCTTCCATTATCAGGATCCTGTCACCGGGTTTTATTTCAAAACCCCTTCTGAGGGTCATTACATTGTTTTCCCTTTCCGTAAATATTGCTTTTATGCCTAGTTGTCTGCCAAGCTCATAAGCTGCCGTTATTCCTCCCATGGCAGGCCCGGCAATCACATCAAGATTGAGTGAAGATACCTTATTTTTAACGATTGAAATTATTTTTTCCGCCTTGTCGGGATACTGCAGAAGCTTTGCGCACTGGCAGTACCTGTTGCTGTGTTTGCCCGATGAAAGAAGGAAGTGGCCTTCAAGGAGGGCATGACATTCTTTCAATATTTCAAGTACATCCATATATTTTACCTCTCGAATAGTTTTAGATTATTCCCCTTATCTCATCCAGGGATTTAATATTTTCACGGTCCAGGAATTCTTCCAGGTCCTTTATTATGTCCGGGCATATATCAGGCTTTATAAAGTTTGCTGTTCCGATTTGTACCAGGGAAGCTCCTGCCATGATGAACTCAATTACATCGGTCGCATTCATTATGCCTCCCAATCCGCATATGGGAATTTCTACCATTTTGGCGGCCTGGTGGACCATTCGAAGGGCCACGGGTTTTACACAGGGTCCCGAGAGCCCGGCATATATATTGTCGAAAACAGCTTTTCTCTTTTTAACATCAATTGCCATGGCTTGAACAGTATTAATTAAAGAAATCCCATCTGCCCCGGCTGCTTCGCAGGCAAGAGCCATATCAGGTATATTTTCCGCATTTGGTGATAGTTTAACCATAAGAGGTTTCTTGCAAACCTTCCGTACTCTCGATATCAAATCATAGGCAAGGGAAGATTTAACGCCAAAGGCCATACCGCCGCTTTTAATATTGGGACAGGAAATATTAAGCTCAATTGCATCTACCCTTGCATTGTTTAATTTTTGGATGCCTTCAAGGTAATCTTCTTCACAATGGCCTCCCAGATTTGCAAAAATAAGGGTATCATATTTTTTCATCTTTGGAAGTTCTTCAGATATAAACCTGTCAACTCCCGGATTCTCAAGTCCTATACTGTTCATTAGCCCCATGGGAGTTTCCCAAAGCCTGATTCCCTTATTCCCCAATTGTGGCTTCAAGGTGAGGCCCTTGCTGCAAATGCCTCCAAGAATAGATAAATCGTAAAGTTTAGAAAATTCTTCCCCGAAACCAAAGGTTCCGGATGCAGCTAATATAGGATTCTTAAATTTAAGACCCATAGCATTGGTTTTTAAATCTGCCATTTTTCTCACCTACACTAATTCTTCACTGTCGAAGACGGGACCATCCTTGCATGCCCTTTTGTTTCCTGCCTTCGTTTCCACGGTACAGCCCAGGCAGGCTCCCATACCGCAAGCCATTCTTCTCTCTAAGGAGAGATAGCATTTAATATTTTTGGCTTTGCAGACAGATACAAGCTTGTTCATCATTGCTTCAGGGCCGCAGGCTGCAATTGCATCGTACTTTTCATAATCCACGTAATCGGTAACAAAGCCTTTTTCTCCAAAACTGCCATCCTCCGTAACTATAATGCACCTGTCTGTAAAGGATTTAAACTCATCGAATATATACATGTTTTCCGAATCCTTATAGCCCAAATAAACATCTGCCTTCTTGCCCAAGACTTTGCATAAATAGAGGAGGGGGGCAATTCCTATGCCTCCTCCTATTACTGCTGTCTTTCCTTTCAGATTTTCAAGATCAAAACCCTTCCCCAAGGGACCAAATACCTGGATTTTGTCGTTTTCCTTCAGGCTGCTTATTCTTTTTGTTCCCTTTCCTTCAATTCTGTATAAGAAGGAAACTATATTGTCATTTACGTCATTTACACTTAAGGGTCTTGGCAGCAAAAATGCATCATCCGTTGTTTTAAGCATAAAGAATTGGCCGGGCTTTATGACCGAATCAAACTCCACCGAAAGCCTGCGGATGTTTTTGGAAATTTCCTGGTTTTTCACAACTGGAGTGGTTATAACTTTCATTCTTTTCTCCGATTTATTTATCCTTACTTCTTTTCATAGGCAGTATCGCAGTAGATGCACCTGTATATGCCTTTTTCCCTGTCGGTAAGTCTGAATTTATGGACTATTTCCTGCTCAATGGAACTGATGCACCTTGGATTTTTACACTTAACAACATTTTCTACTTCCTGGGGCAATTCCAGGTTTATCTTATCTATAATTACCGAATTATCTATTACATTGATAGTAATGTTGGGGTCGATGAAGCCAAGCACCTTGAAATCCATGTCAATGTTATTTTCTATCTTTATTATGTCTTTTTTCCCGTATTTCTTGCTTTTTGCATTTTTTATTATGGCAACGCTGCAATCCATCTTGTCCAGATTTAAATAGTGATAAATTTCCATGGCCTTGCCTGCCTTAATATGGTCTATGACCAGGCCTTTTTCCACACTGTCTATATAAAGCATTATTCCACCCCCAATAATTTCATTATTAAAGCCATTCTTACATACATCCCGCATTTAGCCTGCGTAAAATATGCCGCCCTGGGATCACTGTCCACTTCAACCGATATTTCATTGACTCTTGGCAGGGGATGCATGAGGATCATATCTTGCTTTGCACATGACATTTTTTTGTTGTCTACTATATATGAGTCCTTTAATCTTAAGTAGTCGGCTTCATTAAAGAATCTTTCTTTTTGAACCCTTGTCATATAAAGGACATCCAGTGTATCTATAACATTTTCAAGTCTTTCCGTTTCCACAAAATCAATACCGTTTTTAATCAATATTTCTTCCCTGATATAATCCGGTACCCTCAGTTCATCCGGGGAAATGAGAACAAATTTTATATTCTCGTACCTGGCTAAAGCCTTTATCAGTGAATGAACCGTCCTTCCAAATTTTAAATCTCCGCAAAGGCCAATGGTAAAATTATTCAATCTGCCCTTTAAGCTTTTAATAGTCAGCAGGTCCGTTAATGTTTGAGTGGGATGCTGGTGTCCCCCATCCCCGGCATTTATTACGGGTATACCGGCATGCATTGCAGCCACTAAGGGAGCACCTTCTTTTGGATGTCGCATTGCTGCTATATCTGCATAGCATGCAACCGTCCTTATGGTATCGGCAACACTCTCTCCCTTTGCCACAGAGCTTGATTCAGCCGATGAAAAACCTATGACGCTTCCACCAAGCCTAAGCATTGCGGCTTCAAAGCTCAGCCTTGTTCTGGTGCTGGGTTCGTAAAACAAGGTGGCCAATATCTTTCCCCTGCACTTGTCGGCATAGGCGGCGGGATTTATAATAATTTTATCCGCCAAATCCAGGATTTCATCCAATTCTTCCGGGGATAAATCCATGGGTTCAATTAAAGATCTTCCTTTTAACATGTTTCCTCCTTTTTAGCCTCACAGGACTAGTTTAAAGTTTTCATCAATTCCTTCTATTAAGGGATATTCATCCCCATACCTCCGGCAAATCACTCAGGCATATAAAAATCTTCCTGAGCGCACAGCAAAGGAAGACTTGATTTATGTGTCCATATTTCATTTTTTCCCTTCCCAGCCTCTCTGTGCCAGATTAAAGGTTATTGATTTTAATTAATACTATTATATTTTTATCCCTATGTCAATACTTTTTATTGATCTTCTGAAGTTTCATTATCAACCTGGTATACGATTTTTGTTATCCTTCTTTCAACTTCGCTTCTGGGAAGCCACACCTGCCTGTTGCAGGTTGTGCATTTAATCCTGAAATCCGCTCCGATTCTAAGTATTTCCCAATCATACCCTCCGCAGGGATGTTTTTTCTTTAACTTTACTATATCTCCAACATTTAATTTCATGGGCATATGTCATCACCTCATATGGTAATGGTATTGATTGAACCTGATATCTTGTCAACTATATCATACATGTTTGTAACAGAACCAACCTTTAATTTGCTCTTAATTTCAAAGAAATCCAGACATGTTCCACATGAAACAATTTCCACGCCGCCTTCTTTAAGCTTCATTAAATCATCAATTGACTCTGAACCTTCGGTTGTAAGCTTAACTCCTGTATTTAAAAATATCATGAAATCGGGGTAGGGTTTTTTCTCCGATAAGGTGTAGAGAAAACTTTTCATCAGTATCCTGCCTAAATCATCCGAGCCCTTTCCCAATTTATCCGTGGTAATTAAATAGCCAAAGGGGCCCTTTCCAACTTCAGGTTCTTTTTGGACTTCAATAAGTGTTTCCGAAACTTTTTTGTCTTCCCCTTCCTTTTTTAGTACAAGATAGATACCGTCATCTTTGTTTTCACTGGTTACCCTGTATTTAGACTGCAGTCCGAATTTTGTAACATTTTCTTTAGCAATTTCGTTATCCACAATAACCGTAATTTCCAAAGCTCCTTCATCTGCTTCTTTTTTTGTCATAATAACTGGCTGTGGACATGCTTTTTTCCTGGCATCAACTATTTTCATATTTCTTCCCTCCGATAATTATCGTAAAAGCCTTTATAAGACAAGTAGTTTAATATAATGTTGTTATCGTAAAAAATTTTGCTGGATTCCGAATTCAATACCGCCTGCACCAATGGTTTGTCCTGCATAAAACTAAGGAGTGGAGCTGCCAGGGCAAAAACCAGGTATAAAATTAACACACTTTTTAAGATTCCCACAAAGGCTCCAAATATCCTGTTTGTAATATTCAGCAGGGGTAATTTCATTATAAGGTTTATCAGAGCCGTTATCAGAAGCAAGCCTGCGTATATGGTCAAAAATGTCAGTATAAAGCTTATTGAACGAATTAACAACAGGCTTAAATTATCTATAAAGGCAGCATAGGTGTCGGTAATTTCGCCGGCCATGATATTATTAAGAAACTTCTGCAACTCAACGGGAATTTTGCCCATCTTTTCAAGATCTTCAAGAGTAATTCTTGTTTCAAAATAATCATGAAATTTGACGAATAATTTTGTATTATTGAGCAAAAAATTTTCCGCATAATGATAAAACTCCTTGCTCAGAAAAAAGGATATAATGACTCCCAATGTATCAAAAATCGTTAATATGAAACCCTTCCTGTATCCCTGGAAACATAAGTACCCTGCAAACAGTACTATAATAATATCTACGGCCATAAGATCCCCCTTTAATTATTTTATTTGTCCTCTTATTATCTTGTTTTTGAACAAAATATATATGTTGTTTCCATCCAGCAGCAGATCTTCTAACCTTTCGGTATCCTCGAATATTTTATCCGCCTTGTTGTTGTGCAGTAAATATATTATATTATCATTATGAACCAATATCTTGTTATCAACTATTTTCAATTTTTTTGTCTCGGAAGGTACCGGTTGGATTTCCATGACCTTTCCCTCAAAATTATAGGTAATCAATTCATTTTGCCTGTCTTTTTCAAACAATATGCTTATTTGATCCTGGGCTATATAATAATCCAATATTTTATTATATATGCTGTTCTTCCACATTAGCTTCCCGTTATTGTTGTAAAGATAAAGGTTATCCGTGCCGAGTACTATAACATTGTTGTTTACAACTTTTGTTTTTATTAATATTTCATTTGCTATCGATGAACTCCATAATTCAACATCATCAACCAGATAGTATAAGTTATTTACGGGTATTCCCTTTTCAAAATTCAAAGTTGTCAGGGCATAAGCCTGAGATTTGTCGTTTATTGATATTCCGGTTATTATGTCTTTAAATTTCTTGTTATCCACAACAAGGTCATTGTTTTCATCTATTATATAAAGGGCTTGTCCGTTTCCCATCACTATCATACAGGTTTTACCGTTTTCACGTGAAACATTTACAATATTCCCTTCAATTTCAGCTATTATGTACTCTTGATTATTTTTGTCCAACATTATTGCCTTATTATTTACCTGCCTGAAAACATTATTGTCCGTCACAAGTACCCGGTTAGAAAACTCCGCCTTTTGATTCTCCCACAAAATATTATTATTAAGATCCATGTATATAATTCTTTGACTGTTATAGGTCAGGATACCCTTGCCAAAAAACTTAACCTCTTCAAGGGTATTAAAATCTATTGATTTAATATTTTCAACCTTGTATATCTTTTTTTCATCCAATGTTTTAAACAGATCTTTAAAAAAAGGAGAATATAAAACTGTCATTACAAGAATTAATATTATAAGAATAAACAATAATGCCTTTTTCATAAATCACCTGCACGTTTGTTAAACAATTATAACAAATTATTGCCGGGTTTGCATTAATAAATTATTAGAATTTCATTATTGAGATAAATCAAACAGGGGCAATAAATGCCCCCCTAAAACCGGAGACATTCCTCTTGCCCCAAAAATTTTCCATGTAAGAGTGTTTCCCATAATTATTTTGTGTTTTCCCCTGCGGCTGCTATTTCATTCAAGGCTTTAACGGCTGCCCTTATATCTTTCCTTTTATTGAAGGGGCCCAGGCTAAACCTCACTGCACCTATCTTTTCCGTTCCGATTGCCTTATGTGCCAGGGGAGCGCAATGTAGTCCCGGTCTGACGGCAATGCCGTATTCCCTGTCCAAAATATTTGCCACTTCAGAAGAATCCATGCCTTCTATGTTGACGGGAACAACACCTGATCTGTATCCAAGGGATTCGGGGCCGTAAATTATGATTTTTGGATTCTTTTTCAGCTCTGTGATGAATATATCCAAAAGTTTTTTTCGTGGCTGTAAATCGATTCTGTGCCCCTTTTTAAAATATACTTTAGTCCCGCGTTTAATCCGGCTATACCCGGTAAGTTATGGGTACCTGCTTCCAGCTTATCAGGATAAAAATCAGGGTGTTCCATACTGCTTGACTGGCTGCCGGTACCTCCCTCTTTTAATTGTTTTATTTCTATATCACTGTTTATCAAGAGGGCTCCCGTTCCTTGGGGACCTAACAATCCCTTATGTCCGGGAACAGCTAAAAAGCTGATGTTTAATTTCTTCATATCTATTGTCAAAACCCCTGCACTTTGGGAGGCATCAAGCAAATACGGTATCTTGTATGCCCTGCATATTTCTCCGATTTCTTCCACCGGGAAAATTGTGCCTGTTAGATTTGATACATGGGTTGTAACAATCAGTTTTGTAGATTTATTTATTGCTTTTTCCAAATCATACGGGTTTAAGGATCCGTCCGGACCACATTTTACGATTGTATTCTCTATGCCATTTTTTTCCATTTCCTTAATCGGTCTTAAAACCGAATTATGCTCCATTTGCGTGGTAACCACATGGCCTCCCGGTTTTAATATACCTTTTATGGCCATATTTAAACTGTCTGTTGCATTAAAGGTAAAAATTACTTTCAAGGGGTCATCTAAATTAAAAAGCTCGGCTAAGAGTTCTCTTGTTTCATAAATTATTCTTGCCCCTTCAATTGCCATTGCATGGCTTCCCCTGCCGGGGTTTGCCCCGTATACCTTCATTGCTTTCATTACGCTTTCATATACCGATGGCGGCTTGGGAAAGGTTGTAGCTGCGTTATCCAAATATATCATAATATCACCTGTAGTTATTTATTTATTTCATTATATGTGAATCAATTGATTTGGATATTATATATCTTCATACACAACCTCACCCCTGCAGAGGGTGTATTTTACCTTACCGTATAATTCTTTTCCAATAAAAGGAGAATTACTTGATTTTGAGCTTACATCCACGATCCATTTTTCATCAATGTCAAATATTACCAAATCGCATTTTCCGCCTTCTTTGATTCCTGTATGTAAATTATACAAATTTGCAGGGTTTACCGTCATTTTTTTCAGTAGCTCCATTACGGTAAGATGCTTGCTTTTTACCAAATATGTAATACCTAAAGACAAGGCTGTTTCCAAACCGATGATTCCGCTGGGGGCCTTTGTGAAGACCCTGCCTTTTTCTTCCAGGCTGTGGGGGGCATGATCCGTAGCAATTATATCTATGGTTCCATCTTTCAGACCCTCAATTATTTTCATCCTGTCACTTTCTTTCCTTAAAGGAGGATTCATTTTTGCATTTGTTCCATATTCAAGTACATCTTCCTCAGTCATGGAAAAATGATGGGGTGTGGCTTCGGCGTAAATATTTGCCCCCCTTGCTTTAGCCCATCTGATTATGTCAACTGATAAGCCGGAGCTTATGTGCTGAAAGTTTACCCTTGCACCCGTTTCCAGGGCAAGCATGCAATCCCTGGCAATCATGACCTCTTCAGCAAGGTGTGATGCTCCGCCGATACCAAGCTTTTTTGATATTTCTCCTTCATTTATTCCCGGGTTCTTTATTAAAGCCGGGTCTTCTTCATGAAGGCTTATGGGCAAATCAAGTCTTTTGGCTTCCATCATTGCTTTAAATACCAAATATGCATCCATAACGGGAAATCCGTCATCTGAAAACCCGGCTGCCCCGTGGTCTTTCAACTCTTTCATGTCCACAAGTTCCCTGCCCTTTAAATCCCTGGTAAGGGCTGCCACTTGAAGTACATTGACAGGTGAATGTTTTTTTCTGTCATTGATATATTTGAGAGTATCGATATTATCTACCGGGGGAGAAGTGTTGGCCATGCATACGACGCTTGTATAACCTCCTCTTGCAGCTGCCCTTGAACCTGAAATAATATCTTCCTTATACTCCCCTCCCGGCTCCCTGAAATGCACATGAACATCAATTAATCCGGGAGCTACTATTTTCCCTGTTGCATCTATAATTTCATCATCCTTATCAATGTTTTTGCTGATTCTTGTTATTTTGCCTTTTTCAACCAGGATATCGGCAATTTCATCCCTGTTTGTTTCCGGATCCATTATTCTTCCGTTTTTTATCAGCATTTTCCACCTGCTCTCCCTATTCAATTATTTATACTGATTATAGCATAGTATGGAATAATTGTTTACAAATAAAAATATTCTCTGTTTTCACAGAGAATATTTTTTTATTTTCCTATTTCAGTTTTTCCATTAATTTTTCGTATTCTTCCTCTTGAGCAAGCTCATAAGGACTGCGCTTATGATAATGGGTGTGCAAGTATTTGTGTGAAATGTGGCCGTTTGGTTCTTTCAGGAATTCTTCATACAGTTTTATAACTTCCGGATTTTTATGGGACTTTCTCAGAGGCAGGGATCTGTCAAGTTCATACAATGCATCCGCACGTTTTGCCTTTGGATTAACATCAAGTCTCTTCTTTGCAGATACATGAGACTGGCCTCCTCCGTGAACACATCCTCCCGGACAAGCCATAACTTCTATGAAGTGATACTCTTTTTCACCTCTTTTAACGGCATCCAAGACCTTGGCAGCATTGGCTGTTCCATGGGCAACCGCAATTTTAACCTCTGTATCTTTTCCGTTAATCGGAAGCACTACACTTGCTTCCTTTACTCCTTCAAGGCCTCTCACATCCTGATATTCAAAGTTTTCCAAATCCTTACCTGTCAGTATGTCTGCAACCGTACGCAAGGCTGCTTCCATTACGCCGCCGGTTGCGCCGAAGATTACACCGGCCCCTGTATATTCTCCCATTATGCTGTCAGGCTCTTCATCAGGAAGATCAATGAAATTAATTCTTGCCTGCTTAATCATGTCGCCCAATTCTCTTGTGGTCAATGAAAAATCTACATCTCTGATCCCGTCTACTTCCATTTCCGGCCTGTTGGCTTCTGTCTTCTTTGATGTACACGGCATTATGGATACGCAGACTATCTTTTTGGGATCTATTCCTGCTTTTTGAGCATAGTAGGATTTCACCATAGCACCAAACATTTGCTGCGGTGACTTGCATGTTGACAGGTTATCAAGGAATTCCGGATAATTGAATTCGCAGAAACGAATCCATCCGGGTGAGCATGAGGTAATCATAGGCAGTTTGCCGCCGTTTTTTATCCTGTCCAGGAGCTCAGTACCTTCCTCCAAAATTGTCAGGTCTGCCGAGAAGTTAGTGTCAAATACTTTATCAAAACCTATTCTTCTAAGGGCGGCAACCATTCTTCCGGTTACATCGGTTCCTACAGGAAGCCCGAATTCTTCACCCAAGGATGCTCTGACTCCCGGTGCTGTCTGCACAACTACAAATTTATCAGGATCATCTATGGCATCCCAAACATCATCAATATAGGTTCTTTCTCTAAGAGCTGCCACCGGGCATGCCTGGATGCATTGACCGCAATATACGCAGGGTACATCCTTCATGCTGTAATCAAAGGCCGGAGCTACTTCTGTAACAAATCCCCTCTTTGTAAAATCCAAAATGCCTATTCCTTGTACATCCCTGCAGGTACTTACACACCTTCCGCAAAGAATGCACTTGCTTGTGTCTCTTACAATTGAATATGACAAGTTGTCGATTTTTGCTTCTCTCTTTGCTCCTTGGAATTCTATGTCCCTGATATTCATTTCATCACAGAGTTTTTGCAGTTCACATGTACCGTTTCTCATGCAAGTCAAGCATTCCCTGTTGTGATTTGCCAGTATCAGCTCCAAGTTCATTCTGACTGCATCTCTTACTCTTTTGGTATTTGTTCTTACGTTCATGCCTTCCTGAACCTGAAGAACACAAGTAGCAGGCAGGTTTCTCATGGGAACCCCTTTTATATCGACTTCTGCTATACACAATCTGCAAGCGGCTACTTCATTTATATCCTTTAAATAGCAAAGGGTAGGAATATCAATACCTGCTTCCTTAGCTGCCAGAAGCACCGTATAATCTTTTGGTACACTGACATTTATTCCGTTTATAGTTAAATTTACTTTATCCATATTTGCACCAGCCTTTCTACTTCTTGATAATTGCATGGAAGGTACAAGCATCCATACAAGAACCGCACTTAATACACTTATCCTGATTGATAACGTGAACTTCTTTTACCTTACCTTCTATTGCTCCAACAGGACATATTCTCGCACACTTTGTACATCCTCTACAATCCATGGTTATAATATATTTCAATAGTGACTGGCAAACACCTGCCGGGCAGCGTTTTTCCTTAACATGGGCTTCATATTCGTCTCTGAAATATTTCAATGTTGATAATACAGGATTTGGTGCTGTTTGTCCCAAGCCGCAAAGGGAGGTTTCCTTGATATTTATGGCAAGTTTTTCCAATTTGTCGAGATCTTCCATGGTGCCTTTGCCTTCGGTAATTTTATCTAAGATTTCCTTCATGCGTTTTGTACCCTCTCTGCAGGGTGTACACTTGCCGCAGGATTCATCAACCGTAAAATCAAGGAAAAATCTTGCAATATCAACCATGCAGTTATCTTCATCCATTACGATCATACCGCCGGAGCCCATCATTGAACCTGCAGCGGTAAGAGTTTCATATTCTATTGGAGTATCAAGGTGATCCTTGGTGAGGCATCCGCCTGAAGGTCCTCCTGTCTGAACTGCTTTAAATTCTTTACCCTTAGGACAGCCGCCTCCTATATCATAAATAACCTCTCTTAAGGTTGTACCCATAGGTACTTCCACAAGACCGGTATTATTAATTTTGCCGCCTAATGCAAATACTTTTGTTCCCGGTGATTTTTCTGTACCAAAGCTTCTGAACCATTCGGGTCCCTTGAGTATTATTTGCGGAATATTTGCCAGGGTTTCCACATTGTTAATTACCGTGGGTTTCCCCCACAAACCTTTATTTGCCGGGAAAGGAGGTTTATTTCTTGACATTCCTCTTTTGCCTTCTATTGACTGCAATAAGGCTGTTTCTTCACCGCAAACGAAAGCTCCTGCTCCTAACCTTAATTCTATATCAAAGTCAAAACCTGAATTGAACAAATTTTTGCCTAAAAGACCTAATTCCCTTGCCTGTTGAATTGCTATGCTCAACCTGTGAACCGCTATAGGATATTCAGCCCTGATGTAGATGAATCCTTTTGTGGCTCCGATGGCATAACCTGCTATGGCCATTGCTTCAAGGACAGAATGAGGGTCACCTTCCAGAACGCTTCTGTCCATAAATGCACCCGGGTCACCTTCGTCAGCATTGCAAATTATATATTTTTGGTCTGCCTTGTTTGGTGCCGCAAAGCTCCATTTCAATCCCGTTGAAAATCCGGCTCCGCCTCTTCCTCTTAAACCGGAGTCCTTCACTAACTGAATAACTTGTTCCGGAGTCATTTCCGTAAGCACTTTTCCCAATGCCATATATCCGTCTCTTGCTATATATTCGTTAATGTTTTCCGGATTTATTAGACCGCAGTTTCTAAGGGCAACTCTCATTTGTTTACTGTAAAAATCTACTTCGCTGAGTGCTTTTAGTTTTTCGTCCTTGGCACTTTCGTCAAATAAGTATTTTCTTACTATTCTTCCTTTTAATAAGTGCTCTTCAACAATTTCATCCACCCTGTCTACAGTCATTCGGGCATAAAATGAACCTTCAGGATATACTATTACAACCGGTCCCTCTTCACAAAGTCCGAAGCAGCCGGTACCTATAACCTGAACTTCATTATCCAAGTTTAATTCTTTTATTTTTTCTATGAATCTTTCCCTGATTTGGGCTGAATTAGAAGAACTGCAGCCTGTCCCTCCGCAAACCAACACATGAGATCTGTAAATCTTCATAACCATCCTCGCTTTCTCCTGTTACTTTTCAGAGCCAATTGTGTATTCTTTTACGACTCTGTTGTTAACCAAATGTTCCGACACGATTCTTTTTGCCTTATCAGGGTTAACATGTATATAGGTAACCTTTTCTTTACCCGGAACGTAAACTTCAACTATTGGCTCATATGTGCACATTCCAATGCACCCGGTCTGCACTACCGAAACGTTTGTCAAATTTCTTTTTGCCACTTCTTCAACTAATGTGGACAGAACAGGCCTTGCTCCTGCAGATATTCCACAGGTTGCCATACCTACAACAACACGAACATCCTTGTCGGTATTTCGCAATTCAACATTCTTAATGGCTTCATCTCTTAACTTTTTTAATTCTTCCAATGACTTCATGATATTCCCCCTACTTATATTTTTCCAATATTTCAGGTATTCTGTTAGGCTCTAATTTTCCATATACATCCTGGTCTATCATCATAACAGGAGCCAAACCGCAGCAGCCTAAACAACGGGTGGCTTCAAGAGTAAATAAATTATCTTCTGTTGTCTGGCCTACTTTAATGTTCAACTCCTTGGATAATTTGTCCATGATCAGTTGAGAGCCTTTTACATAGCATGCCGTGCCCAGGCAAACTCCGATTTTGTGTTTTCCTTTGGGATTAATTGAAAATTGTGTATAAAATGTAGCCACTCCATACACTTCTGCCAAAGGAACCCCCAATTCGGTTGAAATATACTTTTGTACTTCTATCGGCAAGTATCCGAAGATGTCCTGGGCCTTATGCAAAACTTGCATTAAGGATCCTTTTGCGCCCTTAACTGAATCAATGTACTCTTTAAGCTCGAAAAAGTTTTTTTCATTCGCCTTGATATCAAGTACTTTTGTCAAAATAATACCTCCTCATTGCTTTTATATATTTGAATTCATTATATCTTTTCGTTAATTAATTGTCAATTCATTTGAAGAATATTGACTTTTTCGCACATAAAATCAAGAAGTTTATTACTTTTGTTAATTAATACATATTGTTTTCAATAATAACTTTACTTAAATTAATAGAAGCTTATACGAATTCATAAATATGTATATTCAAAAAAATAAAAAAAAGAATGATAAATTATTAATAAACAAGAAAAAAGTTTTTTAATTCGGGGATAATTTTAATATGCTGCAAAAAATGACCGGATTATAAGGGTCAAATTAGTCTTCTATTTTTAATATATCAAGTATTCTGTTTAAATCATCGCTGTCGGTGTATTCGATTTCGATTCTTCCTTTCTTTTTATTGCTTTTTATACTTACCTTTGCTGAAAACTTCTCTGTCAGAACCTCTTCCAAATATGCTATGTATTTATCTTTTGCCGGCTTTTCCCTGCGCCTGGGCTTTTTGGTTGAGCGAACCAATTTTTCCACATCTCTTACGCTTAAACCATCTCTTATGATCATATCGGTTATGGTTTTTTGCTTTTCTTTATCCAGGCTCAATAAAGCCCGGCCATGGCCTGCCGTGATTAAATTCTTTATGATTTTATCCTTTACATACTCGTCCAGATTGTTGAGTCTCATTATATTGGTTACATATACTCTTGACTTTCCGACAATTTTTGAAACCTCTTCCTGGGTTATGCCGTACCTTTCCATAATGAATTCATATGCATTTGCTTCATCTATGGGATTTAAGTCTTCCCTTTGGATATTTTCAATCAAGGCTATTTCGGAAGCATTTTTGTTTTCAATGTCCCTTACGATGGAAGGAATTGTTCTTATGTTTGCATTTTTGCATGCCCTCCATCTTCTCTCTCCGGCAATTATGGTATAGAGGTCTCCTTCTCTTCGTAAGATTATGGGTTGGATTACTCCATACTTTTTTATGGACTCAGTAAGCTCATCCAATTTGTCTTGTTCAAAAACCCTGCGAGGCTGATTCGGATTAGGGATAATTAAATCAATATCTATTTCACTGATTTTTTCATAATCTTCTTTTTCCAAATCTTCCGGTATTAAAGCCGACAAGCCTTTCCCCAATGCTTTTCTCTTCGCAGCCATATATCTCCTCCTTAGTTGTTTTTAATTAATTCCTCAGACACTCTTATATAAGCTATGCTTCCCTTAGACTTATCATCATACAGCATAATAGGCTTTCCAAAGCTGGGAGCTTCGGCAAGCCTGACGCTTCTCGGTATTACGGTCCTGTACACCTTATCTTTAAAATACTTTTTGACCTCCTCAACAACCTGGATGGAAAGATTGGTTCTGCCGTCAAACATGTTTAAGATGACTCCTTCGATCTCAAGCTTAGGATTTAGGTTTTTCCTGACCAGCTTTACGGTATCGATAAGCTGGCCCACTCCTTCCAAAGAATAGTATTCACATTGAATGGGGATCAAGACCGTGTGGGCTGCTGTGAGAGCGTTTAATGACAATAAACCTAAAGAGGGCGGACAATCAATCAATATGAAATCATATTCTTTTTCAATTAAATTAATTTTTTCCCTTAGGGTTTTTTCCCTGTATCTTGCGTTTGTAAGCTCGATTTCGGCACCTGCCAGGTTTATGTTGGCGGGAATGAGGTCAAGGTTTTCCACTTCTGTCCTGAGTATAACCTTATTTATGTCATAATCTTCAATCAATACGTTATAAATTGTATATTCCAACCGGTTCTTGTCAAATCCCAATCCGCTGGTAGAATTACCCTGGGGGTCAATGTCAATGCTAAGTACCTTCTTTCCCTTTAAGGCCAAAGCCGCACACAGGTTGACATTTGTCGTTGTCTTGCCAACCCCGCCTTTTTGATTGAAAATACTTATGACCTTGACCATTTTCATCACCCCTGAATATTTTTCTTGGGAATCTTCACCATTATTTCAATGAAATCCTCGGATTCTTTCTGCTCAAACCTGGCATTAATGCCGGTTTTAACTATTTCATTATAAGCATTTTTTATGGTATTCACATATATTTTATAATTTATAAAGTTCCTGACATGACGCTTGTCCGCTTTTTTCCTGATTTTCAGCTCATCAGCTATTGAATCTATCAGCTTTTCGCTGTCACTTACGTTTAAATCCTTGGAGATTATTTTTTCAACAAGATTTAAAAGAATTTCTTCATCGCTTATCTTTAATAAGGCCCTGGCATGACGTTCGGTCAAATTGCCTTCTATTAATTTTTCTTTAACCGATTCCGGAAGTTTAAGAATTCTCATCTTGTTGGCAATTGCCGATTGAGATTTTCCCAGCTTTTGAGCCAATTGGGTCTGACTCAGGCCGAATTCCCCTATAAGTCTCTCGTAGGCCGCCGCTTCTTCAATAAAATGCAAATCTTCACGCTGCAAGTTTTCAATCAAAGACATGGCTGCGGATTCTTCTTCTTTGACATCGATGACCACAGCAGGAATCGTATTCATTTTCAGCATTTTCGCAGCCCTGTAGCGCCTTTCTCCGGCCACTATCTCATAAATGTCATCATAGATTTTTCTTACCGTAATGGGCTGTATAATTCCATAGTTTTCTATTGACTGGCTTAATTCTTTCAATGCCTTCTCATCAAAATTTTTCCTGGGCTGGTTCTTGTTAGGAATAATTTTATTTACATCAATATCAACAATACTATTAACCAATGTTCTCCCCCTTATTTAATCGGATCCTTGCCCGGTTTCCCCGCCTTTCTCGGATACCTGGTATGAGTTGGCTCTATTTTCTCTATTATAACAATTTTTCTGATAATATCAGTACCCGGTAAGGAAATTTCCTTAATTTCTTTAATTTTTCCGCCAAGTTTTTTAATTGCATTGTCGGAATTTAAAATTTCCTGGGAAATATTGTCGCTTTTGTATGCCGCAAAATAACCTCCCACCTTTACAAAAGGGATGCAATATTCGCTTAAAACATTAAGAGGAGCTACTGCTCTTGAAACACAAATATCGTAACATTCCCTATACTTCTTGTTCTGTCCGTAATCTTCGGCTCTTCCGTGAATAAGGTCTACATCCTTTAAGTTTAAAGCCTTAACAACTTCAGCCAAAAAGTCCATTCTCTTTCTTAAACTGTCCAACAAGGTAATTTTGTAATTGTCATTGACAATTTTAAGAGGCAGGCCCGGAAACCCTCCTCCGGTGCCTACGTCAATAAGTGTTTTATGCTCACTCACATTATTTTCATTCAAAAGAAGAAGGCTGTCAATGAAATGTTTTAAATAAATTTCTTCATCATCTTCTATTGATGTAATATTTATTTTTTTATTCCATTCCTTCAACAAGTCTTTGTATAAAATAAATTTTTCTTCTGTTTCTTTGTTGTAGGGTAGTTTAAGCTCCTTAAAAGCCTTTTCCAGTATTTCTACCAAAGTAAACTCCTTATTTTTGATTGTGGGTCATCAAATAAACCAGCAGGACATTTATGTCTGCAGGCGAAACTCCCGATATTCTCGAAGCCTGGCCTATGGAGTCTGGCCTTATCTTGTTCAGCTTCTGCCTTGCTTCAATTCTTAGACTTTTTATTTCATCGTAGTTTATATCATTGGGTATTTTTTTATTCTCCAATTTCTTAAACTGCTCTACCTGGGCTATTTGTTTTTGTATATAGCCTTCATATTTTATAACGGTTTCCACATAATCCTTTATTTCTTTTTTTAGAGCAGGTCTCTCCGGGTCCAAAAACAAGGTATTTTCATAGTTGAGCTCTGTTCTCCTCAATAAATCATAAAGGCTTGTGGGGATTTTTAAAGGTACACTTCCAATGTTTTCCAGGAACTCGTTTATTTCGGGTTTGGGTGTTATTTTTATACTTTTCAATCTTTGTATTTCGTTTTCTATTCTCTGTTTTTTATCCCTGTATCTCTTATATCTTTCCTCAGTTACCAGACCTATTTGATAGCCCTTTTCCGTCAGTCTTTCATCAGCATTGTCCTGCCTTAGAAGAAGCCTGTACTCGGCTCTGGAAGTCATCATCCTGTATGGTTCGTTTGTTCCCTTGGTTACCAAATCATCAATGAGGACACCTATATAAGCTTCCGACCTGTCCAAAATAAAAGGTTCCTTGTTGCTCAAGCTTAAATATGCATTTATTCCGGCCATCAGACCTTGTGCCGCAGCTTCTTCATATCCAGAGCTCCCGTTTATCTGACCGGCAAAAAATAAGTTTTTTATGGTCATTAATTCAAGGTTCAGCTTCAGCTGGGTAGGGTCTATGGCATCATATTCAATGGCGTATGCCGGCCGCATGATTTCCGCTTTTTCTAGTCCTATCATGGAACGGTACATCTGTACCTGAACTTCATAAGGCAAGGAGGTGGACATACCCTGTATATACATTTCTTTTGTATCAAGGCCCTCCGGCTCGATAAAGAGCTGGTGTTTTTCCTTGTCGGCAAACTTCACTACCTTATCTTCCAGTGATGGACAATACCTGGGTCCCACACTTTTTATAACACCGGCATAGAGGGGTGACCTGTCCAGGTTTTTCCTTATTATTTCATGAGTTTCCTGGGTGGTATAGGTTACATAGCAGGGTACCTGGTCAATTTTTATTTCATCATTCATGAAAGAAAAAGGAATTATTTCATCATCGCCGGTTTGCATGGCCATTTTTTCATAATTAATGGAATCCCTGTGTATCCTGGCAGGAGTTCCAGTCTTAAACCTGACTAACTTGATTCCCAGGTCCATGAGTGACTGGGACAACTCATTGGCAGGAGCCAAGCCGTTGGGTCCGGATGAATAGTTCAATTCTCCGATATGAATTTTTCCTCTTAAATAAGTTCCCGTAGTAACTATGACGGCCCTTGCCCTGTAATAAGCTCCAAGCCTGGTATATACATTAAAGGTTCCATCCTGGTTCACTCTTATCCGGGTTGCTTCCGCCTGTATAAGCCTCAAGTTTTTTTGGTTTTCTATCACCTTTTTCATTTCGGTGTGATATCTTTGCTTGTCTGCCTGAGCCCTTAAGGAATGGACTGCAGGTCCCTTTGACCGGTTCAGCATTTTACATTGTATCATAGTTTTATCTATATTTAAAGCCATTTCTCCGCCTAAAGCATCTATTTCCCTAACCAGGTGGCCTTTTGCCGTTCCTCCTATATTGGGGTTGCATGGCATCATAGCTATTGAATCAAGACTCATGGTCAGCATTATTGTTTTCATGCCGAGACGGGCAGTTGCCAGGGCTGCTTCGCACCCGGCATGACCGGCACCTATCACCAGTACATCTACGCTTTCTTCAAGAAATTCTCTTACTCTGTCTTCCATTCTTGTTCCTTTCTATTTTCCTATGCAAAATTCATCGAATATTTTATCAACCAAATCATCGCTGACTGCTTTTCCTACAATCAGTCCCAAATTTTCCATAGCTTCTTTTAAATCTATCTCTATAAGATCGATGGCCATGTTATTTTCTATGGACTTTAACACATCGTCTATATTTTTCCTGGCTTTTATCAATAAATTCTTATGCCTTGCATTGTTGATGATAAGGTCATCCGATACATTTAAGTGACCTTCAAAAAATAAAGAATTTATTTTATCTATGATATCATCCAGGCCTTGATTTTGTAAAATGGATACATTGATTATTTCTTCTTCTATATTTTTATAAGAAGACAAATCCAGTTTATTCTCCAAATCAGTTTTGTTTTTTATATAAATAACCTTTTTATCCTTAATATAATCCAGAATTATTTCATCTTCTCTTTCAAGCTCTCTTGATGAATCAAAAATCATCATGACCAGGTCTGCATCCTTTACTTTTTCCAAAGCTTTTTCAACGCCTATCCTCTCAACCATATCATCGGTTTCCCTGATTCCGGCCGTGTCTATGATTCTTAAGGGGACACCCTTGATATTTACGAACTCTTCTATGGTATCCCTGGTAGTTCCCGGAATTTCGGTTACGATTGCACGGTTTTCATTCAGAAGAAAATTCATGAGAGATGATTTTCCAACATTGGGTTTACCCAGTATTACCGTTTTTATGCCTTCCTTGAATATTTTTCCGGTATCTGCCGTTCTTATGAGTTTATCCAATTCAGGTCCTATTTTATCACACAGGCTTTTAACCCTTTCAATGGTTATCTGGTCTTCGTCGTATTCGGGAAAATCTATATTTACTTCAATATTTGCCAGCAAGTCCATTATTTCATCTATAACCCCGTTTATCTGCTTTGAAAGCCTGCCTTCCAAATGCTTCACGGAAATTTCATGGCTTGAATCAGTCTTGGAATTAATTATGTCCAGTACGGCTTCTGCCTGGGTTAAATCAATTCTACCGTTAAGAAAAGCTCTCTTTGTGAACTCTCCCCTCTCGGCAGGCCTGCAGCCGCAATTAAGGACCGTATCCAATATTTTCTTTGCCGAAATAATTCCGCCGTGACAGTTGATTTCAACAATATCTTCCCTGGTATAGGTATTGGGGGCCTTCATGTAAGATACCAAAACTTCATCGATTATCCTTTCATTTTCATCAAGGATATAACCGTAGTGGAGGTACCTGGGTTTAAAATTCATTATTTTTTCTTTATTTTTATCGACAAAAATCCTAGATGCAATATTTAGTGCATCTTTTCCGCTTAATCTTATGATATTTATGCCTGCATTGCCGGGAAAGGTTGCAATTGCTGCTATTGTATCACTAAACATCTCATCACCGCTTTCTAATCGAGCTATGATTATATTTAAAGGGGTCCCTATAAATTGGGAACATTTCTCTATGACTGATTCCCAAGGCTATACCACCTTAAGATGTCCCATCATATTAGAGTATATACATTTTACCTTAATTCTATATAAAAGTACATAAGAAATTGTTGCATAAAAATAACCCTTTTCAGGGTTATTTTTGATCTATGACCACTTTTCTGTAAGGCTCTTCCCCTTCGGAATAAGTTATGATATCATCCTGATTCTGTAATGTTGAATGGATAATCCTTCTTTCATAAGGATTCATGGGTTCCAGTTTTACTTTTCGCTTGTAATGCCTGCATTTGTCTGCCATTTTAAGGGCTAATCTCTTTAAGGTATCTTCTCTCTTAGCCCTGTAATTTTCAACATTGAAAATTACCCTGACATAATTTTCTCTTCCTTTATTGACCATCAAATTTAATAGAAATTGAATTTCATCCAAATTTTTTCCTCTTTTGCCGATTACTATCCCCTTGTCATCTTCTCCTATTTTTACTATGTCTACATTTAAGATGTTGTCACAATAATAAACTTCATAATCGGCATTTATGCTCATTTTTTCAAGTAAAATATCCATAAATCTTTTTGCTCTCTCTTCGGGGCCATTGGTTACGGTAACCTTTACTTTTGCATCCTTGCTGCCAAAGCCGAAGAAACCTTTTGAAGGCTCGTTAATTATTTCAATTTCTACTTCGCTGTTTTCGGCATGGAGTTCTTCAAGAGCTGCGGCTATAGCTTCTTCAACGGTAGGTTTTTCAATTGTTACATTTTTCATCTATTATAACTCCTCCTTCGGATTTTTGGACAAATTCATAACAACATATTGCTGCACCAACTGGAATATATTTGATATAACCCAGTATAAGGCTAATCCTGCAGGAAATTGTATGGAAAAAACAAATAACATGATCGGCATCATCATGTTCATAGTTCTTTGGGTTGAAGCCTGCTGTTCATTCAAGGAGGGTTGGGCTGTCAGTTTTGTGGTAAGGTATGTTGTAAAGCCTGTAATTACAGCCAATATCGGAAGAGCGTATCCCAAAAAAGGAAGAGACATGCCGCCCATTGACAATCCGTTTATAACCCCGTTGTCAAACACATGATTTTCAGCAAAACCCAAATCCTTTATCCATAAAAAGGTCTTGTTTATGGCATTGAAAAATTCCTGGTCTCCGAAAACATACCTGACCGGATCACGAATAACATAAAAAAATGCAATTAAGATGGGAAATTGTATCAAGAGAGGCAAACATCCGGAAAAGGGTCTGTAATTTGCCTCCTTGTAAAGTTCCATTTGTTTTCTCTGCAAAGTTTGAGGATCTTTTCCGTATTTTTTCTGCAATTCCTGAAGCTTCGGACTTAATTCCTGCATTTTTTTCATGGATTTGCTTTGCTTCAAGGTTAAAGGCAATACCAGAAATTTAAATATTATGGTGGAAATAATTATTGATATGGCATATGCCGATAAATATTTGGAATCGATACCTGATACTACATTGTATATTAATCTTACCAGCATGCCCATGGGCACAGCTAAAAAATCTAAATTCATTCTTATCCTCCTAAATCAAAGGATCATATCCTCCGGGATTAAAGGGGTGACACCTCAATATCCTTCTTATACCTAAATATGAACCCTTAAAAAAACCGTATTTTTGTAATGCTTCAACAAAGTATTGCGAGCAAGTTGGATAGAATCTGCAATGTCTGACTGCAGACCTTGAAGAAAACTTCTGGTATATTCGTATGATAAAAATTAAGAGCTTACTCAATTTACATTCCCTTAAACAGATTTTTTCTTTTCATCAGCTTTACAAAAGAGCTTTCAAGGCTTTTGTAATCAGATTCAACAGCATTTACTCTTGCCATCAGGACAATATCGTAGCCTTCCTTTATACTGTCTTCTTTATGTCTGACTATTTCCTTCAGTCTTCTTCTGACAAGATTGCGTTCAACTGCTTTTTTTATTTTTTTTGCAGCCGTAAAACCAAATCTGCTATACTTGTAATCATTCTTTTTTATAAATATGACAAGATTGTAGTCAGATATGGAATTATTGCAATCATATACAGATTTGTAATCTTTATTCTTTTTTAGAATTATCATTTTTTTTCCTTAAATGTACATATTGAATAAAAGGCCACTCCTGCGGCCTTATGCTGACAATCTTTTTCTACCTTTTGCCCTTCTTCTCTTCAATACATTTCTACCGGATTTTGTACTCATTCTCTTTAAAAAACCGTGTTCTCTGCTTCTTTGTTTTCTTTTCGGCTGATAAGTTCTCTTCAAAAAAGACACCTCCTTGCTACCAGATATATATATAAATATCTAATTTTTCATATTTAAAAATTATATTATTTTTAAATACTTATGTCAACACAGAAATTTTAATGCCTATAGGTAAGATCTTTCATTCTATGTGACCGCCTTCAATGCTATTGTAATATACTATATTTTTTGTCATATTGCAAATATTTTTTAAAATATTTAAAATTAAATTGAAATTGTGGATAAAAAATGATACTATGATAAGTGTCTGTGGATAACTTTTTTATCAACATTTTTTTTGGACAACTTAATTAATTCTGCACTGCAAATATTAAATATCTCAATTATCACACATGTTCACTTTTTTATAAACACCTGTTTATATCCTATAATATTATCAATATATGTAGCTTTTATCAACATATTGTTAATTTTTTTATCAACGCCGGAGGTAATTATGAATTTTGAAGAATTATGGAATGAAGTACTTGATATAGTAAAAGAAGATACTAATCAAGTAAGCTTTAACACCTGGTTTAAACCCCTTAAAATAGTAGCATATAAGAACAACACCATTTATTTGGAGACTGCGGATGATTTTTTAAGGAACACCATAAGGAAAAGACACTATAATTTTCTTAAAAACGCATTTGAATATGTTTTAAAAAAGGATACCGAGATTATATTTACCATTCCGGGAGAAAGTATCGACAAAGAAGAAAGCAAGAAATTCGATGTTAATAATTTTGACGAAACGGATAACTCATACAACGGACGAAAACTGAATCCCAAATACAGGTTTGACAACTTTATCATAGGAAACAGCAATCGTTTTGCTCATGCTGCTGCCTTAGCTGTTGCGGAAGCACCTTCAACCACTTATAACCCCTTGTTCATCTATGGGGGTGTGGGTCTTGGAAAAACTCATTTAATGCATGCAATAGGACACTACATATTAGAAAACAACCCTAATGCCTATGTTCTGTACGTAACCAGCGAAACTTTTACCAATGACCTTATCAACTCAATCAAGGACGGTACCAATGAAGAGTTCAGGAATACTTACAGGAAGGCCGATGTTTTATTGGTTGACGACATACAATTCATTGCAGGAAAAGTAAGTACCCAGGAAGAATTCTTCCATACCTTCAATGCCTTGTATGAAGCAAACAAACAAATAATAGTATCCAGTGATAATCCTCCTTCTGAAATTCCTACCCTGGAAGACAGGCTGCGTTCACGTTTCGAATGGGGATTGATAGCTGATATCCAGCCTCCGGACTATGAAACAAGAATTGCAATATTGAGAAAAAAAGCTGAATCAGAAAACTATAATGTTCCTGATGAAGTATTGGCATACATTGCCCAGCACATACAATCAAACATTCGTAAGCTTGAAGGGGCACTTATCCGCATATATGCCTATGCATCTCTTACAAACAAAAAGGAAGTCACTCTTGAATTGGCTCAGGAAGCATTAAAACACCTGCTGGCAAAGGATAAAAAAATATCTGTTTCCGATATTAAAGAAGTTGTAGCAAATTACTACAATATTTCCATAGATGAAATAGTATCCAAAAAGAAAACCAAGGATATCGCATATCCGAGACAAATTGCCATGTATATAGCAAGAAGGCTCACTGACCTGTCCCTGCCCAAAATAGGTGAAGAATTCGGTGGCAGAGATCATTCAACGGTTCTGCATGCCTGCAACAAGGTTGAAGAAGATATGGAAAACAGCCAGGAGATCAAAAAGAATGTGGACGATTTAATTTCTATGCTCAATAATTAACATATAAATGTTGACAAACGGTTGGCAGAATTTATGAAAACAAATAAATAAAGGAATAATTATAATAAATTATATAACCATCAACATAATAAATTTTTTAAAATCCTTTTAATTACAATATTACATATGGTTTTCAACAAATTAACACTGCCTACTAATATTACTACTAAAGATATTATATATTTCTATTTATTGAAGCAAAAATTTTATCAACAAAAATTACTGGAAGGAGCCTGTTATGAAAGTAAAAATCAACCAAAATGATCTTAATAAAGCTATCAATATAGTACAAAAAGCTGTTTCAGTCAGAACACCCCTCCCTATATTATCGGGAATACTTATTGAAGCAAAAAATAATGAACTAATTTTAACGGCAACTGATTTGGATTTGGGTATTAAAACATATTCACCCTGTGAAATTGAAGAAGAAGGTTCAATTGTTGTTCAGGCAAGGCTGATAGGGGATTTTGTCAGAAAGCTTCCCTCAAATTCCTATGTCTTTATTGAAACAAAAAATAACAACAATATGGAAATAAAATGCATGAATTCCGAAATAAATATACTTGGTAATTCAGCCGATGAATATCCTGACAGCACCTTCAACCATGAAGGACAATCTTTCAGGATAAAATCAGAAGTACTTAAAAATTTGATAAAGCATACATATTTTGCCGCAGCATTAGAGAATATCAAACCCATATTCACAGGCTGCCTCCTTGAAATTAAAAATAAGGTTTGTACCCTTGTTGCCCTTGACGGGTACAGGATGGCGGTAAAAAGGGAATCTATAGATTATGATGGAGAAATTTCAATTGTGGTTCCTGCCAAGACTTTATTTGAAATATACAGGATAATTGAGGAAGATCAGGGTGAAACCCAAATTGTGGCATCAGAAAGCCATATTTCCTTTAAGGTTGACAATACTATTATAATGTCAAATCTCCTGGAAGGAAAATTTATAGACTACGAAGGAATTATAAAAGATAATTATGTTTCTGTCGTTAAAGTTAATAAGGAAGAAATCAGGGACAGTATTGAAAGGGCATCCCTTCTTGCCAGGGAAGACAAGAACAATTTGATTATTCTTGATATTAAGGATTTCAGTATGAAGATTTATTCTGCTTCCGAATACGGCAATGTGGAAGAAAATGTATATATTGACAAGGAAGGGGAAGATATAAAAATCGGATTTAATTCAAAATATCTCATGGACTATCTGAAAGTGACGGACAGTGAAATGATTTCTCTTAATTTAATAGGAAAAAACAATCCTTGCTTTATTAAAGAAGAAAAAGAAGAAAACAAGGATAACTATATTTACATGGTTCTGCCTGTCCGAATCAGCTAAGCAGATATCCCGAAGTTCGACTTCAAAATTTGGAGATAGTCGCTTATCCTGACCTATAACGAAGGATCTTATATTTGAACAAGAAAGGGTATTGTATGGAAGAAATAAAAATTAACACGGAATATATTAAATTAGACCAGCTCTTGAAGTTTGCAAATGCAGTTGATGGCGGAGGCATGGCAAAAATGGCAATATTGGAAGGGTTGGTGAAGGTTAACGGGGAAGTTGTTTTACAAAGAGGGAAAAAGTTAAGAGAAGGGGATATAGTTGAATTCAATAACAAAAAATATATAATAAAAAGGTATGGCGACATACCTTTAACATAGTATTACCATATTAAGTATAAGGTCTCCGGTCAGAAAGAGGAAGAATGATAGTAAATAAGCTTATAATTAAGAATTACAGGAATTTCAAGGAAGCTGAAGCGGAATTAAATGATTCTCTAAATCTTTTCATTGGAGAAAACGGCCAGGGAAAGACCAACCTCATGGAGTCCATATATATAGCATCCATAGGAAGAACTTTCAGGCAAAACAGTGAAAACGAACTGATTAATTTTAACGAAAATAAAAGCTCCGTGGAAATCCACTTAACCAAAAATAATTATAAGGTAATAATAGAAATACGTTTGGAAAAAAACAAAAAGAAACAGGTTTTTATCAATGGAGTCAAGCTTGACAAAACATCCGAGATGATAGGAATTTTGAACAATGTTATATTTACTCCCGATGATATGAAAATAATCAAGGGAAGTCCGGTGGAAAGGCGGAGGTTTATCAATATAGACATATCTCAAATAAAGCCAAAGTACAAGTATTTACTGAATAAATACAAAAAAATCACCACCGAAAGAAACATGCTCCTGAAGAACTATCACACAAGATATGAAAACAAGGACATCATCGGTATCTGGAATGATTACCTGGTAAACACTGGAACGGAAATAATCCTTTACCGGAACGAATACATAAATAAATTAAAAAAATACTCCGGGGATATTTATTCAAACTTGACAGGTAACAAGGAAAAATTGGATATATCCTATTACAGCAACATTGGACCTGTTACGGACAGGGAAGAAGTAAAAACATTATTTTATGATAAAATAAAAAAGAATTTCAACAATGAAATTCTGAGGGGAACTTCCCTCTACGGTCCCCATAAAGATGATTTGACAGTAAAAATCAACGGTAAGGAATGCAAGTATTTTGGCTCACAAGGACAGCAGAGGTCTGCAGTTTTGGCCTTAAAGCTTGCTGAGATAGAAATTATCAGGGAAGAAGCAGGTGAGTATCCCATTTTATTGTTGGATGATGTATTGTCGGAGCTTGACAACAAAAGAAAATCCTACCTGATTGAACATATTAAAGGTATACAGACAATTATCACAAGCACTGACTACCATGAGCTGAATGCTTTAACCAGGAATTTTAATAAAAAAATTTTTTATATAAACGAAGGAAAAATTAGTAGTATTTTAGATTAGAGGAGAAATAAATGGCGACGGAAAAAAATAACAATCATTACAGCGCAGATCAGATCCAGGTTCTTGAAGGTTTGGAGCCTGTAAGAAAAAGACCGGGAATGTATATCGGGTCTACGGGGGAAAGAGGGCTTCACCAGCTGATTTATGAAGTCGTGGACAACAGCATAGATGAAGCACTGGCAGGATTCTGCGATACCATTAAGCTGACCATATTTGAAGATAATTCCGTGCAGGTAGTAGACAACGGAAGGGGCATTCCCATTGAAACCAATAAAAAAACCGGTAAATCAACCTTGGAAACTGTATTGACCGTTCTGCATGCAGGCGGAAAGTTTGACAACGATGCATACAAGGTTTCCGGAGGACTCCACGGGGTCGGAGTTTCTTGCGTAAATGCCCTGTCAGACTATATGATTGCAGAGGTAAACTGGAACGGGAAAAGGTACAGGCAAAGGTATGAGAGAGGTATTGCAAAGACAGAAGTTGAATGTATAGGCAATACCAATCAAACAGGAACCAGCATAAGATTCCTTCCCGATGCGACGATTTTTGATACCATAGAGTTTAATTACACAACCATAAAACACAGAATGAGGGAACTGGCCTTTTTAAACAAGGGAATAAAGATAATCCTTGAAGACAAAAGGACCAAAACAAAAAATGAGTTTCATTTTGAAGGAGGAATCAGAGAGTTTGTAAAGTATTTAAACAGCAAAAAAGAACCCCTTCACAATGATGTCATTTACACCGAAGCAACAAAGGATAAGGTAGTTGTAGAATTTGCCATTCAATATACAGATTCTTACAACGAAAACATGTTTTCATTCGTAAACAATATCAATACCATAGAGGGCGGAACCCATTTAGTGGGATTTAAGACTGCCCTTACCCGGGTCATAAACGACTATGCAAGAAAAGCAGGTTTATTGAAAGATAATGATGTGGCAATAACCGGCGAAGACATTAGGGAAGGAATTACCGCAATCTTGTCGATTAAGGTATCAAATCCTCAATTTGAAGGCCAGACCAAGACCAAGCTGGGAAACAGCGAAATAAGAGGTATAGTTGATAGTATTACGGGAGAGGCCTTAAGCATATATTGCGAGGAAAATCCAAAGACTGCAAAAGCCATAGTTGAAAAATCTTTAAAATCAGCAAGAGCCAGGGAAGCTGCCAGGAAAGCAAGGGATCTGGTAAGAAGAAAGAGTGCCCTTGAAAGCATGGCTTTACCGGGCAAATTGGCAGACTGCTCCGAAAAAGACCCTGCTCTCAGTGAAATTTGCATAGTAGAGGGTAATTCGGCAGGCGGTTCTGCTAAGGAAGGAAGGGACAGGAGGACCCAGGCCATACTTCCCCTGAGGGGTAAAATATTAAATGTTGAAAAATCAAGAATAGACAGGATACTAAACTCCGAAGAAATAAAAAATATGATTACAGCCTTCGGCTGCGGCATAGGGGAAGATTTTGATATTTCAAAATTGAGATATCATAAAATCATAATCATGACGGATGCCGACGTAGACGGAGCCCACATAAGAACTTTGCTGCTGACATTTTTCTACAGGTATATGAAAGAACTCATTACCGGAGGATATGTTTATGCTGCCCAGCCTCCCTTGTACAGGGTTAAAAAGGGTAATTTTGAAAAATATGTATACAGCGATTCAGAGCTTAACCAGCTCTTAGAGGAAATTGGCAGGGATAATAAAATTGAAATCCAAAGGTATAAGGGTCTCGGAGAAATGGACCCGGAACAACTTTGGGAAACAACCATGAATCCGGAAACCAGGATCCTCTTGAGAATAAATGAGGATGATGCCATGGAAGCAGATGAAATATTCAATGTCCTAATGGGAGACAAGGTGGGTCCCAGAAGGGAATTCATTGAAGAAAATGCCAAGTATGTACAGAATTTAGATATATAGACTTGAGGGATAGTAAATGAACGAAAAAGATAACAGCAAAATCATAGATGTAAAAATCACAGAAGAAATGAAAAAGTCTTATTTGGACTATGCCATGACCGTAATCGTGTCAAGAGCATTGCCGGATGTGAGGGATGGACTTAAGCCGGTTCACAGGAGAATCTTGTATTCTGCCAGTGAGTTAGGACTTTTGCCGGATAAGCCCCACAAGAAGAGTGCCCGTATAGTGGGAGACGTTTTGGGTAAATATCATCCCCACGGAGATACAGCCGTGTATGATGCTATGGTAAGGTTGGCCCAGAACTTCTCCATGCGTTATCCTTTGATAGACGGACACGGAAACTTCGGCTCCATAGACGGAGATGAGGCAGCGGCAATGCGTTATACCGAAGCCCGCATGTCCAGCATAGCAATGGAGATGCTCCGGGATTTGAACAAGGATACGGTTGATTTCAGACCCAATTTCGATGAAACTCTGAAAGAGCCCGTTGTACTTCCAAGCCGATTTCCCAATTTGCTTGTAAACGGGTCATCAGGTATTGCAGTGGGAATGGCAAGCTCCATACCGCCCCATAACATAGGGGAGGTAATAAACGGGATAATTGCTTACATCAATAATCCGGATATCGATATTCCGGGACTCATGAGGTATATAAAGGGTCCGGACTTTCCCACGGGTGCCATTATAGAAGGCAAAGACAACATTAAAAATGCATATATGACGGGGAAGGGAATATTAAAGGTTAAGGCTAAAGTTGAAATAGAAGAAATGAAAAACGGCAAAAGCCGGATTTTGGTTACGGAGCTTCCATACCAGGTCAACAAGGCAAGGTTAATCGAAAAGATTGCCGAGCTTGTAAGGGATAAGTATATTGAGGGAATTTCCGACATCAGGGATGAAAGCGACAGGACAGGGATGAGGATTGTAATTGAAATTAAAAGAGATTATAATCCCAACATTGTATTGAATCAATTATACAAGCATACCCAGCTCCAGGACAGCTTCAGTGTGATTATGATTGCCTTGGTGGATAATGAGCCTAAGGTTTTAAATCTGAAGGAAATGATTTATCATTACGTAGAACATCAAAGGAATGTCATCGTAAGAAGAACAAGGTATGATTTGGGCAAGGCCGAGGCAAGGGCCCATATAGTTGAAGGTTTACTCATAGCAATAGACAATATTGATGAGGTAATAAGAATTATAAGGGCATCCTATGACGATGCCGAGAAAAGGTTGATGGAGGCATTTAAATTAACTGAAATTCAAGCCAGGGCAATAGTAGACATGAGGCTGAGACGCCTTCAGGGTCTTGAAAGAGAAAAGTTAAAGGCCGAATATGAAGACCTTATCAAAATGATAAACAGGTTTAAGGAAATCCTGGCCAATCAGCATTTGGTAGACCAGATAATAACGGATGAGCTGAAAGAAATAAAAAACAAATTTTATGATGAGAGAAGGACAGAGATCAAGGCCGAAGAAGGAGAAATCAATGTAGAAGATTTGATTGAGGAAGAAAAGGTTGCTATCACCCTGACCCATTTCGGCTATATAAAAAGGCTTCCCGAAGATACTTACAAGGCTCAAAACAGGGGCGGCAAGGGCATTACCGCCATAACCACAAGGGACGAAGACTTTGTAACGGATTTGTTTATTACCTCGACCCACGATTACCTCTTGTTTGTTACAAACAAGGGAAAAATATACAAAATAAAGGCTTATGAAGTGCCTGAAGCCAGACGCCAGGCTAAGGGAACCGCCGTAATAAACCTGATCGAAATTGAACCCGGTGAAAAGATCAGATCATTGATTCCCATAAGAGAATTCAACGACGATGAATTTTTGGTATTTGTAACCAAGAACGGAATAATCAAAAAAACCAAGCTCAGTGAGTTTGAATCCAACAGGAAAACCGGTTTGGTAGCCATAAAAATCGCGGAAGACGATGAATTGATAAGCGTGAATAAGACAGACGGCACAAAGGATATATTTATTGTTACCAAGTTGGGAAAAGGCATCAGGTTCCATGAAAGCGACGTAAGAGATATGGGCAGAAACACTATGGGAGTCAGGGCAATAACCCTTGAAGACAATGATGAACTTGTTGCCATGAGCATCATTGAAAAAAGTGACGAAGACAAACATATATTGACGATTACGGAAAACGGCTATGCCAAGATAACCCTGTCTTCGGAATACAGGCCTCAAAACAGGGGCGGAAAGGGTATGAAAGCTCACAATATCAATAAAAAGACGGGGAATATCGTGAATTCGCTCATAGTCAAAAAAGAAGATGATGTCATGATATTAAGCACAAGCGGAACAATAATCAGGATGCATGCAAGTGATATTTCCGTGATGGGAAGAGATACCCAGGGTGTAATAGCCATGAGGTTGAAAGACGACGACAAGGTTGCTTCAATAGCAAAAATATATTCAGAAGAAGAAGAATTAGAAGAATAATGGAGGGGAATTATGTCTTTGGAAATTGAAAGCATGTTACAGGGTAAGGATATAGTGATAAGACCTATAGGGGAAGTGGATATTTACACTTCTCCCGAGCTTAAGAACAGTGTATTGTCATTGATTGAAGACAAGAAGACGGATATAGTCATCGACGGAGAGTCTTTAGACTATATCGACTCCACCGGTTTAGGTGTTTTAATGTGCATTTATAAGAAGCTGCAGGAAAAGAATCTGAATTTTAAGATTGTTAACTTAAAGCCTAACATCTATAAGCTGTTTGACATAACCGGCTTAAACAAGGTTTTCGATATCCGGGAGTGATGAAAATGGATAAAGTTTTTTTAAGAATTCCTAAAAAATCCGAATATATGAGTACAATAAGGCTGACATCATCTGCTATTGCCAATTTACGGGGGTTCAATGTTGACGAAATAGAAGACATAAAGGTTGTGATTTCCGAAATTTGTACTTTCTTTATCAAAAATTTGGAGGAGTCTGCAAAAGATTTTGAAATTTCTTATCAGGTCCCCCATAACAAGATTATCGTGACGGTTAGGGATTTAAATGATGGCCGGATACTTGAAGAAAAATTAAACAATGATATGAGTATTATGATTATTGAAAGTTTGTCCGATAAATTTAACTGTGATTTGGACAATAAATCATTTACTTTTGAAAAAATTAAAGCAGGCGTTGATTAATATGAGTGAAGTGAGTAAAAACTCAAAAAGCATAAAAAACTATGATTTGTTTTTACTTTATCATGAAACCAAAGACATAGAAATAAGGAATCAAATTTTTGAAAAATACAGGTATATGGCTGAAATAATATCAAGAAAATACTCCAACAGGGGTATCGAGCATGACGATATATATCAGATTGCATGCATGGGGCTGATTTTTGCCATAGAGAGGTTTGATATAACAAAGGGATTTGAATTTACTAGCTTTGCCACCCCTACCATATTGGGTGAAATAAAAAAATATTTCAGGGACAAGGGATGGGCTGTCAAGGTGCCCAGAAAAATCCAGGAAATATCAAGAAAGGTAAACGAATACAACAATATTTTGTCTTCACAGCTTCACAGGGCTCCAACCATAAGAGAAATTGCCGAATATGCAAACAGTACCGAAGAAGAAGTTTTGGAGGCCTTTGAAGCAGGTAAAATGTTTAATTCCCAGTCCCTGGACGAAAAATTTGATTTCAGCAAGGATGAAAATGACATATCCCTCATGGATGTTGTCGGGGCTGAGGATAAATATTACAATATGATTGAAAACAAGGATTTCATCACCAAGTCCATGAGTAAACTGAACGAACTGGAAAAAAACATAATAATTAAAAGATTCTATGAGAACAAAACTCAGAGCGATATAGCAAAGGAACTTAGTATATCTCAAATGACCGTATCAAGAATAGAGAAGAGGTCCTTGGAAAAATTAAGAATGGAATACTACAGGTAAAAGGAGGTAATATGAAGAAAAAGGGAAGCATATTTGCATTAGGGGTTCTTGCCTTAGTATTTTTGCTTATCAATTCCTTCACCGGTATAATTAAATTTGCTACGGACTTTTTGTGGTTTAAAGAGCTTGGATATACCCAAACCTTTCTCACAAGAATTAAAGCTCAGATGGTCATAGGCCTTCCGGTTTTCATCTTCCTGACCATTTTTTTGTATATTTTCGTGAAGAAACTGAAGAAGAAATATGATGAAGAGTCGCAAGTAATAAGTGTAAATAAAAAAGTAAATTTGGCAATTAAGTTGATATCGGCGGGAGCAGGCCTCCTGATAACCTTGAATATTACATCCACCATGTGGTTTCAAATACTTCAGTACATAAACAGCGAGGATTTCGGTACTTTAGACCCCATCTTCAACAATGATGTGAGTTTTTATGTTTTCAAGCTTCCCCTGATAAATACGGCCATTGGTTTTCTCATATCCATCTTGTTTTTGATGACTTTGGCTATAGTCTTGTTTAATGCTTATCTTGCAGTCAGGGAAGGCATAAAAAATGTTTCGGAACAATTTGAAGATATCCGCCAATTCCCCCGGCAGAACCTGGATTTAAACAAGATATTAAATAAAAAGTTTGCCGAAAGGATAATAAACCAGATTTCAATTATCGGTTTTTTATTATTTTTGTTACTAGGTGCCCGGTATGCTTTAAGATGTTATGATTTGCTTTATTCCCGCTTAGGCCGGGTGTTCGGGGCAGGATATACGGATATTAATATCACCTTGAATCTGTACAGGGTCCTGGCTTTCGGATGCGCGCTTGCAGCTTTTACATTTTTTGTGGGTGCAAGAAAAAGGAAATTAAAAATTGCCTTGGCTCTTCCGGTTGCCCTCATCCTTGTATCCATCCTGGGTACAGGCCTGGCATGGGGGGTTGAAAAATTCATAGTTGAGCCCGACCAGCTGTCCAAAGAAACTTTATACATGCAGTACAGCATAAAAAGTACTCAAAAAGCATATGGCTTGGATGATGTGAAGACAATTCAATTTCCGGCCAGGGACAATTTAACGATTGAAGACATAGAAAACAATCCGGAAGTAATAGAGAATATAAGGATAAACGACCAGGAGCCCCTGATCCAGGTTTACAACCAGCTCCAGGGTATAAGACCCTACTATGTCTTCTATGATGTTGATGTTGACAGGTATGTAATTGACGGTGAATACAGGCAGGTTTTCCTTTCGGCCAGGGAACTTGACCAGGACAGGTTAAATGAGCAGGCAAGAACCTGGGTCAATCTGTATTTAAAATACACCCACGGCTATGGAATTACTGTTTCCACGGTGAATAACGTCACCCCCCAGGGGCAGCCTGAAATGCTGGTTAAGAATATTCCTCCCACAACCGAAACAGACTTTAAGATTGTAAGACCCGAAATATATTTCGGTGAAAAAACCAACAATTATATAATTGTAAATACGGATGAAATGGAATTCGACTATCCTTCGGGTGCCGATAATGTTGAAACCCTATATGAAGGTAAAGCAGGAATCAACCTTTCATTCTTTAAGAGGCTTTTGTTCAGCATAAGAGAAGGCAGCTACAGGATGCTGATTTCCAAGAACATTGACAAGGATTCAAGAATAATCATCAACAGAAATATTATACAAAGAGTAAGCCAAATAGCCCCCTTTATTTATTTTGACCGGGATGCTTACATTGTGGCAAATCAGGATGACGGCAAATTGTATTGGATAATTGAAGGATTTACCCTAAGCGACAGGTTTCCCTATTCTCAACCCACAAACTTATTGTTTGGCGACTGGGACATAAACTATATCAGGAATTCCGTAAAGGCTGTTGTAGATGCTTATGACGGAACGACAAATTTTTATATAGCAGATGAAAAGGACCCAGTAATTAAGGTATATAACAAGATTTTTTCAGACTTGTTTAAGCCCATAAGCGATATGCCGGAAGGCTTGAAAAAGCATGTCAGGTATTCCAGAACATTTTTCGATGTCCAGTCGGATATTTACAGGCTATACCATATTGAAAACCCGACGGTTTTCTTTGGAAGGGAAGACTATTGGGACCTGGCAAACGAAAAATACATGGGCGGGGGTGAAGGCCCTGCAGGTTCAACCTATTTGATGTTTAAGCTTCCCGGGGAGGAAGGAGTGGAGTTTTTGTTGACAAACCAGTACACTCCCCAGAATAAGGACAATATGATAGCGCTATTGGCCGCCCGAAATGACGGTGAGAATTACGGTGAGCTGGTCTTGTACGAATTCCCTAAAACAAAGGTAGTTTCCGGACCTAATATGATAGAAACAAAAATTGACCAGGATACAAGCATATCTTCACAACTTACCCTGTGGAGCCAAATGGGGTCTGATGTCTTGAGAGGAAATACAATAGTGATCCCTCTTGAGGAGTCCTTAATCTATGTGGAGCCCATATATTTAAAATCGGATACGGACAGCAACTTTCCCGAAATGAAGATGGTTGTCGTATCCCATGGAGAAAAAATAGTCATGGAACCTACCCTGGATGTGGCAATAGAAAAACTCTTCGGTATGAGCCGACAAAAACCCTCAGAGCCTGATGGAGAATATGAGGATGACGACATAAATGACTTGATCATTAAGGCAAATGAAGCCTATTATGATGCCACCCGGGCTTCCCAAGAGGGAAACTGGGCAGAATACGGAAGAAAATTAGCTGAATTGGAGAGAATATTAAACCAGCTCAGCACAATGATACAGGAGAAGGGGGAAGAAGCCCAAAATTAGTTAATAAGAAAGGATAAGGAGGATTTATGAAATTTACATTCAATCATTTTAATTTTAATGTTCTGGATTTGGAAAAAAGCATGAATTTTTATAAGGAAGCTTTGGGTTTGAAGGAAGTAAGAAGAAAAGAAGCTTCAGACGGGAGCTACATCTTAGTTTTCATGGGGGACGGAGAAACAGGTTTTTCCTTGGAACTTACCTGGCTGCGAGACAGAAAAGACCCCTATGATTTGGGAGAATTGGAATACCACTTGGCTTTTAAGGTAGACAATTACGATGAAGCCTTCAAGAAACATAAAGAAATGGGCTGCGTCGAATACGTAAATGAAGCAATGGGGATTTACTTCATTACTGATCCCGACGGCTACTGGATTGAAATAATTCCTACAAGATAAGTTTAAAGCCGCAAGGAAACTTGCGGCTTATGTTTATCCTGTTCATTTAAATGAATTTTTCACATAAACTGTAGCAAGATACAAAAACCCAAGTGTGACAAGGTTACTTGACAGGGTATACTTACCCTGCTATATTTTAATAATAATATTTTGGGAGGCTGGCATGGGTGGTTCAGGTCTGATTGCTGATATAAGCATTATATTGGTTTTTGCGGAAGGATTCATATCTTTTTTTTCACCCTGCGTACTTCCTTTAATTCCGGTGTATATCAGCTACCTGGCAGGCAAGGGGAAAAAAGTTAACAGTGATGGTACCATTACTTACGAAAGAAAAGAGGTACTTTTTAATACCTTGTTTTTTGTTATGGGAATTTCAAGCGTATTTTTTATTTTAGGTTTATCATTTTCAGCTTTGGGTATATTCTTTAACAGGAACAGGGAGCTTTTCAGCAAAATAGGCGGGGCAGCAATAATAATCTTAGGTCTTGTCCAGCTGGATATTGTCAAATTGAATTTTTTAGCAAGGGAAAAAAGGATAAGTCTTAATCTGAGCGGTAAAATGAATCCTTTCCTTGCCTACATAATGGGGTTTACATTCAGCTTCGCATGGACTCCCTGCGTGGGACCGGTATTGGCTTCAGTCTTGATTTTAGCATCTAATGCCAGGAATGTATTTACCGGAAACCTGTTGGTAGCCCTTTATGCCCTGGGTTTTATAATACCCTTTCTGATTCTAGGGTTCTTTACCACGGAAACGTTGAATTTTTTTAAGGAAAGAAGAAATTTGGTTAAGTATACCATAAAAATTGGAGGAGTAATACTGGTAATAATGGGGATTATGACATATACGGGAACTTTTGCCGTCATAAGCAGAAAATTAAGCTTTTTTTAAGAGGGCTGACCAAGGAAAATCCCGGAGAAGGAGAGGTTAATTATGGAAAAAATGGTTGATATCATCATTATCGGAGCAGGTCCTGCCGGCTTGTCCGCAGCCGTAAATGCCCTAATAAGGGGCAAAAGGGTCAGAATTTTTTCAAACAGGGACAATAACCTGTCAAAGGCAGAAAGGGTGGATAACCATTTAGGTTTTTATCACATGAGCGGAAAAGAATTGATGGATAAGTTTAAAGAACATGCAGAAGCTATGGGTATAAGAATAGAAGAAGGGAAGGCAGTAAACATACTTCCCTTAGGTGACAGCTTCCTGGTCAATATAAGCGGCCAAATAATAGAAGCCAAAAAAGTAATATTGGCCACGGGAATTTCAAAAATTAGAGAATTGCCCGGAGAAGAAAGACTCTTGGGAAGCGGGGTAAGTTACTGTGCAACCTGCGACGGTATGCTTTACAGGGGAAAAAAGGCTGTTGTCTGGGACCAATCTGAAGATGCATGGGAAGAAGCCAATTTCCTGCAAAGTATAGGTGTTAATGTTACTTTTGTTTCTGATAAAGCCAGACATGAGAATTTAAGCGACAATGTTGAGTACATAAAAGGCAGGATTGAAGAAATACTAGGAGAAAACACCGTTGAGGCCGTTAAAATAGGAAATGAAATCATAAAAACCGATGCTGTCTTTATGCTCAGGGATGCCGTGGCTCCCGATGCCTTGATTGAAGGACTGGAATTGGACGGCAGCTTCATAAGCGTGAATAAGCACATGGAAACCAATATTCCGGGATTATATGCGGCAGGAGATATTACCGGAAAACCCCTACAGCTTTCCAAAGCAATAAGCGAAGGTTTGATTGCTGCTCAAAATGCAGCATTACAAATAGATAAAAAGGAGAGTTAAAATGGCAGAAAACATTATAATTATCAACAGCACTCAGGAATTCGACGACCTGATCAGGCAAAACAAATATGTTCTGGTGGATTTTTGGGCGGCATGGTGTGCTCCTTGCAGAATGGTAGCACCGGTTATAGATAAGGTAGCAGAGCAATACAGCGGAAAAATAATTGTTGCAAAGGTAAATATAGATGAGCAGCAGGAATTGGCTATACGCTACGGAATACAAACAATACCTACCATAATATTCTTTAAGGAAGGAAGATTTGCGTCAAAGGAGATAGGAGTAAAACCCTTATCATCCTTTGTAAGGATGATTGACAGCAATATTGCTTAAGATCATCTATAGCATGAATCTCATGAAATTCTTGTAACAAGGATTTCATGAGATTTTTTTCCATTCATCTCTTAACAAACCATACAAGAGCAAGTTGTGCCTCTTACCGTCTCTCAATACAAATTCCCTGTAAATTCCTTCTCTTTTAAAACCGCATCTTTCGTATAAGGCAATTGCTTTATTGTTAAATTCAAGCACATTAAGCTGAATTCTGTGAAAGTTTAATTCCCTGAAGCCGTATTCCAGCAAAAGTCTAAGAGCTTCCTTTCCGTATCCCTTACCTCTTTCATCCTCCTTTCCCAATCCTATAAACAAGGTTGCAACCTGGTTTTCTTTTATTATGTCGTCAAAACCGGCAAGACCGATTATTTTGCCGTCCTTTCTGACGGCAAAGACTTTCGACTTCCCGCTTTCCTTATAATACTTGAACATTTTGTCCACATCAGACTTTTTTAAAGGATTTGGGGGGTAATAATCATAATACTTTAAAAATTCAGGGTCGGAAAACCACCTGTAAATTTGTTCCATGTCTTCTTTTTTAATTTCGGTTAAAGTGATCATAAGTTCTCCTAGGCAATAATAATTACGGCTATTATGGTCATAAGACCGGTCAAACCCATGGCAAGCCCGCTTGCCGCTCCTGTTTCCCCTTCCATTTCGACTGCCTTTGCTGTCCCCAGGGCATGGGATGATGAGCCAATACCGATTCCTTTAGCTATATTGTTTTTAATTTTGCCTACCTTTATCACTAAGGGGGCGAAGGCTGCCCCGATCAAACCTGTGATAATGACGGCCAAAGCAGCTATAGATTCGTTTCCTCCAAGCATTTTTGCAGATTCAACAGCCATGGGGGTTGTGATGGATTTACATAAGAGTGACAAGAATACGGTTTCATTAATTCCAAAAAGCCTGCACAAAAGGGTAACAGATACAAAAGTTGCTATTATACTGGCTGTTATTCCTCCGATTATGGGAATAAAGTTTTTAATCAAGGCATCCCTGTTCTTGTAAATGGGTATGGCCAGGACCGTGACAATGGGACCCATGGCCGAAACTATTACACTTCCGCCCTTGTTATAATCGTAGTATGTAAGATTAAATAATTTTAAAACAATGATGATTAAGACGGATGATAAAAGTATTGGATTTAAAAATGTTATTTTGAATTTCTTGTTTACGTAAAGGCTGAATTTAAAAAAAACAGCTGTAAGCAAGATAAAAAAAAGAGCCTTTAGAATATCAGTCATGGTTTTTCTCCTTGTAAGAAATTAAAATATCCGTAACCTTGCAGGATACATACATGACAAAAATACAGGATACAAATAATATAATCATTATTTGAAAAATACTGTCCCGGATCAGTTTATAGGAATCCATGATGCCCACCGCTATGGGCACAAAGAAAAAGCTCATGTATTTAAGCATGAAGGATGAAGTTTCTTCAATCACAGAGAGCTTTAAAACATTTGTACTTAAAAGCACCAGGAGTATCACCATCCCCATTATGCTGCCCGGAATAACTATTACATTTGATATGAGCCTGCTTATTAGATTACCTGCTGAATAAATTATATAAATTATAGCTATTTGAATTAGTATTTTTATGATGTTTTTCATTCTGACCTCCGCACCTAACATTATATATTAAATTTTTCATAATTCAATGAAAAAAATCAGTCGATAAAAAATTTGTTAATTTAAGTTTCAATAAAGAAAATAGGGATATAATTACAATCAAAAGAAAAAGGAAGTAAGGAGCGGTGAGTTATGGATTACAATCAGGATTTTAATGATAAATTTGAAAATGAAACTCAAAATGAAAATCAAAATGCAGATCAAGAAAACATTATAACCAATGATAATTCTTCTAAGGAATACGGTGAAATAAATTTTATCATGAGTCAGCCGGTAAAAAAACCAAGGCGCAGGAAATCATTTATGGTTTACGTTGCTATTGCTTTGGTGGCTGCAATAATCGGAGGATTAGCCGGTTCTTATGTGACCTCTTACAGGTTGGATTCATTTATTAAAGAAGAAGCAGCCAAGTCATCAATAAATGCCCAGGAAGTCAATATTAATTTGACCGATGACGTGTATTTTGCAGTTGCGGTTGCAGAGAAAGCACAAAAAACCGTTGTGGGAATTACAACTGAGACAGAAAGGCAAATCAATACCTTCTGGGGTCCCCAATTAAGAGTCGAGCAAAGCATGGGATCCGGATTTATCGTGGATTCAAAGGGATATATTCTGACAAATTCCCATGTAATCGGAGACGGGAAATACAAGAATATTACAGTCTCCTTAATTGACGGCTCAAAGGAAGTAGGCCAGGTATTATGGTACGATACCACCCTGGATTTGGCTGTTGTCAAGATTAACAAGACAGGTCTTCCAGCCGCTGAACTGGGAGATTCGGACAAATTATTGGTGGGAGAGCCGGCAGTGGCAATCGGAAATCCCATGACCCTGGATTTGGAAAGAACAGTTACGCAAGGTATCATCAGCGGTTTGAACAGGTCCATTGTTTTTGATGACGGAACTGTCATAGAACCTCTTATACAAACGGATGCTTCCATAAATTCAGGCAACAGCGGAGGCCCCTTGTTTAATGCCAAGGGTCAGGTAATTGGAATAAATACGGCCAAGATGATGTCTGCAGAAGGCTTGGGCTTCGCAATACCTATAAATACGGCAAAACCCATAGTGGAACAAATAATAAATGACGGTTCATTTACAACGGTTTATGTAGGAATCACCGGCATGGCTGTTGAAACATATGAAAGAGGTTACAACGTAGACTTAATAGCCGATTACGGAGTGATAATAATTGAAACCATGAAGAATTCTCCGGCCTCTGAAGCCGGCTTGAAGCCCAATGATGTTATAACAGCTATTGACGGGCATAAAATAGAGGATATGGATGATTTGAAAAGAAGGCTCTACAATTATCGTGACGGAGACAAGGCTGAATTTACAATTTTAAGAAACGGTGAAGAGCTGAAAATCAATGTAACTTTAAGAACCAGACCGGATGAATTTTAACTTAAGATAAGGTAAACAGCCGGAATAAGAAAGTAAAATAGAAAAACAGGAGGATTTCTCCTGTTTTTTAATATGCATTTTTTATTCTTCCACTCCAAAGCGCTTCAGGTTGGGTGATATTATTAATTCAGCTTCAGTTGCAGCCACTACGTCTTCAACACTTGCTTCCGGTCCTAATTCTTCAAGAACCAGACCATCCTTTGTCACCCTTATCAAGGCCATTTCAGTTACTATTATATCAACCTGTTCCTTGGCTGTTAAAGGAAGGGTGCATCTTTTCAAAATTTTTGGTTTTCCTTTTTGGGTGTGAACCATAGCAATGATAACTGTTTTGGCACCTACCACCAAGTCCATGGCACCTCCCATACCGGGTACCATCTTGCCGGGTATTTTCCAGTTTGCAAGATTTCCTTTTTCATCTACTTCCATGGCACCAAGAACTGTAGCATCTACATGGCCTCCCCTGATTATGCTGAAGGATGTGGCACTGTCAAAGAACATTCCTCCCGGAAGTATAGAAGAAGGCATACCTCCTGCATTTACCAGTTCCCAATCTTCTTCTCCTTCTTTTGGGGCAGGACCTAATCCCAAAAAGCCGTTTTCCGACTGAAATGTTATGTCTATACCTTCAGGTATGTAATTTGCAACCAAAGTAGGAAGTCCTATGCCTAAGTTTACAACGTCACCGTCATTCAATAACTGAGCGACCCTTTTAGCTATAACTTTCTTTTCATCCATTATTTGTCACCTCCTACTATATAGTCAACAAATATGCCCGAACACATTACATGATCCGGATCAATTTCGCCAACTTCAACTATTTTATCGGCTTCTACAATGACTATATCTGCTGCCGTGGCCATTATGGGGTTGAAATTTTTTGTTGTCTTGTTAAATATCATATTACCCTTTTTATCGGCCACAGACGCCTTTATCAGGGCTATGTCGGCTCTTAAAGGAGTTTCAAAAACATATTCTTTCCCGTTTATCACTCTGATTTCTTTTCCTTCGGCTGCTTCGGTTCCTATACCCGTTGGTGTGTAAAAGCCGCCAAGTCCATTTCCCCCACATCTTATTTTTTCCACAAGGGTACCCTGGGGAGTAAGCACTACTTCTGTCTGGCCTGAATTCATCTGATTGGCTGTTTCAGGATTAGTACCTACATGAGATGCAATTATTTTTTTGAATTGTTTGTTAACAACCATTTTTCCTACGCCCTTGTCGGGAAAACCTGTATCATTGCATATGAGAGTCAGGTTTTTAACATTTTTTTTCACTAAGGCATCTATCAGTCTTTCCGGAGTTCCGTTGGCAAGGAATCCGCCCACCATGATAGTCATGCCGTCCTTAACCATATCAGCTGCTTCATCGATTGAAATAATTTTGTTTATCATATAATCATCCTTTCATTCAGGTCTTATTTTCTTTCAACCAGCATTGAAGTTCCCATTCCGCCGCCTATGCACAAGGTTGCAAGACCTTTCTTGGCATCTCTTTTTTGCATTTCATATATCAGAGTTACCAGTATTCTTGCTCCTGATGCTCCTATGGGGTGTCCCAATGCTATGGCTCCACCGTTTACATTTGTAATTTCGGGTTTTAATCCCAAATCACGGACAACTGCCAGGGATTGTGCTGCAAAAGCTTCATTGGCTTCCACAAGGTCCAGGTCATCAATAGTCCAACCTGCCTTTGCCAGGGCTTTTTTGGTTGCCGGAACCGGACCTAAACCCATAACCTTGGGATCAACTCCGGCTGAAGCATAAGCCGCAATTTCGCATAAATACTTCAAACCAAGCTCATCAGCCTTTTCCTTGCTCATAACAATCAAGGCAGCCGCCCCGTCATTTATGCCTGAAGCATTTCCTGCCGTAACTGTCCCGTCCTTTTTGAAGGCAGGTTTCAATTTTGCCATTTTTTCAACGGTTGACCCATGCCTTGGGTATTCGTCCGTGTCGATAACCACCGGATCCCCTTTCTTTTGAGGTATTGTTACAGGCACTATTTCATCTGCGAATTTTCCTGCTTTTTGGGCTTCTTCAGCCCTCATCTGGCTTCGGGCGGCAAATTCATCCTGTTCTTCCCTTGTAATACCATACTGCTCTGCAACATTTTCAGCGGTTATTCCCATGTGATAATCATTGTAAATATCCCACAAACCATCGTGTACCATGTAATCAACTACACTGCCGTCGCCCATCCTATGTCCCCATCTTGCTTTTGGCAAAAGATAAGGTGCATTGGTCATGCTTTCGGTACCCCCGCACAGGATTATGTCGCACTGACCGCTTTCAACAAATTGTGCAGCCATGCTGACTGCTCTTAAGCCGGACCCGCACACCATGTTAATTGTCAGTGCCGGGATTTCAATAGGAACTCCTGCCCCTAAGCTGATTTGCCTTGCAATATTTTGTCCCAAACCTGCCCCTAATACATTGCCAAAATAAACTTCTTCAACCATGGACGGCTCAATGCCCGCTCTCTTGATAGCCTCTTTAGCTGCTATCACTCCCAGGTCAACCGCTGACAATGAAGCAAAAGCACCTCCGAAAGAACCAATAGGTGTTCTTGCTGCTGAAACAATCACAGCTTTTCTCATAATTACCTCCTTATTATTTCTTTTTATCATATTTTGTATGCCGTATTTTACATAGCATTTTTCATGCCAAGGTCATTGGTTGAAAATTCAAGGGTTTTTTCCCAAAAAAACAAGAACATATGCAAAAATGCATATAAGAATAAGAAAAAATATTGCATGATTGCATATATGCATATATAATAAGAAACAAAGTAAGATAGTTCCTTAATAAATAAAAGAAAGAGGATAAAAAAATGCCATCCAGCAAAAATGACGTGGATTTGGGTTTTGTTATAACTGATAATAAATTAAACGTTTTGTACTGCAATGACTATTTTAAAAACAATATAACAAAGACCGATATCCTAAATAAAAAAATAACAATGTTCTTTCATGATATCAACGTTGATAAGGATAAGAGTCTTTATTCCGTTAAAAACAAGGACAATTCCGTTTACTATGTTATCCACAACAAATTTAAATTATACAATCACGATTTGTACAATTTTTTCTTTTATGATTTTACAATCGGAAGCGAGCTGCACAAGCAAATCGAGAGGTTGAATTCTCAACAATATTTATACAATGAGATGCTGAACAAATTGCAGGACGGCATCTATATCACCGATGAAAAGGGGACAACCATATATGCCAACGATGCCTTTTTAAATTTATCCGGACTTACAAGGGACCAAATCATAGGCAATACGGTTTATGATTTGAGAAAAAACAACATACTTCCCAATTCATGCTGTGCCAGGGTCATAGAAACTTTAGCCCCCGTATCAACCATAAACCACTACTACAAGGGTCAGAGGTGCCTGGTTTCAGGGTCGCCCATTTTTGATGAAAAGGGCAACTTGGCCAGGACGATTGCAGTTATCAGGGACGTTACCGAGCTGGATATGCTGATGAAAACCATAGCCAAGGAGCAAAACCTGTTTATACAAAGCGATTACAAGGTGGATACCGAAGTTATGGAAGATGACCCTGAAGACATTTTAAATAACATAAAGATGAAAAATATTTACGAAAAAGCCAAGAAAATATCCAAAGTCGACAGCACAGTCTTAATTTTGGGGGAAACCGGCGTTGGGAAAGATTTCATAGCCAAATACATCCATAGCATCAGCCACCGGTCCAAGGGTAAATTCATAAAGATAAACTGCGGTGCCGTACCGGAGCATTTGCTTGAATCGGAATTTTTCGGCTATGAGGAAGGAGCCTTCACAGGCGCCTTAAAAGGAGGAAAAAAAGGCTTATTTGAAGAAGCTGACGGTGGCACCCTTTACCTTGATGAAATAGGGGACATGCCTTATACCCTCCAGGTTAAGCTCTTAAGTGCCATAAATGACAAGATGTTTTACCGCATAGGGGGTACCCACCCCATCGAGTTTAATGCCCGCATTATTGCTGCCACAAACCATGATTTGAAGCAGCTTGTGGAAGAAAAGAAATTCAGGGCTGATTTATATTATAGATTAAACGTGGTGACAATCGTAATTCCCCCCTTGCGAAACAGGAAGGAAGACATAATACCCTTGTCAGCCCAATTCCTTGAATACTACAACAATAAATACGGGAAAAACTGTTACTTCAGTTCAGGCTGCCTCCAGAGTTTTTTGATATATGACTGGCCGGGCAACATAAGGGAATTAAAAAATATAATCGAGCGTATGATACTGATGGCGGACGGGGCCGAAATAGGGACGGACCTCTTCAGGGAGCATTTGATGCTGCCCGGGGGGACCGATTCGCCTGACTTGTTTACAACGGGAACAAAGACCCTTAAAGAAAAAATTGAAGAATACGAGAAGGAGATCATCGAATCAACCTTGGCTGTTTCAAAAAATATGAAGGAAGCAGCCCTTAGGTTAGGCATAGATATTTCAACCTTAGTCAGAAAAAAACAAAAATATGATATATGAATAGTAATCCTGAGCGGAAGCGAAGGGTCTCATCAGTCTCTTCATGATTACGCAGAAAATAATAAAAATATCCGCTCACGGTTTCGGACACGAATAATTCTAAAGCTCATTCCAGCTAAAAATCCTACAGCTTGCGAACTCGCTTTGCTCAAACAACGCAAGCTGTTTAACGGATTTTTAACCTGCATTCGCTAAGAATTATAGTCGTGTCCTGCAAATGTTCGCTTGATATTTTTATTATTTTTCAAGAGAGAAGTGTAAATATCCGCTCACGGTTCCGGACACGAATAATTCTAAAGCTCATTCCAGCTAAAAATCCTACAGCTTTTTGGAAGGTTCTTTTGTGGAGGTAAAGGAACCTTCCCTTTGCATTTACGGGATTTTTCTTTATTTGGAATAAAAATTAAAAAAATGCAAATATTAGTAACAGCTTATCCCACTAAAGGAGGCATTATGTTTTTTATCAATGAATTGAAAAAGCTGATAAACAATGATGTAATAATAATTTTTTTAATAATCAGCTATATATTGATTTTCAGAACCAGCAAGGAATTGAAAAGGAAAAATTATCACAGGGATTACAAGATAGTCAGGTTTACGGGAATTGTGTACGGGCTCCTGGCCCTTGCCGCAGCAGGCGCAATATATATTTTCTAGGAGGACTTATGAAGAATTTGGATTTAAGTCAACCTATAGACAGGGATATAAATAAGAATGAGCAGGTTCTAAGGAAAGTTTTTGAAAATACCGATGATATAATTTTCAGGAAATTTGAAGCAGGCAATACAAAGCTTAAAATACTTTTGTTGTATGTGGACGGGATGACCACAAAGGAAGCTATAAGCGAATATGCAATAGAAAATCTCCTTATGGGCCTTAACCTAGAAAAGGCACAAAATATGTCAAGGGCCCAGCTCGAGCATGAGATTGCAAAAACAAGCATAGCTGTTTTAGAAATTCAAGTTTTGACAACCCTTGAGGAATGTGTCGATAAAATCCTTTCCGGAGAGACAGTTCTTCTGATAGATAGCTGCAATAAGGCTATAATGCTGTCCTCAAGAGGCTGGCCCATGAGAGGTGTCCAGGAGCCTTCAGCTGAAACCCTCATAAGAGGAGCAAGAGACGGTTTCAATGAAACCATGAAGGTTAATATTTCATTGATCAGGAGACGGTTAAGGGACCCCAAGTTAAAGATTAAATACGCCCAGGTGGGTAAGAGGTCCAAAACCGACATAGCAATTTTATATATAGAGGACCTTGTAAATAAGACGGTGCTGGAAACAGTAGAAAAGAGAATTAATAACATAGAAATCGATGCTGTCCTTGAAAGCTCCTATATTGAAGAAATGATAGAAGATGACTGTTATTCCCCTTTTCCCCAGATTGAAAACACTGAGAGGCCTGATGCCGCAGCATCCGCCCTCCTGGAGGGCAGGGTTGTGATAGCCGTTGATAACACTCCATCCGTCTTGATTGCCCCTGCAATTTTTGTTTCCTTCATGCAATCCTCGGAGGATTATTATGACAGATGGCTGCCAACTTGTGCTATCCGGCTCTTAAGATATATAGCACTGCCTATAGTAATGCTCCTGCCGGCCTTATATGTGGCTGTTACCCAATATCACCCCAACCTGCTTCCCACCCAGCTCAGCCTGTATGTGGCGGCTTCAAGGGCAAATGTTCCCTTCCCACCTTATTTTGAAGCCCTCTTGATGGAGTTGGTGATTGAATTGGTCAGGGAGGCATCATACAGGATAACTAGTCCCGTGGGCTCAACCATAGGTTTGGTAGGAGGCCTGGTAATAGGCCAGTCATCGGTGGAAGCCGGTCTGATTACTCCATTGGCTGTGATTGTTGTGGCCTTGACGGCTATAGCATCATTTACCATACCCAGCTACAATTTCGGATCAAGCTTAAGGCTCATAAGGTTTGCTTTCATAGTTTTGGCCGCGACCTTCGGTTTGTTTGGAATATCCATAGGTTTAAGTTTTCTTACCATACACCTCTGCACCTTAAAAAGCTGCGGTATACCTTATATGACACCCTTTGTCAGCTTTGTTGAAAATAAAAGAGACTTGAAAGATACTATTATAAGGCCCAGAATCAATAATTTGGTCAGGAAGCCGGATTATTTACACATGGAAAAGAAAGAGAGGAAAAATGTTTAATCAGGATATAACACCCTATCAGAATTTTTCAATCCTAGTGCTGATATCCTTTGTACTCCAGTCAATGTTGATGCCTGTGCTGCTGACCGGGGTCAATGGGCCCGAAGGTTGGATTTCCGTGTTGATTGGGGCATTCTTGTTATTCATTGCAATAAAGGCAGTCAACAAGGCTTTGAAAAACCATAGTGAAGATACGATCATTAGTGTTTCGGATAAGCTGTTTCCCAAATATATTTCAAAATTGATAGGAATTTATTACATATTGATGTTTTTAACGGTCAACAGCCTGATTATGAAGGACTTTGCCGAGCAGATAAAACTTATGATGATGTTCAGAACTCCCTTAAGCACCATAATAATAACAATATTACTTACTGCCGCTTATGCTGCAAAAAAGGGCATACATACGATTGCCGGCATTACAAATATAGTTTTTCTAACATCTTTTATTCCATATTTGCTGATAATTGTTTTTTCAACCTACTATGCTGATTATTCCAATATTTTTCCCCTATATCCTCCCGATGCGGAAGGAATTTTAAGGTCCGTACCCAATGCTGCCTTAAGTTTTTTCGGATTTTCCGTCCTCTTGTTTTCTAACAGCAGGGTATCGGTAAAGGAAAAAAACCTTAAAACAAACCAATTATATTTAATGACAAGTACTCTTTTGTACCTGGCCAGCTATTTATTGATAATAGTAAAATTTGGAACCAAGGAAGCTGCCAATTTAGTATGGCCTTTCGTTTCAATCATGAAATTTGTCAACATTCCCGGTTTCTTTTTTGAAAGTACTGAAATTGTAGGCCTATGCCTGCAAATAACCCTTATTTTTACAAGCATATGTATACTTGCTTTTTTCACCAACCTTGCCATGCAGGAAACATTTAAAACCAGGGAAAACGGGTATTTCATCTTCATCCAGATACCCATCCTGTATTTGATGGCTGCAGGCTTGCCGGGTATGTATATGATGTTTCCCTATATTCAAATACCCATATATATAATAAGCGGCATGAATCTTTTAATCCCCATTTTGACAGCCTGTGCCGCTTACAGAAAATATAAGAGGTCCATATGAAAAAACTAATACTGTGTTTATTGCTAATATCAAGTGTTTTTCTGTCCGGCTGCTGGGACAGTGTTGAAATAAACAAGAGAGAATACCTGTTTGCGGTGGGAATCGACAAGAAAGATGACAAACTGAGCTTTATTTCGGAAATACCTAAAATAAATGAAGGAAGCCAGGAAGAGAGACTGGTTTATTCCAATGAAGGGGAAAGTTTCGCAGATTTTTATCACCTTAACTACCTTCACTCGGATAAGGTTATTTCCGACAGGCTCATGCAGGTTATAGTCCTGGGTGAAGACCTGACCAGGGATTCTGAAAGAATGAAGAGAATCTTTGATGAAATACAGCGGTCTCCTCAAATGAACCGAAGGGTGAAAATTTGTATAGCCAAGGGAAGGGCTGAAGACATAATCAGAATGGAAATACCAAGCAACCCCATCGTGGGAAGGTTCTTGAGCGATATGCTTGTTAAACTGAAAAGAGAAAGCCACCAGGACATATTTACCTTTGATGAAGCCATCCTCAATTTGAGCAAAACGGGTAATGCAATTATACCTTTAGTTGAGGTAAACGAAAAAAGTCTAAAAATTGAAAGGGCGGCTGTCATAAAGGAATATGAAATGATTGGTTTATTAGAGACGGATGAGCTGGAAGCCGTAATGCTCTTACTGGACCCGTCAAATGCAAATATCAGGAATATAAACATTGAAACTGAAGATGCGGCTATATCCCTGGATGCTGTGGATGTAATTATGACGGACGATATCAGGCTGGAGGGAGAAAAACTTATGGTGGATTATTATGTCACCCTTTACTGCTACATTGACTCTTTCATAATCGGTAACAACAGCCTGGAAGACAGGGATTTCATAAACAGGGTCAAGGAAGAATCCATTAAGAAGCTTTCGGAAATTTCGGAAAATACCCTTGATAAGCTTCAAAACTCATACAAGACAGATTTATTGAGAATCAAGGATAAACTATACAAGTATCATAAAAGTGAGTATGAAAAAATAAGGGATAAATATGATGAAATATTTGCCCAGGCAGATATTAAGGTTTATTACAAGATGCAAATAAAAAGTACAGGATTGGTAAAATAGGAGGAGAAATGAAGTATCGCAAGAAAATAATTATTTCAGCCTTATTTGTTGCTTTGGCTATTATAATCGCATATTCCGCCGAGGCTTATACCAATTTATCTCAAATAAAGGGTAAGGTCATACGGCTCCATGTCCTGGCAAATTCGGACAGCTTAGAAGACCAGGAGCTGAAGTACAAGGTGAGAAATAAAATTATTTCAGTATTCAATGAGGAATTTGAAAATATCAGTCAGAAACCTGATGGTTCAAGGCTCATAGTGGAAAAACTGTCCCAAATAAGACAAGAAGCCGAAAAGATTATCAGGGAAGAAGGCTATGATTACGATGTGGATGTGTATTACGGCAATTATAAGTTTCCAAGAAAGGCTTACGAAGAAATAGTTTTACCGGAGGGTTATTATGATGCGTTGAAAATTGAAATAGGGAAGGCTCAAGGCAGCAACTGGTGGTGTGTCATGTTTCCCCCCATGTGTTTTGTAGATTTCGGGAAAAATCAAGATTTACCCGTAATAAGTTTCGAATGCGAAGACAAGCTTAAGGAAGTCTTAAGCCAGGAAGAAATCGAATTGATAAAAACAAAAAGAGGAATTGAAAACATTAAATTAAAATCCAAAATATTTGAGTTCATCGAAAAAGGCAAGGTGGACAAAAAAGCCAGCACCTATGCCTGCTCCTTGTCTGAGTAAAAAAGCAAGTTTTAAGGGAGGGTTCTTTTCGAAAAAAAAAGAACCCTCCCTGCTTAATCGCCAATATTTTTCAGAAAAGGATTCCCAATTTTTTAATCTTATACTGGAGGGTTTGCCTGGGAACATTTATTAGCTTGGCAGCCTTTGTAATATTGTAGCCTGTTTGCTCCAGGGCCGACATGATTACTTCCCTTTCAACCTTTTCAACAGCCTTGTTCAGGTGCTGAATCGCACCTGTATCAACTGAATTGCCGTTAACCTGATAATTTTTGAATTGGAAGGGAAGGTGTTCCTCCCTTATGATTTCACCGTCATACAAGGATATGGCGCTTTCAATGGCATGTTCAAGTTCCCTGACGTTGCCCGGCCAGCTGTAGTCCAAAAATATATCCAGAACTTCCTTTGAAACCCCGCTGAAATACTTGTTGCATTTCTTATTGTATTTTTTGATGAAATAATCAACTAAAAGGGGGATGTCATCAATCCTTTTGCATAAATCGGGTATTACCAGGGTTATGACATTGAGCCTGAAGAACAAATCCTGTCTTATTTGCCTTGTTTCTACAACGGTATTTATGTCGGTGTTGATGGCGGATATGATTCTTACGTCCACATCCGTTGTTTTGCTTGAACCTACCCTTCTTACCCGGCCGTCCTGGATTACTCGGAGTAGCTTGGTTTGAAGTTCCAAAGGCATTGAATTTATTTCATCCAAAAACAAGGTTCCCCCGTTTGCCAGTTCAAATAAACCGGGTTTGTTTTCCGCCCCCGTGAAACTGCCCTTTTCCGAGCCGAATAAAATGCTTTCAAGGAGATTGGCCGGAAGAGCGGCACAGTTTTGAGCAATAAAAGGCTTGTACTTCCTGTTGCTGGAATTATGAATGGATTGGACAAGCAATTCCTTGCCGGTTCCAGTGCTTCCGGCAACCATTACCGGGGAATCCGTCATGGCTGCTTTGAGACCTAATGCTTTAAGCTTCAGCATTTCCTTGTTTTGACCGATAATATCCAGGAAAGTATACTTAGCCAGGGGTTTTGATGTTTTCTCCACCCCTTGGTTAACCTCATACAATTCCCTCTGCAGGTTTACTATCCTTTCCGACAGTTCTCTTACCTTGGTAATGTTTCTGGAAACCTCCAAGGCACCTATAACCTTGTTGTTATAAATAATAGGAATGGTTGAGTTCAATGTGGAAATTTTATCACCCTTGTAATTGACAAAATTTTGCTCAACATTATAAATAGGCTTGCCGGTTTTAAGCACATTCATGATGGTGCTGGTTTCAAAGGTAAGGGAAGGATACACTTCCAGTATGTGTCTCCCTATAGCCTTTTCGGCATCGATCTCATCCAGTTGTTTTGCGGCGGCATTGTGGTATACAATTTTTCCGCTCGCGTCAATTATTTGAATGCCGTCATTTATCAATTCAATTGCTTCCATTAATGCATCAAAATATTTTATTTCCATATTCTCCCTACCAGTGCCGAAAATTAAGCGCAATATGCCGAAAAACAGGCACTAATGTTCGTATTTGTTTAAATAATATCAATACTTAATTTATTGTAGCTTTCATCAGAATCGGCAAATGTGACCACATATTCGGCATATACGCTACCCCTGCCTTTTTCGTTCAATTTATTCTCAAACAAGATCGTATTGTATTCCAGGTCGAAGCTCCCATAAGGGGTTGAATATATGTTGGTGTATTTTTTGCCTTGCTGAAACTCCATTTTGGAAGAATACATTCCAACCTTGGTCATTAACATTTTGTCCTTGTATATCTTTAATCTGGTCCGGCTCCCTTTTTGCTCGGTTATTTGACTTTCGTCATAGTTTATAATAAAACAGTCCCTCATTTTTTCCAGCTTGGCTTCCGTAAGAAGTTCTATGACATCTTCGTTGCCGGCTTCATCAATAGTCTGGACGGTGTTAATTTTTATTTTTACATTTTCCATAGGACACCTCTTAAAGATTATCTATGGTGATTTCATACAGGTTGTCTATTTCTTTCTTTAAAAAATTGCCTCCTATTCTCCTGAATCGTTCCGGTGCATCAGTTGCATAATACTCATATCGGGGTTTGTCATAATTTCCATTGAGGATATCTTTTTCAATCAAAAGGTTTTTTAAATCCTTGGCGGTTTCAAAAGCAGGATTTACAAGTGTCACCTGGGGTCCCAGGACTTTTTTTATGGTATGTCTCAGTATGGGATAATGGGTGCATCCTAAAACCAAGGTATCAACATCATGCTCTATTAATTCCGTTAAGTATTTTTCTGTCGTAAGAACTGCTACCTGGGAGTATTCCCATCCTTCTTCAACAATGGGGACAAAGAGGGGGCAGGGTATGCCGATTACCTCGGCAGTACTCAGATATTCCATTATTTTTTTCTGGTATGCGTAAGAGTTTATGGTGGCTGTTGTGCCTATTACCCCTATTCTGCCGGTTTTGGTAGCCTTTGATGCTGTCCTTGCGCCGGGGTCTATTACCCCGATAAGGGGTATATCAAATTCCCGGGTCAACATATCAAGGGCATTGGAACTGGCTGTGTTACATGCTACAACAATGGTTTTTACGTCTTTATTCTTTAAAAAGGTGGCGCATTGGTGCGAAAATTTCTTTATTGTCTGTTCAGACTTGGAACCGTAGGGTATTCTTGCCGTATCCCCCAAATATATAATATTTTCGTAGGGAAGCTGCTCCATAACTTCTCTCATTACCGTCAACCCTCCAATTCCGGAGTCGAAAATTCCGATTGGTCTGTTATCCATATGATTCCTCTTATATATTTTAATATTTTATAATTTGTACTAACCTGTAAGTACAATCCCACAAATGATATCACAAAGCCATTATAGCACATATTTTTTTCTATATCAATACAAAAAGCTGAATATTCGGCACTTGACCGGCAGCAGAGGGGCACTACTTTACTAAAATGTTTGAAAATCAGCCACTTTTTAAATATTGGATAATTGGCATAAATATTGCAAATTATATCAATGAATATACCCAATAATATTCAACCCAACCCAACCCAAAAATATTAAGGAGGCACTATGAAAAAAGGAAACCCATACGGCACACACAGAGTTATTGAACCTAAAGGAGTGCTGCCCCAGCCGGCTTTGAAAATTGACAACACTATGGAAATATACGACAATGAAATACTTATCGACGTAAAGACACTGAATATAGACTCGGCAAGCTTTACCCAAATTAATGATCAAGCAGGCGGAAATGTAGAAAAAATTAAAGAAATCATGAAAGGTATTGTTGCCGAAAGAGGCAAGCATCAAAATCCTGTAACAGGTTCAGGCGGAATGTTGATCGGAACTGTTGAACAAATAGGTCCTGCCCTTGAGGGAAAAACGAATCTTAAGGTTGGTGACAAAATAGCAACATTGGTATCCTTGTCACTGACTCCCTTAAGAATTGACGAAATCCTTGATGTGAGACCGGATATTGACCAGGTTGATATCAAGGGAAAAGCAATATTATTTGAAAGCGGAATCTATGCAAAATTACCGGACGATATACCCGAAAATCTTGCCTTGTCAGTACTTGATGTGGCAGGAGCACCTGCGCAAACTCAGAAATTGGTCAAAGAAGGAGACACCGTATTGGTACTTGGCGGAGCAGGCAAATCAGGACTCTTATGTTTGTATGAAGCAAAGAAAAAGGCCGGTCCTAAAGGTAAGGTTATATGCTGGGCCCACAGGGAAGTATCCCTGCAAACGGTTAAGGAATTAGGTTTGGCAGATGTTTTAATAGCGGGAGACGCTACAAATGCAATTGAAGTATATGAAAAAATAATGGAAGCAACGGACGGAAAACTGTGTGATTTGGTAATCAGCTGCGTATCGAGACCAAATTGCGAGATGTCTGCAATACTGTCGACAAAAGACGAAGGAACAGTTTACTTTTTCAGCATGGCAACAAGTTTCACCAAGGCAGCCTTAGGAGCTGAAGGAGTGGGCAAAGATATCAATATGATAATCGGAAACGGTTATACCAAGGGACATGCCGACGTAGCCCTTCAAGTGATGAGAGAACACAAAGGATTAAGAGAACTGTTCACGAAGCTGTATGCATAAATTATAATAAGCAACATGTCATTAACTTAGTGAATGATGCATGTTGCTTGTTTAAAATATTAAAGGAGGTTGAAAAAGTGGCTTACTATAACGAAATCGAACTTTGGAAAGATGTGACGCCGGAAGAGTGGAATGACTGGAGATGGCAGGTTGAAAATAGAATAGACACTGTAGAAAAATTAAAGAAAATTATTAACGTTACCCAAGAGGAAGAAGAAAATATCAACAAGGTACTGGAAAAATTCAGGATGGGCATAACCCCCTACTATGCCGCCCACATGGATAAGGATGACCCAAGAGATCCAATAAGGATGCAGGCTGTACCAACATTTGCGGAAACCCATATAAGTGATGCAGATATGGTTGACCCTCTCCATGAAGATGCAGATTCACCGGCACCGGGCTTGACCCACCGTTATCCGGACAGGGTCTTGTTCCTGATAACCGACCAATGCTCAATGTATTGCAGGCACTGTACAAGAAGAAGATTCGCCGGACAGTGCGACGATGAAGTAGGAATGGAAAACATCAATAAATGCATCGAGTACATCAGAAATACTCCGGTGGTCAGAGACGTTTTGTTGTCAGGCGGAGACGCCCTGCTGGTATCAGACCAAAAATTGGAATACATTATCAGGAAATTAAGAGAAATACCCCATGTTGAAATTGTACGTATAGGGTCAAGGACACCGGTCGTACTACCCCAGCGTATAACTGACGATTTGGTGAATATGCTTAAGAAATATCATCCCATTTGGCTGAACACCCACTTCAATCATCCGAAAGAATTTACGCCTGAATCCGTTGAAGCTTTAAGGAAGCTTGCAGATGCAGGAATACCTTTAGGAAATCAATCGGTATTGTTGAGGGGAGTAAATGACTGTCCCCATATCATGAGAGACTTGGTTCATAAATTAGTTATGAACAGGGTAAGACCTTACTATATTTATCAATGCGACCTTTCACTGGGAATTGAACATTTCAGAACACCTGTGGCAAAGGGTATCGAAATTATAGAAAGCTTAAGGGGTCACACTTCAGGTTACTGCGTACCTACCTTTGTTGTTGACGCACCGGGAGGCGGAGGAAAGATACCTGTAATGCCTAATTATGTATTGTCCCAGTCGGCTGACAAGGTTATTTTAAGAAACTACGAAGGTGTAATCACCACATATACGGAGCCAGACTTACCTGAACTGGAATGCAAATGCGATGTTTGCCAGGGCAAAAAATCAGACCCCCTGACAGGAGTAGCAGGACTACTTCAAGGAAACGACCTGGCTCTTGAACCTACCAAACTGGCAAGAAGAGAAAGAGTACATCATTAAGAATAGAGGGACAGGACTTCTTTGAAGGAATGTCCCTTATAAGAAGAGGGGCTTCTATGAGATTGATTGAAACCATAATACAAAACAATTATGAAATAGTGTCAATAATTGGTCTTGCAAAGAATGCGGGAAAAACTATGACACTTAATTATCTCATGGAAGAAGGGGCAAAATTAAATATAAAAACAGGAATTACCTCAACAGGCAGGGACGGAGAAAACACAGACATAGTAACACAAACACAAAAACCTCCGATTTTTGTAACCGAAGGGATGTTTGCGGCGACAGCCAAAAAAACCCTGATGCTTTCAAATGCTAAGACGGAAATATTGGAAACCTCTGGAATATCTACTGCCTTGGGCGAAGTGATACTAGTTAAGGTCAGACAAAAAGGCAATATGCAGATTGCCGGACCTGTCACTGCAAAAGATATGAAATACGTAGCAGGACGCCTTAAACATTACGGAGCTCAAGTGGTATTCATTGACGGGGCAATAGACAGAAAGGCCGTTTCGTCTCCGGTCATTACGGATGCATGTATCATAGCCACAGGAGCGGTCTTAAGCAGGGATATGAAAAAGGTTTTGGAAAAAACTGCCCATGCCGTGGAATGCTATTCCCTTGGAGAAACCGATGAGCATGTTAAAAATATCGTTCGGAAAACCAATAAAACATGCATCATAACAGAAGAAGGCAGGATTAGGGTTCCCGATATAAAAACAAGCATAGGGGGCGGCAAGATAATCAGTGATTTAATTGATGAAAAAACAAGCCATGTTTTTATCAAGGGTGCGCTGACATCATCCATGTTGAAGGACCTGTGGGGTAACAAGCATTTAAGAGGCATTAAATTAATAATAGAGGACGGAACAAGAATATTTGCGGATATAGATGTCTGGAATGAAATGAGAAGAAAGGGGCTTAAGGTGGAAGTCATTAACAAAATTAATGTTTTGGCTGTAACTTTAAACCCTGTATCTCCGGAGGGATATTTCTTTGACAGCCATGTTTTTAAAGAAAATATGAAAAAAGTCCTGCCGGGTATAAAGGTAGTTGATGTGGCGTGGGGCGGTGATGAAGATTGAATAGTTTTATGTCGGAAAGTACGGTTAAGAATGTCAATTTCGATTATATTTTTAATGAAATCAAACCGATTACGGAATACGGCCTGAAGGCAAAGCAGGAAGCCAGACCCTTTGTAAGGGGTCAGGAGGAGGACCTTAAGACTGAATTCAATAAAATCAGGGCCTTTATTGAAAGCAGGCAGAGGCGGGACATAATCGACATTTTAAAGCACATTAAAAATATACTCGGAACCATTCATAGGGCAAAAAACAGTCAGGTTCTTGACGAAGTGGAATTGTTTGAAATAAAAAACTTTCTCCTTTCAATCGAAAAGTTGGATAAAATTTTAAGAGGCATTTCAAATACTGACATAAAACTCCTGCAATTAACCCCCCTGCCCCAACTATATAAGTTACTTGACCCGGCTGACGAAAAATTAAACACTTTTTATATTTACGATGATTACTCGCAAAAATTAAAGGAAATTCGTAACGAAAAAAGACAGATTGAAAAGACTATAGGGTTACTGAAGAAAAAAATCAAGGAAGAAGTAGAAAGCAAGCACAATATCAGGTTGAATCTGAAGGATGAAGTAACCGTAAGCAAGTCACAGGGAGACAAGGTGGATGAGCTTAATAAGGAAGCTTATCTGATGGTATCCGGAGAAAATTATTTGAATATCATCTACAAAATCAAGAACACCGATGAAATTGACCAGTTGGAAAAAAAATACGGAGACCTGACTCATGAGGAAGATGATGAAGAATACAGGATTCGGCAGGATATCTCGGCATCAGTCAAGGAATACAGCGATATTTTGCTGAAAAATACAGAAATCATAGGTCAAATTGACTATCTTATAGCAAGGGCAAATTTTGCACAAAAAACAAACTCCGTTGAGCCGGAAATAATCAAAGAGCTCCAAATTACCATCAAGGGGGGCAGAAACCTTAAACTTGAAAAAACATTGAAGGAAAAACATGTTGAATATGTCCCCATTGATTTAAATCTCAACAAGAATGTGGTCTGCATAACCGGGGCAAACATGGGAGGAAAGACCGTAACCCTGCGAATGATAGGGCAGGTGGCTGCAATGGCCTCCTTTGGCATGTTTGTTCCCTGTGAATATGCAAGGATATGTTTATTTGAGCATATTTTTATTTCAACGGGTGATGACCAGTCCATTGATAAGGGTCTTTCCAGCTTCGGGGCGGAAATAGTCAATTTAAAAGAAGCAATTAAGAATTCCGACCGAAGGAGCCTTATTTTAATTGATGAACTGGCCGGAGGAACCAATCCCAAGGAAGGCTTTGCAATTACCAAGGCGGTGGTTAACTACCTTAAAAAGAAGGATTGTATAACAGTCTTGACCACCCATTATGACAACGTGGCAAATGACAAGGACATTCTTAACCTTCAGGTCAGGGGACTGAAATTTACCGGTGACGATGACCGGATAAAGGCAGACAGCATTGACCAGGTACAAAAATACATGGATTACAGGCTTATTGAAGTCAAGTATTCCGGAGATATTCCCAAAGATGCCTTAAAGATAGCAAGAATTGCAGGCATAGACGAAGAAATCATAAAAGACGCGGAAAGATATATATAAGGAGGAAAAATGGAAAGTAAATTGAATCTCAACCCTCGGTTAATTGACAGCGCTCGTTCTGCAGCAAAGAATATTGCAGAGGATGTACAGAATTTCATCGACAAAAACACCACTGTCGCAGTTGAAAGAACCGTTGCTCGTCTAATGGGTGTGGATGGGGTTGATGAAATAGACAAACCCCTTCCCAATGTATTGATAGACGCCATCAAAGAAGGAGGCGGTCTGTCAAGAGGAGCGGCATTCTGGATAGGAAATGCCATGGTAAATACAGGCAAGCCCCCCCAGGAGATAGCAGAAATGGTAAGCTCCGGGGAAATTGAAATCACAAAACTGCCCATTGCCGATGAAAACAAGATAATGGAAGCAGTATATGAAACAGCAAGGCAAACGGTAGAAAGAATCAAGAATAACAGGGCAAAAAGGGATGAGTATTTAAACACCTTAGGAGAAGGCAGAAGGCCCTACTTGTACGTAATTGTTGCAACAGGCAATATTTATGAAGATGTTTTACAGGCACAGGCCGCAGCAAAGCAGGGAGCAGATATTATAGCCGTAATCAGGACCACGGCCCAAAGCTTGCTGGACTACGTTCCTTACGGACCTACCACGGAAGGTTTCGGAGGAACCTATGCAACTCAAGAAAACTTCAGGATCATGCGAAAGGCTCTTGATGAGGTAAGCGTGGAATTAGGAAGATACATCCGTCTATGCAACTACTGCTCGGGACTTTGCATGCCTGAAATAGCAGCAATGGGTGCCCTGGAAAGGCTTGATGTAATGTTGAATGACGCCCTGTATGGAATTCTTTTCAGGGACATCAATATGCAAAGAACACTGGTTGACCAGTTCTTCTCAAGAATAATCAACGGTTTTGCAGGCATAATTATCAACACGGGAGAAGACAATTACCTGACTACGGCAGATGCTTATGAAGAAGCTCATACCGTACTGGCATCTCAGTTTATCAACGAGCAGTTTGCATTAAAGGCAGGCATTCCGGAAGAGCAAATGGGTTTGGGCCACGCTTTTGAAATGAATCCCATGCTGGAAAACGGATTTTTGTATGAATTGGCCCAGGCTCAGATGGCAAGAGAAATATTCCCCAATGCCCCCCTTAAATATATGCCTCCTACAAAATATATGACTGGTAATATATTCAGGGGACACCTGCAGGATGCAATGTTTAACTTTATTTCAATATGGACCCACCAGGGAATCCAGCTGCTGGGGATGCCTACTGAAGCAATTCACACTCCTCACCTTCACGACAGGATGCTTTCAATAGAAAATGCCCAGTACATTTTCAACAATGCCCGGGATATAGGCAATGACATAGAATTCAAAAAAGACGGAATAATTCAAAAAAGGGCCCAGGAAGTACTGGCTAAGGCAGAAGAACTCTTGAAAGAAATCGAAAGGGAAGGAATCTTTTCAACAATTGAAAAAGGCAAATTCGGCGGTGTAAAAAGGAGCTTCACAGGCGGCAAAGGCCTGGAGGGTGTTGTCGAAAAAGATGAAAAATATTTTAATCCGTTTATCGATTTAATGCTGGGGGGTGCAAGATGATGGAAAATATTCAGAAGGTTGATTTAACAAAGATAAAACCCTACGGGGATACGCTGAATGACGGAATGGTCCAAATGAGCTTTACCCTGCCTGTTCCTTACGGTGATGAGGCAAACGAAGCTGCAAAGCAATTAGCTGAAAAAATGGGCTTTGATGATCCTGCAGTGGTATTTTCCAAGGACCTGGGGGTAGGCTATACTTATTTCATATTATACGGAAAATGCACCCATACGGTTGACTACACTTCCATTGAAGTTCCCAAGGTTGATATGGAATTCATGGACAGGGAAGAAGTTGAAGAATACATCAAAAAATATATAAAACGTGACGTAGTTATAGTGGGAGCATGTACGGGTACGGATGCCCATACTGTCGGGATAGATGCCATAATGAACATGAAGGGCTTTGACGGCAACTACGGGCTTGAAAGATATAAGGGAATCAATGCAATCAACATGGGAAGCCAGGTTCCCAATGAAGAGCTTATAGCAAAGGCAATTGAAGTAAAGGCGGATGCAATACTGGTATCCCAGGTAGTTACCCAGAAGGATGTCCATATAACCAACCTGACCCAACTTGTTGAAATGGTTGAAGCGGAAGGAATCCGGGATAAAATTATTTTGGTGTGCGGAGGTCCCAGGATCGACCACGAGCTTGCCCAGGAATTAGGCTATGACGCGGGATTCGGAAGAGGAAGCTATGCAAATCATGTTGCAACCTTTGTGGTAAAGCAAATCGTGGAAAGAAACTTAATCTAAGAATAAAGATTTTAGGGACGGTTCTTTTTGTTACAAGAACCGTTCTTTTTATGTACAAAAATGTATAAACATGATAATATAGAACCAAAAAAATAAGCATAAGGATTTTAAGGTAATAATTTTCCGGTTAAATATGATAAAAAACAGAAACCTACTATTTACGCTTAAAATTTTATTATTAATAATTTTGTTTTCATCAGCCCTTTATTTTGAAAATGCCTACAGGCAGAGGCTGATAGTCCTGATGGTTATCTTTGTGCTTTTTTTGGCTAATAATATTTACAAATATTTTCAAAAAGACCAAAAAAAGCTTTTTTTATTGTTCTTTGTTGATATTGCACTTATCTATATGATGGAATCCAATTCAAGGCTTTTAATAAACTACTTCTTCCATTCCTTTTACATAATAGTTTTTCTTGAAGCATCTCTCTTACTGCCCCCCAAAAAAGGACTTACCGTAGGAATTATAACGGTGATCATATCCATGATAAAATACGGGTATTTGGTTTATTATAAATTCAATTTATCCAATGTTTCCCAGATGGTATTCTTTTTGACGGTGAATGTATTGATATTGATAATTGCGGCCTTTGCAAAGCAGACTAAAGAAGAAAAGGAAAAACAGGAGGTATTATACAGGGAGCTTCTTGATACCCACAGGCAACTTAAAGAATATACGGATGAATTAAAGAGGCTTTCAGTAATAGAGGAAAGAAACAGGATAGCAAGGGACATACATGATACCCTGGGACATGATATGACGGCCTTGATAATGCAGCTTCAAATGGCTGACCATTATGCAAAGTCGGACTTAAAAAAGACCGGTGAATTGCTGAACAGGTCCTTAAAGACTGCAAGAGACAGCTTGTCCAAAATAAGAGAAGTAGTGGCAACCTTAAGGGGGAAGGAAACATCACCGGAATTGGCAATCAAAACTATGGCTGATGAATTCTCCAAAAAAACCGGGGCGGAAATCCGGCTTGAAATGGAAGGGGAAATAGTAAAAGACTATGGCATTAACTGGGCTATATACCATATACTCCAGGAAGGAATGACAAATGCCATAAGGCACGGCAATGCAACCAAAATCATGATAAAGCTGGTATATTCCAATGAGGCTGTAAAATTCACCATAAAAGACAACGGTCAAGGAGCCCTGGTATTAATTGAAGGTTTTGGGCTGAAAGGTATAAGAGAAAGGGTCCAGGCCTTTGGTGGCCAGGTTGAATATAAATCACAAGATGGGTTTATTATGGATGGATTTATTCCTTTGGAAAGATGGGAGGAAAGTAAATGATAAAGTTACTCTTGGCTGATGACCAGGATATTTTAACTGAAGGGCTTAAGCTTATATTAGGTTCTGAAGAAGACATTGAGATTGTCGGTACTGCCGACAACGGCAAGAAAGCCTATGAACTGTGCAGGATCAGGAAACCCGACCTTGTACTTATGGACATACAGATGCCGGAAGTAAACGGTGTTGAAGCAACTGCAATGATTAAGAAAGACTTTCCCAACATTAAAATAATAGTTCTTACAACCTTCAACGATGATGAATACATTTATGAGGCATTGAAAAACGGTGCCTCCGGCTACTTGTTAAAGGATACTTCCCCCGGAGAAATTTTAAAAGCCGTCCGTACGGTTTATAAGGGGGGAGCTTTGATTCAATCGGAGATTGCCGTTAAAGTTATAGATAAATTTTCACAGCTGGCACAAAAAACCGAGTATAAGTACATAGACCCCCGGGTTGAATTGTTAACGGACAGAGAAATTGAAATTTGCCGCCTTATAGCAGAAGGCAAAAGCAATAAGGAAATTTCAGAGGAATTATTCTTAAGCCAGGGAACCGTAAAAAACCATATTACAAAAATTTTGTTGAAATTGGACTTAAGAGACAGGACCCAGTTAGCCATTTTCACTATAAACAATGATTTGTAGCAATAAATTTAAATAATGCCAAAAGTCACATCATAATTCATTAATCTTGTGATTTAAGATACTGTTCAATTAATATTAAGTTTAATACTATGTTATCATTCAGAGAATTAATGGAATGAAATAGTATTGGAGGTATGAAAATGAAAAAGAAAATACCAGTTATATCGGCATTTTTGCTTATATTGCTTATGATAATCACGGCATGCAATACAAACAGCTTGGTCGAATATAGAAAAGCTTCCGAAAAAACAGAGCAGATTATTAAGGGGCAAACAGCCGGAGAATTCACCATGACTACGGAAATCAACCCTAAAGGATTAACGGCAGAGGAAATAAAGGAGCTTAATTATATTAAAGACATGAATGGGAACTTCAACCTGGTATTTGATGATGAGGAAGAGAAAGTAATTATAAGAAACTATTTGAATTTTGGCGGTTTGGGATATGATTTTGAAGTTTATGTCAATGAAGATCAAGTGTTTATAAAGCTTCCCGTTGTAGGAAAGTATTTAAAGATTAACGAAGAAATGCTTTCAGAAGGTGAAAAATATTCAGAAAACCAAATAATATCAGAAGAAACCAAGAAGGAATTCATCAAAAGATGGCTAAGCCTGATGAATGAAGAGGATGTATTCAAGGGAAAAAACATAGTCCTGACAACTCCGGACGGAGAAGTCAAAACAAGAGAATATACAATTAAACTGAAGGATGAACAAATAAAGGCCCTTCTTAAGGACACGGCTGAAGTTTTATCCCGGGATGAATCACTCAAGTCATTTTTTGACAAAAATATCAGGGTGAATATGGGAAAAACGGAAGAGGAGTTAAAAACTAAAACTTTCGAAGAAGTTCTTGACCACATTTTAAAGAGCACGGAAGAATTCAAGGTTGATAATTTCACCTACAAGGCTTCTGTGGATATAGACGGTTACATTGTAAATGAAATAATCGACATATCATTAAAGACCATTGATGCTGAAAAAGAAGGAATTACAGGTATCAGATACCATCTTGACATAAAAACCTGGGATATAAACAAAGACCAGAAATTTGAATTTCCTGCCCTTACAGATGAAAATACTCTTAAGCCGGAGGAAATGAAAGAAAATATGCCTTCCGGAATCGAAGACTATTTCAAAATAGAGATTTAGGGGTGCCGTATGTTAAAGGTTGAAAACTTATATAAGAATTTTGGAAATATAGCCGCAGTTGCAGGCATAAGCTTCGAGGTGAAAAGAGGAGAAGTGTTCGGGCTGCTGGGACCCAACGGTGCGGGGAAATCAACCACAATATCCATCATATCAACCCTCTTGCCTCCTTCGAGAGGCCAGATATTTTTTGAGGGAGAAAGCATCTTCGAAAACTCCAGGAATTTAAGGCAAAAATTAGGCATAGTTCCTCAGGACATAGCCCTTTATCCCACCTTGACCGGATACGAAAACCTAAGATTCTGGGGAAATTTGTACGGTCTCAAGGGTGCTGAATTAAAAAAGAGAATTAATGAAGTGGCAGAAATCATCGGATTAAAAGAGAGACTTAAAGATAAGGTCGAGAAATATTCGGGAGGAATGAAAAGAAGGCTGAACATCGGGGCCGCCCTCCTACATAAGCCTGACCTCCTCATAATGGATGAGCCCACTGTAGGCATCGACCCCCAATCCAGGTCCCACATACTGGAAACGGTCCTAAAGCTCAATGCTCAGGGGATGACAATAATATACACAACCCACTATATGGAGGAAGCTGAAGAATTGTGCTCCCGCATATGCATTATGGATGAAGGGAAAATCATTGCATCGGGAACCAAGCAGGAACTGGTGGAATTAGTTAAGGAAAGAACCCGGATAAATATTAAACTGGACAATATCAGCGATAATATGCCGCAAGTTTTTAAAGAAATTACGGGAGTGCTTGATGCAGCTATCCTTGATGATACGGTTACCTTATTCGGTGAAAACGGGGACATTCTTCTTGCTGAAATAATTTCAAAGGTTTTGGAGGAAAAGTCCAAAATTCAGTCAATAGATATTCATAAGCCCGATTTGGAAGCTGTTTTTCTCCATCTTACAGGCAAGGCTTTAAGGGATTAGGGTGAAGTATGAAAGTATTAAGCATTATCATAAAAGATTTAAAGATCGTTTTAAGCGATAAGCAGGCCATAATAATCACCATGCTCATGCCCCTTATATTGATGACTATTTTAAGCATGGCCTTAAAAGGTTCCTTTATGGACAGCGATGATGGCGGAATAGAAAAAATACCCGTAGCTCTTGTAAAGCAATATGATGAAGGGGTAGATTCAAAAATATTTATAAAGACATTGGAAAAAAGGCTAAACATAGATATTTCGAGAGATGAGGTCAACCCGGAGAAAATGTTCTTCGAGGATTTCTTGGGGAACGAAGAAGTTTCAAGGCTGATTGATTTCAGGATTGAAGAAGAGGGAAGAGCCAGGGATTTATTAAATGAGGGACAAATTTCAGCAATAATAATTCTTCCCGAAAAATACCTTTATGACATGAAAATAAACCTCCTGACTCCCTTTAGGAACAAGGTGGATTTCAAGGTTCTGACTCATCCCGACAGACCCGTTGCAGGGGAAATTGTGACCTCCCTGATGGAAGCATACGCAAATACCATGTCATCCCTCATCATAGGCAAAAATGTCCTTATTGAATCAGCTTCAGCCAATGACCTTGGAGGAGACAGCTTTGACCATATTGATGAAATAATGGAAGGCATGACGGATTTGGTGGCAGGCATAAAGGTTAATATTGATAATGTTGCTGTTGAGGGAAGGCGGACCATAAAAAGCACCGAATATTATGCTGTTGCTATGATGACCATGTTTATTCTGTATGCTGCAGGCCAGGGAGGAAGGATGCTTTTGGAAGAAAAGGATAATCAAACTTATCAAAGAATGGTTATAGCTGATATTTCCAAAAGCCATATTTTGACGGGGAAATTCTTTGCCATATTTTTGATTGCTTCCATACAAATAGTTATCATGCTGGCCTATTCCCATTTTGCATTGAAAGTCAATTGGGGAAATATAAAATCTCTTCTTGTTCTTAGCACGGCATCAGCCTTTTCCGTGGCAGGACTTGGTATTTTCATAGGCTCTTTGACCTACAGGGCAGAAAATTACAGGCTGGCAAACGCATTTGAAAGTGTAATAATACAGGTGATGGCATTTTTGGGAGGCAGTTTCTTCCCCCTGGATTTTATGCCTGAAATAATCCGGAAAATAAGCTTTATATCCCTAAACGGGGTTGGGCTTAAGGCCTATTTAAAGATAATATCGGGCTACGGTTTTTCGGATATTTTAAACTATGTATCAATACTTGCCATAGCAGGAATTTTGTTCACCCTTGCAGGGATTATCATCTTCAACAGGGAGGTGTCGAAAAATGCTTAGCATATTAAAATTAAGACTCTTGAGTCTTAGGGATAATTATATGGTATTTTTGATAATGACTGCAATGGCCTTGGGTTTTACCGCAGTATTCGGAATTGCCTTCACCACCTACAGACCCTCCGTCATTATCGTTGATGAGGATGATACCCCCTATTCGGCAGAATTCATGGAAGAGCTCAAGCAGACCAAGGTCTTTAAATTCGTTGACTCGGATAAGGATGATGCCTTTGCCCGGGTGGAGGAAGGGAAAGTAATTGCCGCCTTAATAATAAATGAGGGTTTTCATAACTCTATTGAAAGGGGCCCGGAAGTAAGTATCGGGCAAGTCAAAATAAAAGATGACAAATACCTCCTCACCCTGCAGGAAACAGTAAGGGGCATAATTGTCAAAATGGCCGGGAGTGAAAGAATTTCGACGGTTACGGCAGACTTTGTATCTTCTCTCAAGCCCGGAGCAGATAAAGAAAAAATAAAGGGTTTGGCTTATGAAAACGTCATGGACTCCTGGACCTTCAAAAAGCCCATGGAGGTTACTTCTATGGTGGCAGATACAAATATCCGGTCGGAATATGACAGCATGAAACAATCCATGATAGGATTTACCGTATTTTTTTCCATGTATACCATGGTTTTTTCAATCGGGACCATATTAAGCGATAAAAAGTACAAGACATGGGACAGGATGCTGGTATCTCCCGTATCAATGTCTTCCATACTGGGAGGAACAATGGTGGTTTCTTTCCTGGTGGGGATGATACAAATGTCCGTATTGATTTTTGCAGGCAGGTATTTATTCGGCCTGGACTGGGGAAGGAGCCTTGGGGGAATTATAATGGTAACCACCGTCTTTGTGTTTACCATAACCTCATTCGGGCTTATGCTGTCAGGTATAGTTAAAACCGAAGCCCAGCTGGGAGCGGTGGCACCGGTAGTATTAACCTCCACCTCAATGCTTGGGGGAACCATGTGGCCCTTGGAAATTGTAAACAACAAGGTGCTATTATTCCTGGCTGAACTGACTCCACAAAAATGGGCAATGCAGGGATTTTTAAACATAGCTGCCAAGGGTATGGGTTTTAAATCAGCCATACTGCCTTCATTGGTACTGCTGGCAATGGGAATAACCTTCTTCACCATTGGTGTAAAAACCGTGAAAAGATAGATAGTCTTTAATAACCTTATTGCAACCTGAGGGCTTTGCCCTTAGGTTGACAGGCACATTGATACTTTAAAGATTCCCGGCACCGGCAGCCTTTCTTTTTGCTTTTTTGGAAATGCAATATTCCTTGAAATAACTTCCACAAATAGGTATAATTAAATAAAAAGGGGGATATTATGGACAGATTAACCATCGGACAAATGTCCAAAATAAACAATGTATCAGAACAAACTCTTCGCTACTATGATAAAATAGGAATTTTAAAACCGATTGAAATTGATAAATTCACCGGTTACAGATACTATTCCATAAAACAATGTGCTCGGCTTGATATGATACAATATTTAAAATCCCTCGGCATGCAATTAAAGGATATAGAAGTCCAGCTTAAAACCTATGATACGAAACTTATAAAAAGTTTCCTGGAAGAAAAAAGCCGTAGTATCGATGCGGAAATTGAGGCATTAAAACATCAAAAAAATGCACTTCAAAGAGCTATAAGCAACTATGAAAGATATGAATCCTCTCCCCCTGACGGTACAATCACTCTTGAATATATTGAAAAACGATGGATATACAGTTACAAGATGAGCACCAATTTTTATGACTTCGGTATTGAAATATATGAAGAAGAGCTTAGAAAATTAAAAGAGGATATGGAAAGAAACGGACTCAGGCAGACATATTTTTGTAATACAGGAAACAGGGTACCCTATGAACAAATAATAAACAGGGATTTTATTTCTAGTGATTTGTTTGTATTTGTTGATGAAAATGTGCCTGAAAACCTTATAAGTACTATAAAGGCAGGTACATATCTATGCATTTACTGCAGCAGATTTGAACAGGAAATACCCTATGCAAACAGGCTTCTGGATGAAATATCAGATAGAAATTATACCATAGCCGGTGATTACATCTGTGAAGTGATAACAGATTTACCCGACTTGATGAATGGTGAGAGAGGCATGTTTTTTAAATTACAGATTCCCGTAAGAATTACATAAATATCTAAAATAATTTAAAGAAATACTTGACCTTATTGTTGCTATAAGCTTTATAATGGAGATAGAATAAGAAAATTATGCTCCGATTCTCATCTGACCAATGAGGCCGGTGAGAACGCCAGGTGTTTAGAGCAATCTAACCGCCCTCCTATTTGAAAAGGAGCCGCAAAACTATATGTAAACATTTACATAGTCTTGCGGTTTTTTTATTCTAAATAACCCAAAGGAGTTGACAAGGTTGAAAATCAAAGTCAAACTGACCGGCATTTTGGCTGCATCAGCAGGATTCCGAGAGAAAGAAATTGAAATGCCGGAGGGAACAACCATAGCTGAAGCATTAACCATCATCAATATTCCCGTAAGCGGTGAATGGACTAAGAGCAGCGTTAACGGCAGTCTTCGCGGTAAGAATTATGTTTTAAATGATGGTGATGAACTTTTGTTTTTCCCTGTTGGCGGAGGGGGATAAAATATTTAGGAGGTGTTTATATGAAACCAGGTGTAATCAAAATTAATGTTAACAAGACAGTCTGTCAAGGCTGCAGAACCTGCGAAGCTGTATGCTCCCTTGCTCATACCGGTGCCGTATCTCCACAGACAAGGGGTATACAGGTAAAAGAGCTGAATGAACTTGGTAAATTCAAATTAACCGTATGTCAGCAATGCTCCGATATGGTGTGTGCACAAGCTTGTCCGGTAGGATGTATAAACAGAAACTCTTATTCAGGAGCTGTTGAAATTCAGGATGGGTGTACAGGATGCGGAGCCTGTGCTGAGGCATGCCCGATTGGTGCTATCGTAATGGTAAATTTAGATAGGGAAACAAAGCCATATAAATGTGATTTATGCGGCGGACTTCCTGAATGTGTACCTGCCTGTCCCAGGCAAGCATTATCATGGTAGGAGGTGGTATGATGAAAGGCTATAAGGATTGTGTAATTAATGTTGATTTAACAGAAGGGATTATAACAAAAGAAAAACTTAATCCTGATTATATTAAAAAATACATGGGTGGAGAAGGTTATGGAATAGCATTATTGTGGAACGAGATGCCTCATGATGCAGAACCCTTATCCCCGGATAATATTTTAAGTTTCAATACCGGACCCATGACGGGGACACCGACGCCCTCTGCCTCTCGTACCAGTGTTTGTTTCATATCTCCCCTGACAAATACTATTGGTGCTTCCAATGTAGGAAGCCACTTTGGAGCGGAGTTAAAATTTGCCGGCTATGATACGGTTGCCTTTAAAGGTAAATCACAAAAACCCGTCTACTTGTATATTGATGAGCAAAAGGTTGAATTAAGGGATGCATCAAAGTTTTGGGGTATGAATACACGAGAGACAACCGATGCAATCAAAGAAGAACTAGGAAAAGATTTTAAAGTATGCTGCATAGGTCAGGCGGGAGAAAAACTTTCAAGCCTTGCATGTATTTTCAGTGATGACTGTTTCGCAGGCAGAGGCGGAGCCGGTGCAGTTATGGGAAGCAAGTATTTAAAGGCCATAGCTGTCAGGGGAACAGGAAAAGTTGAAATTGCCGATAAGGATGCTTTTATGGCCGTATATAAGGATGCTTATCAACAGCTTAGAAGCGAAGCCTATACTTGGGGACCGGTTCATGGCTATGGAACGCCTGCCTGGGTAGGGGGTTCAAATGATTGCGGGATTCTTCCCACAAGAAATTTCATACAAAATCAGTTTGAAAAAATTGAAAATGTACTTCCCTATCAACTGTGGAACAATACAGACAAATACTCGATAAGGCGCCGGGCCTGCTATTCTTGCCAGCTTGGATGCCATAAATATGTGGTAATGGGTGACACGGAAGTAGGAGAAATGGAGTATGAAACACTGGCAGCATATGGACCTCGCTGCGGTGTTGATGATTACGAGAGTATATGCATGGCAGGATATTATACAACAATCTATGGGTTTGATACTATTTCGGGCGGAGCAACAATAAGCGCAATTATGGAATGGTATGAAAAAGGGATAATAAATAAGGAACATACGGATGGATTGGAAATGACCTTTGGAAACGGTCCCGCCATGGTTGAAATGACCAGAAAAATGGGATTAAGAGAGGGCTGCGGAGACTTGTTTGCTGATGGATCCTATGCTGCGGCAAAACGAATCGGCGGTAAGGCAATGGATTATGTAATGGCGGTAAAAGGCATGGAAATTTCCGCTACTGACCCCAGGGGAGCTTCTTCCATGACAATCGCATTTGGAACCAGCGAGAGAGGTGCCTGTCACATGCGCCCCTATGCGGCTACAATAGATGCCTTTGGTTATGTGTTCCCAGATTTGGATATTAACGAACCTATAGATCCTTTTAATGATGCAGAAGATAAAACCTGGCTAAAAGCAATTAAAGAATACTTTGTTGTGACAAACTTAGCCGGAATATGCGATTTCAACGTTATAAATGTTGAAATGAAAGCATCTACCATAGCAGAACTATATACTGCAATAACAGGAATAGAAATCGATAAATTTGAATTGTTAAGAAGAGCAGAACGTACAATAGCCCTTGAACGGGCCTTGAATTATGAGCGTGGTTTCACAAGAAAAGACGACAGGCTGCCAAAACGTTTTATGACGGAGCCTGCCATTGGAGGTCCGCCAAAAGGCAGGGTCGTAGATATGGAAACAGCTCTTGATAAATTCTATGAGGCATGTTCCTTTGATATGGAAAAAGGAATACCAACTCCCGAAAAATTTGAGGAATTGGGAATGGCAGATGTTGCAGAACAAATATACAGTCTGAATTATTAACCACTAATATAGGCGGTTTTAGTAATCTAAAATCGCCTTTTTCATTTGAAAATAAATCAAATAAATCAAGATGATATAATTATCCGGGAGTTATATTTTTTTAGTTTAGTATACTTTCAGCCAGGGTATATGTAAACAAAAGGGGTATTCCTTTAAGAATTATTCCTCAGAATATCAATTAATAATTAAAGGTGTCTCCTAATACCTTTAATGAAATAGGGCATTTGCCCAAACCTTTAACAATTAAAGGAGGGTTCAAAATGGGAGTCATTGATATGGAAAAATACAGGGTGCCTGCAGACAAGCTCAAGAAGACCTGCAGCATATGCACGGATTTAAATTTCTGCAAAACTTCAAAGGATGTCACTTTACTGGAAGGGGTGATAGGCCAGGACAGGGCCGTTAAATCCATGGAGTTTGGTCTTTCCATGGAAGCTCCGGGCTACAATATTTTTGTTTTGGGACCCCAGGGAACAGGTAAGACTACTTATTCCCAGACGGTAGTATCCAAGGTAGCTTCCAGGCGCAAGGTGCCGGATGACTGGTGTTATATCAACAACTTCAGCGAATGGGACAAACCTCTTGCCATATCCCTGCCTGCAGGACGGGGTAAGGTTTTTCAAAAGGATATGGAAAAGCTGATTGCAAATCTCGTGGTATATATACCCAAAGCATTTGAAGGAAGCAATTTTCAGCAGCAAAAAGACGACATTATACAAAAGACAAACAAGCAAATGACAGAAATCTTAAGGGATATTGATAAAATCGCAAAGAATGCAGGCTTTGCCATCCAACAGGCAGGCCCCAGGATTCTTCTCATACCTTTGATTGAAGGCAGGCAGATGACCCAGGAGGAATTCAATAACCTGTCGGAAGAAGAGCGTGAGAGAATAGATGAAAAAAGAAATCAAACAGCAAAGGAAATAGACGAAAAAGTAAGAGACGGACAAATGGTTCAAAGGCTTGCCGAAGAGAAGGCTGCTGAAATTCAGAAACAAGCTGCCCTGGAAGCCGCAGCCCCCTTTATGGAACAACTAAAGGAAAAGTACAGGGACTTTAGGCAAATTGTTGATTATTTGGACAAGGTTCTTAAGGATGTTGCGGAAAACCATGAGATTTTCAGCAGTGTGAGACACAGTTTGGACGAAAATATCATTACAAAGCTCCAGGATGGTTCTGATTCCTTAGAAGAAGAAAATATATTTGAAAAAACAGCATCCGTAAAGGACCTTAAGGACCCCTTTACCCGCTACAAGGTAAATTTGTTCATAAACAATGAAAATACAAAGGGAGCCCCGGTCATAACGGAAAACAGCCCTTATTATTACAATTTATTTGGTAAAATAGAATACAAATCCCATATGATGACCACAGTAACGGATTTTACCATGATAAAACCGGGGGCCATTCACAAGGCAAACGGTGGGTACCTGATTCTTCAGGCCAAGGATTTGCTGATGGACCCCTTTGCCTGGGCCAGCTTGAAAAAAGCATTGAAGTATAAAGAAGCCGTCGTGGAAAACATAGGAGAGCAAAGCCGGTATGTGCCTACGGTGACTTTAAAGCCCCAGCCGATACCTTTAAACCTAAAAGTTATTTTGATAGGATCTTATTTTTATTATCAATTCTTGGCAGCAGACGAAGATTTCAGGAAACTGTTCAAGGTAATCGTGGACTTTGATGTGGAAATGGACAGGACACCGGAAAATATAAGGCATTACGTGGCATTCATAGCTTCCATATGCGAAGGTGAAAACTTAAAGCATTTTAACTGTGAAGCCCTGGCCAGGGTTGTGGAATACGGGTCCAGGCTTGCAGACAGTCAGAACAAACTGTCAACCCGCTTCAATATGGTGAGTGAAATAGTATATGAAGCATCGGCTTTGGCAGAGGCCGATTTTTCAGAGTACGTAGAAGGAAGGCATGTTCAGCAGGCAATTAAAAATAAGAGATACCGCTCCAACAGGCTTGAAGAGAAAATGCAGGAACAGATCCTCAACAAAAAAGTTCTCATAGATACAGAAGGGGCAGTTGTAGGCCAGGTGAACGGCCTTTCGGTCATGGGGGTGTCCGGCTATGCCTTCGGCCTGCCGTCAAGGATTACAGCAAGGACCTATGCGGGCAGGGAAGGAATCATCAATATAGAAAGAGAAACAGACATGAGCGGCAACATCCATTCCAAGGGAGTCCTAACCTTAAACGGATATTTGGGGGGTAAGTTTGCTCAGGAAAAACCCTTGGGATTAACCGCCCAGGTAACCTTTGAACAGCTTTACGGAGGAGTTGAAGGAGACAGTGCTTCAAGTGCCGAGCTTCATGCAATACTCTCAAGCTTGTCAGGTGTACCCATCAAACAAAATTTAGCCGTGACGGGCTCAGTCAATCAAATGGGAGAAATCCAGCCCATAGGCGGGGTAAATGAAAAGATAGAAGGATTCTTTGATGTATGCTCCCTCAAAGGCCTCACGGGAGACCAGGGGGTAATAATACCCGTTAGCAATATTGACAACCTGATGCTTAAGGATGAAGTGATTGAAGCCGTTAAGAACAACCTCTTCCATATTTATGCCGTTTCCACAATCGAAGAAGGAATTGAACTCTTGACGGGAGTTAAGGCAGGGAAAAAAGATGCTTACGGCGAATATGAAAAAGACACTATATTCTACCTTGCAAACAATAAAATAAACGAATTTAACAAGGTGCTTAAAACAGCAGAAGAAGGAGCATAAAAAACACGGGCTTAAGCCCGTGTTATGATATCCTTCGCTTACGCTCAGGATGACAAAGTATCTTCATACCTTTCAATACAAGTCCTGACCAAATCAAGTGCCGTAACGGCTGCCCTTTCCCTGATGATTTCTCTTGATCCGGAGGAATTTATTTTTTTCACTTCATACTTGCCTTTGTAATAAACACACACATAAACTAAACCCACCGGCTTTTCCTTGCTTCCTCCGTCGGGACCGGCAATTCCCGTTGTGGAAACCCCCAGGTCGCTTCCCGAAACCAAGGCTGCCCCGTAGGCCATTTCTTTTGCCGTCTCCTCACTGACAGCCCCATATTTGTCAAGGGTTTCCTTTTTTACCCCAAGTGTTTTTATTTTGGATTCATTGCTGTATGTAACAAAGCCTTCAAGGTATGACCCGGATATACCCGGATAGCTTATGAGCTTTGAAGAAACCAGGCCTCCCGTCAATGATTCAGCAACTGATATGGTAAGCTTCTTCTCCAATAACAATTGGGCAACCTTATCTTCGACATTTCCGCTGTCAACAAGATAGGCATTCTCTTTTCCGAAACGCCTTATCAATTCTTCCCTTACCGGGGTTATGAGCTCAATGCATTTTTCCTTGTTTTCAGCCTTTGCCGTAATTCTGAATATAACCTTTCCTGCGCTGGCAAAGGTGGCCAGGGTTGGATTTGTTTGTTCTTTTATGATATCAAGAACCATTTCTTCCGCAGCGGATTCACCAATATTGGTTACAACCAGTTTTTCCCCGTAAACAACCCAATCGGAAAACTGCTTCAGGTAAGGTATAACCTTCGTATCCATCATGGGCTCCATTTCCTTTGGAGGTCCCGGCAAAAGTATTCCGATTTTGAGATTTCCTTTATTGTCCTCACCCTTGTAAATGCAGCCGTTGGCAGTACCGTTGGGATTATCAAGTATTATGGAACCCTTGGGAAAATATGCCTGCCTCATGTTGTTTTGAGGTAAGTCCCTCCTGAAGCGCATGTAAATTTTCTTAACATGCTCAAAGCTTTCCTGGTCAAAAACCATATCCACCCCAAAGTATTCAGCTAAGGCTTCTTTGGTTATATCATCCTGGGTGGGTCCTAAACCCCCCGTGCATATTATGATATCTGCCCTTGAAAAACCAATATCTAAAGCTTTTTTAATCCTTTGAGGATTGTCTCCCACCACGGTTTGATAATGGACATCAATGGCTATTTCCGCCAATTTTTTGGATATATACCTGGCATTGGTATTGACTATGTCCCCGTGCAAAAGCTCACTGCCTATACAAAGAATTTCTGCATTCATATATTTTTTCCTCCAAATGCTAACTTGTAAATCCCTATCTGTTTTCAACACTAAGGATATGTATTTTAAGCTGCTGCCATTAATTTAATATAAAACAAAAATTAATAAATTACAATATATTCTTTAGTGCCGGAGGGCAAAAAAAATCTCATTGCGTATTCTTCCATACATTATTTGTTTTACGCATGAGATAAAAAATCAAAATTATCTGTTAATGTTCATAAATAATGGCTATTGTTATATAGCCATCAGACTATTAACAAAGCATAAAATATATTGTCATTGCTATGAATATCCCATAGTGTCATCCTGAGGGCTTTAGCCCGAAGGAACTCTTGAGATCCTTCGCTTACGCTCAGGATGACATAAGAAGGTTTGTCATTAACCTGATGGCTATTGTTATATAGCCATTTTTATTATATATTTTAGTAATTTGCATAGAAATAAGCAGCTGTTCTGAAGCACTGACGAACATGCTGGCTGCTGAATGTTCCTGATTCAGAAGCACCGGTATAAACTACCGATGTACCGGCAATCACGTTATTTCCTTCAGAATCCTCTTCCAGTTCTACCTCTAAGTTGTAAACCAAACCTTCCGTAAAATTATCAAATACATCCTGGCCGGTAATTTCAACATTCATGTAGGAATTGATCTTTTCTTCCGGCACAGTGAAGTATTCCGGTCTCTTTGTTCCGTCATTAACCATCTTCCAGGCCACAACCTTGTTGGAATCCTTATTGATTATTATTATCATGGTGAATAAATTAGGTTCGGCGGAATCCCAGCCGGTTCTTGCCGTTCCTTCGTAATTCATTTTATTTGCGCTTCTGACTTTCAATCCTACAACATTTCCTTCATCGGACCGGCCTTCAGCTGCAAAAAGGACTGTTCCTATGGTTTTTTCGTCAACCTTGTAATCAGTTGTAATTTCCTTATAATCTGCCGGAAATACCTGGTTCAGCTCTTCTATTTCGGCAGAGCTTACGTCTGCTACATAACCATAGACATTTTCAGCATAATATGCTGCGGTTTGAACAGCGTACATAACTGCCTTGCTTGATATGGTTGCACCGGTGACAGGAGCTGTTTCAAGGTTTGGGGATGCTGTTGCATCGGTGTAAGCTTCTTTAAGATAGTCATCCGTCACCATCTCGGCAAAACCGGGAGTCTGGTCCTTGCTTGCAATATTAACAACGCTAAGAATCTTTCCTTCGCTGCTGATGGTTACACCTACAGTCATTGAAGGGTCATCTTCCATATGGTAGCCATAGTATCCTTCTGCCTCTATATAGACTTGATTTTCACCGGGAACAGCTTTAAGCACTCTTCCATAATCACCGTATTTCTCAAATTCGGCTGAAATTTCATCACCTTCCGGCTGAACCGGTCCGGGGTCCGGAACATCGGTTGAGCTTTCCCGGGAACATCCTGTAATAAGTAAGAGCAGGATTAATATTGAAATAAAACTTTTGAAAGCTTTCAAAGTATCCTCCTTAAATCAGGAAACACTCACAAGGAGTGTTTCCCATGGTTTCTTATTTATTTTATTAATTACTCTTGCCAGATAATCCAGTTGTCCGGGAACTCCTTGTTAGTAACACCATTTTCAACGGTTTCGTCAGGTGTTCCTATTACTACTGCACATACGAATTTCATGTTTTCGGTGCTGTGGAATTCGTGAGTGCTTGCCATGTAGTACTGGGTTCCTTCAAGGTACTTATCGCAGTCAAGGCCTCTTTCACCGTTATTGAACCCGTTAACTCCCGGCAAAGCTGGTGTCATGAACATGTGAGTTCCATAACCAAGGCTGATGGCTGCTACATTAAGGTAGCCTGTTACAATACCTGCATCATAGTATCCGCGGTCAGGCTGGTAAACATTTTTATCATCTGTTCTTACATCGGGACGAAGAAGTCTTTCGCCAAATACCAGTACCGTTACTGTTCCTTCGGAAGTGGCTTTTCCATATTTATCGCCTATTATAATATTTTGTTCTTCGGGATCGGTTACAGCAACCAGGAACCAGTCGGATTTACCGCCTGATGTAACTGCCAATGATGCAAAATGCAGCATTGTTTCAATGTCTTCATCTGTAGGTCTTCCGCTTGCATCCTTTATGAAGCCGCTGGGTTGATTGTTTGCAAGATTTTCATTTTGTACGGTTCTCCAGGTACCTTCTTCTTCAAACCATTTTGGGAATTTAGAAGCATCAAATATGCTTGCTTCAGCTAATTGTGCTTCAAGGTCGGCAATTTTTTCATTTGCAGCGTTTAAATCAGATTTAACCTTATCAAGTTCAGCCGTATCTGCTTGTGCGGGAGCAGGTGTGCTGCAGCCGGTTAAGGCTCCTGCTATAATAGCAAGTGCTAAAATTATTGCTATAGATTTTTTCATTTTCAATTTTATCTCCTTCCAAATATGTAAAATCTATTTAACTGTTTGTTAAATAGTTAATAATAATTTAGCATAACTAAAAAATAGTGTCAATATGTTAATATAGGTAATATATTCCATGGATTAAAAGCTTGAAATCATGAGCTTTCAGCTTGTAGGTGATGATGGCTGAGTAATAAAAGTCCTGTTAAAATATCAGAACATTGCTTGTAATAAGATGCCCCCATCACCATTAAATGGGAATAATTGTTAATGGATTGACCAAAAAATTGCTTTATGATATATTGTTTTTTAACTATTTATTTTTTTGAGGGATATTTCATGAATAAATTTTCCAGAATATATTTTTGCATCATCTTGCTTGTAATACTCTCAATGTTTATTACATCATGTTCCCTTATACCTTTTGCATCAAATGAAAACCAAATACAAGAATACCTGAAGTTAAAAAACTATACTTCCAGGACCAAGCATACCGGCGATTATTTTTCAACAATTTCAATTTTGAGAGTGTTCGATGACTTTTCCAAACCAGAAAATATGAAGAAATATGATGACTTTTGGGACGACCTGAAAGATATGATGAATCAAATACAGGAAGAGGTGTCCGTATCCGTGGAAACTTCCGATATAGCAAGGTTTAATGAGCTGGAATACGGGCAGAGCCTTCCGGTTTCAAATCATACCGCCAACATCATCAAAATTGCCAAGGAAGCATATGAATTGACAGGGGGGATATTTGACCCGACCGTATATCCCTTGGTTGATCTTTGGGCCTTCACGCCAAGATTCAATTCTTTGAGCTACAAACCCCAGTTTCCTTATGACAGGGACAGGACACAAGAAGGATCATCCCTTCCTGAGGAAAAGTATATAAAAGGATTTGTTGATTTGGCAGACTTCAGCAAGATAGTTCTATCAGGAGATGAAGAAAGCGGCTATTACCTGACTAAAAATATTGAACCTGTAACCATTGACGGTGTCACTTACCAGGGAAAGATTGACCTTGGAGGGATTGCAAAGGGATATGTTGTTGATTTGGCCATAAAAATGCTGAATGATGCGGGATATGCCTACGGTTATTTTTCCAGCGGGACAAGCAGTTTGGGAATGATGAAAAGTGCCACCGATGAGTCCGTTGAAAACGGAACATACCGCTTTGACCTTCAAATCAGGAAACCCAGGAAAGGAAACAATGATGAGAATTCCTATATGTCAGTAGCAATAAAGGATGCTTCAATATCAAGCAGCGGCGATTATGACCACTCTTATGAAATAGACGGAGTGCTCTATTCCCATATAATAGATGCTGAAACGGGTTATCCCATGAATACGCTCAGAGGAAAACCCCAAAAAGGAATAGCCACGGTTACGGTAATAGGCCGGAGCGCAGCTATGTGTGATGCTTTATCCACATCCATCTGCCTCATGGAGCTTGATGAAGCTTTAAAATTTGCAAACAATATCAAGGCGGATTATAAAACAATAATAGTCCTATACAACAAGGATTACGATTATTATGAAGTCTTGACCAATATACCGGAGGATGAATACCATATCCATGATGATGCTTACCGGATAGCATCCAGTCTGGACCAGGCAGGCAATATAATATACCGGGGAACTTTATTGAAATAATACAGCATATGGGACCTGTACCGGTTTTTTATTGCTAACTATATTTATAAATGTTATAATTAACTCCAAAAGGAGCTGGTTCCATGCTGCAGAATTTAAATTTCAAGTCAAAAACCTTAAAAATCCTGAGCTTGATTCTCAGCCTGACAGGAATCATATTTATATTGGCATCAAAGCATATAGGGAGTTTGTCCATCCGCCTGGCAATGATCATCCTCATAGGGTTCTGCCTTGCAAATCTTAAAATGACTTATCCCTGCCTGTCCATGAAAGAAAAAACAAGTTACCTGGCAGGTGTAATAGCAGCCTTTGCGGGTCTGTACAAACCTGAAGCAGTCATGCTGTTTTTGGGAATATTTATATTATACTTAAGCTTGCCTGTTTATCTTAAGGCAATTAAGAACCAGGATTTCACCGATGTGATAAACCTTATAATATCAGGAACCGGCATATTGTTTGCCCTTTTTTGCATCTTTAATGCCAAAGGAGCCCTCCAAACAATAATTATCATAATAGGTATTCTTTTTACGGTAACAGGCTGCATAAGCCTGTACCAGGCATTAACTCAAAGAAGAGATACCATGTTCAATGAAGACACAAAAGAAGACCTATCTGGATTCGAAGACAACACCTCATCTTAACATACCCCCAACCCCTGCTCCCATACCCGGTGTAAGTACAAACCTGTAATATTAATGTAATATTAAGCCCCGCATCTTGTGGTATATTATAAACGTGGCATGTTGGCACTCATTCGTGATTATTACAAAAGCATTACAATTAACCTTGAAATGTTTACTACATAATATCACGATGATATAATAATTAAGTCCTTGTGCCGACACAATGAAGGTATTGGGGACCTAAACACCCACAAAAACAAAATTTAGAGGAGGAATAGAATGAAAAAAGTATTATCACTTGTCTTGGTAATCGCAATGATTCTTTCAAGCTTCAGCTTTGCTTTCGCAGCAAAATTTGAAGACGTTGAAGGCGATTACGAAGAAGCAATCGACACTCTGGTTGCTTTAGGTGTAATTACAGGTTACGAAGACGGTACTTTCAGACCGAACCAAGTCGTAACAAGAGCAGAAATGGCAAAATTAATAGTTGAAATTCTTGGCTACGGTGATTTAGTATCAGGAGCAAAGAGCAACTTTGCCGATACTCAGGGACACTGGGCAGATCCATGGATTGCCATTGCATCAGGCAGAGGACTGGTATTAGGCGATGGTGACGGAAACTTCAGACCTAATGATACTGTATCCTATGATGAAGCTATTACAATGGTAGTTAGGGCATTAGGTTATACAGATGATTCAAATGAATTAAAGAACATGACTTGGCCGACAAACTTCAAAGTAAAAGCATCAGAATTAGATTTACTTGATGGAATAAAAGCAATAGCAGGTGGAGCAGACAGAGGCGGCGTAGCACAGTTATTATTCAACGCATTGGATGCTGTATTAGTAACAGTGGATGTTGATGGAAACGTAACAGCTATATTTGATACAATTTACGTTGATGGTGAAACAGTAAGAGAAAATAGAATACTTTTAAGCAGACTTGCTGAGAGAGATAATATTCAAAAGGTTGAGCCAAAGCATCTAGATAAGGACCACAAAGACTATTTGGGAGATATAGTTGACTTAACACCATATATGTATCAGGATATTGATGTATACTTAAATGATGATGGTGAAGTTGTATATGTATCAAAAGTTAATTCTGATGTTTTAGAGGGAGAATTCAGAAGATTTACTACTGGCGACGGAAATGCTGGTAAAGTTTATGTAAGAATAGATGGCAAAAACAAAGCTTATGATATTGTAGTTGATGACGATAAACTTCCGGTTTTCTATAACGGTGTTGAGGTTAAAATGACCGAAGGTCAAATGGAAGCTGAAGGCGGAGATCCTGTTAACTTACACACAGCAGCAGCAAGATTTGTATTGAATGATGATGACGATATAGTTGGAATCGTTGCAACCAAGTTTACAGGTGCTAAGAGAGTTGAAAATGAATACAACGGAAAAGCAAAATTTGAAGGAATCGCTTTGCCGTTAGATGATGACGATGAAGTTGACTATGATAAATTGACAGTAACCGGAGCAGTTGATTCATTAGAAGACATTGAAGTTGATGATGTTATTGTATTATTTGCAGGAGCAGGTGAAAGAACTCCTACTAAAGATACAGAGAAACTGGTTATTCAAGTAGTAAGAGATACTGTTGAAGGTAAAATTACTAGAACTAATTCAGATGATCAATTCTACATTGATGGAAAATATTACAGTGAATCAGAATTTGCACAGTATGAATTCGAAGTTGGCGAAGAAGGAACTTACTTCTTAGACCACCAAGGTAAATTAGTTGATTTTGAAGAAGACGATGCAGATGAACCTAAAGATTATGCTGTAATAGTAGAGTTGTTACCAGGCGTAATTAGTAATAATAGAACTCTTGCTGATGCTGAAATGACAATAGTTAATGCAAAAGGCGAAGAAGTTACTTATGAATTTGATTCAAAAGCAAAAGTTGGAGAAACTACAATTATAAAAGAAGATGTTGAAAATGGTGATGGTGACATTCTAATCCAAGGTTTGAATCCTTATGATGTAATTAAATACTCAGTTAACAGCAAGGGAAAAATTTCTAAAGTTACAATAGTAGAAACTGATATTAATCCTGAGGATGAAGAATTGACAGATACAGATATCACCGGAAAATCTTATGTATTTGCAAGTAATGCAGTTGTATTCAACTATGTAGACGAAGAAGAAGTAGAAGTTGTTGACGTTGATGACTTAGGTGATGATGTAATTATACTTGCTTCTGAGAAAAATAAGAACGGCGAAATCGAAATGTTCTTTGTTAAAGGCTTAGGAGTAACATCAACATACGCTTATATAGTTGATGACGGAACTATGTGGAACGATGACGATGAAAGAGTACAAAGCTTGATAGCTTATGTTGACGGCGTAGAAGTATACTATGAAACTAACATTCCTTATAATGATGATGATTTAATAACTGATATAGACAACGCAACAATCGTTAAATTAAACTTTGACGGAGAGGTTGTAACAGGTGTTGAACAAGTATATACAGCTACTACTGGATCAGCATTAGTAGTTGGTGAAATAACAAGAATAAGTGGAGACAGATTCCAAGTTGACGGAGACTGGTATACATTAGATGACGATGTTGTTGTATACATCTTAGATGATGGCGAATTTGATGAAGTAGGAGATGCATCTTCAATTTACCGCGAAGCTCAGGTAGCCGGATTCCAATTTGATGAAGATGATGGAGTAACAGTAGAAATATTGTTCATATTTGAATAATATCACATAAAAAACACCCTTCGGGGTGTTTTTTGGCTCTTTGTCAATTGTTGGGGTTAGAAAATCCTGACGTTGAATAAAGGTACCAAAAATGATTGTTAATATGGGTGTTTGAGCAAATTTTAGCTTAACCACCCATATTTATGTTCTGCATGGAATCT
>Ga0208695_1000168_pt1 | contig 87630 bp, 86 predicted proteins | sample AD_UKC111_MetaG_FD_184449 | JGI IMG/M metagenome (GOLD analysis project Ga0208695, IMG submission 184449) | Active sludge microbial communities of municipal wastewater-treating anaerobic digesters from Hong Kong - AD_UKC111_MetaG (SPAdes)... | ecosystem: Engineered > Bioreactor > Anaerobic >... | reverse complement strand
GAGACGGTTTTCGGCCATATCAAGCACAATATGAGCTTCCGAAGATTCCATCTACGCGGGCTGGAAAAGGTCAAAACCGAGTGGGGGCTGGTGAGTATTGCCCATAATTTGCGAAAATTGGCCGCCTAATTGACGGCCCTTTTTTTTCGTTACCCAAAAACAGCCTTGTTGACTGCTTTTTAACTAAAAAAGGGACTGCCTGGACACTCTTTCCAGACAGCCCCACATAGCTGCAAGCGCAAAATCAAGCCTGAGTGCATTAATATTGGTGATCGCCTGTCCCAACAATGCGCCGAATGTGGTTGCGGCAATCCAGGCAAGTTGTGCCGTCAGGTTGATCCCAAATAACCAGGCTGGATCGGCAGTGCGCCCCTTCACCAGGTGACTGGTAGCCAGGGCAAAGGTTTCATCGGTTAATTGTGCGCCGATGAGCATATTCTTCCACAGGGGCTGTTGGCGCAGATAAGGGGAAAGCGCCGCGCTGTAGAGCGAATGGCGAACGTTTACCAGGAATATCGTGATCACTACCGCCAGGGGTGCAGAAGCGCCGGCAACCAGACTTGCAAAAATGAACTGTGCAGATCCGGCATAAAGCAGTGTGGAGAGCAGCAGCACTTCGAGGATGCTTAAACCAGCGGTTCGGGCCAGAACCCCAAAAGCCAGCCCAATCGCCAGGTACCCAAGCACCACAGGCAGGCAATCTCGGATGCCTGTGAGAAATGCCAGTATCGATGAATGGAAATCCGGGTTGATTTTCAAAAGGAATCTGTGCAGGTCAGTATGAAAAATGCCAGGGTTGGAATGAAGATCAGCCTGGCGGTCTGGCTGCAGGGATGGCAAAAGTGAAACAAGAAAGGGCAATTATAAACAAAATTGCCCTTGTCTGAAAGAGATTTTATAAGTTGTGGGATTTAGGCCAATGAAGCTTTATTTCTCAAGTCGTGATACATGCCGGGCAATTGCCAGACGCGAAACGCGGCTTCAATTTGAATGCGAAACGACATTTTCGATTGCCCCCAACGCCGGTCTGCAAAGTAGATAGGAATTTCAGAAAACTTATATCCTAGCAGCGTGGCAACGTAAGTCATTTCAACTTGAAAAACATAGCCATTGGATCGCACGCGCTCCAGCGGCATGCTCTGAAGAGTGGCACGTTTCCATAACCGGAAGCCTCCGGTCACATCGCGAATGGGCAAGCCAAGGATGGTGCGCGCGTAGAAATTCCCAAAAGCCGATAATCCCTTGCGCCAGAACGGCCAGCGCTCGTCCAGCTTTCCGCCAGCAACGTAGCGTGACCCCAAAACCACATCGGTTTTGTTTAGTGTTTCCAACATTTCTGGCAGCTTTTCAACTGGATGTGAAAAGTCCGCATCCATCTGCCCGATGGCCTCTGCGCCCATCTCTATTGCGCGGCGAAAGCCCTGGATATAAGCACTGCCCAGGCCCAATTTGCCAGTACGATGCATCACTTGCACGCGCCCGTGGGTTTCCTCTGACAGCTGATCAGCAATCTGGCCAGTGCCATCCGGACTGTTGTCGTCGACGATTAGCAAGTTTAGATCAGGAATTGGCAGAGCAAATAAGGCGGAGACCAGCTTGGGCAGGTTCTCCGCTTCGTTATAGGTGGGAATGACAATCGTGGTTTTCAGGATGACCTCGAGAGAGCGTGTTTTTCCAACTCTGCTTTCAGTGAATTGAGGCCAGTTTGGGCATATGCAGAGGGCTGCAATTGATGAATTTTGAGCGAAAGGCCCGATTCACCAATTCGCCCGCTGGCACGATCTTCTTCACTATAAAAATAAGAAAAAGATTGTTCGATATGTTTTCGGATGCGGTTGGTCAAAGCGGCACTTTCAGCGGCCGGGATGAGGAGGACGAAGGTTGATCGGTTATATTGACCGACAAAACCAGAAAAAATATCTTGCTCACGCAGCAGCTCAAGCAGCATGCGAGCCGTGGCGCGCAGCAGGTCATCTGCGGCCACAATACCATACATTTCGCGGAAACCATCCAGGTTTAATAGCGAGATCATCAGGAGCGTTTGTGAGCTGTTTTGGACGGCTGCCTCAATTTGCTCATCCAACAGGTCGCCTTGCGGGAGTTGGGTGACGGGATCGGTCAGCGATACCCGTCCAGCCCGCTGAATGGCGTTTTGAACCCGCAGGCGCAGTTCCTGAATGTCAAAGGGCTTGGTGACGTAATCGTCGGCACGCAATTCCAGGCCGCGCAGCCGGTCGCTGCGTTCGCGTTTTTCAGTCAGGAAGATGATGGGAATCTCGCGGGTGCGGCGGTTTTCGCGCAGGCGGCGGGCCACCTCAAAACCGTCGATGTCGGGCAGGCGGATATCCAGGATCACAAGTTGCGGCAGGTTGGTCTGGGCGGCGCGCACACCGTCTTCACCCCAGTTCACGGTCAAGACTTCGTAGCCCTGGTTGCGGAAGAATGCATTTAGCATATCCGCAACGTCCAGATCATCTTCAACGACCAGTAATGTGTTTTTCTCTTCCACGGGGACGCAGTTTCCTAGCCGATTGGTTCCTTATACACAATGAATTCACAAGTTGGGTCACCCATGGCAATGCACTTGGATTCATTCACGCGGAATTCACTACCGCCGGACACCCACTTCAGGCTTTCCTGGAGTAGGCCGGCAGCAATGTAGCAATCAGGTTTGTCAGAATGCCGACCGTAGCAGACCGGACAGCGGTGAATGGTATAAACCAGGTGATCGTCTTTTTCTTCAACGGTGGAAAGTTGATCGCTGATCTGGCTGAAAATTTTTGCCATGGCGGGCAAGCCGATGCGCAGTTTGGCCTGCAACGGCAGCACCTTGAACGCCAGGTCGCCGACGCCGGCCAGCGCGCCAAAGTTGCGCAACGCATCACTGAACGTAGCGCGTCCGGCACGCAGCGCCAGGCCGCGTCCGCCGCGCGGACCGTACATTTCCTCCAGCGCGCCCATGATGGCAGACAAATCGGCAAAATCAAACGCCTTTTCCAGGTTGTCGGGCGGGAGATTTTCCATCAGATTGGGCAGGTTTGCCAGGTTGAGGATGGCATTCACGCCGTTGCGGCCCATGACATCTTCCAACGACAAAATCATGATCCGCCCAAACTTATTGGGGTAATACAGACCGCTCTTGGGGATAGGTTGCATATTGTTTTGCCTTAGATGAGTTTGGTCAATGCTTCGGCTGCGCGGCGCATGTCGAGGAAGATCAAGCCGAGTTTTGCTTGTTCGCGCGCCAATGCGGTCAAGACGGCATCTTCGCCAACAGACATCAAAACGACATAGCCGCTTTCGCCCTTGATATAAACCTGCTCAAGCGAGCCGCGGCCCAATTCGGTGGCAATACGTTCGCCCAGCGAAAGCATTGCGGCTGACATCGCGGAAACACGGTCTTCTTCGACACCCTGGGGGAGCGCAGAGGCAATAGTCAAACCGTCAACGCTGACGATAGCAGAGGCTTCAATATCCGGGGAGGAGGCCTGCAATTCTCGCAGGCGCTCAACCATTAGCTGAGTTCGTGTCTTTGTCAAGGCTGCACTCCTTTATCTCAGGGTGATTCTTATCACGCTTTCAGTACGCGGATCATTAGATAATAAGGGAACACAGTCAAATTTAGCACATGGGATATAGCGTGTCAAGCGAAGCGCGGCCTGCATGCACCGGATTGTAAAGAGATTGAAAACATGGCAACACATTTTGTCAGGCCGCAGGTGGAAAGGTTATAATCGAGAATGAATCAAATGGTTGCTTCCAATCCAAAGGAGAACATTGTATGAATCGTCAAAAAATTGGTTTGAAGATCATTGTTTTCATGTTCCTCATTGGCTCGGTGTTGGCTGCATGCCAGGCGCCTGTGAAAGATGTCACGACCACAGTGCGCGTGGCGCGCATTCCGGTGCTGGATACGCTGCCGCTTTTTGTCGCCCAGCAGGAGGGATTGTTTGAAAAACATGGTGTCAGCGTGGAAATTATTCCTGTTGCTTCTGCACCCGAACGCGATCAACTGATCGCATCTGGTCAGGCAGATGCAATGATCAATGAAGTGCTTTCGACCATGTTCGCCAACAAAGAAACGATCCAATTTCAAACGGTTCGATATGCCCGCACTGCCACCGCGACTGCACCGGTCTTTCGCATTCTTTCTGCGAAAGATTCTGGAATTACTGAAGTTGAACAATTGAAGGGCGTTCCCGTGGGCGTATCAGACGGCACAATCATTGCCTACCTGACCGAACGCCTGTTGCAGGCCGAAGGATTTGACCAAAGTGAGATCCAAACCACATCGGTGCCCAGCATTTCGGACCGTATGGCACTGCTTGGCAGCGGGCAACTCAAAGCGGCTATGCTGCCGGACCCGCTTTCAACATTGGCTATTCAGCAAGGTGCCAACCTGGTACTCGATGACAGCCGTCATCCTGATTACAGCTTTTCCACGCTGACCTTCCGCAAGGCATTTTTGGACGCTAACCCAACCACAGTCAAAAATTTCCTGGCAGCCTGGGAAGAAGCGGTCGATTTGATCAATGCGGACGGCAGCCGGTGGACGGCTTTGCTCTCCGAACAGAACCTGGTTCCAGCGCCGTTGCTGGAAAACTTCCAGGTGCCGCCGTTTGCAAAGGCTGGCGTGCCCACCGAAGCGCAATTCAACGATATGCTCACCTGGGCCAGAGAAAAAGGCCTGCTGACACAGGATGTGCGCTACTCTGATTGCGTGAACGATCAATTCCTGCCAAAATAACCCCGGTAAAAGGCTGAATGATCGAACTGGACCGGATTACATTTGCCTATCCTGGCGCAAAACCGCTTTTTCAGGATTTTTCCTGGCAGGTGAATCGTGGCGAAGCCTGGGCGGTGCTGGGAACCTCGGGTTGTGGGAAGAGCACATTGCTTTACCTTCTGGCGGGGCTGCGCTTTGTGCAATCCGGACAGTTGCGCATTGACGGCTCGCCGCTGACTCGCCCGCGGCCGCAGACCGGCTTGATCATCCAGGATTACGGTTTGCTGCCCTGGGCGACCGTGCGGCAGAACGTGGAACTGGGGTTGCGAGTACGCAATTTCTATGGCCCTGACGGCACCCATGCACCGCGCGGGTATAAACCCTCGTTGGAAGTGGAACCCTGGCTGGAGCGATTAGGGCTTAGCAGTGTGGTTAGTCAATACCCCGGCCAAATCTCCGGCGGGCAGCGCCAGCGCACCGCCATTGCGCGCACGCTGGCGCTGCAACCGGATTTGATGTTGATGGATGAGCCATTTTCTTCGTTGGATGCGCCCACCCGTGAAGGGTTGCAACGATTGATGTTGGAATTGTGGGCAGAACAGGCTTTGACGATGGTAATTGTGACCCATTCTATCGAAGAGGCGGCTGTTCTGGGGCAGCGCATCCTGCTGTTGGGTAAATCGCCCAATCAGACTGCACAGATCATTGATAATCCCGGTGCGACTGCTGACCATTTCCGGGAAAGCGAAACCTACAGCCGCATGTGTCGCTTGCTGCGCGAACGCCTGGAGGAAACATGAAGCGGCGTAACTTGCTGCTTGCCGGGGTTTCGCTTCTGGTTCTATGGTATTTGCTGGCGATGCTTGTCAACCGGCCTATTTTACCGACCCCCATGGCTGTTTTGATCGCGCTGTGGCATGAATTGACCCGCGGCAATTTACTGGCGCATTTCATGGCCAGCTTCTGGCGGGTCATTGCAAGCACGCTCTTGGCTGTGCTCACTGCCGCACCGGCGGGACTGATGTTGGGGCAATCTAAATGGCTAAATGATTTGTTCTCGCCGGTGATCTACCTTCTCTACCCAATCCCAAAGGTGGTGCTTGTTCCCATTGTTCTGCTATTCTTTGGCGTCGGCGATCTGCCTAAGGTCATCATTATCTTTTTAATCCTGTTTTTTCAGATCCTGGTGCTGGTGCGCGATTCGGCGGCCGGTTTGCGGCCAGAATTGATCCAATCTGTGCGCAGCCTGGGTGCCGGACGGCGCGCGCTGTTTCGTTACGTGTATCTGCCAGCCAGCCTGCCAGCCGTGTTGACCGCGCTGCGCCAGTCGGTGGGGACAGCTGTGGCAGTATTATACGTGGCAGAGTTGTTCGCCACGCAACGCGGCCTGGGTTATTACATATACTTGAACGGGAGCACGCTCTTCAACTATCCCGCCATGTACGGTGGAGTTTTAATGATGAGCCTGCTGGGATTGGGACTGTACTTCGGGGTCGATTTGCTGGAGCGCCGCCTGTGCCCGTGGAAGTTAGCTGCGTGAATGAAAACGGCCGGTTAAAAACCCGGCCGTCGATTTATCTTTTCTTAAAGCGGCAGCAGCCGTGCCAGGATGACGGCGGCTGAGTAAGCTAAACTGAAATATAGTACCAGTTGGCCGGTCTGGGCCAGCGCATGGTTGAGCGCTTTCCCTTCGTTCCTTTGGACGAATGTGATTAGATCGGCAGCCAACGGCAGCGATAAGGCAGGTAATAGCAGCCATAGCGAACTGATCCGTGAAAGTGCTTGCAGGAAAGTGACCAGGTAGGCAAGCATTACCATCAGGAGATACTCCTGGCGGGCACCCTGCACGCCGAGCCGCACGGCAAGCGTGTTTTTTCCGCTGGCGCGGTCGGTGTGAATATCGCGCAGGTTGTTGACAGCCAGAATGGCCACAATGAGTAGCCCGACAGGCACGGATCCAATCAAAGCCCCAAGGCTGAATCGAACCGCCTGGACGTAATACGTTCCCATCACGGCGGCTACACCAAAGAAAAGGAAAACAAAAAGCTCACCCAGACCGCGGTAGCCGTAGGGGAATGGACCGCCAGTATACAGGATGGCAGCGACGATGGCAGCCAGCCCGATGGCAATGACTGGCCAGCCAGAAACCCAGGCGAGGTAGAGGCCGATTAAGGCAGCCAGGCCAAAGGTAATCCACATGCCCGCTTTGACTGTGCCGGGCGAGAGCATCCCCGCCTGAGTCACGCGTACCGGACCCAGGCGACCGGCGGTATCAGCACCTTTTTGATAGTCGAAGACATCGTTGGCGAAATTTGCTCCGATTTGAAGGAGCAGCGCACCCGCTAACGCGCCTAACGCGGGCAGCAAGCGGAAGGAGTCATCAGCGTATGCAATCGCCGATCCAATGATGACCGGCGATGCTGCTGCCGGAAGCGTGCGCGGCCGCGCAGCCAGCAGCCAGATTTGTGCTTTGGTCAATGGTTTTGCAGGAATGTCCATAGGTATGCTCCAGCCAATACGGGTACAGTATAACGCCATTTTTTATCAAAGCGAATGGTCTAACTTTGCGTATGCTTTACAATTGGGCCATCAATAAACACGGGATCAGCCGGTTGTGATGTGCAGATTTGCCCGGGTTGCGTTACAATGGACGCACGTTCCAATGGAGGAAAGGATCGAAATGCGAAAATTCACAATCATTCTTGGATCTGCGTTGGCCTTGCTGGGGTGGGCCCTGTTTGTTCATCCTGCGGTAGCCCAGTCTGACGCTCAGACCGAGAACTTTATGGGTGATTCCTTGTGTTTACCGGAAGCTTTTGCTCAAAATGGTAACGATTGCCTTTCTGCAGGCCCATCCCAAACTCTGACCAAATTGGATCAGCAGGGGCTTTCCATTCCGCCTCGCCCATTGCCTGCTGCACGCCCGGATGCCAGCCTGACGGTGGTGGACCTCGGCTTTGCGCGCATCAATCTGGAGGATTATGAACCGGCGCCGGTGTATGCCACGCTTAGTGACGCGGTCGCTCAGGCTAACCCGGTGCGCTCGCTGGATCCAGGCTTCATTCGCTATGTTTCTTATGTCAATTGGCAGGAAGTGGATGGAAAAACCTTTGTCCAGATGTCCACGGGAGAGTGGGTGCGTGCCGGGCGGGCGCGGTATTCTGGCTTCCAGGGATTGGAGTTTCGATCCACGCCGCGCAACAATTTTGGTTGGATTATCGATCAGGCCGCTGTGCGCAGCGGACCTGGCTATGCATCGCCTGAGACAGGCAGCGTGCTGTTGCGCGAAAGCGCTGTTCAGGTGTACGATGTGGTTGAACTGGACGGTACGAAGTGGTACCGCATTGGGCTCAACGATTGGGTAGAACGCCGGTTTATCCGTATGGTGAACGTGAATACCACCCCGCCGCAGGGAGTGGATAATGGCCGCTGGATCGAAGTGAACCTGTATGAACAGACCCTTTCAGTATATGAGAACAACCAGCTCCGCTTTGCAACCTTAATCACCAGCGGCCAGGATCCCTTCTTCACGCAGCCTGGCATTTTCCAGATTTACAAAAAACTGGAGCGCGAGACGATGAGCGGCGCATTTGAAGCTGATCGCTCAGATTACTATTATTTGCAGGACGTTCCCTGGACTATGTATTATGACCAGGCACGAGCGCTGCACGGCGCTTATTGGCGCGCGTGGTTCGGGTACCCAGGCTCGCACGGCTGCGTTAACCTATCCATTGGTGATGCGCGCTACCTGTTTGATTGGGCACGAGAAGGTGACTGGGTATACGTTTGGGATCCTTCCGGGCAAACACCGACTGATCCAAACTTCTACGGCTCGGGCGGGGCATAGAACCACAAAGAAACATGTGAGGACGGTCAATAGCGACCGTCCTCTTGTTTCTAATTTGCAACTCGCAGCGATTACGGCTGCAAGGTCAGTTCCAGGCTGGTCAGGGCCACCGTCCCGGGAATGCGACCGGTGCTTTCCTGGCGGAACACCAGGCGGGCGTTGGTGGACTGGCTGACGGTGTAGGAGAGGATGACGTCAAAGGGCGTGTGGCTGAGATCGCCGGTCGGGAAGATCAATTCCAGCGACTCGCTGGCCAGGACCGTGCCCTGTTCATCCAGCAATTCAATGATCAGCGGGTTTTCGTTGACCGGCCGGGCCAATGCGGTGATCTGCAGCAGGCCGCCGCTGATGATCTGCCCCTCCAACGGTGCGCGGATGATGTACGGCTCGCGGTCGTAACCAGCCGGGTAAATTTGATCCTCGCCCATCTGGATCAGGATCAGGTCGGTGGATGTGAGCGCGGATATGCGGCCGAAACGGTCGCGCGTGCTGATAATCAGGCGGGCCAGTTCGGCCGGTGCGAGCAATTCGAAGGTGATTTCTGGCGCAATGGAGATACTGCGGCCGGCGTAAGCCGAGAAATTCAGGCGGGTTTGATACAGATTGCGGCCGTCTTCGCCGATCAACTCCACCCACACCAACCCGTCCGCGCCGGGCATGGCGTTGGCGCTGATGGTGAGCGGCGATTTAACCTTGGAGAACAACCCGGGACGTTTGATCAGCATGGTGGCCGCGAGCGGTTGTGGCGTGGGTGTGATGGTGGGAGTGCGCCGCCACCAGGGCGTGTTGGTGGGCGTGGGACCCTGGGTCGGCGGGATTTCAAACGTGGGCGTTTGCGAAGGTTTTGGCAGTTCGCTGGGGGCAGCCGTTGGTTCGGCGGTCGCTTCTACCAGCGGCATGGTTGGCGAGGCGGCCTCAAGCACGGGCTGCGGCTGACTTTCGGTAGCAGCCGTCTGCACGGCGATTTCGGTGCGCAGGGCCGGCGGTGTGAGCAGCGCGGCGCCTGGCAGGCTGCCTGAACAGCCAGCGGTCAGCAGCAGGCAGGCTGCCGCGAGACACAAACCAAATCTGGAAAAACGTCTGGAAACGATCATCTTTTTATGCAACTTCCGGGGACACCTGTTCCATCAGCGTGCGCATGGCACGTTCGCGTTCCGCCTGTGATTGTACCTTGAAATGGATGAGCGCGTAGTTCATGCCGGCATCGCGCAGGGTGCGCAATTGTCCGGCGACCTGGGCGGGCGAGCCGCTCAACGCTGTGCCCGCTTCCGCGTCGTCGCCGAAGCGCAGGCCCAGCCGCATGCAAACCGTGAATGGCCGCCCGGCTGCCAGGAACGGGCGTGCGGGTTGCAGCAGGCGCGCCAGGGTTTCAGCATCGGTATGGTTGGGGTGCCAGCCGTCGCCCAGGAGCATGGCGCGCCGGACGGTGATGGCTGAATCGCCAGCCACCCACAGGGGCGGCCCGCCGGGCTGGATGGGTGCGGGGGCAAAATCAATGTCAGTAAACTGGTAATATTTTCCCTGGAAAGAGGCGGTGCGTGTGCCGCGCCACAGGTTGCGCAGCACCTTCAGGGCTTCGTCCATCCGCTTTCCGCGGTTGGAAAAATTGCTGCCCAGGGCTTGATATTCGCCCCGTGACCAACCCACGCCGCATGCCAGCATGGCCCGTCCGCCGGAAAGCACATCCAGCGTGGCAATTTGCTTGGCCACTTCAATCGGATTACGTTGCGGCAGCACCAGTGCTGAGACGCCCAGGCGCACCCGCTGGGTCAGGCCGGCAAGAAAAGCGAGCGTGGTCACGGCTTCCAGTAAAGGTGAAAACCGGGCTGCTTCTGCATGTGGAAGCGCAAGGTGGTCAGTTGTCCAAACGGAATCGAATCCCAGGCTTTCGGCTGCCAGGGCAGTATCCACGACCGCCAGGCGGCTGGATTGAGTGCCGTAGGAGGGTAAAACGATGCCAAATTTCATGATTTCCTGGCTGCCAGAGCGCGGTCAATGGCAGCGCTCAATTCATCAAAATCGACCGGTTTGGAAAGATAGCTATTGGCTCCGGCAGCGGTCGAAGGTGAAACACCCTGGTCAGCGTCAGTGGCTGAAAGAACGATAATTGGGATTTGATAAGTGGTTTTACGATTGCGAATGGCGCGAATCAGGGTGATGCCGCTCATCTCGTGCATGTTCATATCCACCACAATGACATCCGGCTGCATTTCTTCGGCCATTGGGATGGCCAGAGAGGGGGAACTGCAAGTTAACGCCTGATAACCGAGTATCTGCGAAGCTTTTTCCATTAAACGCAGCGACATTGGATCATCGTCGACGAACAGAACAAGGGTCATTGCCTGCCTTTAAGATTGCCTAGAGTTGATATATTTCTCCATATTTTGACCGGAGATAGCTCATATACGGTTGCGGATCGATTTTTGATCCGGTCACACGCTGAACCAATTCCTGTGGCTCAAACTTGGAGCCGTGGGTATGCACGTTGCGGCGCAGCCAGGCCAATAGCATGCTGAAATCACCACGCTCAATCTGGCTATCCAGGTCGGGCAGATCACGGCGGATGCACTCCCACAACTGCACCGAAATGAGATTCCCGAGCGCATAGGTGGGGAAGTAGCCGAACATGCCGGCCGACCAGTGCACATCCTGCAGCACGCCGGTTTTATTGTTGGGCGGCGAGATACCCAGGTAGTCGCGCATGCGCGCGTTCCAGGCTTCAGGCAGGTCCTTTGCTTCCAAACTGCCTTCCACCAAGGCAATTTCCAATTCCAGCCGCAACATGATGTGCAGATTGTAGGTGGCTTCATCTGATTGCGTGCGGATAAGAGAGGGTTCCACCTTGTTGATGCCGTGGTAGAAGGCCATCAGATCCACCCCAGCCAGCACATCTGGGAAGCTTTTTTGGAATTTTGGGTAGAAATATTTCCAAAAAGGCAGCGAACGCCCCACCAGGTTTTCCCACAGGCGCGACTGCGATTCGTGGATCGCCATTGATGCTCCTCCCGTAAGGGGGGTGCGGCGGTAGGCTGGATGAATACCCTGCTCGTAGAGGGCGTGGCCGCACTCGTGCATGGTGCTAAAAAGTGCCGAGGCGCCGCGTTCAGGGTCGAAGCGGGTGGTGATACGCACATCGCCAATGCCAAAGGAGATGGTGAAAGGATGCGCCGAGCGATCCTGACGGCCGTGTTTCCAATCATAGCCAAAACGTGTGATGACTTCCACGCCGAAGTGCCACTGCTTATCTTCGTCGAAACGTTTGTGCATGAAATCGTCATTTATTTGCGGTCGTGATTTGATTGCCTGGAGGAGAGCAACCTGTTGTGGGCGTAATGCGTTGAAAATTGCCTGTACGTCGACGGTTTTCAGGCCCGGCTCATAATCATCCAGTAGCGGGTCGTAGATGTGATCATAAGGGGCAAATAGTGCGGCATATTCTCGGCGCAACTCGATAATTTTCTGCAGGTGTGGCAGGAACAGTCCAAAATTGTTCTCGGCACGGGCGCGCGCCCACACACCTTGCGCGACAGTGGTCACGCGAGCAAACTCGGCCACTTTTTCGGAGGGTACGCGGGTGTCTTTTTCATAGTTTCGACGGGTGACCTTGATCAGGCGCGCATCATCTGAGTCGGGATTAAGTTTTTCGCTCTCAGCAGCAAGTTCATCAAGCAGCCGGCCGGTTTCAGCGGAGGTGAAGCGATCGTGCGCCAGCCGTGAAAGGGTCGCCAGGGCATCGCCGCGGTCTTCCGCGCCGCCTTCAGGCATATAAGTCTGTTGATCCCAGCTCAGCACGCTGGCAGCAGCGGACAGATCGGCAACTTCATTAAGAATTTTCTTTAACTGATCAATTTTTTGTTCCATCGAGCGCAATCCTTATTGGGTCGAACAATTTTTTGCGCGGTGTTGGTTGCCCCGCTCAAGATTATTGACAATTGTATTCCAATTCCACATCAGGATGCAAACAGAATGCCCACAGTATGCCCGCAGAATTGCAAACGGGCGGCCTCGGCCGCCCGTTGTCAGGTTACTACAGATGAAAATCAGGCAACTTTCCAGCGCAATGGATCGCCTTTGAGGGCGGCAACCACTTCGGTGGAGATGTCATAAGCGGCACGGCCCTGGGCTTCAACGGTCTGTGCGCCAATGTGCGGCGTGCAGACGACGCGCGGATGGCTGACCAGCGGGGTGAGGCCTGGCGGCTCGGCGACAAAGACATCCAACCCGGCTGCAGCCACCTTGCCGCTTTCGAGCGCCTGGAGCAGTGCATCCTCATCGATGACGCCGCCGCGGGCCGCGCAGATGATGCGCACGCCGTCTTTCATCTTCGCGAAGGCATCTGCATTGAGCATGCCGCGGCTTTCTGGGGTGAGCGGAATGTGCATGGTGATGATATCGGATTTGGCCAGCAGTTCATCAAAGGTGACCGGGGTGCCGCCGCGTTTCTTGATTTCCTCCGCGGGGATCAGCGGGTCGTAGCCCAGGATTTCCATGTCAAAGGCTTTGGCGCGCTCTGCCACGGCAACGCCAATGCGTCCGAATCCAATTACACCCAGGGTCTTCTTGAACAGCTCGCCGCCTTCAAATTCTTTCTTGAGCCACTTGCCGGCTTTCATGGTGGCGTCTGCCCGGGGGATGTCGCGCACGACGGCGAGCATTAAACCCAGGGTCAATTCGGCCACCGAGACGCTGGTTGCCAGCGGTGAATTGACCACTGTAACGCCGGCTTCTTTGGCTGCTTTCAGGTCGATGTTGTCAACGCCCACGCCGGCACGCCCGACCACTTTCAGGTTCTTGGCGGCTGCAAAAACAGCCGGGGTGACTTTGGTGCGCCCGCGCACGATGAGCGCATCGTATTCACCAACAATCTGCAGTAAATCGTCCGCCGAAATGCCGGTCTTATCGACGACTTCTGCCGAGGCGCGCAAAATTGCTTGCCCGTTTTCTTCCAGGCCATCTGTCAGCAGGACTTTCCAAGCACTCATTCCTGGGTCTCCTTATTCTTCAAAATGGTTTCGGTTTCTTGTGGGGAACCTTCCCCATGACAACGAGTTTTGGGCTGTTCTTCCGGGTGGCTGGCTTCATATTCCAGCCGTTTTATCGCAGCCAGGCAGGCTTCATCTTCGGGCGTGGGTTGATACTGAGTGGTGAACCAGGCCTTTAGGATTTCCTGGGCTAACGCTTCAGTGGTCGTGCGCAGCGAAAGGCACAGCAGGTTGGCATCGTTCCACTTGCGCGCGCCGCTGGCTGTCTCGGCATCGCGGCAAAGGGCAGCACGGATGCCGGGCACTTTGTTGGCTGCAATGCTCACGCCGGTTCCGGTCCAGCAAAAGAGGATACCCTCATCGGCAGCACCCCGGGCGATATCATGAGCCACACAGGCGGCAACTTCAGGCCAGGGTACGCTACCCCGCCCTGACGGGCCGTAAAAAACCACACGATGCCCGTCACGTTTTAGCAGCTTGATCACAGCGTCAACGACAGAACTGCGCTCGTCCGCGCCCACCGAAAGCCTCATGCTGCCCTCCGATTGATCTTATTGTGCCATATCCCGCGTCACTTTTTCAAGTGAGTTTATTCCATGCCAAAAGTGAGTAAGGTGCCGGGTTGCGTCAGTTTATTCGTAGCGCAGCGCTTCCACCGGTTCCAGGCCAGCAGCACGGTTAGCAGGGTAGAGGCCAAAGAACAGTCCCACCGCGGTGGAAAACAGGGTCGCCAGCAGGATCGCATCCAGGCTCACTTGCGGAACAAAGGGCGTCCCGCTGGCGGCCGCCACGCGGCCGACAATGAAGGCAATGAGATAACCCAGGCCGATGCCGATCAACCCACCAAACAGGCTCAGCAGGGATGATTCGGTCAAAAATTGAATGAGGATATCGCGCCGCCGGGCGCCGATGGCCTTTCGCAAACCAATTTCGCGGGTGCGTTCGGTGACTGAGACCAGCATGATGTTCATAATGCCAATGCCGCCCACCAACAAGGAGATGGCAGCGATGCCGCCCAGGAAGATGGTCAGCACGTTGGTGATGGTCTGCGCGGTGGCAACGAAATCCTGCTGGCTGAAGACGGTAAAATCATCCTCGCCGAGCTGGGTTCGGTGGCGCTGGCGCAGCACTTCGGCTACCTCCTCGCTGGCTTGTGAAACCAGGTCGGCATTGAGGGCCTGGACATAGATTACATCCACGCGCTCACGCGTGCGCCGGACCAGGCGGGCTGTGGTGGTGGTCATGGGCGCCAGCAGCACGTCGTCCTGGCTGCCAAATGTGCTGCCGCCCTTTGATTCGAGCAAGCCGATGACCCGGAATGGTTGTCCTTCAACCCGAATGGTTTCGCCGACAATGCCGTCGCGCCGGCCAAAGAGCTTATCGGCCAGGTCGGGACCTAACAGAGCGACCGACGCGCGTGCCAGCAGATCGTCTTCGCTGATAAAAACCCCCTCAGTTAGTTTGTAGTTACGCACAATTTGATAGTCAGGGGTGACGCCGAAGATGTTGGTGTTGGCGGTTTCGCCGGCGAATGAGACTTCCACATTCCCTTGCACCACTGGCGCAACAGCGGCCACCGAGGGTGCCTGGAATGGGTCGCCGAGAGCGGCAGCGTCATCCAGGGTGAGCGGCTTTTCATTGCGCACTTCCGCCTGGAAATTTCCAGAAAAGACGAACAGAAGGTTTGAGCCGATTCCGCTGATGGACCCTGTGATGGTATTTTGCGCGCCTGCACCAACTGCCAGCATGGCGATGACTGCTGCAACGCCGATGATGATGCCCAGCATGGTCAGGCCTGAGCGCAGCTTGTTAGCGCTTAGACTTTCCAGGGCTTCCTGGATGGCCTGGGTAAAGTTCATCTGGTCACCTCCGGCTCGGCAACCTTGCCATCCATGATGCGGATGATGCGCTGAGTCTGGGCGGCAATGGCGGGGTCATGCGTGACGATGACAACGGTTGTGCCGCGTTCTTTGTTCAGCGTCAGGATTAATTCCATGATCTCTTTGCCGGAATGCGAATCCAGGTTGCCAGTGGGCTCATCTGCCAGCAACATCGCAGGATCATTGACCAGCGCGCGAGCAATGGCCACGCGCTGCTGCTGCCCGCCGGAAAGTTCGGTGGGGCGGTGGTGAATGCGGTTGGCCAGCCCAACCGCCACCAGCGCCTGGCGGGCGCGATCGGTGCGGCCCTTGGTGATGCCCGCGTAGCGCAGCGGCAGTTCAACGTTTGCAAGCGCGGTGGTGCGCGAGAGCAGGTTGAAGCTTTGAAAGACGAATCCCACTTTGCGGTTGCGCACAGCGGCGAGTTGATCATCATTTAGACTGGAAACCAGTTCGCCGTCCAGGTAATATTCGCCGCTGGTGGGGCGATCGAGGCAGCCCAGGATGTTCATTAAAGTCGATTTGCCTGATCCAGACGGTCCGGTGATAGCGACCACTTCACCGCGGTAGATTTCCAGAGAAGCGCCGTTTAAAGCATGAACATCCACCTCACCCATGCGGTAGGTTTTGGTCAAATCAACAGCTCGAATGACGGCATCTGGCGTGCTCATCGTCCACCCATGAAGCCCGCCGGGCTGCCAGAGAAGAATGTGCTGGGTGGATTGAGAATCACCGTATCGCCTTCTTTCACTTCACCGCCAATCACTTCGCTGAGCGTATCGGCTGTGGCACCTATGGTGATTTTTGAGGCCTGGGGTTGGCCGTTGACCAGCAGGTATACCACGCGCTCGCCTTCCAGCAGGCGCACGGCACGGTTGGGAACGGTGAGTACGTCCTTAAGTTGTTCAACGATGATGTTCACAGCGGCCGTCATGCCCGGGCGAACCAGTTCATCGGCGTCGGTCAGTTCGATGGTAACGGTGAAGTTGACTGTGCCCTGGATCGCATTGCCCACACGGCCCACGCCGGTGACGATGCCGCGATATTCCTTGTTGAGAATGCCGTCAAACGTCAGCCGGGCTTCCTGTCCAATGCGGATACGGTTGATGTCCACTTCAGGAATTTGCACATCTACCAGGAGACGCGAAAGGTCGTCAATGCGAATTGCCTGCATGCCTGGAGTGACTTGATCGCCAGTTTGGATTTTCAATTCTGTGATGGTGCCTGCAAAGGGTGCCTGCAGACGGGCCAGGTTGAGCGTCGCCTGCAGAGCAGCAACGCGTGCCTCAGCTGCAGTGATATCAGCCTGATCTGGGCCGTCTTTGAGACGGTCATACTCGCGCTGAGCATCTGCTAATTTCGCTTCGGCCAACCGGATTTGTGCATCGGCCAGGGCCACTTCCTCTGAATCTGGAAGCCCGGTTAACCAGTTCAAGTTCGCCAGAGCCCGATCGCGGTCGCGCTTGGCACCAGCCAACAGAGTCAATGCATTTGCGCGGCCCGGATCCTCTTCTGGTCTATCGCTGAACAGGTCGAAATAATCTTCGGCAGCTTTGACTTTATCCTCCGCGAGATAATAGCTGGCGCGCGCAGCGGCGATCGTCTCGGATGAGGCACGCGCATATTCCTTGCGGGTGCGGTTCTTTTGCGCATCTTCCAGCGCGGTTTTCGCATTTAACAAAGCGATCTCTGCCTGGGCAGCAGCCAGTGTCGAGTTTTTCAATTGATCCAAGGCGCGTTGCGCATTCACCAGGTCAGCTTCGGCCAGGATAATGTTTTGCGCTAATGAATCCTTTGAAAGGGAAGCCAAGAGTTGGTCTGCAGCAACGGTATCGTCCAGTTTGACATAAACTGTTTCAACCTGGCCGCTTGTTTGCCAGGTGAGAACGGCGGTCTGGTTGGCGTGGACCGTGCCGGTTGCCCCGACAATTGCAGTCAGATCGCCGCGTTCAATCAGGGCTGTCTGGTAATTTTGCGCCGCGGCAGCCCGCGCATTGCTCATGCTGCGATAAATAAAAAATCCCGCCACAGCGAGTGCAATGATGATCATAAGCGTGATAACGGTTCTACGTTTCATTCTGGCAATCCCTTCCCGATTTACCTTCCAAGGTCAGGTAAGCACTTTCCTAAGATAATTATTATATTTTATGGTTATCATAACACCAGATATTCTGTTCTTGTTAAGGTTGCATAAGGTTATAATCTGTTTCTCATGAAAGCCTTTTTCAGGATTGCCCCGGTCATTTTGAGCATAACCATCCTGTGCGTTCTGTTGTTGGCCAACAGCGTGTACATGCCTGCCACCTTCAGCGAGCGTGTGTTGGGTTTTGCGCGTGGGCTGGAGTTCGATTATGCGGCCTGGGAGTGGGATGCGATTTTCCTGAAGCTGAAGCAGAGCGCACTGGCACCGCAACGGTACCTGTCTGCTGAAGGTCAGACGGCTGCCGTGGAGGCATGCATGGCACTGATTGATGAACTCGACCAGACCCAACGCGAGATTGAACAGATCTATGCCGACCCGCAAATCAGCAACCCTCAGGCCAGCGCGCATGCGTTGGTGTTAAAACAAGAAAGCCTTCAAAAGCGCCGGCGCGGCCTGGAGCCGATCTGTGAATCGATTCTGCAGGCGCAGGCCAGTCAGGCGCTGGCCGAAATGGGCCTGGCGTTGGGCGGGCAAACCCTGCCGCCGCTGCTTTACCATGTTACGCCGCTGCCATTGGCGTTGATCGTTTCACCGCGGGATGTCATCCGCCAGGATGCAATTGTTACCCTGCTGCCGGATTTGACCCTGGAACAGATCACCATGCTGGAGCAGCGTGTGGAGCGCAGCCTGGGCGTTTCGGCGCTGGTAGTGGAAATCGGCGGCCTGGGCACATATCCGCCCATGGTGGCTTCCAGCTCCAATCTGGCGTGGGTAAGCGATACGATTGTCCATGAGTGGACGCACAACTACCTGAATTTCCGGCCGTTGGGATGGAATTACTCCACTTCAGGCGAGCTGCGCACAATGAATGAAACAACTGCTTCAATTGTCGGGGGCGAAGTGGGTCGGGAGGTGATGTGGTCTTATTACCCTGATCAGGTGCCTGCCCTCGATTACGTGGAGCGGATTGCGCCGCCCGCATGGATGCAAACTGCTGCGAAAAGATCGCAAGCCTTTGATTACCGTGCAGAGATGCGTGCTACGCGGATTGCGGTTGATTCCCTGCTGGCTGAAGGAAAAATTGAGGAAGCGGAACGTTATATGGAGATTCGCCGGCAGTTCTTCTGGGAAAACGGCTATCAGATTCGCCGCCTGAACCAGGCATATTTTGCTTTTCACGGCGCGTACGCCGATTCTCCAATGGGCGCCGCTGGCCGCGATCCGGTTGGCCCAGCCGTTCGCAAGCTTCGGGCTGATTCGGATACATTGGCTGAATTCCTGAAACAGATTTCCTGGCTGGCTTCCTTTGAAACGCTAAAACTACTCACCGGTGAAGCTGCTGGGGCGAATTAAAAGTCATCATCCATCCCCGCGGTGGAATCCATGCCCAGGTCGGGTAACTCGCGTTCGATATCATCTGGGCTTTGACCTGATTCGAGCCGGGATACCACCTCGTCAAACTCACCGCCCATATCCTCGCCAATCTCGCGGCTCATTTCACGCATCATTCGACCCAATGCGCGGGGGTCTTCATCCAGGCCTGCCAGGTTGGCCGGATCGGCCATGCTGGCAAGGCGGCTTTCATCTGACCGCGCCACGCGCACCCTGCCAATCCGGCGTTGAATATTCTCACTTTGACAGTGCGGGCAAATCACTTTCTTCACACCATATTCTGAAAATTTTAAGAACACTTCAAAACGTTTTCCGCAATCCAGGCAGCGGTATTCATAAGCCGGCATGCAAAAACCTCCAAGTGTTTTGGCTCTGTTAATCAATTATAATCATGCTTGTGTAAGATATTCATCAACACCCCTTTTGGATTGGAGAAGCATTCATCCTGATGGACTCATCTGCCGAGAATTCTTCCTTGAATTTTAACCTGCAAAAACGCGAGCCGCTTTTCATTGTCATTTCAGGCCTGTCTGGGGTGGGAAAGGACGCGGTTATCGAAGAGCTGCTTAAGCGCGGCATTCCGTTGCACAAAGTGGTTACTGCCACCACACGCCCACCGCGCTCAAATGAGCGCGACGGCGTGGACTATCATTTTGTCACACACGAGCGTTTCCAGGAAATGATCCGCAACAACGAGTTCATCGAGTGGGCACTGGTCTATAACGATTACAAGGGTGTGCCGCGCAAGCAGATTCGCGATGCAATGGCCAGCGGACTGGATGTAATTATGCGGGTGGATGTGCAGGGCGCACGCAAATTCCGCGAATTGATCCCGGAAGCGCTGTTGATCTTCATTACGCCAGCCAGCGAGCAGGACTGGCGTGCTATGCTGCTGGGTCGGGAAACCGACACGCCCGAGCAAATTGAGCGGCGCATCACAGCCGCGCCAAGTGAACTGGACGCACTGCCGCTGTTTGACTATATTGTCATCAATCGGCGCTGCTGCCTGGCCGAAACCGCAGACAAAGTTGTCTGCATCATCGAAAGCGAGCACATGCGTAACCCGCACCGCAAGGTTAATATATGAGTGCGCCGTATCCGGCTGAGGACCAGGCCTATCCCAGTGTGCCGCCGCCTGAACCGGTGGTCCGCTGGCGGCTGCCGGCGAAAACGCCCTATGTGACCTATTTCATGATTGTTTCCTGTGTGCTGGTTTACATTGTGCAGCGAGCTACTGAAATGACAATGGGCCTGGACCTGCCGGCGTTATATGGAATGAAAATCAATGAGGCCATCCTGGCGGGGCAGTATTGGCGGCTTTTCACGCCGATGTGGTTGCACGGCTCAATAACGCACATCTTTTTCAATATGTACGCGTTATACACTTTCGGCCGCGGTTTGGAACAGCAGTATGGACACCTGCGTTATGCCATCCTTTACCTGGTAAGTGGTTTTGCTGGCAATGTCGCATCCTTCCTGCTGACAGCAAACCCCTCGCTGGGCGCATCAACTTCCATTTTTGGTTTGGTTGCGGCGGAAGGGATATTCATCTACCAGAACCGAAAATTGTTCCGCAATGCGCGCGCCATGCTGGGTAATGTGCTGATCGTTGTTGTCATCAACCTGGCGTTGGGGTTGGTGGGCAGCGTGGATAACAACGGGCACCTGGGTGGATTGGTGGGTGGTCTGCTGCTGGCCTGGTTTGGCGGACCGTTGTGGAAAGTGACACCCATCCTGGGCGGTTTTGAGCTTTCTGACGAGCGTGATGATGCCCGTATGATCCTTGTCGGCGCTGTTGTCGTTTTGCTATTTGGAAGTATGGCTTTGCTCTTAAAATGACTGTTCTGAACGCCATCGTTCAATTTCTGCGTGAAAATCCCCTCATGCTGCTATTTTTGGTGGCAGCTATTGGCTACCCGTTGGGTCGGCTGCGCATTGGCGGTGCCAGCCTGGGCGTGGCGGCAGTTTTGTTTGTCGGCCTGGCCTTTGGCGCACTCGATCCAGATTTGAAACTTCCGGATGTCGTTTCCAACCTGGGGCTGGTGCTATTTGTTTACACCATCGGCCTGAGCAGCGGATCTGTCTTCTTTGGGTCAATGCGCCGGCAGGGATTGAGGGCCAATTTGCTGGTTTTTGGCATGCTGCTGTTCGCTGCCGGATTAGCAGCGGCGGCCAAATTGATATTGTCCCTCAAAGCTTCGCTGACTGCGGGAATGTTCGCCGGCAGCCTGACCAATACCCCGGCTTTGGCGGGTGTCATTGAGCACGTGCGCAGCACCGCACCGGCAGCGTTGCTGGAGCAGATGACAGCCGAGCCTGTAATTGCCTATTCGCTGACTTACCCGATGGGCGTGCTGGGAATGCTGTTGGTGATCTATCTGCTGCAGCGCGTTTGGAAGATTGATTACCGCGCTGAGTTGGAACAGGCACGCGAGTACGGCGTTGCACAGGAGCCGCTGGAAAACATTACCCTGCGAGTGCAAGCCGATCAGGATTTGTCGATTGCTGAACTGGTTGTGCGGCACGGCTGGGATGTGATTTTTAGCCGGCTCAAACGCGCGGGTCAGACGCGCCTGGTCAGCGGACAAGATCAGTTGCTGGCAGGCGATTTGCTTAGCGTTGTGGGACGGCGGGAAGAGCTGGACCGGGTGACGGTTGTGCTCGGTGATCCGGTGGAAGAACACCTTGAGTTTGACGTGAGTGTCTACGATAAACGCCGCATTTTCATCTCCAATCCAGCCATGGCCGGGCGCAAACTTCGCGATTTGCGCCTGGGTGACCGCTATGGTGCGATTGTTAGCCGCGTGCGGCGCGGCGACCTGGAGATTCTGCCGCACGGTGACACCGTGCTGGCGCTGGGTGACCAGGTGCGCGTGTTGGCTCCGCATGACAAACTCAGCCAGGTGGCCAGCTTCTTTGGCGATTCATACCGCGCGGTCAGCGAGATCGATGTACTGGCCTTTGGGCTGGGAGCGGCACTGGGCCTGCTGGTGGGCATGATCCCCATCCCGCTGCCCGGCGGAATGACGCTGCGCCTGGGAATTGCAGGCGGTACGCTGCTGGTTGCGCTGGTGTTGGGCGCACTGGGGCGCACCGGCCCGATCATTTGGGAAATGCCGTACAGCGCCAACCTGACGCTGCGCCAGGTGGGCCTGATCTTCTTTTTGGCAGGCATCGGAACGCGCGCCGGCTATGCCTTCTTTTTCACGCTGAGACAGGGGGACGGGTGGCTGGTGCTTGCGGCTGGCGCGGCTTTAACTTGCATTATCGCGCTGGCGACGCTGTGGGTGGGACACAAGTGGATGCGCATCCCGATGGGGTTGATGGTCGGGATTCTGGCAGGGCTTCAAACCCAACCGGCTGTGCTGGGCTTTGGGCTGGAGCAGAGCGGAAACGATCTGCCCAATATTGGCTATGCCACGGTATATCCGATAGCGATGATCGGTAAAATCCTGCTGGCGCAGATGCTGCTGATCCTGTTTCTGTAAGGATTATCCGGGTCATGTGACCCCGACTGAGACTATGACTGAAAACACCCGGGTGATGTGAGCCCCGGGTGATTTATTTGGATAGCTCTGCGGCTAGAATATATATCACAAAGGAGATAAATATTATGAGTATTGATGTTCTCGCCGCACCCCCGAATCAGGATACAGTATCTGAACCTGTTGCACCTGCATTGGATCTGCCAGTACTGCCATCAATGAAAACCTTGAATAAGTTGCTGGCTCCTTACCAGCGTGCCGATACACGCAAGGCGCTCTGGCAGCTTGCCAATACATTGCTGCCATTTTTAGGTTTGTTGTATTTGATGATCCGCAGCCTGGAGATTTCCTATTGGCTCACGCTGGCGTTAGCCCTGCCCACAGCCGGTTTCATGGTGCGGCTGTTCATTTTCTTTCACGATTGCGGGCATAACTCGTTCTTTCCCTCGCGCAAGGCGAATAAGATCGTTGGATTTTTGTTGGGCGTGCTGGTGTGGACGCCGAGCGAGCATTGGTGGCACGCGCATGCCGTTCACCACGCCACCAGCGGCAACCTGGATAAGCGCGGTACCGGCGATGTGACCACGTTGACCGTGGAAGAATATCAGGCGCTGCCTCTGACTCAGCGGATTGGCTATCAGCTCTTCCGCTTCCCTTTCATTATGTTTGGGCTGGGGCCGATTTACACATTTGTGCTGCTGCACCGTTTGCCTTTTCCCCGCTTTGGACGGAAGGAAACGCTGAACGTGTTATGGACTAACCTGGCCATTGCACTGGTGGCAACCGCTGGCAGCCTGCTGGCGGGTAGTTTTTGGAACTTCGTGCTGGTGTTTTTGCCTGTCATCTGGCTGGCGGGCATGGGCGGCATCTGGCTGTTTTACGTGCAGCACCAGTTTGAGGGAGTCTATTGGGCGCGTGATGAGGAGTGGAACTATGTCGCCTCGGCACTGCTGGGAGCGTCCTATTACAAATTGCCGCGCGTCCTGCAGTGGTTTTCCGGTAACATTGGCTTTCACCAGATCCATCACCTCAGCCCGCGCATCCCCAATTACAATCTTGAGGCCTGCTACCGTGAGAATCCGCTGATTCAGCAGCATTCGCAGGTGATCACGTTTGGCGAGGGGCTGCGCACGGCGCGTTTGGCATTGATCGACGAGCGCAACCGCGGGCGCATGCTGAGTTTTCACGATCTTCTCTAGCCGCTTCAACCCGTTGTGAAAACCAGGCGGCACAGGCCCGGCCGGTTTTTTGGCTGTGGCCATTCACTTGTCATTCTGGCAGGCCGTGGTTTATTCGATGAACACTTCGACGTGTTCGCCGTCTTCTTCATCAACGACATCCACAATTTGGCCGGTCTCGCCTGAATTGATGAAGGCCATCAGTTCGTTAACATCCAGACCTTCAACCTCAGGCGAGAAGCGCATGCCCATCTTCACACCAGCTGAAACCATGTTGAGCGGCAGGCGCACATTGACGCGGGTTTTGCCGTTATTGGTGTCGGTTACGCGCACCCGGAACCATTTTCCAGGGCGGCTGGGCAGCGCGGACGCAGCCGCCACTTTTGCCGCTGTGACGGAAGGGATTTCTTCCAGGGCTTCTAGAATCTGGGCAGCTTCGCTGGCGGTAATTTTTCCTTCCTGTAGCATCTTTAATACGCGCAGTCGTTCTTCTGTCTGTACCATGGGATCATCCCTTCCTTTCTGCAGGGGTGGTTTCATTGGTGGCATCGAATTTCTTTACGCCGCGAAGCAGCTGTTGGGCCTCTTCAGAGGAGATTTTGCCCTGGGCAAGGTCGTCCAGGATGCGCAGGCGGTCTTCGGCGCTCGGGCGGACGACCTGGGGCTGGGGTTCCTCGCGGCCGGGTTCAAAGCCAAGTGCGCGGATAACCTCGTTTAGCCGGTTGCGCAGAGTCGGGTAGGAGAGGTTGAGCTCTTCTTCCATACGGTTAAACCGCCCTTCGCAGCGGATGAAGGTGAGCGCGAATTGCATTTGCTCGGGCGAAAGGCTGGCAAAGTGGTTGCGCCCCGGGCTAAAGTGGCCCTCAATGGTGGTGTCGCACTGCGGACAATACAGACGGGTTGCAGCCAGTTCGCCGCTGCAGACAGGGCATTTGGTGAGTAAATGGTTCATGGAGACTCCGTATCTTTCAGCAGTCATCTCGGGTAAGCCGAACACGCTTTACTGGTCCAGGGAAGTGTATACCGTCGTTCACGGATGCGCTGCTGTATAAAGATAATATTAGCATATTTTTTAGAAATGTCAATATATAAGTTAAATATTATTCAATAATAAACGATTATTTTGATTTTTATTTAATAACAGGATTGATAAATTCATATCGACGTAGACAGGGGAATGCGTGTTCCTCAAAAAACAGGCTGTATTGCTTTCGCTTGCTCCTTTTCTGAAAAAAGAGCCGATAGAACCTGGTTTGAATTTTTAAGGTTTAGATAAGTCGCAGCTGTCTTGAATCCTCCGATGATGAAAACCACTTGTGTTATACTTTTAGACGAATTTTGATTTGCTTTTTTGCAATCGATTGGAACGGATGGGGCCTATGAAAACACTGATTTTGATGCGTCACGCCAAATCCAGTTGGAAGCATCCTGAACTCAAGGATCATGAGCGCGGTTTAAATAAACGCGGAAAGAAAGACGCTCCGCGGATGGGCAAGCTGCTCATTGACAACGAACTGGTGCCGCAGCGAATTCTCTCCTCTACGGCAGAACGGTCACGCATGACGGTGGAGGCGGTGGTAGAGGCGATGAACTTCAAGGGCGAAGTGTCATACCTCGATTCGCTTTACATGGCGGAACCGGATATTTATCTTGAATTGCTTTCGCTGATGCCAGATGACCTGGAACGCATCCTCATCGTTGGGCACAATCCTGGCCTTGAAGGCTTGCTTCAAATTCTCTCCGGTCGAGTCGAGTCGCTGCCCACAGCCGCGGTGGCCTATCTTTCCCTGCCGATCCACTCGTGGAAAGAGATCCGCGCGCACCATGAGGTTGGTGAACTGGTGGCATTGTGGACGCCGCGTGACATGAAGGATGAAAAAGAGGCCAAAGCCGAAAAAGAAGAGAAACCTGAAAAAGAAGATAAACACGCCAAAGTGGAAAAAGAGAAAAAGAGCGCAAAAGAGAAAGGCGCTGCCAAAAAATAACCGTTCAGGGGCGTGAAGCCATCGACCGCAACATTCTGGCATTGCAATTTGCAATGCAGGGGATCTGAGGAGTCACATGGAAAATATTCAAGGCAGTCAATTTGAGGAACAGGTGTTGAAATCCAAGCTGCCTGTCATGGTTGAATTTGGCGCGGCCTGGTGCGGACCTTGCAAACGCATGGAGCCGGAACTGGAAAAATTGGCATTGAAGTGGAAGGGCCGCATGCGTCTTGTTCACATGGATGTGGATGAAAACAGCGATCTGGCCGTTCAAATGAATGTGATGAGTGTTCCAACCGTGATCCTGTTTGTTGACGGCGAAATTCGGCAGCGCGTGATGGGGTACCAACCCCTGGAACGGCTGGTGGAGAAGTTTGAAGCGTATCTTTAGTGGATGTGAAAATCGAGGCTGGCAACCGCTCACCTCGATTTTTTATTTAACCTGCAGGAAGGTTGCATGAACCCTGTCGAGAGAAGACCGTTTGGCCTATGGGACAGCCCATTTACTGCGCAGGCGCGCGCTGGACGCATTCGTTACATGGATGTGCGGTGGGATGCAATCACGGGCAATTTGGTCTGGCTGGAACGTGGCGGTGAGGGAACCCGTTTGATGGCCTGGTTGGCAGACGGCACGCGCCACGTGGTTACCGATGCGTACGAGATCAGCGGAGGCGAAGCCTACGGTGGCGGTGAGTTTGACCTGCTGGGCAGTGTGATTATATTTGTTGAGCGCGGCAGGCAGCTTTACCGGATGGAGATGGACCCCAGGAGTGCTGTTCGTCCGATCACACCGGTTTTCAGCAGTGCGGCAGCGCCGGCTGTTTCGCCGGATGGGCGCTGGGTGGTATTTGCGGCCAGTGAAGGTGAAGAGAGTGCCCTTTATCTGGTGGATTCACAGGGCGAACAGCTTCCTTTCAAACTGGCCTGGGGAGCAGATTTTTACATGGACCCGGTCTGGCATCCTCAGGGAAGCTGGCTGGCCTGGATGGAATGGGATCATCCAGATATGCCGTGGGACAGTGCGCGGATCTGTTTGGCACAGTTGGCTGGCAGCCCGCCGCGAATTCTGCAATCGCGAACCGTATTTGGCGGCGCTGATGCGCCAGCGGTTCAACCCGCTTTTTCGCCAGACGGTCGCTGGTTGAGCTGTTTGACGGGCCGCGGCGAGTGGGATCAATTGACGCTGTTAAACCTGGAAAGCGGCGAACAGTTTGAGCTGGTGGAGGGCAGCGGTGTGGTGCTCGCTCCGCCATCCTGGGTGCAGGGTATTCATACATACGGCTGGTTGGGTGACAGCCAGAGACTTGCTTATCTGCGAAATCATGCCGGTGCAGCCAAGCTGTACCTCGTCGATCTTAACGGTAACAACCAACCGATCCATCTGGATGGGATTAGCTGGGCATCTCAATTGGCTGTCTCGCAGTTAAGTGGAGAGATTGCTCTGATTGGTTCTGGTTCATCTCAACCGCCCTGCCTGGTTTGCCTGGCAGGGGATGAAATGCAATTTGAGGTCGGCAGCGGGGAGGTAGATATACCGGCGGCTTATTTTGCACCGGCACAGCCGCTGGCTTTTTCGGCTGCAGACGAGGGAATGATTCACGGTTTGTACTATCCGCCGACCAACCCGGATTTTACCTGGCAGGGGCTGCCGCCGGCTGTTGTGCGTGTGCATTCTGGCCCGACCATGCAGGCTGTGGCGGAATTCAACGAAGAGGCGCAGTACTTCACATCGCGCGGCTTTGCCTGGCTGGAGTTGAATTACCGCGGCAGTACGGGGTACGGGCGCTCTTATCAGCGCGCCTTGAACGGCCGCTGGGGCGAGCTGGATGTGCAGGATACGGCTTCGGCAGCGGATGGGCTGGCCGCTGCGGGGTTGGCGGACGGCCGGCGGCTGGCGCTGTACGGCTCCAGCGCGGGCGGCTACACCGTGCTCAACACGCTCATCCGCCACCCCGGCAAATTCTGCGCGGCTGTTGATGCTTATGGGGTCAGCAACCTGTTCAAGCTGGAGGAGGATACGCACAAATTTGAGCGTTTTGCCAACGCACGCTTAATTGGTCCGCTGCCGCAGGCGGCACTAAAATACCGCGACTGGTCGCCGGAGTTTCATGCCGATGCGATTCGCGACCCGCTGGCGATCTTCCAGGGCGAGGATGATCCGGTGGTACCGAAGAGCCAATCCGATGTTATTGCAGCGGCTTTGCGGCGTAACGGCGTATCTCACATCTATCGAGTCTATCCTGGTGAGGGCCACCGCTTTCGCAAGAGCGAAACGCGGTTGGATTTTATTCTGACAATGGAACAATTTTTAGTGGAACAATTATCATTGACCAGTTTATAGATGAGTTTTGTCAGGTGTTTGACGGCTCAGACGGCCTATAATTTTGAGCTATTCACGATTTCATGCCCGGGGTTGCCAGGCGGCAGGGTAAAACACAACGGGAGATTAATATGAGCACAATTTCTGCCACTACCATTGCTGAACAGGAAAAGCGCAGTGCGGCTGCAAGTTCTGTCATTGCTGCAGTGGGCCTGACTGCTTTCAAGATCATTGTTGGTCTGATGACGAACAGTCTGGGCATTCTGGCTGAAGCTGCCCATTCCGGGCTGGACCTGGTCGCCGCGCTGGTGACGTTCTTTGCTGTGCGCATTTCCGGTAAACCGGCCGACAAAGCGCATACCTACGGGCACGGCAAGATCGAGAACTTATCTGCGCTCTTTGAAACCCTTCTGCTGCTGGCCACCTGCGTCTGGATTATCTATGAAGCCATCCAGCGCCTGTTTTTTGCCACCGGAGTCGAAATCAAACCCTCCATCTGGGCTTTCATCGTGATGGGCGTTTCGATTTTCATTGACTACAACCGCTCGCGCATGCTCTCTGCCGCTGCGAAGAAGCACAACAGCCAGGCGCTGGAGGCGGATGCGCTGCACTTCAGCACCGATATATGGAGCTCATCGGTGGTCATCCTGGGATTGATCGGGGTGACGATTGCCGCGAAAGTGCCCTCGTTGGCGTTCCTGCACAAAGCTGATTCGATCGCTGCGATGGTGGTGGCATTGATTGTGGTTTATGTCAGCATCCAATTGGGGATTCGCACCATTCACGGGCTGCTGGATACGGCGCCAGACGGCGCGCAGGAAAAGATTGAGGCGGCGGTAAAAAGCGTTCCGGGTGTGATGGGCGTTCACAAGATCCGCATGCGCGCTTCCGGGCCGGATCATTTTGCCGATGTTCATGTCCTTTTTGACCGGACGATGCCGCTCGAAGACGTTCATCCCTTGACAGAAAAAGTGCAGGCTGCCATTAAGGCGGTTTTGCCGGGCACGGATGTGACCGTTCACCCGGAACCGGCGCCGCAAACCAGTGAGAGCCCGACACAACCAACCGAGTAACCACATCAAACACCCCCGGATCATCCAGGGGTGTTGTTTGCCCGAGATTGCAGGATTACTGCGTTTTTTCTTCCTTGAGTTGAACCCCGGCGAGCTGTTCGAGGATGGCGATCACAGCCGAGTTATCGAGGTCGCCCATGCCCAGCGTGGTCATGGCGTTGAAGAGCTGCGCGTTGACAGCAGTGGTGGGCAGGCTGACGCCGTACTCGCGGGCGGTATCAAGGACGATGTTGAGATCCTTGGCCTGCATGCGGGCCTTGAAGCCCGGCTGGCGGTTGCCGGCAAACAATCGCGGCGGTTTCACATCCAGCGTCCAACACTGCGCCGCGCCGCCGCGGATGGCCTGGATCACCTTGACCGGGTCGGTGCCGGTTTTCTGCGCCAGCACCAGCAGTTCACCCATCGCCACCATCTGCGCGGCAACCATGATCTGATTGGCGGCCTTTGCCACCTGGCCGCTGCCGGAATCGCCAACGTGCGTGATGGTTTTGCCCATCGCTTCAAAAACCGGGCGTACTGTTTCCAGCGCATCCTCCGGACCGCCGACCATGATGGCCAGCGTGCCGTTGCGCGCGCCGATGTCGCCGCCGCTGACGGGAGCATCCAGGGCTTTTACGCCAGCTTCAGCCAGCCGCCGGGCGATCTCGCGCGCTGAGGCGGGTTTGATGGTTGAATTATCTACATAAATTAAGCCAGGATGCGCTCCGGACAGGATGCCGTTGGGGCCAAGCACAACCTGTTCAACATCCGGTGAATCTGGCAGGTTGGTAAAAACAACATCTACCTGCCGGGCAACTTCCGCCGGGCTGAAGGCGGCGGCGGCACCTTCAGCCACCAGTTCATCCACCGCGGTTCGGCTGCGGTTATGCACCACTAGCGGGAAACCTGCTTTGAGAATGTTGCGGGCGATGGATTTTCCCATCAACCCCAAGCCAATATAGCCGACCTTAAGCATTTTGCCTCCTTAAACGATAGCCTGCAGGAATCATACGCCATTTTCCTGGCGGCTGGCAAGCTGGCAAAGATCACAATCCTGAGAAAAGAAAAGCCCGCTTTTTGAAGCGGGCTGAAGAATTACAGCAGAATACTACAGGCCGGCAGCCTTGCGCAGTGCTTCAGCGCGGTCGGTGCGTTCCCAGGTGAATTCGGCAATTTCGCGGCCAAAGTGACCGTAGGCGGCCGTCTTGCGGTAGATCGGGCGGCGCAGGTTGAGGTCGCGGATGATAGCACCGGGGCGCAGATCGAAATGCTTCTGCACCAGGTCGGCAATCTGATCATCGGGGATGATGCCGGTGCCGAAGGTTTCAACATTGACGCTCAACGGGTGAGCCACACCAATCGCATAGGCAACCTGCAGTTCGCAGCGTTCGGCCAGGCCGGCAGCAACCACATTTTTGGCCACCCAGCGGGCTGCGTAGGCTGCCGAGCGGTCCACCTTCGTCGGGTCTTTGCCCGAGAAGGCGCCGCCGCCGTGGCGGCCCATGCCGCCGTAGGTGTCAACAATGATCTTGCGGCCGGTGACGCCGGCGTCGCCCATGGGGCCGCCGATGACAAAGCGCCCGGTGGGATTGACAAAAATCTTCATGTTGCGGTCGCGCAGGTTTTCAGGGATGACGGGAGCAATGACATGCTCGAAGACAGCTTCTTCAATGTCGTGGTGGGAGATTTCAGGGGCGTGCTGGGTGCTGATGAGGGCCGTATCAACGCGCACGGGCTTGCCGTACTGATATTCGACCGTCACCTGCGATTTTCCGTCCGGGCGCAGCCAGGGCAGGGTGCCGTCTTTGCGCACCTGCGAAAGGCGCAGGGTGAGCTGGTGTGCAAGATAAATCGGCATGGGCATGAGGGTGGGGGTTTCGTTGCAGGCAAAGCCAAACATCATACCCTGATCGCCGGCGCCGATGGCTTCCACTTCGGCCTCGGTCATTTCGCCCGACTTGGCTTCAAGGGCCTTGTCAACGCCCATAGCGATATCGCCGGACTGGCGGGCGATGGCCACCTGCACCGCGCAGGTATTTCCGTCAAAGCCTTTTTCGCTGGCATCGTAGCCGATATCGAGGATCACCTGGCGCACAAGCTGATCATAATTCAGCGCGGCGTTGGTGGTGATTTCGCCCAGCAGCATCACAAAGCCGGTCTTGGCCGCGGTTTCGCAGGCCACGCGTGAGCGAGGATCCTGCTCAAGGCAGGCATCCAGCACGGCGTCGCTGACCTGGTCGCAGAGTTTGTCGGGGTGGCCTTCCGTCACTGATTCTGAGGTGAACAGGTACTTGGCCGAATTCATAAAGGTTGTATTCATCCAGTGTCCTCCAAACACAAAAAAATTGCCCCGTCCGGATTGGAGGGGCAATCGTATACACACGTTCTGCTTCCCTCTCATCTTCCAGAACTTTCTGCCGGAATTGGCACCTTGAGAAACTCGGATGAGTTTGGCAGGTTGCCGAGGCTTCGTCGGGCCGGTCCCTCCGCCTCTCTGGATAAGAGCGCCATCTGGGGCTATTCAACTGAATTGCGCACGAGTTTATCACACTCTCGGCGGACTGTCAAAGGAAAAGATCATCCAGTGAGAAAATACTGACAAAAATCATCCAATTGTAATTGAAGGTCAACGCATGAAGAACTAATCTTCGGCACGGCGCACTTGAAAGGTATCAAAATCGCGCGCGATTTCGGTGTTTGGAAAGACTGCCTGGGCCTCCTGCTGGACGTCTTTCTCGCGGTAGCGGCGTGAGATGTGCGTGAGCAGCAGCTTGCCCACGCCGGCGCGTGCCGCCAGTTCGGCCGAGCGGCGGGCGGTGAGGTGCCCAAATTGCCTGGCCATGTCGGCTTCTTCATCGAGATAAGTGGCTTCAATCACCAGCGCATCTGCGCCGCGGCAGTATTCCACCAGGCTTTCGGTCTCACCGGAATCGCCGACCACCACCAGGCGCGTGCCGGGATGGAATTCGCCCAGCACGTCATCCGGCTGGATGACGCGCCCATCGGGCAGCGTGGCTGGCCGGCCATCTACCAGATCGCGCCGCCAGGGACCCTGCGGGATGTTCAATGCTTCAGCCTTTTCTGGCAGAAATGGACGGCGTCCCTTCTCTTCAAAAATATAGCCCAGGGATTCAGCGCCGCGATGATGCACCGGGAAGGCTGTGATGGAAAAATCCTCGCCTTCAAAAAACAGGCCAGGCTCAATGGCGCGCAGGCGGACTGGCATGGGTGGGCGCTGGCCGCGCAGCACTACGCCGTACAGCAGGTCGCGAATGCGATCCATGGCGCCGCTCGCACCGGCAATTTCTAGCTCGTCGATCGACTCCCAGCGCATGAAGGTAGAAAGAAGCCCGGCCAGTCCGAGGATGTGGTCGAGGTGTCCGTGGGTGATTAGAATGCGGTTGAGCCGTTTGAACCCAATGCCGGATTGGAGAATCTGTCGCTGGGTACCTTCGCCGCAATCGATCAGGAAACGGTATTCATCGTGCTTGACCACCAGCGCGGGCAAATTGCGTTTGGCTGATGGAGCGGAAGCCGACGTGCCGAGAAAAACAACTTCAAACAAGGGCTTTGATTGATCCTTTCGCGAATGTGCCTTATTTTACCCCAAGTTGAACCTGGGCGTTGGGGCAATTGTTGGATCAAGCCAGTGTACAATTAGGTGAGGATCAAATATAGGAGGATTGCCATGGAACTGCTGAGCGTTAAGATCGAAAAACCGGAAGAAATGAATTTTATACTGGGTCAATCCCACTTTATCAAAACCGTTGAGGATATGCACGAAGCGATGGTGAGCGCCGTGCCCGGCATCCAGTTTGGTCTGGCCTTTTGTGAGGCTTCGGGTATGTGCCTGGTGCGCTGCAGCGGCACAAATGCCGAACTGGTGGAACTGGCCAAGAAAAATGCGCTGGCGATTGGCGCAGGGCACAGTTTTATTATTTTCCTGGGCGAAGGATTTTACCCGATCAACGTGCTCCGGGTGATCCAGGATGTGCCCGAAGTGGTTGGGATCTTCTGCGCCACGGCCAATACCACCGAGGTGATCGTTGCCGACAACGGCGAGGGGCGAGGTATTCTCGGGATCATTGAAGGGTCCAAGCCGAAGGGCGTTGAGGGCGAGCAGGATGTTGCCTGGCGCAAGGGTTTACTGCGCAAAATCGGGTACAAACTGTGAATCTGGCGCAATAATTGCATTGGAACTTTTGGCTTTGCGATTTCGTCTTAGAACCAACGCGCAGAAAATGCCGTTTGGTTTTGTTGTCCACTTAAGGAGCGCACCTTTATGAGAAAGATCATCCCGGTTTTTATGGTTCTGGTTTTCCTGCTTTCGGCTTGCGGCGGCTTGCCTGTACCTGGCGGATCCACCGCACCCACGTCGCCATCCGATAGCGATATGGCGACACGCGTGGCAAGCATTCTAACTGCCATGCCAACTGTGACCGGCGACGCGATGACGCAGCCGACCCAGGCCCAGGCGCTGCCGACCATTGCCCCCACCGCCACTCAAGCACCCGCCACTGAAATGCCCACCGAGGCCCCCACGGCCACGGCCACGCAGGCTCCCCCGCAGGCCACGCCAACCGAGAACCTGACCCCCGTGGCGACCTTTACGCCGCAGGGCGGCGCCACCCAAGCGCCCACCGCGCTGCCTTCGGGCGACGATCCGCGCGTCAAGCTGGGCAGCCCGGCCTGGACGGATACAATGGACGGCAGCAACAACTGGCCGACCGGCGACAACGAGTTCACCGAGATCGATTTCTCAGACGGCAGCCTGCTGTTCACGCCGTTGAAGACCACCGCCGGCTGGCGCCTGACCTGGCCGAAAATTGGCGACACCTACATCGAGATGTCGGTGCGGTCCGGCAACTGCCAGAGCAACGATTATTACGGCATCATTTTCCGGGTGCCCGAACTGAATGATCCTGATCAGGGTTACCTGCTGGGCGTGAGCTGCGAGGGCAAATACTCGCTGCGTCTGTGGAACGGGCGCGAGGGCGCGAACGGCAAGATGACCACGCTGATCCCGTGGACGGCCAGCGACAAGATCGTGGCCGGCGCCGACCAGCTCAACCGCGTGGGCGTGATGATGATCAACGACCGGCTGCTGGTGTACCTCAACGGCAAGCTGATCACGGAAGTCAAGGACGGTACCTTCAAGGAAGGCTACTTTGGCATCTTCGCCGCGCAGGGCAAGGCCGAAAAGGAATTCACCATCCGCGTTGAGGAAATGAGCTATTGGAGCAACCCGCAGCCGTAAAGCCGGGCATGATCAAAAAGCAAAACGGGCTGGAGAAAATCCAGTCCGTTTTTATTGTCATCCTGAGCCGAAGGGTGCTATGTTTTCTACAGGATTTTTTCCACCACCTCCACGCCGTTTAAGGCCATGTGATAGAGGAAGGTGGCATGCAGCAGCTCGCCGGGGTGCGGGAAGAACCCGCCCGCCCGGGCTATTTCGACCGGGGTGTCGTAGGTGTCCACGCTGCCGGCCGGCACGATCACGCGGCGCTGCAACTGGCGGGCATTGGCGTCCAGGCGCAGGTGCATGGCAATCTGGTAAACGCACAGGTCGGTGCAGTCGCCGACGACAATGAAGGTGTTAATCTCGGGATGATCCTCTAGCCAGGCGTTCAGGCCGGTATTCAGCCCGGAATGGATCGAATTCTTCTCAATGATCGTCATCTCCGGGTAGAAGGGCAGCGACTGGATGGCTTCCACGGTTTCGGCTTCGGCCGTGCCGCGCACGCAGTGCGGCGGAAACGCGCCAAACTCGACTGCATCGGGCTCATGCGTATCCTGGGTGAGGACGATGTGGCGGATGCCACGTGCCCAGGCGCGCTTGAACAGCGCGACCGCGGCGGGAACGATGCTGTTAACGCGCGGGCTGGCCAGCGGCCCGATGGTGCAAAAACCTTTGATCAGGTCCACCGAGATGACAGCCGTTTCTCCAGGGATGGGTGCAATATCTTCAAGCGTTTTTTCAGGCAGGGCAGCCAGCCATGCTTCGAGGTAAGCCAGGAAGGGCTGCCCGGTGAGGGTGAGGGGTTCAGGCATGCGATTACCTCCTTGGGGCAAGCCGGTTGATCGTTCCGGCGTGAAACTTTGTGTAATATATACACTAATTGTACCTGCTTTGGGAAGGCTGTCAAGGGCTTGGGGAATGTGAAAGCCGCCAGGATATGCTAAAATCGATTTCTATGAACGAGAAAGAACGCGCAGCCTGGGTGATCCGCCGGTTGGGCAACAACGCCGATCGCGACGATGTCATCTTTGAACTGTGCCAGAGCGAGGGGTTGTCCTGGCTGCAGGCGGAAGCCTTTGTTGAGTGGGCGGAGGAAGCGCATGCTGCGCGAATTCACCGCCGCAAAAGCCCGTGGCTGCTGGTGCTCAGCCTGGGAGCGTTGATCCTTGGGCTGGTGCAATCCGGCTCGGCCTATTTCATGTTGTTTTACCCACTCATAAAGAACCTGCGCGAACCACTCACGCTGCCGCTGCTGGCGCAGACTGCGTTGTCGGTGCCGTTGTTCGTGCCGCAGGTGATTGCCGGGTTGGGGTTGGCTGTGGGCGGATTGATTGGCCTGATCCGCACGCTGCAGGCCATGCAGGAATTGTAAGAACGGAGGCTGCACATGCATTTCCCGAAGTTGAGCGGCGAGCGCGTTTTTCTTTCGCCGGTGGCACCGGAGGATGCCGAATTGTGGGCGCGCTGGCTGAACGACCTGGCGGTGAGCGTGCCGCTGGGCGACGAAGCCTACATCACTTACGGCATCGAGCGCGCGCAGCAGGATGTGCGTGAGACGGCCCAACGCCAGGATCACGTCTTTACGATTGTGGAGAAGGACGGCGGGCGCGCATTGGGGCGCTGCCTGCTTTTTGCCGTCAACCCGGTTGACCGATGCGCCTGGGTTGGCATTTTCATCGGCGAGCGCGACAGCCGCGGCAAGGGCTACGGGCAGGAGGCCATGCGCCTGCTGCTGGATTTTGGCTTCAACCTGCTCAACCTGCACAACATCATGCTGGGCGTGTTTGCCTTCAACGAGCGCGCCATCCATGCCTATCAAAGCCTCGGTTTTCACGAGATCGGCCGGCGGCGTGAAGCCCGCTGGATCGGCGGGAAAGCCTGTGATGTTATTTTTATGGATATGCTGGAGGAGGAGTTCCGCGCGCGCTATGCCAGCGTGGTGATGGTCTAGCAAGATTTGATCAATCGAAATAATTGGTGCAAGTATAAGGATTATTGGTATGAGCCTGGACGAAATTCTTTCCCGCATTAAACCTCTGCGCGCGGAGTTGATGCGCATGGGTGTGGCGCACCTGGTGGTGTTCGGCCTGCCCGTGCAGCAAGGCTACTTCCGCAAGCGCGAGCTGGATTTGATCTATCAACCTTCGGAACCGGTCACGTTTGAAGCCTACCGCCTGCTCAAGAAATTCCTGGAGGAGATTTTGCAATGCCGGGTGGACCTGGCGATCGCTGACCTGGAACATGCTGAGGTGGATCCGTTTGTGGATAAACTGGCGGTGCGGGTGATTTGACGGGCAACCAACATGATTCAGGTCGGGCAGATCGTTGGAATTATTTGCTATGCCTGTGCTAAAATCCATTCATGCCCAATCGCATCTACTTCGCCGATAACCTCCCTGTTTTACAATCGCTGCCCGCCGAATCGATTGATTTGATCTACATCGACCCGCCGTTCAACACCGGCCGGGTGCAGGCGCGCAAGCAACTGCAGACTGTGCGCGACGAGCAGAACGGCGACCGGGTGGGCTTCAAGGGGCGCAGCTACCGCACGGTTTCGCTGGGCGAGCGCGCCTATCATGACCAGTTTGATGATTACCTGGGCTTTCTCGAGCCGCGCCTGATCGAGGCGCGCCGGCTGCTGAAAGCCAACGGCAGCCTGTATTTTCACATCGACTACCGCGAAGTGCATTATTGCAAAGTGCTGCTGGACGGCATCTTTGGGAGAGAGTCCTTTCTCAACGAAATCATCTGGGCCTACGATTACGGTGCGCGCACGAAAAAGAAGTGGCCTGCCAAACATGACAACATTTTGTGGTACGCGAAGGATCCGCGCAATTATATTTACAACGTGGACGAGATTGAACGCATCCCTTACATGGCGCCGGGGCTGGTTGGACCCGAAAAGGCGGCGCGCGGCAAGCTGCCCACCGACACCTGGTGGCACACCATCGTACCGACCAACAGCCGCGAGAAAACCGGCTATCCCACCCAGAAGCCGCTGGGCATTCTGCGGCGCATCGTGCAGGCCTCGTCGCCGCCGGGCGGGGTGGTGCTGGACTTTTTCGCCGGCAGCGGCACCACCGGCGCGGTTTGCCTGGAACTGGGCCGCAGCTTTATCCTCATTGACAGCAATCTGCAGGCCATGCAGGTGATGGCCAGACGTTTTGCTGGTTGCGCAGATATCGAATGGATCGGTTATGACCCTGCCTAGAAAACCGCCGCTGCCGCTGGATGAGATCCTGGCGCGGCTGAACGCTCTGGCCGATCCGCGTAAGGTGGAAGGTCAGCGGCGCTTCGGCATCCGTGCCGCCGGGCAGCTGGGCGTTTCGATGCCGCAGGTGCGCGCGCTGGCCAAAGGCCGGCAGCGCAGCCACGCCCTGGCGCTGGAACTATGGGCGTCGAACATTCACGAGGCGCGCATTTTGGCCAGCCTGGTGGACGAGCCGCAGGCGCTGACGCGCGAGCAAATGGAAGCCTGGGCGGCGGATTTCGACTCTTGGGACGTGTGCGACCAGGTGTGCTTGAATCTGTTCGGCGCGCACCCGCTGGCCGCTGAAATGGCGCTGGCCTGGCCCCATCGACCGGAGGAATTCGTGCGCCGCGCCGGTTTCGTGTTGATGGCCGTGCAGGCCGTGCACCGCAAGGATCTGCCGGACGCGGCTTTTGAGCCCTATTTTCCTCTGATGCTGCAATACGCGACGAATGAACGCAATTTCGTGCGCAAGGCGGTCAACTGGGCGCTGCGCCAGATTGGCAAGCGCAACCCGGCGCTGCGCGAGCGGGCCGTGGCCACCGCGCGGCAGATGCTGGACATCAACTCCAGCAGCGCGCGCTGGATCGCGCGTGACGCGCTGCGCGAGCTGGAAAAACCACCGCGTTAATTTCACTCAAAAGGCAGCCTGATGCCATCTTCCAAAGCATTCTCGCACATCCCCCTGCTCGAATTTGACCCGGATCCCAACGCGATCATCAATCCAAAAGACGCACTGCGCACGCCGAATTTGCCGCAGCGCTGGGTGCTGTGCTTTTTCCGCGAAGTGCTGGACGCGCTTGAGCAGTCCGGCGAGTTGCGTGTGATCGGGTACCTGCGCTCGGAGGCTGGCGCCAACCCGGTTTACCAGGTGGAGTATCACAATGTTAGCCTGCTGGTGATGCACCCGGGCGTGGGCGCGCCGCTGGCGGTGGGCTTCATGGAAGAGGCCATCTCATCCGGCGGGCGGCAGTTCATTGCCTGCGGCGGCTGCGGCGTGCTGAACCGCGAGATTGCTGTGGGCCACCCGGTGGTGATCACTTCGGCGGTGCGCGATGAGGGCACATCCTATCACTACCTGCCGCCGTCGCGCGAGGCATTTGCCAGCCCGGAGGCGGTGGCTGCGCTGGAAGCCGCGCTGCGCGACCGCAAAGTGGATTACCGCCTGGGCAAGAGTTGGACGACAGACGCCTTTTACCGCGAAACGCTGGCACGGCGCGCCCGGCGCGCGGCGGAAGGCTGCATTGTGGTGGAAATGGAAGCCTCGGCCTTCTTTGCGCTGGCGCAGTTTCGCGGCGTCACCTGCGGGCAGGTGGTGTACGGCGGCGACCTGGTTTCGCCGGAAGGATGGGATTTCCGTGACTGGGTCAAACGAGGCGATGTGCGTACCGCATTATTCTGGCTGGCCGTGGATGCTTGCAGCCGGTTGGCGTAATTGCCTTCGCTTTTGAATGGGTCTTGTTTTCCAAACCTTAATCAAAGGAGTTGAAAATGCTTCGAGGCAAGTTCGTCTGGATCGTCCTGGCGAGTCTAATCGCCAACCTGCTGTTCGCGGCTGGCGTTTCAGCTCAATCGGGGACGACGGGCCGTCAAAGTCAGCTTCAAGCAGCCCCCTATGCCGCGTTGGTTGAAAAAGCGCAGCAGCAGGGCGGCCTGCGCGTCATTTTCACGCTCAACACGGGCTTCCAACCGGAAGGATTGCTGGCCGGCCCCGCCGCGGTGGACGCACAGCGCGCGGGAATCGCGCAGGCGCAGCAGGCGCTGGTGGAGCGGATTGCGGATTATGCGCTGAACGAGCCCTACCGCTTTGAAACCGTTCCGCTGGTGGCGGTCACGGTGAGCGCTGAAGGGTTGCAGGCTGCGATGGATTCAGGTTGGGTGAGCGCGGTGCAGGAGGATACGCCGGATGCACCGTTATTGACTGAAAGCACGGCGTTGATCGGCGCGACTTCTGCCTGGGCCAGCGGCTACACCGGTGCCGGGCAAACCGTCGCCGTGCTGGATACCGGCGTGGATAAAACACACGCTTTCCTGACCGGTAAAGTGATCTCCGAGGCATGCTATTCCACCAGCTCCAGCGGGTCGGATTACACTACTACCAGCGTCTGCCCGGGAGGAGTGTCTGAGTCGACCGCAACGGGTTCAGGTGTGCCCTGCAGCAGCTCTATTGTGGGTTGCGATCACGGTACGCACGTAGCAGGCATCACGGCGGGCAAGGTCACCACATTTTCCGGCGTGGCGAAAGACGCCAAATTGATTGCCATCCAGGTTTTCTCCCGCTTCGACAGCACGACCTATTGCGGCTCTTCAACGCCGTGCGCGCTGTCCTTAACCTCCGATCAAATTAAAGCATTGGAACGGGTTTACGCGCTGCGCAGCAGCTATAATATCGCAGCGGTGAACATGAGCCTGGGCGGCGGGAGTTATGCCTCGTTTTGCGATACCGATTCCCGCAAGACAATCATCGACCAGTTGCGCGCGGCCGGCATCGCCACCGTGATTGCCTCCGGGAACAACGGGTCCACCTCATCGATCAGCGCGCCGGCCTGCATCTCCAGCGCCGTCAGCGTGGGCTCCACCGGCGATGGCAGCGGCGGCACGACGACAGATGTGGTTTCGAGCTTCTCGAACAGCGCCAGCATCCTGACGCTTTTGGCGCCCGGCTCGCAGATCTATTCATCCATTCCCGGCGGTGGTTACGCTAACTTTCAGGGAACTTCCATGGCAGCCCCGCACGTGGCCGGTGCCTGGGCGGTGTTGAAATCCAAAAACCCCTGGGTGAGCGTCACGCAGGTGCAAAACGCGCTCACATCCACCGGTTTGCCGGTCCTGGATACGCGGAATGGCATCACCAAGCCGCGCATCCGGCTGGTGCAGGCGTTGAACGCTATCCCCGCGCCTGCTGTTTTGGATGAGAAATTGTTCCTGCCCATGACCCGAAAACCCGGTACTGCGCCCGCCGTGTGCGTCAACCGCCTGCAGGATCCGGGGCTTGAAGCCACTTATTTGTCTGGTAACCTGCTCAATCCTTACTGGCAGTCCACCTCAACCAATTACGGTACCATTCTGTGTGACAGCGGTTGTGGAGGAGTGGGGCCGCGCAACGGCACCTATTGGGCCTGGTTTGGCGGCACCCCGGATAGCGAGGTGGGCACGCTTAGCCAGTCTCTGGTAATCCCTGCGGCAACGCCGGCAAAACTTGAATTCTACCTGCTCATTGGCAGCAATGGCGGCGATACTGGCGATTACTTCCAGGCCCGCATCGATGGAAATCCGGTGTTTTCAGCCAACGCCACCACCGCCGGCTACGGCAGCTATACGCTTGTTTCGGTGGATGTGTCGGCCTACGCCAACGGCGGGATGCACACGTTGCAACTGTATTCCAGCACATCGGGTCAGACCGTGAACTTTCACGTGGATGACATCACGCTTTGCACGCCCTGATGCTTATGTTTTGGAATTCAGTTTTGAAGGGCTGCCAGTCAAATGGCAGCCCTTCTAAATCTCTATAAATATTGACTGATTGCGGCGAAATGGAAGTTAAACGGTTGAGGAGTTGGTGATTGCTTCTTTCTTGCGCCGTTTTTCCTCGTACATCCGCTGGTCTGCCTCCTCCAGCGCATTGCGCAGTGATTCACCCGGCATAGCGGTTGCACCGCCAATTGAAATCGAAATCTGCAGGCTGGGATTGCGCTGGTTGACGGTTTTTAACATCCGGTACATGCGCGCAATGATACGGTCGCGCTCTACCGGACGAGTGCTGGGCAGCAGCACGGCAAACTCATCGCCGCCCAGGCGCGCCACCAGGTCCTCCCCGCGCAGGCAGGCGCGCACCAGCCGCGCCACCCGGCGCAGGGCTTCGTCACCGGTGAAATGACCACAGGTATCGTTAATAATTTTCAAACCGTCCAGGTCCAGCATGAGCATGCTGATCGGCTGCCTGTGGTTATTTTCAAGGCGAGCAAGCTCTTCATCAAAGAAAAATCGGTTGTGCAACCCGGTGAGCGCATCGTGTGTGCTGCGATACCGCAGATCCTCTTCGACCATTTTGCGGTCGGTAATATCGCGGATCACGGCAAAACTGCCGATGAATTTGCCAGTCGAGTCAAAACGCGGGGTGGCGGTGATGAGCAGTTGATGCGTTCCACCGCCAGGGGCAGTGTAACTGATTTCATAGGTGTTGCGATCGCCTTTTTTGCGCCTTTCAAATTGGGTGTGCAATATCTTCCGCTGCTTTGCAGCGAAAAGATCATTCAGGCTAACACCGATTAGTTCACTCACTGGCCGTCGCAAGACACCTTCCGCGGCCAGGTTAAGATACTCAATGCGCAACTCTGCATCTACCATCATGACGCCCTCTCCCTGATTCTCCACCAGGGTGCGGTAGCGTTCTTCGCTTGCCCGCAGAGCGGTTTCAACCTCAATGCGCTGGGTGACGTCTGCTGAGATGCCCAGTACGCCCTGTATCTTCTCGCCGCCGTCCAATAGAGGAGAATACCAGGTTTCAAACCAATGGCCGTTCTGGTCGCTGACCAATTCCTGAAACTCTTCGCCTGCAAGCGCACGTTGGACACAGCGGATGAGATGCTCGTTGCCGCGGTAAACGTCGTAAACGGATCGTCCCACAACCTGCCCGGGTTTCAGCCCCAGAATTTGCAGGCCCTTGCCCTCTGAGAGTGTGAAAATGCCGTTAGAATCGAGGGTAAAGAGCACGATGGGGATGTTGGCGATGATGGTACGCAAGCGGTGTTCGCTTTGCCGTAATTGCTCTTCGACCTGAACCTGGTGGGTGATGTCATCCACGCTGGAGATGAATCCGCGTACCTGCCCATCCGGCTGGCGATCAGGAATATAGGTGAACCGGGCCGTGTGTATTGACCCATCCGGATGGCTGATCTGGTTAATCAGGCTGGTTTTCTCACCTGCCAACGCTTTGAGAATGTGCGGCTGGGCCTTTTCAAAGGCCTCCTCGCCAATCAGACTGCGCATTGACCGGCCCAGGATGGCCGATCGCGGCAGGCCGAACCACTGACAGAAGGGTTCATTGATGAAACGGTAAGTGATGTCGCGATCCAGATATGCCAGCAGAAAAGGAATGCTGTTGGTGACCAAGCGGAAACGCGCCGGGCCGTTGAGGAACTCAGGGATTTCACCCTGTTCATTCGCGCTCACAGCCAGTTGATCTTTCCACCCGTCAATCGAAAATACGAAGCGGTGTTCGGCAATTAATTGCATCAGGCGTTCTGCGGAGATTTGATCCTGCCGGTGGATGCAAACTGGCGTGACTCCCGTGGTATGTGCCAGTTCGTGCAGGAGGTGGTCTTGCTCCAGGTTGGGCGCTTCAGCGATCAACGCAATGCCGTCCTCCGCCCGATCCGGGCAGAGTGCGAGCAGTCCAGCCGGGGTTAATGTTTCGAATTCAGCATAATCTAGCCAGCAGAATTGTGCTGATGAAGTTGTCGCTAAAGCGGTATGCGGGCAATCAGCAATGCGCACCACGCACTTCCTCAAGCGCGCAGCATCCTGCTCCAGGCGCGCAATCAAAAGCCTGTATTCCTGGGCAGATCGCGCCAGGCAGCAGGCAGGTGAGCCGGGCCAAAAGGTGGGTGGTGTGGTCAATGCCTGTTATGAATGCAAAAAGCCGGTTCTTAATTCCATGATATACTCTCGGTGGTTGTTTTTCAAGTTAGAAAATTTGACTGGAAACAAATCATGCTTTATCTGGTTTCAACACCGATCGGCAATCTGGGGGATATTTCTCAGCGCGCGCTTGATACGCTCAAAAACGCGGACCTGGTGATCAGCGAGGATACGCGCAAAACAGGTTTTTTGCTCAACCATTTCGCCATCCGCAAGCCGCAGCTCTCCTTCCGCGAGGACAATGAGGAGCGTGTGTTACCGAAAATTCTTGAACTGTTGCGGTCGGGGCAAAATATTGCGCTGGTGACCGACGCTGGTACGCCTTCAGTGTCCGATCCGGGTTTCATTCTGGTTCGCAGCGCCATTGCCGAAGGGCTGGCGTTGACTGCCATCCCCGGGCCGACCGCGCTGATCATGGCGGTGATCCTTTCTGGATTGCCGGTTAACAGTTTCACCTTTCGCGGTTTTGCGCCGCACAAGGGCGGCCCGCGCCGCCACTTCCTGGAAGTGGACGCACTTTCGCCGCACACGCTGATTTTTTACGAAAGTCCCTACCGCCTGCTGGCCTTCCTGGAAGATGCGCTGGCGGTGTACGGCGACCGCCCGGCGGCGGTGGCCAACGATCTGACCAAGTTATTTGAGACCGTCCAGCGCGGCAGGCTGAGCGAATTGATCGAGTGGGTCAAAGCCAATCCGCCGCGGGGTGAATACTGCGTGGTGATTGCCGGCAAGGAGGAGCCGCCAGCGGAAAAAAGGGCACGCCGCAACAAGTATGAAAAAACCGCGCCGGATGGGCGCGGTGAGGATGATCAGGAATTTGATTAGATTCCGAATGGGTTGAAGCGCGTGTTGCGGTCGTAGTAGTCTTCCTGCTCAGCACGCTTGAGGAAAGCCACCACGGCGTAGGTCACCGGTGTCATCAGCACTTCGATACTGACTTTGAAAATATAGTTGGTCAGTACCAGCGTGCCGAAGAGTTCCCAGGGGAATACGCCGGCCAGCGTGGCGACGAGGATGAAAATGACCGTATCAACCCCTTCACCGACCAGTGTGCTGGTGATGGTTCGCAGCCACAGCCATTTGCCTGACGTGATCACCTTCAAGCGTGCCAGCACAACCGAGTTGCTGAACTCGCCCACCAGGTATGCGCTCAACGAGGCCAGCACAATGCCGCCGGAGCTCATGCCGCCCAGGATGGCATCATAGGCGCCCTGGCCAGCGTAGCCCTGCCATTGAGCCTCACCGGGCAGAGCGCGCACGGCGGCAAACACCAGCGAAGCCAGCGCCAGGCTGCCAAATCCAGTCCAGATGACCCGCCGCGATTTCTTAAAGCCATAGACTTCTGTGAGTACATCACCGAAGATATAACTGACGGGAAAGAGGAGTGTTCCGGCATCAAAGGCCAGCGGCAAACTGCCGATGGACACGCCCCAGTCGACAATTTTAGCCGACGATGCGATGTTGCTGACGATCAGAACGGTGACAAAGAGCGCCATCACCAGATCGAGATACCGGTAAACGCGGTTTTCAGGTAGATTTGCTTTCAAGTGCAATTCCTTCAATCAACAAGTAAGCGTCAATTTCAAAGCATGCAAGTATAATCATTTTACGACGAATTGACCATGTCTCACCGTTTCTTTCTGCCTGCCGAATTGTTGAAGACCAGCGCGTTTTCCTTCCCGCAGGAAACCGCGCGGCAGATCGCGCGCGTGTTGCGGCTGAAACCTGGTGCGCGGGTGACCGCGCTGGATAATGCCGGGCTGCAGGCCGAGGTTGAACTGACCGTGGTCTCCGCAGAGTCAGTCGAGGGCCGTATTTTAGAGATTTCGGCTGCCAGTGCCGAGCCGCGCGCGCGCCTGACGCTTTACCTGGGGCTTACGCAGCGCGAAAAGTTCGAGTGGATGCTCCAGAAATGCACCGAAGTGGGCGCGGCGGCTTTTGTGCCGCTGGTGACGCAGCGCAGCCTGGTGCAGGACGGTCGCGAGGTGGAACGCAAGCGCGAACGCTGGGAGGCGATCCTGCGCGAGGCAGCCGAGCAATGCGGTCGCGGGCGCATTCCGGACCTGCGCCCGGCGCAGACGTGGGCGGCAGCGCTGCGCGGCATTCACGCAGAGCATGATCTGGCGCTGGCCGCCTGGGAGGGCGAACATACGTTGCGTCTGCGGGAAGCTGTCCGCGCTTTGAAGGACCAACCCATTCCGCGGGTGGCGGTCTTGATCGGTCCGGAGGGCGGGTTATCGGAAGAAGAAATTAAAACAGCGCACGCAGCAGGCGTGCAGGCTGTGTCGTTGGGGCACCGCATTTTACGGATGGAAACCGCAGCCGTGGTCGCCGCTGCGCTGGCGCTGGATGAACTGGAAGACGAATAACCACAGAGAAAGCAGAGCATTTTTATAAAGTCGTAGAGAATAATCGTGAATTCTTCGATCTACTCTCGTAATTTCTAATAAATTCCGTGCCCTCTGTGCCTCTGTGGTTATCTTCATTATCTTCTTGATTATCTTCTTGGGTACAGGTTTTTCAACTTTCCGGCCTGGACTTTCCCGCGGGCCAGGTTGCGGTTGTGCGCATCGCGCACGACCAGCACAGTGCCTTCAGGATGCGTGCCCGCCAGCGGCATATCCTCGCCGCGCAGCCAGGCATTTACCTGATCCTCTTCCAGCACAAGCGTGCCGTTCGTAAAGTGCAGCCCAAAGCGGGCGGCCCATTCATGTGCCAGTTGGAAACCATCAGGGTTTTCCTCGCCCAGCGGCAGTCCCAGCGATTGCACCGGCAGGCTGGCGAAATGGTTTATGTAGGCGTTGGGGAAGGCAAACAGGCGCGTGCTGCGCCGCCACAGGCTGAGATCCTGCATTTCCATTGTTGCGTTCAAGTCAAAGCCGTAGGTATCCTGGAAGAAACTCGCGATCCCACGCATTTCGAGCGCACTCAACGGCTCGAAGCCGGTGCGGTCCAGCGGACGGGCGGGCGGCTCGAGGGTTCGTCCGCCCACAGAAGTGGTCTTGGTGATCAGCGCGGCGAAGAAGCCGCTGGTGCCAAAGCGATGCGGCCACAGGCGCGCGGCGCCCTGAACGGCCGGATCAAAGCAGCGTTCTCCGGCGGCGGTCAGGGCAGGCGCAGGCACGGGAAGCCGCTGCCGCAGGTCTTCGATCTGAGCCGCACCGGGAAACTGGCGCAGCAGCGCGTCCAGCACGCCTTCGTCTTCTTCGGGCGTCAGCGTGCAGGTGGAGTAAACCACCTGACCGCCAGGTTTCAACGCGCAAAAGGCGGAGGCCAGCAGGCGTGTCTGCCGCGCGGCCAGTGAATTGATCTCACGTTCGCTGATGGCGCGCATGGGATGCGACTCAGTGGTGCGGATGCCCTGCATCGAGCAAGGCGCATCCAGCAGGACGTAGTCGAAAGTCTCTGGAAACCAGTCACCGAACTTTTCACCGGGGAAGTGCGTAACGGCGGTATTGATGCTGCCCCAGGTTGCCAGCACGATGCGCAGCGCGGTGATGCGATCCGCCGAAGAATCATTGGCTATGATCAAGCCGCGGTCGCCGGTGCGCGCGCTGAGATGCGTGGTCTTGCCGCCAGGTGAGGCCGCCAGGTCGAGGATCAATGGGGCATTTGCGCCGCTGAAATCGAATAGTTCCGGCGGCAGCATTGAGGCGGCGTCCTGAATGTAATAAAATCCCAGGCGGTGTTCGGGTGTGTCGCTGATGGGTGTTTCGGCCGCGCTCACCCAACGCCCGTCTGGGCAGTAGGGCACGGGTTCAAGCTGCCAGCCGTAGCGTGCCGCCCAGGCGGGCAAATCGGCGGCAGGGTCGCATTTCAACGGGTTGGCGCGCATTGCGGCGTGCAGCGGCCGGTCCAGTTCGGCCAGCAGGGCGGCATAATCGCCTGGTGCAAGCAGCGGCTGGAAGCGCACCAGAGCATCATCGACCGGCGCACTGGTGGAAGACTGGGACGGCGTGCGTTTCTTTTTTCTTGTCACGGCGTTTTCTCGATGCAGAATACGATTTCGGAACCAAAAACCAGCTCGGTGACAGGCCAGCCGGCGCCGCCGATGGCCTGCTGAACCAGCGCGCGCTGTCGGTCGGCCAGTTGGAATTTGCCGCTCAGGCTTTCTGCCGGCAGCGATACCAACAGCCAGCGGATATTCAGGGCGCGCCAGAGACCGCGGCTGCAGCCGCGTTGGCGCTCTTCCATGCGGTGGGCTTCCTTGAAAAGAAAGGCCACATCGGCTTCAATTTCGGGCGGGCGCACCAGCACGTCGCGCACCTCGGCAAGCGGGGCCAGCCCCTGCGTTTCAAAAAAGGTATTGATGGCAGCCACACGCGGGGCGTGGATATCGTAGGCGTGGTACTGGGTTGAGGCCGGCAGCCCCATCCAGGGCCAGGAAAATGGGTTCAGTCCGCAGGCAAGGTCAAGGATGCTCCTGGGCTGCCCGGTGACGGCGAACAGGCGCGGGTAAAAGTCATCCAGCACCTGCAGGCGTTCGCGGGTGGAAGCATGCGCCGCGAGTACGTCCGTGCAAGCGGCGCGCAAAGCATCAGGGCCGGCGGCAGCAGCCGCGCGCAGGTCAGAAACCACCCGGTCATAATCGGGGTCGCCCAGGTAGGGTGCGACGATGGTGTGCAGTTTGTGCCGCACGGCCTTGAGCGCGTCCTTGCCGCTGCGGTGGCGCGGCAGTTCTTGCTCCAGCAGGTCGCGCACAGTTTCGGCCGGCAGGTTCAATGCGCGGTACTTACGGCTGTTAAGCAGTTCGTCCACCAGCAGCTCGATCGGGTCAGCAGCGGGCATCGATTATGCCTCCCGGCTGACCAGGAAGACCAGCTCCCTGCTGAATTCAAATCGCTGGATCCGCCAGGCCCGTCCGGCGGCCAACTGAAGAAAGTGGCTTTCGTAATTTTCCAGCATGCCTTTGCCGCGCCCGCCCAGGGAGGCCACCGGAAAGGAAACCAGCAGATGGTCTGCTGGAATTCCATCCAGCAGACGCGGGCCGATGGATTTATCCACCTGTTCCAGGCAGGGGATGGTCTTGAGCAGCAGCGCCACCTGCGCCCGCTGCGCGGGCAGTTCGGCGGTCAGGTCGCACAGTTCAGCCCGGCCTGGGCGGCGGATGTGCGCCAGGAAATGGTTGAGAAATTCCATCTGATCGCTGTAGATGTCGCAGGCGTAATACGGCGCGTCTGTGGCCAGCGGCATCCAGGGCAGCGCCAGCGGGTTGAGCCCGCAGGCCAGGTCGAGCAGCGAGGTCACCGGCGCCAGCGGCGCCAGCGCCTGGTTGAAGATCTGTTCGAGGATGGACAGGCGCTCACGAGTGGAGGCGTGCTGCTGCATAGCGCGGCGGCAAAAGGCCTGCAGGGCCGGATCGTCCAGATGACCGGGAAGGCTTGCCAGTTCGCTTGTAAGCTTTGCATAGTCAATGAGGTTTTCCTGGTACGCGCCGCCTACCTGGTGCAATTTATTGCGCACAGCTTTGACCGCTTCCTTGCCTTTGCGTCCCTTGGCCAGTTCCAGCGCGGCAATGCGCCGCACCAACCCCGGATGGATGGCGTGGTATTTGGGCGAGGACTGCACTTCCGCAACGAGTGCCTCCAGCACAGGATCAATCACAGCGTCCTCTGCCGGATGCGTTCGGTGAGCTGTGCCATGAAACTGAGATTGTGGATAGTCGCCAATCGCAAAAACAAGCTGTCATTCATTTTAAAGAGGTGGTGCAAATATCCCGCTGAATAGTTCCGGCAAACCGGGCAGTCGCAATAGAGTGAGAGCGGCTGGTTGGAACGGATGTGGCGTTCGTCGTTGATATACAGGTAACGCAGCCATTCACCGTTCAGGCCGCCGTCCAGGCCCATCAACTGGGTGAAGGTGTACAGCCGGCCGTGGCGCGCGTCGCGGGTGGGCATGGCACTGTCGAAAATGCCGTAACCCAGATCCCAGCAGGCCAGCACGTTGTAAGGGTGACCAATGCCCAACGCGTGCATGGGGAATTCCGGCGGCACCAGCGAGCGGGTGTAGGCCAGGATGTCGGTCAGCAGGTTGCCGCTGCCGTCCAGCGGCCAGCCGCCAAAACCAAACCCATCGAAGCCGATCTCCAGCAACGCTTCGGCACATTGCTTGCGCAGCGACGGGATGCCGCCGCCCTGGATGACGCCAAAAATGCGTGGGCGCTCAGCTTCTCCCATTTTTTTCTGGTCAAGCAGGCGCTTGAATTCATCTTTGCAGCGCCTGGCCCAACTGATGGTGCGTTCGACCGATTTCCGCTGCTCATCCTCGGAAGCATCAACATGTGTGCAGTCGTCCAGGCAGATCACCACGTCCGAGCCGTAGGCTACCTGAAGCTGGATACACTTCTCGGGGGTAAGCTGGTATTTGCGATCTGATCCTTCCGGTTGAAAGGTGATGCCTTTTTCATCCATCTTGCCAAAGCGCGGGTTCTGACGGATGAGCGAGTAAGCTTGAAAGCCGCCCGAATCGGTGATGATGGGGCGGTCCCAGGCAGCCATGCGGTGCAGCCCGCCCAACGATTGGATGGTCGAGGAACCCGGGCGCTGCATGAGGTGAAAGGTGTTCATCACCACCGCCTGAATGCCGGCGCTGGCCAGGTCATTGGAATCAACCGTGCGCACCACGCCAAAGGTCGCGTCTGGCAAATAAACCGGGAACTCCAGCGTTCCATGGGCAAGCTCAAGCTTGTTGGCATAAGAAGCGTTCATTGTTTGAAATTATGCCCCAAGAACCCCGTGGGCGCAAGGCGCAGAACAAACGCTTGCATTATAGAAAATATGTGCTATAATCACATCAACGTTACCGGTATGTACCGCCTTATGAGGAGGAATCAATGGACCTGGAACTGGCCAATTCGTTGGTCGAAACTATCGACCGCTGCAATCTGGTGTTTTTTGAAAACCAATCCCTGACTGCTCTGGAACGTTACGAACTGGTGCGAGGGATCGCTGCAAATGTTGAATTTGCTACGGATTCTCTGGGCGGAGAGGACCTGTTTCTGTTCACCGGCGAACGCCTGCGCACCCGCGCAGGTGCCAGCGCGATCCTCCTGGAAGAAAGTGCGCGCGCGTTGATTTTGCTGGATTCGCCCACGGTGGACGGCGTGATGGCGCTGGAAGAGGCGCGCCGCCGGCTGGCGGGCAAGTGCTTTACCGACGGCTGCACATTGGGCGAGTGTGCGCACGCAGCTGTAGGCTGGCTGCGCTATCTGGCTGTGACGGATTTGCCGGATACGGAACGCCGCCTGGAGATTGGACTGCGGCGGGTGAACGCCCTGCGTGATGCAAATGGACGATGGAAAGGCCTGCCTTTTTATTACACGCTGTTAATGCTCACTGAGTTGGATTTACCGCTGGCGCGGAACGAGCTGCGTTACGCTGCACCAGCCTGTGAAAAATTGGTGGGTATGCAATCAGGCAGTGAAGTCTTCGGTCAGCGCCGTCTGGAGGTGCTGGAACGGGTGTTGTGCCTGAGTTAATTGATTGGTTTCTGTAAATTAATTCTCGAAAAAACAACCCGTGGTGTTATGGCGGGTTGTTTTGTGTATCCCTCAACGGTCAGTTCTATTCGCCCATCAGACAGACGAATTGGAAGGCATCCAGCGTCAGGTCACCAGGCGGCAGCACGCTGCCTGTAACCAGGTCTGTGAAGTGATAACTCAATCCGTACAAACGCAGCAGGTTGGCCGGAATAACCTGCAATTGTTCGCTAAAATTGGCCAGCACCAGTGCCTGACTGCCCGCATGCACGCGCAGGTAGCCTAACACGCGCGATGAACCGGTTTCGATGCCCTGCAGCAGGCCGTCGGCCAGCGCCGGGCAGCCTTTCCGCAGTGCGATGAGTCGCTGCAGACCCTGATAGACGCGTCCCTCGATTGTTTGAGGGTCGCTGCGGCGCTGCATGCGCTGCCAGTTGGCGGCCGGGCGGTGCACCCAGCGGCTGTCGTTGAGCTTGCGCGGGTCTTTGCGGTAGGAATAATCGTTCAGCGTGCCGATCTCATCGCCCAGGTAGATCAGCGGGATACCGCCGGCTGTGAGGATGACCGCATGGATCAGCAAAATGCGCCGCACTGCAAGTTCGACCTCGCGCTCGGTCTCCTCCTTGAGCGCTTTTTCCAGCCCGGCCAGGCTGGCACACGTGCCGCTGATGCGGCAGTCGCCGGTTTTGGGGTTTTCCTGGAAGGGCAGGCCGCGGGCAAAGCTGCCGGGGAAACGCCCGGTGTAAAAATCGTTCAGGAAGCGGCGGTGGCCGTAGGCGTCGATGCCCAGGCGGGCGGCGTCTTCATCTGAGAAGGTCCAGCCGATGTCGTCATGTACGCGCACGTAATTGACCCAGGCGCAGCCAGGTTTGAGCTTGTAGCGCTCGCGCAGGGAGATATCCAGCAAGCGCACATCGCGGGTGGCCAGGCTTTCCCACAGCAGGGCCATCAGCAGCGGGTTGTACGAGAGCTGGCATTCCTCAGTTGAAATGTACCGCACCACATCGTCTGGATGGACGATGGCTTCAGATTTGAAGAGCAGAGCGGGGGCGGCGATGCGCGCGACCGCATTGAAGGCCTGGATGATCTGGTGCGCCTCCGGCAGATTTTCACAGGACGTGCCCAATTGTTTCCAGATAAAGGCCACTGCGTCCAGCCGCAGCACTTCCACGCCAGCATTGGCCAATGCCAGCAATTCGCCGGCCATGGCGTTGAACACCGCCGGGTTGCGATAATTGAGATCCCACTGGTAGGAGTGGAAGGTAGTCCAGACCCAGCGCTGCATATCTTCGAAGTACGTGAAAGCGCCAGGATGCTCATCCGGGAAGATCTCACGCAGCGTTTTTTCGTAGGCGTCTGGCATGGCGCGGTCGGTGAAGGTGAAATAGTAATCCAGGTATTCGGGATCACCGGTACGGGCCTTGAGCGCCCACTCATGTTCGTTGGAGGTGTGATTGAAGACAAAATCCACCACCAGACTGATACCGTTGGCGCGCAGCTCCTGCGCCAGGCTGGCTAATTCGGCCATGCTGCCCAGGCGCGGATCAACCTCGCGGTATGAGCTGATGGCATAACCGCCGTCATTCTCACCCTCTGGCGCACGGAAGAGCGGCATCAGGTGCAGGTAGGTCAAGCCCAGTTCTTTGAAGTAGGGGATCTTCTCACGAATTCCGATCAGATTGCCGGCGTATAAGTCCACATAGCACACTCCGCCCAGCATTTGGTTGCTTTGAAACCAGGCAGGGTCAGCTTCGCGCTGACTGTCGAGCGATTTAAGCTCTGCTGAGCGTGTAATCCAGGCATCCGCCAGCGTGTAGAGCAGCGTCTCCAGGTGGTAAAAGAAATCGTACTGACCGCCGTAGAGCGGCAGCAACAGGTGAAACAGGCGTGCAAAGTTGGCCTGCAGGCGTGCCGTGAACAAACCCCACTCGGCGGGTTGCCGTTCAGCATAACTCTGGTAGCGTTGGTTCAAGCGCGGCAGCAGGCGCTCAAGTGAACGCGCCGCCGGGTCAATGGATGCGGCCGGTGTGAGATGTTCCATATGAATGCCTCGTGCAAAACAGGATCAGGGCAATTCCAGCCAGCGGTATTCGTAAGGTGCAAGCGTCAGGCGCAGCAAACCATCAGCGGCATGCGTGTCACCGTTCAGCAAATCCTTGACAGAACCAGACCTGGGGAGCGACATGCTGAAAGGCTGGCTTTGAGCTGAAAGATTGTGCAGAATCAGCACCGTCTGCTGCGGACATTCACGCAGATAGGCTGCCAGCGCCGGGTTGACCCCGGGCTGCACCCAGACAAATCTGCCGCTGACCAACGCCGGTGAGGCTTTGCGCACGCGGATGAGCTTACGGATAAAGGTCAACAATGATCCTGGATCCGTTTCTTGAGCTGCAACATTTACCGTATGATAGCCGTACGGGCTGCCGTCGATCAAAGGAGCATATAAGGAGTCGGGGTCGGCGGATGAAAAGCCTGCACTCTTGCCGCTATGCCATTGCATGGGCGTGCGCACACCGTTGCGGTCAAACAGCTGGATATTGTCGCCCATGCCGATTTCATCGCCGTAGTAGATGATCGGAGAACCGGGGAGGGTGAAAAGCAGCGAGTTGGCCAGGCCGATCTTGCGCCGGTCGTTGTCCAGCAGCGGCGCAAGACGGCGGCGGATGCCCAGGTTGAGGCGCATGCGCGGTTCGGGTGCATATTCGCGCCACATGTACTCGCGTTCTTCCGGCGTAACCATTTCGAGGGTCAGTTCGTCGTGGTTGCGCAGGAAGGTGCACCACTGGCAGTTTTCGGGGATGGCCGGAGTGCGGTTGAGAATGTCGATCAGCGAGGAAGAATCGCCGGCGCGAATGGACATAAAGATGCGTGGCATAGCCGGGAAGTGAAAACCCATATGAAACTCATCGCCGTCGCCGAAGTAAGGCCGCACGTCCTCGGGCCACTGGTTGGCCTCGCACAGAAGGATGCGCCCGGGGTAATGTTCGTCCATGAAGCGACGCAGTTCCTTCAGGTAGGCGTGGGTTTCGGGCAGGTTTTCGCAGTTGGTACCTTCACGCTCAAAGAGATACGGAACGGCATCCGCACGGAAGCCGTCGATGCCCATATCCAGCCAGAAGCGCATCACGTTGAGCATTTCAGCGCGCACGGCCGGATTATCGTAGTTCAAATCCGGCTGCGAGGCGTAGAAGCGGTGCCAGTAGAACTGGCCGGCCTGTTCGCTCCAGGTCCAGTTGGATTTTTCTGTGTCCAGGAAGATAATGCGCGCGTCTTTGTATTTTTGGTCTGTATCGGACCAGACGTAGTAATCGCGGTAGGGTGAATTGCGGTCCGCCAGGGCGGCCTGGAACCAGGGGTGTTGGTCGGAGGTGTGGTTGAGCACCAGGTCGGCAATGATGCGCATGCCGCGTGCATGAACGGCATCTACCAGCGCTTTGAAGTCGTCCAGGGTGCCGTAGGTAGGCAGCACATTGAAGTAATCGGCGATGTCATAGCCGTCATCGCGCAGCGGCGACGGGTAGATGGGCAGCAGCCAAATGCAGTCGACGCCCAGTTGCTGGATGTAATCCAGTTTTTGCATCAAACCGCGAAGATCGCCGTGCCCATCCCCATCGCTGTCGTAAAAAGCCCGCACGATGACTTCATAGAAGACCGCCTGTTTGTACCAGGTGGAATTTGAAGTCTGCGACATGGATTAACCCTTGACAGAACCCGCCGTCAGGCCGCGCACGAAGAAACGTTGCAGGGCAAAGAACACACTTAGCGGGAGGATCATGCTGATGAACGCGCCAGAGGTGAGCAAGTGCCAGTCCTGGCCCTTTTCACCTACCATGGCTGCCAGTGCCATCGTCACCACGCGGTTTTTGTCGCCCAGGAAGATCAAGGCCACCAGGTAATCGTTCCAGACCCACAGGAACTGGAAGATGGCAAAGGAGGCCAGGGCGGGCACTGCTAGCGGCAGGATGAGCTGGGTGAAGATGGTGAAGTGCGATGCGCCGTCGATGAAGGCTGATTCAAGGATATCGCGCGGCAGCTCGCCAATATAGTTATAAAGGAGGTACACTGCCAGCGGGAGTCCGAAGCCGGTATGTGCCAGCCACATGGCCAGATAAGTGCCGTTCAACTTCAGGGCTGTGTAATCCTGCAGGATTGGGACGAGGGCGATCTGCAGCGGAACGACCAGCAGAGCCACTACGATGGTAAAAAGTAATTTGCGGCCCGGGAAATTCATCCAGGCAAAGCCGTAGGCGGCAAACGCGGCGATCAGAATCGGGATGATGGTGGATGGAACCGCCACGGCAATTGAATTGAGGAAGGCGGTGCCCATATCGTTGCCCTGGCGTTGAATTTCATTGCCAGAGGCATCCAGATAGCGCACGGTTCCACCGCTAAGCACGTCGCGGTAGTTATCCAGGGTCAGATTAATGTCAAAACCAATCCAACCGTAGGTCTCAATTTCTACGAGTCGGGTGCGTTTGTTGCCGACCCAGGTCAGGCGGCGGCCGTCTGGCAATTGAACACCCTGGCGTAACTGCGTGAAGGTAGAAGTGATACCTTCAATCTGGAAGGGTTTATCCACATCTATGTTGGCGTCAACGATAATTTCACTCTCTTTTGTCCAACCCTTGTGTGGAAAAATTGTCCACCAGCCGGACCCGTAAATATCCCGCGAATCACGGAAGGAGGTGACCAGGACACCAAAGGTGGGGATGGTCCAGAGGAGGCAGATCAAGATCAAAACAAAGTTGACCCAAAAGCTGGAAGCAGACTTCTGTTGTTTCGCGCTGGCGGTCTTTGTGGCCATTAGAAAGCCCTCCTCTCGCGGAACTGCCGCAGGTTATAAATGATGACCGGTATCACCGCGACTAACAGAACGATGGCGATCGCGCTGGCCCGCCCGGCGTTCCCGTAAGTGAATCGCTCGATATAAAATTCGTTGGCAATCACGTTTGTGCCATTGTTGCCGCCGGTCATGACGCGGACGATATCAAACAGCTTGAGGCTGAAGATCACGATGGTGGTAATCACCGATAACAGGGTGCCCCGGATCACCGGGATCATGATCTTAAAGAAGATTTCAAACTCGTTGGCGCCGTCGACGCGGGCAGCCTCGAGCAACTCGGCTGGAATTGCCTTGATGGCTGAGGAAAGGATGACCATGGCGTAACCGGTTTGCAGCCAGACCATGATGACGATTAGGAAGAAGTTGTTCCAAGGTGGCATGGTCAGCCAGGGCTGCGGTTTTCCACCCAACGCAATCACTATGGCATTCAGGAGACCAATTTCCACCACACCAATGCCTTCGCCTTTGTAGGTGTAAATGAATTTCCAGATGACGCCTGCGCCAACGAAGGAAATGGCCATGGGCATGAAGATGATCGCTTTATAGATTTTCTCGAACCGGCTGCGGTCTGCCAGCACGGCGATGAGCAAGCCCAGGCCAACGCTAAAACCTGTGCCGAAAATCATCCACAACAGGTTGTTGCGGAAGGCTTCCAGCATGATCCGGTCGGTGAAGGCAAAGATGAAGTTGTCCAAACCGACAAAATTTCGGCTGTTGGCATCCATGACACTCAGATAGAGCGTGCGCAGGGTGGGAATGGCCAGGTACCAGGCTAACAATGCGATTGCCGGACCGACAAAGACAAACGGCTGCAGTCTGTGTACCCATTTTCGGGAGGTTTTTTCGACCAGCCAGTTGGATACAAAATACAGCAGAGCAACACCACCCACGCCCCAAACCACAGCGACCAGCACGATGACGAGCTTGGGCGCGTTGGCATCCCGCAGGAAAATAAAACCCTGCCAGAGGACGAGGAAGGTAAGGACCGGGACAAACAGCGAAATCAGGATTTGTCCAATTCCGGATGCAAACCAATCCAGTATGTTGGGTTTATTATTCTCGCCCTTCAACATTGCCATGGCGACTCCCTTCTCTTGCTAGTGTTAAATTGAGTTTAGCGCGTGGAATAAACTTAGTATAGATCAAAAGATGAGGAGCAGGAAGTAACACCCGGGGGTGAATTCCCTGCTCCTCAATGTGTCAGGTTACTGCTTTACACCAAAGTAAAGCGAGATCGAGCAGGCCGTTGGTTATTTGGGCCAGGAGGCGTCAATCTCCTTGAGCGTGGTGTCGAGATCCACCGCACCAGTCACATAGGAGGTCATGGCCTTCCAGAAGGAACCAGCGCCGACTGCCGAGGGCATCAGATCCGAGCCGTCGAAGCGCAGCGAGGTGGCATTCTGGATGATTTCGGCAACGCCGCGATCCACCGAGTTGGAGTACCAGTCGAGGCTGGCATCTTTATACGGGGCAATCGCGCCGCCCATCTTCACCCACTGTTCAATCGAAGCACCGGTGCTGAAGTACTGCATCACAGCGCGCACTTCGGGGGCATCGCGGAACATGGCGTAGATGTCACCAGCAGCCAGGACGGGCTTGCCGTAGGCTGGATCAATGGGAGGCAGATAGAAGAAGTCGTAATCAACGCCTGCAACTTTGCCTTCGGGGAAGAAGGTGGTGATGAAGTTGCCCTGCTTGTGCAGCCAGCACTTGGGAGGATTTTCAAACATGGGCTTGGGGGCATCGCCGAAAGCAGTGGTGGCGATGGCTGCGCGGCCGCCGTAAACATAGGCATCATTGAACCAGATCGCTTCGATGTATTCCAATGCCTTGCGAACTTCGGGGGAGTCGAATTTCAGTTCGCCCTTAACCCACTTGTCGTAGTTTTCCAGCGAGGTGGTGCGCAGCATGACTTCCTCAACCCAGTCGGTCATGGGCCAGCCGGTAGCAGCGCCGGATTCAATGCCAATACACCAGGCAGCGTCGCCGTCATCGGCAATCTGCTGGGTGAGGGCCATCAGTTCATCCCATGTGGTGGGGACTTTGTAGCCGGCTTTGTCAAACTCGGCCTTGGGGTACCAAACCAGCGACTTGCCGTTCACGCGGGCCCAGATGCCAGCCATGATCTGCTTGCCGTTCGGGTCGGTCATCATGGACATGTCCAGCCACGACTGATTGTAGTTCTTCTTCAGCCAGTCCTGGTTGATGACGTTGGTCAGGTCAATGACCTTGCCGGTCTGGACGACGGTGTTGAGCAGGCCGGGCTGCGGGAAGTCGGCGATATCCGGTGCGTCGCCGCCTTCAACGCGGATGGCGATGGTGGCTTCAAATTCCTTCGAGCCTTCATACTGGATGTCGATGCCAGTGGCTTCCTCGAAGGATTTGACCGATTCGTCAAATTTCACCGCGTCATTGTCGGTGAAGGGGCCGGCCATGGTGACAACTTTGCCCTTGAGCTTGCCGGCAAAGGCATCGGCCAGTTCCTGACCCTGTTCAGAGCCTTTACCGGTCGCTGCGCCGCCGCCGGTCGCCGGGGCCTGGGTGGCCGCGGTGCCGCATGCGGAAATCGCCATGCTGGCGATTACCAAAACGAGAACGAGTTGCCAGAGGTGCTTTTTCATTTCTCCTCCAAAAACAAAATGTGAATCAACAGGTGATTGGTCCTGTGGACCCCAATATAGTGGACTTGCAATCGATCAGGTGCGGTTATCGCTCACCTCCTTCAATGTGATGATGGGCCATTTGTGGATCAAGCAGTTTCCCGCGTGATCACACTGAGGGGCAAATGGATGTGTTGAATGGGACGGCTTGGGTCGGCCAGACGTGCCAACAGCAGCTCTGCCGCAACCCGCCCTGATTCATCCAGGTGTTGGCGAATGGTGCTCAATCCGACATGCTCAGCGAGGTCAAGGTCATCGAACCCAAGGATGGCCAGGTCATGGGGCACCTTTATGCCCACATCGCGGGCGGCACGAAGCAAACCAACGGCTTGAAGGTCTGTGGCAGAGAAAATTGCCCGTGGGCGATCCGGTTTTTGCAAGAACTGCCGGCCGTGGATGCGCGAAGCTTCCATGTCATAAGGAACCAGCAGGATGTTCTCATCGCGCAATTCGTACCCGGCTTCGGCCAGGCCCTGGCGGAAGCCAGCCAGGCGAAGCGTGATGGGGTGAATGCCAAATTCGGGCACGGTGGTGTCGCCGGCAAAGCCAAAACTGGTGTAGCCTTTTTGAATCAGGTATTGGGCGGCTTGACGCCCGCCAGCAACATCATCAATCTCAATACTGTTGAGCGTCGAATGGGGATATTCGACCAGAACGGTTTCCAGACCGTGCGAGGCCAGCCGTTCGGCATGCTTGTCGCTGAACTGGAGCGATAAAATGATCAGTCCATCCAGCGAGTGGGCGATGGGAAGCGTTTCCAGATAGGCGTTGAGACGCTCGCTGGAGGAAACGGTGTAAATGACCAGCTCATAATTATGTTTGCTTAAGACCTCAGCCGCGCCGCGCAACCTTTGAACAAAAGATTGGGCAGTGAAGAAGGGTGTTAATACGCCGATGCGCCCGGTGGAGCGCATGGCGCGCGCGCGGGCTTCGGCTTTGGGTACAAAACCCAACCGGTCGATGGCACTCAACACGGCTGACCGGGTTTCCTCATTGACTTTGTGCGGGTCGTTCAGCACCCGCGAAACAGTGGCAATGGAAACGCCGGAAGCGCGTGCAACATCGTAAATGGTTGGCAAGGCTTTGTTGGGCATGGGGATCAAAGGGGATGGACGCTTTGTAAATGCTTTTGTGAAAGCACTTACATGAACTATAATACAACTTATCAAAAAAAATGTCAATCGGTGGAATTGAACCCAAACCTTAATTTATGACAAGAATTTGCAAATGCCAAATAATATCCGATTTGCCAGCAGACACGTTGTGAATACAGGTGTGATAAGATTGGCGCATGCATTGGCTGCATACGCTGCTTTCTCGTGATGCTGAAGCCCGAGAGTTGCTTCAATCCTCCTCGCGGAAAATTATCTGGACAGTTGCCGGCGTTTATCTGGTCTGGCATATTCTTGCCACGCTGTTTTGGACGGACGTGTTTAGCCCCAATATCTGGCTGTGCACGGTTGCGATGACCGTCACGGTCTGGGCCGCGCTCCGTTTGCTTTCGCGGTCATACTGGCTTGCCCAGGCGGTGTGGTTTGTCGGATTGATTTTAACTGTGCTGATCGCTTATGCCCTGTTCCGGCGGCCGGAAATTGCACTTGTGCTGGTCTTTCTGCCGGTGATGGCCTTTGCTATGCTGGGGGTGCGCGGTGCCTTGGGGGTCGAGCTGCTGGTAATCTTGACCGCAACTGTGTGGAACGTCCTACCCTGGCTTGTGCCTCTACCTGGCGGTTATCAGGCCGGTGTGGTGATTGCCTCGCTGGCAGCCACCGCGCTGGGCTGGGGAATTTCTGACAACTTGATCTCAGCCAACGAGACTTCTTCTTTTCATTATCACGAAGCCCTGGCTCGCCTGGAAGAAACCCGCCGTCACCGGGCTGAAGTGAGCTCACTTTTAAAGGAATTGGGCAAATCCAATTATCAATTAGACCGGCTTAACCGGATGCTGACAGTTGCGCGTTCGCGCGCGGAAGAAGCCCGTGAAGAGCGCGACCGATTCGCGCTGGCGGTCAGCCATGAGTTGCGCAGTCCAATGAACTTCATCATCGGGTTCAGTGATTTGATGGTGAATTCACCAGAAACCTACGGCCCGCTGGAAAGCTGGCCACCTGGTTTGTACGATGATGTGCAGGAAATTTACCGCAGCTCCACACACCTCCATGGGTTGATTAACGACATCCTGGAAATGGGCAAAATTGACGCCCGGCAGATGGTGTTATTTCGAGAAAAAACCAACCTGGCTGACCTGATGGAAGATATTCGCCGCATGCTGGTTGGTGCTGTTGAGAAAAAAGGCTTATCTTTGGAACTCCAGATCGAAGCGGACCTGCCTGAAATTTATGCTGACCGCACCCGGATTCGCCAGGTGATGATTAACCTGGTGACGAATGCGTTGCATTTCACGGCTGCCGGTAAGATCACCATGCGTGTTTTGCGGCAGGACAGCCATTTTTTGCGTGTGGAGGTGGAAGACACAGGCAGCGGCATCGCCGAAGAGGATTTGCCTAAACTATTCCGCGAGTTCAGGCAGGTGGGCAGCCAAAATTGGCGCCGGGATGAAGGCACCGGGCTGGGACTATCCATTGGACGGCGGTTTATCCAACTTCATAACGGTGAGATGGGCGTGAAGAGCGAATTGGGGCATGGTTCGACTTTCTATTTCACTTTACCCATCGAAGAAATGAACGTTGAAGAATTCAAAGCTCCTGAATTGCTTTTAGAGAATGCGGTGCAGATGCCCCCCCGTGAGGCCGAAGATCAACCGCTGGTTGTATTTCTTTCTGTGGATGCTTTCTGGGCACGTATCTTTAGTGAAGCATTGGAAGGGTACAAAATCACTCTTCTTACTGATCCCGGGCAACTGTACCTGGCAGTGGCGCAGTATTATCCGCGCGCTGTACTTATCGATCAGGCGGTTCAGCAGCATCCACTGGTGCAAAATTTCCTGCAACGTCCGCCGTATGATCTGCCGGTGATCTTCTTAACCACTCCGGTCAATCTTAACCGGATCACTTCTTTGCCTGCTGGCGTTAAAAATTATCTGGTAAAACCGGTATCGCGCCAGACTCTATCGCAAACAGTTCAAGCGCTGGGTGAGGATGTCGCCACGCTGTTGGTAGTGGATGATGATCCGGGCATGGTGCGTTTTGTTACCCAGTCGCTGCGGTCAGAAGAAACCAATCCGCTGAAATATCACTTTGTAACTGCCTTTAATGGTGCTGAGGCCATGCAGCATCTGCAGCAGGAGCCGATCGACGCGGTTTTGCTGGACCTTGATTTGCCCGATATGAATGGCTTTAGCGTGCTTGAAGGCATGCAGCAGGATCCGCGTTTGCAGAAGATCCCAGTGATCATCGTGTCAGCAAACGATTTGCCGCAATCATTAATTAATCAACGAAAAGGCGATTTTCAGGTGTTGATCAATCGGCCATTTACACGGCGCGAACTGGCAGAGATGCTCAAGGGCGTGCTTGAACATGCCGCTCCAGATTACTCCGGCAACCGTTCTGCCGATGGGCAAACGAATTCTTTGCCATCAGACACCTAAGGCAGCCAGGGTATCGCGCAATTGCTTTTGGGTGATGGGCTTTTTTAAAAAACCTGCTGCACCCAGCGAACGTGCCAGCTCGGGTTCCTCCCAGGCGGAGCAGATCAGCACAGGAATGTGCCTGGTAATTTCGTCCAGCTTGAGTAACTGCAAGATTTCCCACCCGTCCGTCTGAGGCATCATCACGTCCAGGGTAATCAGGGTGGGAGAGAGTTCGCGGGCAAGCGGCAGCACTTGATCGGCCCGCGTTGCCCCAACTACGGTCACATCGTCGCCAGCCAGGTAACGTTTGAAGAGATTGACGGTGGGAAGTTGATCATCGACCACCAGAATTACCCGCTGGTCAGCGCGCGGCAGCACCAGGTTGAACTGCGCCTGGTTTTTTGTGTCATCCGGCAGGGTTACGGTAAATTGCGCGTTGATGCGTTCCGACCAATAGCGAACGGCGTCAAGCGCACTCTCTTCTTCTCCATCCTGAGCAGGTTCCCAAAGTTCATCGGGTTGAAAACTGATCTCAATGCATGCGTTTGAGCCGTTTACCAGCGTTTGGATGGCAACTTCACCGCCAGTTTGAAGCTGCAATGCGGCATTGAACAGGCTGATGAGTAACTGCCGCAAAATCACACGATCGGTCAGCGTGGTCACCTTTGCCTGGGCGAAGTTAAAAACGACGCGAATGTTTTGCTCTTCCAGCCGGCGCTTCAAGGTATTCACCACGCCCTGACAGGTTTCCTTTAGATCAATGGGCTCTTTTTGAATTTCGAATTGGCTGGGCGAATCCTCCACCCCGGCCTGTTCATCCACCTGTTTGTCGAGCTGAAAGCGGTTCCAGAGCAGCATTGAGAGTGTTTCGATTGCGCGGTGGTGATCGCGGCGGATTTGCCGGTCGCTGATCGCCAGCCAGGCAGCCAGTTCTTTTGCGTCCATGCCCTCAATGTATCGTTTATACAGAATGTAGTATGCACGCCATTCAGGAGCACTCTGGTTTGAGTCCTTTCGGGCGGGTTTCATCTGCTCAATAGCTTCCAGGAATGTCTGCCGGATGAATTCGGTGGGCGTGCCTGAAAAATCTGCCGGCGGTACAAATATGTTTAGCAACAATGGATGGGTTTCCAACGCGGCAAAATCATACAGGTTGCTGATGGTATCGCGAACGAGCGCGTTGAAATTTCGACGGTCAATCATCTATGCTCCATAAAGAGATGAGGGATGTCCAGGTTGTGTCCGCATCGTGGCCGTTTTCCAATTGAAACCAATTGGGCAGTCGCTATAATGAATTATACGTGAATGCTGGTGGATTTTCAGAATCACGCATTAATGGTTTCTCCAGCGACTTTCAATTCAATCTCCAGTTGGTTCTGGAAAGGAGGAGCAAGCGAGCGGATGGTTGTTTCCCTTTCTTGGGTTCCTACTCTGAGTGGTCTTCTGCCTGCCATTTTTCCGAGATGGGCGGCAGGCCTTCATATGGGCCCTTTGTCAAATTGCGGAGTACCGCGCATCTAGCCAATCAATATGTAAGGAGAAGAATCGATGTCAAAGAGAATGCCTTGGATTCTGCTTGTTATGTTGGTCGCTGTTTCGATGATGTTGAGTGCCTGTGGCGCTCAGGCGACCCAGGCACCTGCTGCCAAACAGCAGGTGGAAGTTTTCTCCTGGTGGACGGGCGGCGGCGAGGCTGCTGGCCTGGAAGCCATGCAGAAAGTCTTCAACGCCAAATATCCGAATATTGAATTCGTGAATGCTGCAGTTGCTGGCGGTGCTGGCACCAATGCGCGTGCCGTGTTGGCAACCCGTCTGCAGGCCGGTCAAGCTCCTGATAGCTGGCAGGGGCATGCGGGTCAGGAATTGATTGGCACCTACGTGGCTGCTAACCAGCTTGAGCCGTTGAACTTCCTGTACGAACAGGAGGGCTGGCTGAAAGTGATGCCCGAAACGCTCATCCCGCTTATTTCAAAGGACGGCAATATCTACTCGGTGCCGGTTAATATTCACCGCGCGAATGTGCTCTGGTACAATCCCGGCATCCTCGAGAAAAACGGCATTGCTGTGCCCGGTTCGCTGGATGAATGGTTTGCAGCCATGGACGCACTAAAAGCGGCTGGGATGGATGCTCCGCTGGCATTGGGTGAGCAGTGGACGGCCATGCACTTGATGGAGACCGTGCTGCTGGCCTCGCTTGGCCCTGACAAATACAACGCTTTGTGGGACGGCAGCCTCGATTGGGGCGGTGCAGATGTCAAAGCCGCATTGGAAGCCTTCACCAAGGTGCTGACCTACACCAACAGCGATGCTGCTTCGCTGACCTGGCAGGATGCCTCGCAGTTGGTGGTGAACGGCGACGCAGCGTTCAATGTGATGGGCGACTGGGCGGAAGGCTATTTCAAGGAACTTAAGAAGACCCCCAAAACCGAGTTCGGTTGGGCACCTGTGCCCGGCACGGCCGGCTCCTTCCAGTTCCTTTCCGACAGCTTCGTGCTGCCTGTGAATGCCCCACACCGCGACGCAGCCATTGCCTGGCTGACCATCTGCGGCTCGAAAGAAGGCCAGGATGCCTTCAATCCGGTGAAGGGTTCGATCCCCGCACGGAATGATGCTAATAAGAGCCTGTATGATGAATATCTGCAATCTGCAATGGAAGATTGGGCCAAGGATCGCATCGTTGGTTCGCTGACTCATGGCGTTGTAGCCAATGATTCGTGGAAAAATGAGATTAACACCGCGCTTGGCATTTTCCTGACAGATAAGAACGTGGACGCTTTCCAGGCAGCGCTGGTAACCGCCTGCGCTACTTCTGGTCCTTGCAAGTAGCAAGCTCCTTCTCAAATCACCGGGGGGAGGGATTTTCCTCCCTCCGGTGATGATGGCTGGATATTTCTCGCAACCCGATACTAGACGATTAACGGAAATGGAGCACCAGATGAGATCAAACAAAGAAAACTGGCAATCCTTTTTGCTGGTGCTGCCTTCCATTCTCGCAGTGGCGGTCTTCGTTTACGGCTTTATTGCCTGGTCGGGCCGTGTTTCTATGAGTCAGTGGAAAGGCCTGACCCCGGATTACACCTGGCGCGGACTGACAAATTACATTGAGCTTTTCAGCGATGCGCGTTTTGCGATCGATGTGCGCAACACGCTGATTTTTACCGTCATTTTTGTTTTTGGTTCATTGGTTTTGGGATTGATTCTGGCGCTATTATTGGATACCGGCTTGCGGGGCGAGGGCATTTTCCGCAGCATTTTCCTCTTTCCAATGGCAATTTCCTACATCGTGACCGGCGTCGTCTGGCGCTGGTTGATGAATCCAGCCACCGGGTCGCGTACAAGCGGCCTGAACCTGCTATTTGATAAGCTGGGCCTGGATTTTCTGATCAACCAGTGGCACACTACGCCGTACTGGGGTATCGCAGCAATCGCGCTGCCGGCCATCTGGCAAATGTCGGGCTATTGCATGGCGATTTACCTGGCCGGATTGCGCGCGATCCCAGACGAATTGCGTGAGGCGGCCCGGGTGGACGGCGCTTCAGAATATCAAATTTTGAGCGGCATTGTGCTGCCGCTGCTGCGGCCGGTGACGTTGAGCGTGATGATCATCCTGGGACATATGTCTTTGAAGGTCTTTGATCTGATCCTTGCGGTGGCTGGCAAGCAGCTGCCGCTGGATGTGCCGGCTTTGTATATGTGGCAGGTGACTTTTGACGGCCTGTTCTACGGACGCGGCGCAGCTATTGGCATTCTGCTTTTGCTGAGCGTGGCTGTATTGATCATTCCCTATTTGTTTTACTCATTGCGCTCGGAGCCGGAATTATGACCCAAAAACGTTCCCGCTTCCTGCTCTATATTCCGCTGGTGGCTGTCGCAATCTTTTATCTGATTCCCGTTTATGTAATGCTCGTCACCGGTTTCAAAGGCTTTGAAGAGGTCAATTTGAAGACTATGTGGGATTTGCCCACCGGCATTCGCTTTGACAATTTCATCGAAGCCTACAATAAACTGGCACCGTACCTGTGGAACAGCATCAATATGGTTTTGCCTGCGGCGGTCATCTCCTCAATCCTGGGATCGTTAAACGGTTATGTGCTGGCCAAGTGGAAGTTCAAAGGAGCTGACATTATCTTCCCATTAATTCTGTTCGGAATGTTCATCCCTTACCAGAGCATCCTGATCCCGTTGGTCGAATTCATGAAGACAATCAACCTGTATGGCGGGCTGCCAGGTCTGGTGCTGACCCACATCATTTACGGCATCCCAATCACCACGTTGACTTTCCGCAATTATTACGCCACCATTCCCAAGGAACTGGTCGAGGCAGCCAAAATCGACGGGGCGGGCATGATGGGCATTTACTGGAACATTCTGCTTCCGATTTCCATCCCCAGTTTTGTCGTGGTGTTGATCTGGCAATTTACTCAAGCCTGGAACGATTTTCTATTTGCGGTGGTACTGACCAGTCCCTCGAATTGGCCGATTACTGTTGCGTTGAACAACATGGCCGGCAGCCAGATTGTGGCCTGGAATGTGCAGATGGCCGGTTCGTTCCTCACCGCGCTGCCGACGCTGCTGGTTTACATTTTTCTCGGCCGGTATTTCTTGCGCGGTATGATGGCCGGCGCACTCAAAGGATAATTGTTGGGTTTCCTCCATCCTTTGCAGCCCCCGTTTCCAAGGGGGCTGCAACAATTTCCTGTATAATGGCTTTATCCGTAAAGACCCTGAAGAGGGATATTGATGTACTGTGTTTGAGGTTTAATCACAGCTGCCAGTTGGCAGCCCTGTTCCCGCCTGAGCGACTGACCGGCCGTCACTTATGTTTGCGTGCCGCCAGCCCTGGCGGCATTTTTCATTCTTTGAAAGGAAAGTAGGATGGACAACCAAACCGTAATTCTGTTTTCCCGCTATGGCCTTGGACATGCGCCAGAAGGTTTGCAACTCACCCTGGCGAATAAATTCCTGCAATTGACACTTGCTTCCGGCCATTTGCCGGCCAAAGTGTTGTTCTACACCGATGGTGTTAAGCTGGCATGTGCCGGATCGCCGGTTTTGGAACCGCTGAAAGAAATGCAACAGCGCGGCGTGGAACTGGTGCTGTGCCAGACCTGCCTGGAAACCTTTGGGCTGACTGGACAGGTTCAGGTAGGCGTGGTTGGGGGGATGGGTGATATCCTTGAAGCCTTGCAGAAAGCCGGCAAGGTCATCAGTGTGTAAAGAATTCGGGAGGCTTTCAAAGCCTCCCGAGCTATTTGTTATCTTCTTCGTGTTTTTTGAGCAGCGAGCGGCGCTGCTTGAGCGCGCGCCAGGCTAAAAATGCGCCGATCAGCGCGCCTCCAATATATCCGTAAGGTGGCAGCAATAATCCAAACGTCACCGCAAGCAACGCGATCAGACCTGTGGCCAAAAACACGTCAATCCAATCCATGCGCTGATTATAATGCGAAAAAACAAAGGCGGGACTGCAAACCTTACTCAGCCCTGCGAAGAATCCATCAGTCATTACCCATTCCAAGGTTCGGTATTTGCCGCATCAGCAGAGACCCAGCACAGATTGGTGAGGTATTCACTGCACCGGATGCGGTACCATTGACTGTCTGCGCTGATGCCGACCACCTGGGTGATTTTATCAGCGGGCACGGTGCCCAGCTTTTCATATTCGCTGCCAGGACCGGCGAGCAAATCCACTTCGACCAGCGTGCGTGCAAATTGAATTTCGGTCGAATGAACCTCAATTAATTGAGAGCCAAAGTCCTCAAAGTTGCCGGTGTTGGGCAGGATGATGCCGTGCCAGTAAAGTTGCCCGTCAGCATTTCGGCCGATGACCAGCACAGCTTCGCTGGATGCTGATGCTCCCAGTCCGGTTACATGCAGCGCGCGCACCACCTGGGCCACCGGCCCCCACAGCCCCAGTGGGTCTGTGCCTTTGAGAAGTGCGGGAACATCGGATCTGAACTGCGGTAAGGGCTGCGCGACTTCAACCAGTTGGTGTGTTGCCAGCCATGCCAGGGCTTCGTCTGCGGGAACGTCGCGCAATTCAAAAGCGTCCAGGACGAATGAGAAACGTTCGCCCATCATCGCACGCAGGCCTTCGAGATCGCGGCTGGCAATGGCCTGCGCCAGGGCTTGATCGAAGGCTTCATCTTCCAGATCAGCCATGGGCGGCTCGGTTTGGGTGGGCAGCGGGGCAGCCGCCCCGCCTGAAGGGGGGTGGGTTGTGTCCATCACGGAAGATGGCTGCGGAATGACGTTGCAGGCAGCGCCGAGCGACAATACCAGTAAGCTGATCAACAGGAATAAGCGTTTCATTCTTCTCTCCAAATGTTTTGCACAACTCAAAGTAGACGAGTCTTATCAAGTTTTTGTTCCCAACCGGCGGAAACAAAAAAGCCGCCCATCGTGGGGCGGCTTTGATCAACTCGGGTGGATTATAGGACGACTTCCACGCTGTCGCCAAGACGGGCACCCAGGCGGGCGGCTGCGCTGCCGTTGACCACGGCGATTTCGACATACCCTTCGCTGTCGATTACCGACACCAGGTCGCCAGGTTGGCGCTGGCCGTAGGAGCCGAGGACGCCTTTGATTTCAGCACCCTTCAGCCGGAGCGTCACATCGCGCTGGCCGCCGAGCTGCTCGCCCCGCAGGTCGGTGGTCAGGTTGCCAAATGCATCGATGACGGTGATGTGCGCGATCCAGCCGGAGTTGGTTTGCTCGGGCTGGGGAAACGCCAGCCGGATAGGATCGGTGAATGGCGTGCCCAACGAGTCCAGCGGCACGCCTGAGGCCAAATGTGCGGCGGCGGGCGCGAAGATATCGCGCCCGTGGAAGGTGCGGCTGACGGCTGGCAGCCAGTATTCGGGCCTGTCCAGGTGAACAAACTGCATGGCCAGGCTGGCATTTTCAGCATCCTGAATAAGGAAGGAGAACAGGCCGTTATCTGGCCCGACGAAAAACTGGTCGCCGAGACGAGCGGCCATCGGGCGGCGCTGGGTGCCCACACCGGGATCGACCACGGCAACATGCACGCTTCCGGCGGGGAAATAGGGCGCAGCGCGCCACAGGGCAACTGCGCCGGTGAAGATATCCTGCGGTGGAACTTCATGGGTAATATCGGCAATTTGCGCGCTTGGGCAGATTTTCCAGATGACGCCCTTCATGGTGCCCACGAAGCCGTCTTTCTGGCCGAAATCGGTTGTGATCGAAATAACTGGCATGGGTTTATCCTGGTGGTGAATTCAAATGGTTATTTTGATTATATCAAGGTGGTTTGAAAATTCCGACAGGGATTGTTATTTTAAATCATTTGTTTCATCACAATTCCCCGCACCATTTCAGGAGGGTGATTCATAAATCTAATTCATTAAATCTATTACGAGGTAAGAAGTGACGGATAAACTCCACGCTCTTGACGTTATAATCAACCCATGCGTTATGAAACCCTTCATTCACTAAAGATCCCCAAGATTGGTTTTGGCACCTGGACAATCGGTGGGCAAAGTGCCCCCGATCCAAGCGTTGACGAATCTTCAGAGCTTGCACTGCGTTCTGCGCTCGAAATTGGTTATCGCCATTTTGACACCGCTGAAAGTTACGCTGGCGGACATGCGGAAGAAATTCTTGGCAAAGTTGTTCGCGAAATGCGTGTACCGCGCGAGCATTTGTTCGTCACCAGCAAAGTCTCCCCGGATCATTTACATCCTGAGGACGTTGTGCGAAGCTGCGAGAACAGCCTTCGGCGTTTACAGATGGAATACCTTGACCTGTACTTGATCCATTGGCCGCGCAGCGGAATGAATCTGGCAGAGACTTTTCAAGCACTCAACCAACTTGTCCGCGCAGGCAAGGTGCGCTGGCTGGGCGTCAGCAATTTCAACCTCAAGCTGCTCAAGCAAGCGGTTGCGCTTTCAGAAACACCGCTATTGACCAACCAGGTGCCCTACAGCTTGCCTGACCAAACTTATATTAAGAACGGCGTGTTGGAGTATTGCCAGCAAAATGATATTTTGCTCACCGCGTACAGCCCGCTCAAACACCGTTATGTCAAGGGCAATAAAGTCTTGAAAAACATAGCGCAATCCCGCGGCGTTTCAACCCACCAGATTGCGCTGGCCTGGCTTACAACCCAGCCGCGAGTGATCAGCATCCCGATGTCATTCAACCCGCAACATCAGGCTGAGAATTTTGCGGCAGCCGATATTGTTTTGAGCGCTGTGGAAATGGCCGAGCTATCCGCCAGCAGCAAGTAAGTGACCGGCAATTTTGCCGGATGCACCTTGTTCGTGCCTGAAGGGCCGTCCCGGTGACCGAAATCTGCGGCGGTGTAAATGGTGAGGGTTTAGTCTGCCAGTTGGCTTAAAACTCAAAAGAGCATTTCCTCATTCCTGTTGCAGATTTGATCCAAAATGGATCGGGACATTTTGAGGCCTGACTCAATTATCCCGCGCTTATCCAAAAAGGGACTTCAGAAATTTGATCTGTTCAGCGGTTTGAAAACTTTGACCGCCTTCGTGACCGTTATAAGCGTAGATACGGATATCCTTTTCACCTGCCCAGTAGTTAAACGCTGCAAACACCGTTGATGGCGGGCAGATTTGATCCATCAAAGCCACCGAGAATAACGCTTTTGCCCGTGCCCGGGCTGAAAAATTGATACCATCGAAGTAGGACAGGGTCCGAAACACGGTTTCAACCTTGTCACGGTGGACATGGCAATAATCCACGAGTTCCTTGTACGGATACGTATCAACCAGCTCTGTTGCCCGGCGGTATGCGCACAGGAAGGGAACGTTTGGCATGGCTGCAGCCAAATCTGGAACCAGGCCTGCCACCGCAAGGGTGATTCCGCCGCCCTGTGAAATGCCAGTCACCACGGTACGAGCGGGGTCCACCGCTGGATGGCTGCGGGCGGCTTCCACGGCACGGACGGCATCGGCAAACACGCGCCGGTAATAATAGTGGTGGGGAGCCAGAATTCCCTTGGTCATGCTGCCAGGAAAATGGGCGTTGCCGCCGTCGGCGTACAGGTCAGGCGTGTCGCCGTTTAGCCAGGTGCTGCCCTGGCCGCGGGTGTCCATGATGAAATGCGCATAGCCTGCGCTTGCCCAGAGCAGCCACTCGAACGGAAAACCGCGCCCGCCGCCGTACCCAATATATTCCACAACGCAGGGAAGGTTTCCCTGATGATTTGCAGGGAGGACTAACCAACCTTTGATGGCTTGCCCGCCGTAACCGTTGAATGTAACATCGTACATTTTCTGCGCGGTGAGGCCGTAGTCCACAGGGACGAAGGACGCGTTCAATGGAAAAGAGCGTGTTTCTGCCAGGGTGGTTTCCCAGAAGGTGTCAAAATCCTTGGGTTCTTCGCGGGCAGGAAGATACGTGCGCAGTTGTTCTAGCGGTAGATCATAGAATGCCATGGGTTGCACCTCAAAAAAGGAAATCTGACGGTTCAAGCAATTATTCGAATGCCTTACAGGCGGTCCGCATGTAATTCTAGCATAGAGATTTTGCGGTAAGGGTAGGTTCTCTGCACCTCGATGGTGTGAGCGGGACAAAAAAATCGCTTTTCAGCGGATGGTGCCCCCAGAGGAATTTCCTTCCAGGACAGGCGAATCCTCGTTTTGGCCCCTGCACCTCGATGGTGTGAGCGGGACAAAAAACGCCTTTCAGCGGATGGTGCCCCCAGAGGAATTTCCTTCCAGGACAGGCGAATCCTCGTTTTGGCCCCTGCACCTCGATGGTGTGAGCGGGACAAAAAAAACCGCTTTTCAGCGGATGGTGCCCCCAGAGGAATTCGAATCCTCGTTTTGGCCTTGAGAGGGCCACGTCCTGGGCCGCTAGACGATGGGGGCGGTGAGGAACGGCGAGATTTTATCATGCCTTGTGACGGGTGTCAACCAACTGTGAGACTCAGTCCACATTGACTTGCCGTGTGACAAGTGCTATCATTTTATGACATCATTTTCTTTTTTATTCCGCACCTTAACATCATTTCAGGAGTCATTATCATGAGCATTGATTTTATTTTTCGTTTAATTGGCATGGTTGTCTTTGCAGTTTTAGGCGTGTATTGGGGCACGCACCTGGGCCGCCTGGCCGTTGGGCCTGCCGTCACCAGTTTTAGCGTCGAGCAGTACGCCTTTACCTTTGGATTGGTAGGAGCGTTGGTGGGGCTCATTCTCACCCCGTTTCTCACCACCCGGCCAATCCGTGCGCTGCGCGCGCTGCTGGGGCGCATTTCAGCGCAGTCACTTTTTGCCGCATTTGTCGGTCTCGTTGCGGGACTTTTAGTCGCCGCGCTTTTAGCGTTCCCCATCTCGCTGCTGCCGGATCCCTTTGGTAACATTTTGCCCTTCCTCGGTGTGTTAATCTTTGGCTACCTGGGCGTTTCGGTGTTTGTGATGCGCCAGGCGGATCTGTTTAGCGTTTTTTCATCCATCAGCGGCAAAAGCGGGACCTCCGGTGCGGATCTTCGCGGCCACGAGGGTTCCTTCAATTGGGCTGACAGCCGCACGATTTTGCTGGATACCAGCGTGATCATTGACGGTCGTATCGCTGATATAGCCCGGACCGGCTTTTTACCGGGCTCGTTGCTCATTCCGCATTTTGTGCTGGCTGAATTGCAATACATTGCCGATTCTCCCGACAGCCTGCGCCGCCAGCGCGGACGGCGCGGCATGGAGGTGTTGTCTTCGCTGCAAAAGGAACCCACCATCCCGGTGCGCCTGACCGATATTGACGTGGAGGGCGTACGCGAGGTGGATGACAAACTGGTTATTCTGGCGCGCCAGTTGAAGTGTCCCATCCTGACAAACGATTACAACCTGAATCGGATTGCTGAACTGCAGGGCGTGTCGGTGTTGAACGTGAATGAACTGGCCAACGCTGTAAAATCGGTGTTGCTGCCTGGCGAAACCCTGGGCATCCGCGTGATCCAGGAGGGCAAGGAATCCAACCAGGGCGTTGGCTACATGGATGACGGCACGATGGTGGTTGTGGAAAACGGCCGAGATTATATGAATCAGGAAATTCCTGTAACGGTCACAAAGGTGCTGCAAACCGCAGCCGGGCGCATGATTTTTGCCCGACCCGAATAACAAGACCGCTATAAAAGAAAGGAACGCCGCGATGGCATTGAAAATCTATAACACGCTTACCCGCCGCAAGGAAGAATTCAGAACGCTCGAACCTGGCAAAGTGCGGATGTATGTTTGCGGCCCGACCGTGTATAACAACGCGCATGTTGGACATGCCATGTCGGCTCTGGTTTTTGATATCATCCGGCGCTACCTGATGTACCGAGGGTACACGGTAACGCATGCGATGAACTTCACCGATGTGGACGACAAGATCATCCTGCGCGCCAACCAGCAGGGCGTCGATCCCTTCAAACTGGCTGAAGGTTACATCCATGAGTATGAGCAAGACCTGCAAGCTCTCAACGTGCTGCCGGCAACGATTAATCCACGCGCTACGCAGGAAATTCCGCAAATCATCGCAATGATTGAAGGACTGATCGATCGCGGCTACGCCTACCCGGTCAACGGAGATGTGTATTTTCGAGTGAGTCGGGACGACGATTATGGGCGGCTCTCCGGGCGCCGGTTGGAGGATATGCAAGCTGGAGCGCGGATTGAAGTGGGTGAACAAAAAGAGAATCCGATGGATTTTGCCCTTTGGAAGGCCGCTAAGCCCGGCGAACCCGCCTGGGAAAGTCCATGGGGAAAGGGTCGGCCTGGCTGGCACATTGAATGCTCGGCAATGAACCTGCACCACCTGGGCGAGCAAATCGATATTCATGGCGGCGGGAATGACCTTATTTTTCCACACCACGAGAACGAAATTGCCCAAACCGAGTCGCTAACCGGCAAACCATTCGCAACCTACTGGGTCCATAATGGAATGCTGCAGCTTGGCGGCGAGAAGATGTCCAAATCGTTGGGCAATCTGGTGACGATTGAAGATTTTCTGGCCATGCACAGTGCAGACGCGCTGCGCTTCATGGTGCTCAATTCCGGCTACCGTGGTCCGCTGACCTTCAACGACGATGTTATCGAACAGGCTGAGAAGGGTGTGGAGCGGCTATCTTCTGCTCTAAAGCCGTCCTTGCCAGGTGCAAAGGGCGCTCCTGAAGCCAGCCTGGCTTCGCTGAACCAGCAGGTGGCGATCACCGAAAACGCCTTCATAGAAGCAATGGATGACGATTTCAATACTGCCGGAGCGCTGGCCGCGCTGTTCGAACTGGTGCCTGTGATCAATCAGGCGCGCGCCGATGGCGCAACTGCCGAAGAATTGCAGCACGCACAGGGCCGCTTGAAGGAATTGGCCGGGGTACTGGGGTTGACGCTGCAAAAAGCACAGAAAAGCGGTGGCGAGGCAGGCCCATTCATCGATTTGCTGCTGGAAGTGCGCGCCGAATTGCGCAAGCAAAAGCTGTGGGCACTCTCGGACCTGGTACGCGACCGTTTAAAAGCCCTGGGTGTAACACTCGAGGATTCCAAAGAAGGCAGTACCTGGCACTTTGATTGATTTCATCCGAAATAAGCGGTGGGGGTGATTCTTGAATCGCCCCTGCAGGCAGGAATGCGCTGAGGGAGCGGGTATGAAAGAATGGATCACCGGTAGAAATCCAGTTTATGAGGTGCTGCGTACGCGTCGGCGGGACGTGTTTCGCCTGTGGGTAGCGGCCGGGGTGGAGGAGAAGGGTAAGCTGACCGAGATCCTCAAGCTGGCGGCTGGCCGCAAGTTGAAGGTGGAGCGCGTGCCGCGCGCGCAGATCGATAACCTGGGCGAAGCCGGTTCCCAGGCGCAGGGCGTGGCGCTGGAGACCAGCGCCTATCCCTACGCTGCCCTGGCTGATATCCTCGACCGTGCAGAAGAGCGCAAAGAGCCGCTTTTTGTGCTGCTGCTGGACATGATCCAGAATCCGCAGAACCTGGGCACGCTGCTGCGCACGGCTGAGGCTGTGGGCGTCCACGGCGTGGTGATGCCGCTCCGGCGCGCTGCAGGCGTGACCCCCGCGGTGGTGCATGCCTCAGTTGGCGCCAGCGAGCACTTGCTGGTGGCGCAGGTCAATCTGGCACAGGCCATTGATGAACTCAAAGAGGCTGGTGCCTGGGTGATCGGTCTGGAGGGCGGCGAGGAAGCGCAGCTCCCAAATATGGTACGGCTGGATGGGCCGCTGGCGCTGGTGGTTGGAAACGAGGGTGAGGGCATGCGTCTGCTGGTGCGCAAGAATTGCGATGTGTTGATGCGCTTACCGATGCGCGGGCAGATTGAATCGTTGAATGCGGCTGTGGCTGGTTCGGTGGCGCTTTACCTGGCGCTGGAGGCGCGTGCCAGGTAGCCATCGTCATGAGAAGGTTAGCTTTTCATTAGGATTCAAGAGTATTTGATACCGGAAGTGTTATAATTTTTCTCGGTAGATGATTTGAGTGTTTAGCATAATAGAGAATGGAGAATAATCATGACTATGATCAGCAAAGAGTTATGTGATGAGATCAATGCCCAGATTGGGCGTGAGTTTGCCGCTTCGCTGCAGTATGTGAGCATTGCCACCTACTTCGATGGACAAGCCCTGAAGAAACTGGCTGACCTGTTCTACAAGCAAGCCGCGGAAGAACAGGAACACGCGATGAAGTTTGTCAAGTACATCGTCGAAACGGGCGGTGAAGTGGTTATTCCGCCGGTTCCGGCACCCAAACCCAAATTTGCCAGCGCTGAAGAGGCCATTTCCCTGGCACTTAAATGGGAAAAGGAAGTTACTGCCCAGGTCAATCACCTGATGGACGTGGCCATTGCCAAGAAGGATTACCTGGGACAACAGTTCCTGGCCTGGTTTGTGACCGAACAGCTTGAAGAGGTTTCTTCGATGCAAACTCTCTTGCAGGTGGTCCAGCGCGCTGGTGAAAAGAACCTGCTGATGATGGAAGCGTATCTGTCTCACGGCGAATAATTGACCTTGTTTCACAACGACAGGCCGCCAAAACCAAGGCGGCCTGTTTTCCTGTTCCGCATCTGGTACAATGGAGCGGTTTATTGAGAGGACATTACGATGCGATTTGATTTACATGTGCATGCCAATGAACGGTCTGTCTGTGCCACAGACGATGAGCAAAGCCAGATCCGTGCTGCGCAGGCAGCGGGTCTGGACGGATTGGCTTTTACTGACCACCATCGGTTAGTGCCAGAAGCTCGCCTGGCAGAACTGCGGAAAAAGTACACCCCTTTCCGTATTTTTAGCGGCATTGAAATCACCGCCGATCAGGAAGATTGGCTGGTCTTGGGGCTGCACGACACGCGCTTGGAGCGTGAAAATTGGGATTATCCCTCTCTGTGGCGTTTCGTGCGCGAGCAGGGCGGTTATATCGTTTTAGCGCATCCTTTTCGATGGTCTCCCATGATTCACGTTGATCTGGATCAATACCCGCCGGACGCGATTGAACTGCGCTCGAACAATACGCCGGTATCGCGCGCGGATGATATCCGCAGGCTGGCGGAGCGGCACGGACTGTCCATGTTGTGCAACTCGGACGGCCATTCGAACCGGATGATTGGCGCTTATTGGAATGATGTGCCCGGTGAGCCGCAGGACGATCGCAGTCTGCTAAACGCGCTGCGCGAAATGGCTTTGCTGCAACAAATAGCAACTCCCGCCGATTGAGCGGGAGTTTGTTGATTAATGCTCAGCACCCTGTTGGGTGGAGGGGCACTGGGAAGACTGCCGGGATTCGATGGGAGTGCTCTTTCTTTTCTTGACCTTTTTGCGTTCTCTGGGAATTCTTATTTCACCAGGAGTGCCCAGGCAAGCCATACGCCGATCATCAATACTGAGATGCCAATGCGCGCCAGCACGGCTTTGCCCCACCCCAACATCATGCTCTTGGTTGAATCACTGGCCCGACGCCAATCGCGCAGGCGAATGATTTCGACCACGAACAATCCAATCAGCGTCAGTGCCAGGCCGCCAAAAGGCGGGAATGCCAGGCTGCCAACCACGCCGGCCACCAAAGCGATGCCGATAGCCAGCCAGCTTGCGCCGGATTGTTTGGCCCCGGCGCCCATCAGCAGGTTGTCGACGACGCTGCCGAACAGCATGAGCAGGGTGATGATTCCAAACAGGATGCCGCCGGTCAGGTTAAATCCTGCGATCAGACCGTATACCAGCGCTGCGCCCCAGACGATGGTCAGACCAGGCATAAAGGGGATCACCAGGCTGAACGTGCCAAAGGCCATCACAACCAGAACGACGATTTTTAAGGCAATGGGTGCAATCCCTTCCATCCGGTATCCTTCCAAATAACCCTATTTTGCAGTAATTACGTCCACGCCGCCCATCCAGGGGCGCAGCACTTCAGGCACGACAATGGAACCGTCGGCTTGCTGATAGTTTTCCAGCACGGCGATCAGCGTGCGCGGCAGGCCCAGTCCTGAGCCGTTGAGCGTATGCACCAGGCGGGTCTTGCCGCCTTCAGCCGGGCGGTACTTGATGTTCGCGCGGCGCGCCTGGAAATCGCCTACGTTCGAGACCGATGAGACTTCCAGCCACTCGCCGCAACCCGGCGCCCACACTTCCAGATCATAGGTAACGCGGGCGTTGAAGCCCAGGTCGCCGGTGCACAGGCGCACGATGCGGTAAGTGAGACCAAGCCCGGCGCAGGTTTGTTCTGCATCGGCAAGCATTTTTTGAAGCTCGTTATCTGATTCTTCCGGCCGGCAGTAGATGTACATCTCCACCTTGTCGAACTGGTGGCCGCGCTTGATGCCGCGCACATCGCGGCCGGCACTCATTTTTTCACGGCGGAAACAGGGTGTGTATGCTGTGTATCGAATGGGCAGCGCGGCCTCGTCCAGCACGTCGCCGCTGTGAATGCCGGTCAGCGGCACTTCGGCGGTTGGCACCATCCAGTAGTCTTCTTCAATATCATGGTACAGGTTGTCAATGAATTTGGGCAGTTGACCCGATGCGTACAGCGTATCCGCTTTGACCATGAAAGGCGTGTACTTTTCAGTGTAGCCCTGGCGGATGTGCAGGTCGAGCATCCAGGCAATGAGTGCACGCTGTAAACGTGCGCCGGCACCATTGAGCACATAGAAGCGCGAACCGGTGATCTTAACGCCTTGTTCGAAATCGATGATGCCCAACTTTGGACCCAAGTCCCAGTGCGGCAGGGGGGTGAAATCGAAAGCTTTTGGTTCGCCCATCGTGCGGACCACGATGTTTTCGTGTTCGTCCTTGCCGACCGGTGTGGTCGGATCGGGCAAGTTGGGGATAACGGCGACCAGTTTGCCCAGGCTCTCTTCTACCTCGCGCACCTGTTCATCCAGCGCTGCGATGCGGTCGCCAACCAGGCGCATGGCTTCAATCTTGGCCTGGCGTTCGGCCGCATCTTTGCTCTTGCCGATTTCCCGCGAGACAGTATTGCGCTCACTTTTTAAGGTTTCGGCTTCGGCCAGCAGCGCGCGGCGGCGGGCATCCAAAGCCTGCACCTCGTCGACAATTGCGGTGTCCATGTTGCGCTTCGTCAGCGCTTCGCGGACGATTTCAGGGGTTTCACGGATCAAATTAATGTCTAACATGTCAGTCCTTCCTTTCGGTGTGCACTTAAAATACGCCCCCCGTTCCTGTGCAGGACGAGGGGGGACGCCCGTGGTGCCACCTGCTTTTGCCGCCGCGCGAGGAAGTGGACGCGCATTGGCCTCTTTGCGGGGGTAACGGATCCTACCGGCCCTCTTACGTCTTATGACCCTACGAGGGCTGCCCGCTTCAGGTGAAGCGCCGGGGTGGATTTCACCGAGTCACCTGCCAGCTTGCACCAGCCGCTGGCTCTCTGATGGTACACCGGTGATTTATTCCCGGGCAGGGCATTGTACCTGCATTATACGCTGCGGCGTGCGGATGTCAAGAACTGAGAATTCTGCTACACTGGTTTCATGATCCCAAAGCTGCAGCCAAGAATCAGAGAGGGTGGAGATGTATCGCCGCAGGGCGATGGAGGCTGGTCGTTGACCCTGCGCGCCGGATTGGAGAATACCTACCGCTGGGCACAGGTGGACGATTACATCTCCCTGCCGCGCCGGGCTTTTCACTGGCGTGTTCCGGTGCGTCTGCGCCTGCGCGCACGGGTCAGCGCGCCTGCTGCAGCGGGTACCTGGGGCTTTGGCCTGTGGAACGATCCATTTGCGATGAATTTGTTGGGCGGGGCAGCGCGGCGGCTGCCGGCGCTGCCCAACGCTGCCTGGTTCTTCTATGCGCGGCCTCCCAACTATCTGACCCTGCGCGATGGGACGCCTGGCCATGGCTTTTTAGCCCAGTCCTTTTCATCGCCGCGCATTCCCTCCGTCTTGCTGGCACCGGCCGGGCTGGGAGCGCCGCTGCTGGCTTTGCCTGGTTTGGCGCGTTTGGCGCGCAGATTGGCCCGGCAGGTGATTCACGAGGATGCCAGCAGGGTCCATGTGGATGTCACACAATGGCATGAGTATGAAATTCATTGGCAGGCTCAAGAAGTCCGCTTTGCCGTGGATAAAACGGAATGCTTTATGACACAGATCTCCCCGCTTGGGCCATTGGGATTGGTGCTGTGGATTGACAATCAGTACATGGCATTTCCACCGGATGGGCGACTGCGCTTTGGCACGCTGCCAGTTGAGCAAGATTCAACCCTGGAATTGCGAGATGTTTCTATTGAGACCCTTGGATGACACAGTTAAAGGGCTGATCGATTGATCAGCCCCGGGGAGTGTTCGATCGGATTGAAGGATTGATTACCTGAAAATCACCTCAAGGACCAAACCGAGCAGTAACAGCATGCCATACGACCGATTGTGGTAGAACGACATGGCAGAAAACCACAACGGCCAGGCTTCTGGACTGTAATCCGCCGGCCGCTCTTCCGGTTTGGGGTTGCGGTACATGGCCCAAACACGCGGCAGTGTGCGCAGTGCCAGCAACACGATCAACATAAAGGGTGAGAAGAAACCAGTGATGACGAGGTAGATCACCACGGCGTACATGGCGGCAATCATGCCCAACACGGTGTAGCGGGCAGTTTTTTCGCCCAGGATGACCGGGAGGGTGTGGATCTTTTTCGCCTTATCCGATGCCAGCTTGTCGATATGCTTGCCAAACAACACCGTGGTGGGTCCCAGTGCATAGGCCAGGCTGGCCAGCGTTACATTCCAATCCCACGCGCCGGTGATGACATAATAGCCGCCGCCGACCATTAACGGTCCCCAGATGAGCACCACGGCGATTTCGCCTAGACCGATATACTTCAAAGGCCAGGTGTAAAAGAGCACAAAGATGATGCCCAAAGCCATCAGGATCAATGCAGTTGTGCCGCCAAAGAGCACGAGCGGGATGCCAGCGGCCACAGCTACCAGCCCGCTGAAGGCGATGTAAGCGAACATTTCGCGCTGGGTCATCAGTCCCTGCTCGATGGGCTGCGGACCGTATTGGGTGCGGAAATAATTATCCTTATCCACGCCGCGCTTGTAATCGGTGAAATCGTTGATCAGATTATTGGTAGCGTGGGCAAAAACCAGACCCAGGGCCAACAGCGCCCAGCGGCCCAGGTTGAATTGCCCGTCGCGCAGCGCGAAAAGACCGGCCAGCGCCGCGGAGATGAAGGTCATCAGCAAGACTGCAGCGCGTGTTGAGATGAGCCAGCGCGCCACCAAATCCAGCCGTTTCCACTCTTCTTTATCAATGCGCGGGATGACCCGCACAGCCTTCCACCACATGCCAACGTTCATTAGAACCTCGTTATATTTACTAATAAGGTTATAAATAGCCAATAAAGGATTATATTGCGGTTTTGGGAATTGTCAAATTCTAAGCTGTCAGCAGTTCCGCAATTGTTGGACAGGCAGCGGCAGCGCAATTTGACCCTCGCCGGGTTCACCCAGCCACCGCAGATTCTCGGGTTGGTGAGCGGCGCGCCAGGCGACATGCGCGCAAACCAGGGCGGTCAACTCATCCGCCGTGAAAATGTCCTCCAGCGGAAGCATTCCGCGCAGCAAGCGGTGCCGGGTGATCTCTTCAAAAAAATTCATAGCATCGGGCACTTTTACGCCGCAATCGGCCAGCGCCAGTTGCCGCTGCAAACGACCTTCAAGCGTGTGTGCTTCAAATGGACGCACCTCAAGCAGCGACCAATAGGCCGCCTCAGCCGGTGCTTCCAGCACCTGGCGCTGGGCATCACCTGCGGGGAAAACGATGTAGCCAAGATCAGCCAGCCGCCGGTGCAATTCCAGCCCGCGCCGCAGAGAATTTGGGCAGGCGTCCAATGATGCCGGTGTTTTGTAGATCCACGCGCCTTGATGGATTAATGCCTCTTCGACCGCGCGCGCCTGCCCGCCCAGGCTCAACTGCGCCGGGGCGTTGACCGCCACTATTGCGCTGCCCGCGCCTGCGGCATAGGCTAAAACGCTGGTCAAATCGCCGCTGCCCTGAGCCTGAATTTTCTGGTTTTCATCCAACACCATCATCGCGCCAGCTTTGCGGCCAGAGGCGGGTTCTATTCCAATAAATTGCATGGACTGCACTACCATAATGTAACAAGTCTAGTGGAAAAACGGCGATTTCGCAATCCGGTTCATGGCAGCAATCCGGTTAACCTGGTCAAAAGAACGATACACATCCATACCAATTCACGATTGCTTGACGCACCTGTTGCATTAAGATAGGATAAGTTATCTATGCGTACCATGAAGCTGCCAACATTGATTATTTTAATCATCGGCGACGCGCTGGTTGTTTTTGCGGTGACGCTCTTTGGCTTTTTCAGCCACAACCAGAGTCTGACCAACCTCCGTTGGATGACGACCTTTCTGCCCGTGGTATTGGCATGGGGCTTGATTGCGCCGTGGTTTGGTTTGTACCATCCTGAGGTGATAGCCCATCCGTCACAGGTCTGGCGGATTGTCCCGGTACTGCTGCTGGCCACCCCCCTGGCCATGGCTGTGCGGGCACTGTGGTTGGGCAGACCAATCGTATGGGTATTTGTCCTGGTCATGGGCGGCATCTTATTGCTTGCGATGCTCATCTGGCGGTTGATCTGGGCATTTGCCTGCGGGAGAAAGCTTTAAGTTATGGACGAAGTTGCTCTGATTCGTGAAGCGCAGCTCGGCGACCTGGATAGTTTCAACCGTCTGGTGTTGCATTACCAGGAATTGGCCTACAACCTGGCGCTGCGAATGTTAAATGATGAGGCTTCGGCTGAAGATGCCACGCAGACCGCTTTTATCTCGGCTTACAATCATTTGGACAGCTTCCGCGGCGGCTCTTTCAAGGCATGGGTGATGCGCATGGTCACCAACACATGCTATGACGAACTTCGCCGCATCAAGCGCCGGCCGACCACACCGCTTGAACCCATTAATGATGAAGATGATGAGGAAATCGAATCGCCCTACTGGATGGCGGATGACCACAATCCGACCCCCGAACAGGCACTTGATCGACGCGAACTGGAGGGAGCTATTCAACATTGCCTGGCGGATCTGCCGGATGATTTCCGTGCCGTTGTGATCATGGTTGATGTGGAAGGATTTGACTATCAGGAAGTATCGGAGGCGATTGGTAAACCGCTAGGCACAGTGAAGAGCCGCCTGGCGCGTGCTCGGCTGAAAATGCGCGATTGCCTGCAAGGTTATTGGGAACTTTTGCCGGCCAATTTTCGTCTGAAATTAGAGGAACGCGCATGAACCCAAAACCACGACAGCTATCTCCCCAGGAGTGGCAGCTTCTTTCTGCATATCTGGACAACCAGGTTTCACCTGGTGAACGCAACCAGGTAGAAAAGCAGCTGGCCGCTGATGCTGCATTCCGGCAGGCAGCCGAATCGCTGCGCCAGACACGCACGGTGATTCGCAGTATGCCGATGCGGCGGGTTCCGCATAACTTCACGCTTACCCCGGATATGGTCAAGGCACGGCGCAAGTGGGGCCTCTTCCCTGTGTTGCGCCTCTCTTCTGCCTTTGCGGCGATCGCGTCGGTGGTGCTGTTTGCTTTGCAATTGCTGCCCGGCATGATGAATGCCGCTGCCCCGGCAGCTGCACCAGCCGCCCCGGATGCCATGGCATTATCCTCGGCTGAACAGGCCGTTGGAACCGAACCAGCGGTCATTTATTGGGGCGGGCCGCCGGCTGAGGCCAAGGGCATGGGCGGCGGTGGTATGGGCGGCGGTGATGGCACCTATCCGGGCGGGATGGGCGGCGGTGCCCCCGATACATTCTATGGTATGCCAAATGTTGCTGCGACGCCTGCCATTCAGTTTGAAATTCCTCAACCGACCAGCGAAGCTGGCATTGGCGCAGCTGCTCCGGCAGAATCCATGCCTGCTGGATTGACACCCCAGCCTTCCGTTGCCCTGGCACCACAACCCACCTCGACCCCCGAAACTGCGCGCAACGCTGAAGAGCTGCAAAACGGCCCCGTGCTTGGCTTGCGCCCGCAGGATTCGGGCAAGGTGATCGCTGAATCGCAATCCTTCACAGCGGATCAGATTGTTGAGGATGAACCTTCTATTACGGTGCGCAGTCTGCTGCTGCCTGCCGCAGTTGCTTTGGCCGCACTGGCAGTCATCACTGGTGTCATAGCTGTGGTCTTGAGTAAAAAACAGCGCTTATGACCGAAAAGCCAATTCGTTATTGCCCTTATTGCGGAACAGCAACTGAGATGCGGTTTTCCTTTGGCGCTGAGCGGGCGGTTTGCCCGGCATGCGGTTGGAAACATTTCGCCGATCCCAAAGTGGCGGTTGCCGTGGTGGTATGCCTGGATGGGAAGGTGCTACTTAATCGCCGGGTGAATGAGCCCTACCGCGGAAAGTGGAGCCTGCCTGCAGGTTTTGTCGACGCGCACGAAGATCCAGCGCGGGCTGCGGAACGAGAATGCCTGGAAGAAACCGGTTTGCAGGTGCGCGTCACCGGACTGCTGGATGTGCTGGCCGGGCGGGAACACAGCCACGGCGCGGATATTTTTATCGTTTACATTGCGGATATCGTTGGTGGAATGTTGCAAGCCGGGGATGATGCTGACGATGCAGCCTTCTTCCCGTTGGATCATCTACCACCGCTGGCCTTTGCAACCACACAGTGCGTTCTCGACCGCCTGACCTGAGCGGGTTTGCAACCGAATGTACAAAAAGCCGCGTTGATTAACGGGCGTGCTATAATTAGAACAACCTTTCTCAGAGAGATTGCTTCTTGGCTAAAACACCCCTTCGTTCTACCAAGCCCGCTGCATCACGCAAGACGACAAAAACCAGCACGCCTGCCCGCAAACCAGCGCGGGCTAGCGAAAAACGAGCCGCGCCTCAACGCAGCAGCGCGCGGTCTTCAACGCGCGCCAGCCGGCCATCGCCGCGCAAGGTCAGCCTGTGGGATTCTATCTCTCCGGAACGAAAGCTGGATGCGCTGGGGGTGTTCCTGGCATTGTTGGGTTTGCTTTCATTATTAAGTCTGCTTTCAGGAACCAACGGTTCGGTGACTGGCTGGTGGGTCAATTTCCTGCGCCAGGCTGCCGGGTGGGGGGCCTTCATTCTTCCGCTGGCCCTGCTGAGCATTGGCCTCTGGCTGGTACTGCGCAACATTGACCGGTTGCCGTTGCTATCCGCCGAGCGGTTGACCGGCGTGGTTCTTTTGCTGGTTAACCTGCTGACCTGGCTGCACCTGTTCGGCGGCGGTGGTTGGGAACTGGCTGCAGCCGGCAAGGGCGGCGGGCACATCGGCAGTGCGTTTGAACGCCTGCTGGTCAATGGGCTGGGATCTGTTGGCGCAATCATTGTGCTGGCCGCCTGGCTGGTGCTGGCGTTGATCTTCACCTTCGATATTTCCGTCAGCGATCTGACGCGCTTTTTCACACCGCTGCTGCGCTTGCTCAAAGGACCAGCCAGGGGCACTGGCGCTGCCAAACCACCGGTTCTGCGCGCGGTGCCGCCCGAAGACCACGAAATTAGCGAGCTGCCGCCAGATTTCAACCCCATGCCAGCCCGTACCGAAGTTGCAAAAAAGCCAGTCGCCCGGCCGGCTCCGGTAAACAAGCCGTCTCTGGGAGCGGGTTTGGCCAACCCGGCACAGGCCGCGCCTGTTGCTGTGACCTCCGCCCCATCCGCTGAGCATATCGGCGACGGCCCTGCGCCGGTCAATCCGTGGAAAGTGCCCAGCCTGGAAGCGATCCTTGACCTGGCGACGCCCGCGGCGGTGCAGACCAACGTTGATCACGAGCGCGCCCGGCTGATTGAAGAAACTCTGGCCTCATTTGGCACACCGGCGCATGTGGTTGAGATCTCGCGCGGGCCTGCGGTGACCCAATTCGGCGTCGAGCCTGATTTTATTGAAACGCGCAGCGGCCGCATGCGCGTGCGAGTCAGCAAGATTGTTTCGCTGGCCGATGATCTGGCCCTGGCGCTGGCCGCGCCGCGCATCCGCATCCAGGCGCCGGTGCCGGGGCGCAGCTATGTGGGCATCGAGGTGCCTAACACAGAAACCAGCCGGGTGGCACTGCGCGAAGTGATGGAAAGCGACGCCTTTAAAAAGCTGAAGAGCCCGCTGCGCTTTGCCCTGGGCAAGGATGTGGCCGGAAAACCGGTGGCCGCCGACTTGGCTGCTATGCCCCATTTGCTCATCGCGGGCACCACCGGGTCAGGCAAATCGGTGTGTGTCAACTCGATCCTGTGCGGGCTGTTGTTGAACAACACGCCGGCCGATCTGCGCCTGGTGCTGGTGGATCCGAAGCGGGTGGAATTGACTGGCTATAACGGCATTCCGCATTTGCTGGCGCCGGTGGTGACCGATGCTGAGAAGGTGGCCAATGCCCTGCAGTGGATCCAACGCGAGATGGACGCGCGTTACCACCGCTTCTCGCAAACCGGGGCGCGGAATATCGTGGATTACAACGGTAAACATGCCGAAAAATTGCCCTACCTGGTGGTTGTCATTGATGAACTGGCGGATTTGATGATGCTCGCGCCGGAAGAGACAGAGCGTTCCATCACCCGTCTGGCGCAACTTGCCCGTGCCACGGGTATCCACTTAATTATCGCCACGCAGCGACCTTCTGTGGACGTAGTGACTGGCCTGATCAAGGCCAACTTCCCGGCGCGGGTGGCCTTTGCCGTGGCTTCGGGCGTTGACAGCCGCGTGATTCTTGACCAGCCGGGCGCCGAACGATTGTTGGGCCGCGGCGATATGCTCTTCCAGGCACCGGATGCAGCCGCGCCTGCTCGCCTGCAGGGCGTGTATGTTTCAGATGCAGAAATTCAGCGGCTGGTGGATACCTGGCGGGTGGCGGCAATGAACGTTCAGATCCCCACTCCAACAATGGCAGAATCCGATTCGCTGCCGGTGGGTGCGCCGTTGCATCAAGTGCCTCTATTTGACGAGATGTCCAGCAGTCACGACGGCGATGTGCTGCTGCCCGAGGCGATTGAACTGGTCCGGCGCGAAGGCCGCGCATCCATCACCATGCTGCAGCGCAGAATGCGCATTGGCTACACCCGCGCTGCGCGGCTGATCGACGCCATGGAAGAGCAGGGTATCATCAGCCCGGCATTGCCAAACTCACAGACGCGCGAGGTGCTGGATTACGGCCAGACCGCCCCGCCAGAAGAGAACTAATCCGGCTGCCATTCGTCACGCAGAATGCTCATCATCACGCGGTCGGCGCGCTGCCCGTCGCGGAAGACGCTGGCGCGCATGCGGCCCTCTTCTTTGAATCCAGCCTTGCGGTAAGCGCGGATGGCACGCTCGTTGGTGCTGATCACATCCAGGCCGATCCGGTAAAGATTTAGTTCCTGAAAGGCGTAGTTCAATATCAAGCCGAGCGCTTCAGAGCCCAGACCTTTGCCCCGGTATTCTGGCTCGCCAATGCCGATCGCCAGCATGCCGCTCTGGTTGTTCCACTCGATGCTGTGGATGACCACAAATCCAATCAGGTGATCACCATCCAGCGTGCGCAGGGCGAAATTAACGCTGTTTGGCGAGCGGCGGCTGTGAAGCATTTCGGCTTGTTCTTGCGGGGTGGACGGCCGGGCAAAATCGGTGTCCAGTTGCCGTTGAAATTCGCCATCTTCCGACCAGCGGGCGGCGATTTCGGCATCTTCGGGACGAAATGCTCCCAGGCGGATTCGTTTTCCAATGAATAATCTTGATGCCGGCATCTTCTCCTACTGACGATGATTAAATTGTACCTGAATTAGCAAAGCCGATTGCATTCGGCCCAATCATGCTGGCTACTGGGTATAATGGGATGACGATATTCAGGTGGTGAGAGTTGGAACCAAAATTACGAATTTTGCTGGTTGATGGTGATCCTGAAACGCCGGAGAAGCTCCGCAGCGCTTTATCGAGGGAATTTGAGATTGAAACGGCAGCAAGCCGGGAGGATCTGAAAGCGTGCCTGGCCGGACAAATTTATGACCTGAGCGTGATTGATCCCTGGCTTTTGGTAAATGGCGAACTGCAGTTTCAACCCTGGATGTTCGATGAAAAATTACCGAATCCTGTCGTTGTCCTGACCTCCATTCGGGAACCGGAAAACAAAGCCTCTTTGAAAAAAGAGGGTAGCAAGAGGCAGTTTATAAAATCGTGGGATGATTACTCACGCTTGGTGCAGATATGTGAGGGAATTCTCCTGAAAAAAAACAATTATCGTCCGGTGCTTGCCCAGGATGGACAGCCTCAAGATGGCTTATTGGTAAAAGGGATCAGCCGACCTGCTCTGATCAATACCACTCCAGGAACTACCATTCTCATTGATTTGAATGGGACGATTATTATGGCAGAGGAATCGGTTGCCAATGCCTTTGGGGTGCAGCAGAGCGAATTAATAGGCCGCAACATTTTTGACCTTTTGCCGCCTGATCTGAGAGAAACCCGCCAAAAAGCGGTTGCCCGCGCAGTTGAGACTTGCAAGCCGGTAGTGATTGTCGATTTCAACCTGGGAAGGTACTTGAGAACTCACATTCACCCAATCCCTAATGAAAACGGCACGCTCCACCGC
>Ga0208695_1000167_pt1 | contig 88313 bp, 71 predicted proteins | sample AD_UKC111_MetaG_FD_184449 | JGI IMG/M metagenome (GOLD analysis project Ga0208695, IMG submission 184449) | Active sludge microbial communities of municipal wastewater-treating anaerobic digesters from Hong Kong - AD_UKC111_MetaG (SPAdes)... | ecosystem: Engineered > Bioreactor > Anaerobic >... | reverse complement strand
CAAATTATTTTTCTTGGAAACTGGTACAATCTAAATTAATATAGATTGTATTCTTTGGAGTGTTGATGAAAAAGCGATTCACTTCACGAGTTTTCAGAATACCATTGATCTATTTCATCTTTTCCCTTATCTGGGTTTTTACAACAGACCGCATCAACCTGGCAATCAACACCGATATGGTCAGGGCAACCACCATTGCCATGATCAAGGGGACACTTTTTGTTGTTATTTCAACGCTGCTCATTTATGTACTTCTTAAAATCGATAAAAGACAGCAGGCTTCGCTTAACACTGAATTAAAAGCGGTTCAAAGTGGGTTTACTTCCTTATTCTCTAAAAACCCGCTCCCGATCTGGATCTATGACCAGGCAGATGGAAAATTCCTGGCTGCTAATCAGGCGGTATGCGATCTTTTTGGATGCTCCACTGAAAAGATCATGGAAATGAGATTGATAGAACTCTGTGATCCGCAGGATTGCGATCGTTTGCTAAACGAGTTAAAGAAACCGGATATTTTCCTACACCGTTCCGGCCCTTGGAAGATGCTGACCCTAAAAGGTGAGCCAATAACCAGCGACCTTTTCCCCATGCAGATCGAATATTCAGGCCGATCGGTTGTGATGATGATCGTTTTCGATCTCAGCAAACAACTCGAAGTGGAAGCGGCGCTCAAGACTACCACAGACGAACGGGATGATTATGAAGCTTTCAGTTATTCGGTCTCGCACGATCTACGTGCTCCCCTTCGTGCCATCAAGGGCTACAGTTCCATCTTGATGGAGGATTATGCCTCCAAACTTGATGAGAAGGGGATGGGCTATCTCAATGGGTTGAGCCAGGCCAGCGGCGAAATGAACCAGATGATCGATAACCTGTTGATGTTAACGCGTCTTAAACGAAGTTCGCTCAACCTGGACATTGTCGATCTCGCGGCAATGGCCGGTGAGATCATGAAGCAGGTTGCTTCGCAGGATGAAGAAAGAAAATTCGAGTTTGTTAGCCCAAAAACCGCGATTGTCAAAGCGGATCGCTCGCTCATGCGCAACCTTCTGGCTAACCTTTTAGAAAACACATGGAAGTACACTGCCAATCGCGATCTTGCCAAGATCGAGTTTGGCTGCCGCAAGGATCCTAAAATGGGGTGGGTGTATTTCATTAAAGACAACGGCATCGGCTTCGAACCGGACGAGGCCGCTAATCTGTTCAAACCATTTTATCGCACCCATAGCTCCGGAGAGTACCCGGGGATGGGCATTGGGTTGAGCGTTGCCGCACGCATCATTGAACGACATAACGGCCGCATTTGGGCTGAGGGGGAGTGCGAAAAAGGAGCTACGATCTACTTCACCCTGGGCATGGAATAAATTTTTATAGGGTGTGGTTCTGTTTTTTGGACGCACCGATCATAAGTCCTCATTGGTCAGAGGTGCATCTCCAGTCGATTCTCATTCCAAATTACTTGAGGCCGGAGGCGGACCCTGCGCCTATAAGCAATGGAAAAAACCATGTTATAATTAAGTGTGTTCAGACATAATTCACCCCCAAAAAAGGAAATATAATACATAAAAATTAAACAAGGAATAATAATTACATCGCTCTATGCTTAAGCAAGAATGTATATTTTTGAAATTATTATTGCATAGTAGTAAAGAGCTTTTTTTAAATGAGGGGCTTAAATGACCATTACTTGCCCAGTGGATAAAAAAGATGATTTTGTACAAACTCTCCCAGCCTTAATCGCTGGAGGTTCAGTATCTGGTTCATTTTCTGGATACACTAGCGGAATGACCTTTATTGATGACAAAATTGGTTATACCTCTGGAAATACTACACTTAACGGAACCTTAACAAGCAATCTTGCCTTGAATCTAAAAGCTCCGGAGTCACCACAAGAATTAGGTTTTTGGTCAATGGTCTTATGGAGTATTCCATATGTCTTTATACTAGCAACAATCATTGGCCCTTTTTTGCTCTTTAAAGAGTTCAAGAAATCTGTCGTAAAAAATCCTGTAATTCAAAAGAAAGTCTTTTCTCCTGGATTAAGTATTGCATGTTTCCTGGTCATGATATTGGGTTGGCATCCGGTTTTTTGGCCTTTTCTACTCATCATTAGAAAAGTCATTATAGATAGAAGCGAGCTGCCTCGTCGTTTTCAATTGTGGCAAAACTCCTACTCAACTTGGCAAAAACTATATTATTGCCATCGCCACGGAATTGTTTTTAACCCTGAAACTGATGAATATTTTCCACCTGATCAAATAAGAGAATATTTACATGTTTCAGATTATGAATAGTTTTAGCTTATCGAAAATTCATTCTTTGAGCATATTCTTTTTTCTGTAGTTTTTTGGGCATCGTTAATCAATGGTGCACTTCTTTTAAATTCTCAGTAAAGTTATTTGTAGGGTGGGTTCGTACTTTGAACCCACCTTTTTCCATTGACAATAATGGTGGGTTGAAAACTCGAATATTTCAATACGAATGTTTGCTTTGCGGAGGATGTTTATCTCCAATAGCAGGAGCTACCCGTTTTCAACTCACCCTACGAGAAATTCTGAAATTGCGGGCGGGTCTTGGACCAGCCCCTACATTATTTTTTTGGATAAATGATATTTTTAGGTTTATTAGCGTTCATTCGCCAAAATTTGCGAAATTCGCGTTTACACATCCGTGGAATGCAAAGTCTCCCTGCCTGGCCTAAAACTTGCACCCATCCCGGTAATAATGCTGCAAGGAATGGCCGATGTCACATAAAAACCTCTCACACAAATTCTTTAGGGCGATCATCCTGGTCCTTTTTCTCATTGGACTTCTGGCCGGCTGCAAGGTCGCGCCCGATACCTCCGACAGTGGCTTACCCTCGCTGCCGCAGCCCAAGACCCTCAGTGATCCCACCTGGATCGAGCTGCAAAGGGTCATCCAGGCGGCCGCGGAGGGCCGTTCGGACGTACTGTCATTCCTGTTGTACCGTGTCACCATTGACGACGTGAGGTTTTCTGACGACGGCACCCTGGCCGTTGTCTGGATCGCGCTGGTGGACAAGAAGACCGGCGCCGTCCAATCCGCCGAACCCGGGCTGGTCATCTGCCACAAGGGCAACGATGGCACCTGGACGGTGGTCTTCCAGGCTGACAGCAACTTCGCCGCCGAACTCCAGGCCGTACCCGAACCATTGTTGACCGAGGAAGACAAGATGATGTACATGCCTGCCATCCAGCAGGAATCCAAGGATGGCACAGTCTACAGAGGATATAAACTACCCTGGCCGGGCGGCCAATCCAAGTACCTCACTGGCAGCATCGGCCACGTTTACACCTACAAATCCTGCCCGTCCACCTGCCGATATGCCTACGATTTTGCCGACGGCACCAAATTTGCCCTCGTGGCAGCCAAAGCCGGCACAGTCAAATACGCAGTCTGGAAATACCCCGACGGCAACACCACCAACGCCAATTACATCATCCTTGAAGACACCACTACCACTCCCACCACCTACCAGGTTTACTACCATCTGTCACAGAACAGCATCCCGGTGGCGCTGCGAACTGTTGGCGCCAGGGTCAAGCAGGGGCAGTTCATCGGCAATGTCGATGACACCGGTGCCAGCACCGGCAACCATTTGCACTTCATGGTGCACACCAACGCCACCTCCTACTGGGGTACTTCGGTGGATATTCGTTTTGACGAAGTGACCATCAATAATGGCACCCCCCGGTTGTGTTCCGAGGCTTCGGCTTATCCTGAGCTGGGCAAAGGTTGTCAATCTAAATACACTTCACAAAACTACGAACAGACCAAAGACACCGAGGCTCCCACCGGATCGATCACCGCGCCGGCTGCTAATAGCGTCATTACCACCCCCGAATTGACAGTCAGCGGAACACTATATGATAATGACGAGGTCGCCTCCGCTCAGTTGCTCATCACCACTGATGGCAACTGGACCGCCATCGGCGATACCCTCAGCGGCAGCAGTTTTTCCACCAGCATCAACCTGTGCGACGCCGACATCCCCGACGGCGAGTTCTTCCTTGCGCTCAAAGTCATCGATGCCACTGGGAACGTGTCAGCCGAGAAGACCGCCATGATCGAATATACCAAGAGTTACGCCTGCCCCATCGACCCGCCCGTTTGTACCCCTGGTGAGAATCAGGTGGCGCTGACCAGCGAGATCAATTACCAGGGCACTTGCCAACTGCTGGATATTGGCGATTACCCGAATTTAAATCGACTGGATAACATCCAAATAGATCAGGTAAGTTCGGTGCAGGTGGGCAGCGGTGTTTCGTTACTTCTTTATCCCGACAAAGAATTCGGCGGCACCCTTGATTTTTACCAATCTGGCGACCCCGATCTTTCGGATAACACGATCGGCTTAAAGAACGCAGCTTCAGCCAGGGTGGTGGCGCGCATCGAATTGCCCGCCGCCCCAACCATCACTGTTCCCGAAGGCGCCGATTCTGATACAGATATCCAATTCTCATGGACCACCGAAGCCGATACGACTTATCAAGCCGCGTTGACCGGTCCCGATAATTACAACTCGACCACCGACTGGCTCGACACCGGGCTGTGGCACGTGGGCGCTCTCCCCGTTGGTGATTACACAATGACGGTAACAGCCAAAAACCTGGCCGGGACGGTGGCCGCGACGACCACCTTTACCGTGGTTGAGCCGGTGCCAGCTCCTGTGGCCGCGCTCGATGCCTTGCCTGAAGTGACCCAATCCACCGCGGTCAAGCTCACCTGGCAGGTGAGCAGCGGAGCGGACCTGATTGACCATTTCGAGATTCGCTATCGCCTTTATGCCACCCCCGATTGGTCCGACTGGAAGAAACAGCCAGCGGCGGACGACCGTTCAGCGATCTTTTATGGCGAAATGGGCAACACCTATGAGTTCCAGCTTCGCGCGGTGGCCAAAAACGGAGACGCGCTTGATTTTGGTACTGATGCCCAAACACGCACCTACCTGACTAACTCCTGTGTGGATGATGCCTTCGAGGGCAGCGATCCCGGCGACGACGAACAGACCAGCGCCGCGCAATTGACGGTCTCCGTGGAGCAGACCCACAACTGGTGTCCTGCCAATGATGTCGATTGGCTGACTTTCCAGGCCACCCAGGGTCAGAGTCTGGAAATCAGCGCGGTACCAACCGGTACGAATTCCGCCGCTGTGATCTATTTGTACGACACCGACGGAACCACGCTGCTGGGTGAGTACCATCCCAGCGACGCCAACGCTACTTCTATGCTCGAATGGACTGTACCATTCGATGGCGTTTATTATCTCAAATTGGTTCCGAGCGATTCCAAAGCTTATGGCACAGACGCTACGTACACCGTCAAGTTCATTGCTGCCAGCACCGCGAGAACGGGAAACATTATCTGCGGTTCAGTGACCATCCCGGCTGTATTAGGTGGGGCGTTTGCCATCACCAAGAGCATCCGGGATAAAAAGAAAAAGGCCGCCAAGCGGCCCGGTTGGAATTGATCCATTCCATCAACCCTGGAAACCAACCGGGGTTGATTTTTGTCGATTCATTAGGTCACAATAATTTTTCTGATTTCTTGGTGAACATAGAATGAGGTTTTGACAATCCAAAATTGCAATTTACCTTCTAGACGATTCGGATATTGTTCATTACTCCTCAGCGTTCTTCGCGCCTTGAGAACTTTGCATACCCGAGCTGCTTTTGCGAGTGGTATTGCGTGAAATGATTTGTTACAAAATTTTTCTCTCTTTTGAACGGTTTCCCCCCAGCGAGAGGCGCGATTTGAATACACCCGAGGGCAGCGAAAGGTAGAATAGGCTGAGGGATTTTCTTTCGTGTTTTTGGTGATTTTCGTGGTGAATAATGGTTTTACCCCCCAATTATTCCTTTGTGTTAACTCAAACCGTTGACATCCGTGCTTTTTGGTCTATAATTTGAAACATGGGAGCGCTCCCAGTACATTTCAATCAGCGCACATATTACTAGTAATTATCAATTGAGCACAGGAGCCACGAATGGATCGTGAAATACTGGATATCGTCGCCTACACCGGCGAGGGTTACAAACCCCTGATTGATTTTAATGGTTGGAGAGTGGCTTACCTGCGATATCTTGATGGACTGTTTCCCCCGAAGATAGATAGAATTGAACGTCACATGCAGACCGATGAGGTCTTTGTTCTCGTTGGCGGGCAGGCGACATTGTTGATGGGTGGGAATAAAAGCAGCGTCGAGGCTCTTGAAGCGGTGACTATGGAGCCACTCAAACTTTACAACGTCCGCCAGGCAGCCTGGCATGGAATAATCCTCAGCCGTGATGCTACCATCCTGCTAGTGGAGAACACCAACACCTGTGATGCGAACAGTGAATACTTCACCCTTACCCCAGTCATGCGCGCGCACCTGATCGACGACGCGCGCCGGATGTCAGATTGGGCTGACCTCAAGGGCTGACCTGATATATCTTCCCGATACCATCTGCACGAACCTCTTACTGGAGTGAATCAATGACCGAAGTATATCCATTCCCCTCGGGGTTTCTCTGGGGAGCAGCCACCGCGTCGTACCAGGTGGAAGGTGGCGTCCGCGAGGACGGCCGCGGCGAATCGATCTGGGACGTTTTTGCGCATACCCCCGGCAAGGTCAAGAACGGTGATACCGGAGATGTAGCCACCGATCACTACCACCTGTGGAAGCAAGACGTGGCCCTCATGAAATCACTCGGCATTAAAGCGTATCGTTTCTCGATTGCCTGGCCGCGCATCTTTCCCACCGGTGTGGGTCAATTGAACGAAGCAGGTCTGGCCTTCTACGACAGCCTGGTGGACGAATTGCTCAAGGCCAGCATCCAGCCTCTCGTCACGCTCTACCATTGGGATTTGCCCTCCGCGCTCCCCGGCGGCTGGCTGAAACGAGATACCGCGCAGGCTTTTGCCACCTACACCGACGCGGTCACCCGCTGCCTGGGAGACCGGGTGAAGTACTGGACCACACTGAACGAGCCTTTCTGTTCCGCTTTTTTGGGCTACGCCTACGGCTGGCACGCTCCTGGTGAAAAGAGCCAGGAAAAGGCGCTGCGCGCGGCTCATCACCTGCATCTGGCCCATGGATTAGGCGTGCAAGCCATCCGCGCCAATGTCAAAGACGCGTCCGTTGGCATCGTCTCGAACCCGTTCCTGATTTACCCGCGTTCACCTTTCCCCGCGGATAGGAAGGCCTGCCGCTTCTACGATGGTCTGGTCAATCGCTGGTTCCTCGATCCGATCTTCGGCATGGGGTACCCGCAAGACATGATTGCTGACTTCGCGCGTATGGGTGTTCGTCCCGAATCTCCCGATTACGTCCAACCCGGCGACATGGACATTATTGCCGCGCCCATGGATATGTTGGGCGTGAACTACTACACCCGTAGCGTCATCGGTGCCCTGCCGGGTATCTCGCGTCATCCAGACCGCATACGCCACTACAAGCCGCGCGGGAAAGAGTACACCACCGTTGGCTGGGAGGTATTCCCGCGGGGTATCTTCGAGCTACTGCGACAGCTCAACGATCGTTATCACCCCAAAAGCCTGTTCATCGCCGAGAACGGAGCCGCCTACGACGAAGGCCCGGACGAATCTGGCCATGTTCATGATACAAAACGCGTGGAGTACATGCGCGCCCACCTGGCTCAGGTTTCACGCGCCATCCAGGCCGGGTTACCCGTCAACGCCTATTTCGCCTGGTCTCTGATGGATAATTTCGAGTGGGCGCACGGTTACAGTCAGCGCTTTGGCATCGTCCATGTGGATTACCAGACTCAGAAACGCACCGTCAAAGATTCCGGATTATTTTACAAGGAAGTCATCGAGAAGAACGCGGTAAATGATAATTAATCGACCTCGAAAACACAAATTCTGTAGGAGCGACCGACCGGTCGGCCGTACCACATTAATAATCAAGAAAATTCCGGATCGTTCAACCAATTAGCAGGATTGCTGTTGATATATGCGTCGATCCGGCCGTATTCATCGTCTGACATGATGATATGTTCGTAATAGTTCCGCTGCCATACTGGTACACCGGGCAATCCCCGGTGTCGATTTATCCGAATGGTGGCAGATGATTTAAATCCAGCAACCAGTGACCCTATCGATTTTTTTGTTAATCCCGGTCGTTTGGTAGGGGCGACCGGCCGGTCGCCCCTACTTGGTTCTGTATTCGTGATATGTACAATCGCATGAAAATGATTGGGCATAATTACATACGAACCCAATTCGATTTCATGTCGAATCGATGGGGTTTTTAACCATTCTTCTTGAACGATTTGACCGATTGGTGACAATCTCATCTCTTCGCTGGAAATTTCGCCGAAAAGGTGAATCCTGTTCTGGGTAACGATTGTGATGAAATATTCCCCCTCCTCGGAATAATTGTATTCTTTCAATCGGATGGATCTTCGGTGATGCAATTGTGATTCTGTCATTTGACTCCCCATTGATTTGTGATATATCACATTCAGTATACATTCACCGATAATTTATTGGATATTATCCCCCATTTCTCTGTACAATGAAGTCATGAACGCGACAGGATCCCATTCGCAGGAATCAGCGCTGACGCCGCGCGAGCTTGAGGTGGTCAGCCTGCTGGTCCGTGGAAATTCCAACCCGCAGATTGCGGCTGAACTGGGCTTGAGTGAGCGCACTGTCTACGGAGTGATCGATGGGATTAAGCGCAAACTGGGGGTATCCACCCGCGCCGAAATGCTGCGCCATGTTCGCGCGCATGGAATAGGCTAGATTCGCGACCTTCTGTTGAGTTTTGCTTGACTTGACTGAACGCTTTATGATATACATGAGGTTGTTCCCATTAAACTGATTAATGCAGGTTTTCAGTATGCCAGTGATCACATTATTGACCGATTTTGGGTTTAAGGACGGCTTCACCGGGGTAATGCGCGGTGTGATCCTCACTATCCTTCCCGAAGTCCAGATTGTCGATATTACCCACGCGATCAGTCCGCAAAATATTCTTGAAGGATCGCTGGTGCTGGCCAACACAGCACCGTACTTCCCACCTGGCACCATCCACGTGGCAGTGGTCGACCCCGGGGTGGGCACAGCCCGGCGTCCGATGGCTGCCCGGATTGGTGAACAATACTTTATCGGTCCCGACAATGGACTTTTCACCGGGGTCATCGAAGCGGCTGAAAAAGCCGGCGATTCGATGACCTTTTATCATTTGAATAAACCGGAATACTGGTTGAAGGAAGTCTCGCGCAGTTTCCACGGTCGCGATATCTTTGCGCCGGTAGCTGCCCACCTGGCAGCAGGTGTGCCCGTGGAGAAGATGGGTGAACCCGTCACCGACCCGGCGCGCATCATGATCCCCCGACCTGAAGCCACCATCGAAGGCTGGGCGGGTCAGGTGCTGGCGGTCGACCATTTTGGCAACCTGCTCACCAACCTGGGGCCGGAGCATCTCTCCGCGAACAAAAGGGTTGTAATAAAAGTGGGTGAAGCCAGGATCGATGGTCTGGTGGAGACCTTTGGTGAACGTGAGCCCGGCAGCCTGGTTGCCATGATCGATTCATCAGGCGTTCTCGAAATCGCCGAGGTCAATGGCAGCGCTGCTGAGAAGCTTAAAGTCGGCTCGGGTACAAGTGTGTTCTTGAAAAATTGTTAGTAGTTCATCATCATTTAATTACTGGAGGTTTGTTTGTCTTTTCTCACGCTTACCACAGATTTTGGCACCAAAGATGGTTTTGTCGGTACTATGAAAGGCGTCATCTGGAAAATCTGCCCGCAGGTACAGATTGCCGATATTTCGCATGAGATCGCACCGCAAAATATCCTCGAGGGTGCCATTGCTTTGTGGCGCGCCTATCCCTTTTTCCCCGACGGCACCGTCCACGTAATCGTGGTTGATCCGGGTGTGGGAACTACCCGCCGCTCGATTGCCGCTCACCTTGGCACTCAATACTTTGTTGCCCCGGATAACGGTGTGCTTACTCCCATCATCGAAGACGCAGAAGCCAAAGGTGGATTGGTGGAATTTGTTAACCTCACCAATACCAAATACTGGTTACCCAACGTCAGCCACACCTTCCACGGGCGCGACATTTTCTCGCCTGTAGGCGCATGGTTGGCTAACGGTGCAGATTTCCACGATATGGGACCGTTGATCACCGATGTGGTTCGTAAACCGCTACCCCGCCCTGAAAAGACTGCTTCCGGATGGCGCGCCCAGATAAGTGTGGTGGACGCGTTCGGCAATTGCACCACCAACCTGCCAGCCAATGCCATTGCGGGTATTGAGAAAATCGATTTCAAGGTAGCCAATACCACAGTCCATGGGTTGGTAACCTCGTATGGTCATCGCCACCCAGGTGACCTGGTAGCCCTGGTTGATAGCGAATCCTTTATTGAGATTGCTGTGGTCAATGGCAGCGCCGCAAAAACCCTCGGCTTGCGCGTGGGTGATCCTGTGGAGGTGATTGTAAAATAATGATTAAGATGACCCCACTGCAACCGGTCATTGCTTTTGGGGTTTTAATCTTTGATTTCGTAAACGATTTTTGATTCAAATATAACCAAGGAGGAACGATATGAAAGGTATTTTCAAGGTAACAACTAAAACCATCGTGGCAGCAGGCATCGGCGCGGCCTTGTTCGCGCTGTTGTTCATGTATGTCAAGATCCCGTCATGGGTTCCTGAGACCAGCTTCCAGACCGCTTACGGTTTAAGCGCCTTCTTCGGTGCCCTCTTCGGCCCCATCGCTGCCGGTTTGATGGCCTTTATCGGTCACGCGGTCAGCGACGCTGTCCAATACGGCTCCCCCTGGTGGAGCTGGGTCATCGCCAGTGGTGTCGCCAGCTTCATTTTCGGTTTCGCTTTCAAACGTACCAAGGTGGAAGAAGGCGAGATCAGATGGCAGGATATTTTGACCTTCAATGTCATCCAGATCATCGGAAATGCCATCGCCTGGCTTGTAGTTGCCCCTGTGCTTGATATCCTCATTTATGCAGAACCCGCCGCTAAGGTATTTACCCAGGGCGCGGTTGCCTGCATGTTGAATGTTATCAGCGCCGGTGTCATCGGAACGCTGCTGTTGATTGCCTACGCTGCCACTCGCACCAAGAAGGGCAGCCTCAAGAAAGCTGAGTAAGTTTCATTCCATGTCACGCCAAGGATGGCAGTGAGTTTGCTGCCATCCTTTCTTTTTGGCGGCTTCTGCCCTTAACTGGTATACTTGGGGCGGATTCTCTTAGACCTCAAAATTGAAGGGAGCAATCCCCCAAACGATGGAAAATGCACCGATCATCGAATTTGATCATTTCACGTTTCAGTATTTTTCCCAGGCAGAACCCACTCTTCACGATATCTGTTTGAAGATTTTTCCGGGTGAAAAGATCCTCATCGTTGGACCCAGCGGCAGCGGTAAGAGCACGCTTGGACACTGCCTCAATGGGTTGATCCCATTCTACTATAAAGGCAATATCGAAGGCAGTCTTAAAATCAACGGCAAAGAGACCCGCGACCTGGATATCTTTCAACTATCCAAGATGATCGGCACCGTGCTGCAAGATTCCGATGGTCAGTTCGTGGGGCTCACCGTTGGCGAAGACATTGCGTTTGCCATGGAGAATGATTGTGTTCCCAACCCTGAAATGGTTGAACGGGTGGATCGGGTGGCCAGGATGGTGGGGATGGAGAATCTTAAAAAATCCTCCCCCTACGAATTATCCGGAGGGCAAAAACAGCGCACTTCCGTCGCGGGAGTCATGATCGACGATGTGAACGTACTCCTTTTCGATGAACCATTAGCCAACCTAGACCCGGCTACCGGAAAAACTGCCATTGAGATCATCGACGATATCCATAAGAAGTTAAAGAAAACCATCCTTATCATCGAGCACCGCCTCGAGGATGTATTACATTGCGATGTAGATAGGGTGGTTGTGATCAACGACGGACGAATTATTGCGGATATGAACGCGGATGAACTGGTCTCATCGGATATTCTGAAAAAGAATGGCATTCGTGAGCCGCTCTATGTCACCGCCTTGAAATACGCCGGGATTAAGGTTACCCCTGATATGAAACCCGGCCACATTTGGAGCCTGGATACCGGTAAGGTGAATGAGGAATTACGCAAGTGGAATCGTTCAGTAACGCATCCAGATTCAAGCAATAATAATTCATCCATTCTAAGAGTAGACCATCTCAGTTTTTCCTATGATGGTGTACACAAGACCCTGCGTGATATTGATTTTGACCTGCGTGAAGGGGAAATGATCTCGATCGTGGGCAAGAATGGCGCCGGAAAATCGACTCTATCCAAGATTATGGTTGGATTTGAAAAAGAGGATAAAGGAGCCATTCTCTACCAGGGGGATGACCTTAAGAAAAAATCAATTAAACAACGCGCTGAATTTATCGGTGTAGTCATGCAGAATCCCAATCAGATGATCTCGAAGGCACTCATTTTCGATGAGATTGCCCTGGGGTTACGCCTGCGCCATGTACCCGAGGAAGAGATCAAGCAGCGTGTGCGAAAAGTGCTCGATGTCTGCGGATTGGCTCCTTTCATCGATTGGCCAATTTCTGCCCTTAGTTACGGGCAAAAGAAACGCGTTACTATCGCTTCGATCCTGGTACTCAACCCTCGCATTCTCATCCTTGATGAACCCACCGCCGGGCAGGATTACCGCCATTACAGCGAGATCATGGAGTTTCTGCGTGAAATCAACAAACTTGGCATTACCATAATCCTCATCACTCACGACATGCACCTGATGCTTGAATATACTCCTCGCGCCATCGTCTTATCTGAGGGCGAGATGGTCGCCGACACGAGCGCTTCGATTGTACTTACGAATAAGGAATTAATCGAGAAAGCCAATCTAAAAGAAACTTCACTCTACCATCTGGCAGAGCTGGCTGGTATCCCCGACGGCACGCAGTTCGTCCAAAACTTTATCGATTATGAGAGGAGCCTCGCCTCATGAAAGCCAGACTCTTTTCTTACAATTACGAAGATACCTACATTCATCGCTTATCGGGGCTGACCAAACTGGTCTGCTTCCTTCTGCTCACTTTTGCGGTTATGTTCTCATATGATATCCGGGTGATTTTGGGCGTGCTGGTATTTTCGGTCATCATCTTACGGGTTTCGCGTATCAAGTTCAGTCAGATCAAGTTGATGATCTATTATGTGTTGGTATTCATAGTAATCAATGCCATTATCACCTTTCTGTTCGCGCCAGAACAGGGAGTGGAGATCTATGGTACGCGGCATGTAATCTGGCAGGGGATAGGTCGATACGTTCTTACTCAGGAACAGCTTTTATACCAGGTGACGCAATTCTTTAAATACCTCTCGGTTATTCCACTGGGCATCATCTTTTTGCTTACAACTAACCCCAGCGAATTTGCCTCATCGATGAACAAGGTTGGGATGAACTACAAAGCAGCCTATGCCTTTTCGCTTACCCTGCGGTATTTTCCTGACGTGCAGCGTGTTTACCACGATATCAGCCAGGCACAACAGGCACGTGGTCTGGAACTGGGCGCGCAGGCGAGTATGGGTGATCGATTCAAGAACTCACTCATAATTGTCATTCCGTTAATTTTCTCCACCCTGGAACGCATCGAAGTGGTCACCAATGCCATGGATCTGCGTGGTTTTGGTAAACTGAAGAAGCGGACCTGGTATACCATCAGCCGTCTGACTGGCAGCGATTACTTTTCTCTCACTCTTTCAACGATCATTCTTGCGATAACGATTTGTGTTTCTGTGTTTATCAACCATAGCCGGTTTTACAATCCGTTCATCTGATCGATTAACTGATTAATGCATAGACGTACTCAGCCATTCCGGTCAGGGATGGCTTTTTTATAACGGAATAAATTCTCTGATAAAGATCACTCAGTGGATGGTTTGGCGAAGGTTAAAAATTTCTTGTTAAACGTTTCTTCCAATTCATCTTTCGTCAATGGCAGCGAAAGGAGAAACCCCTGACCATATTTGCAGCCCAGGTTGATCAATTCCTGAAGTTGGTGGGGACTCTCGATCCCTTCGGCAACTACTTCCATATCCAGGTTTTGCCCAAGGCCGATCATGGTCTTGATCAGATCCATCGAATTTTTGTTGATTCCGATCTCACGGACGAACGATTGATCGATCTTCAATGAAACAGCCGGTATATCCTTCAAGTATGACAATGAGGAATACCCTGTTCCAAAATCATCGATCGAAAGCCAAATACCGAGAGCGTGAAGTTGTTTGATCTTCTTGATCACTTCATCGCTATATTCAATTAATGTGTTTTCGGTGATCTCCAGACGGATCTTCGTCGGATCGACCCCTGTTTCGTCCAGGATATCGCGCAACCTGCTAACAAAACCACTGCTCGTGAATTGCTTTACTGAGACATTAATACTGAAATAGCATCCATTAATTTCCGGCCAATTATCCAGACAAAATTTGGCTTGACGGCAGGCTTCCTTGAAACCCCATTGCCCAATCGATTGCAGCAGCCCGGTTTCTTCTGCAACGGGCAGGAATTCATTTGGATAAACTACCCCGAAGAATGGGTGATTCCAGCGGATGAGCGCCTCAAATCCGACGATTTCATTCTTCTTTAAGTTAAAGATCGGTTGGTAGTAGAGTGCCATCTCTTGATTCTTGATTGCTTTGCGCAGGTTCTCTTCCAACTCCAGGCGCGATATTGCTTTTAATCTGAGCCCATCATGAAAAACCTCAGCCCGATCCTTGCCTTGGTGTTTGGCGTGATACATCGCCAGGTCGGCATCGCGCAAGACATTTTCAGCTGATTCATATCCGCGCAAAGACCATACCACCCCAATGCTGGTTGTGATGTAAACCGGGTGATTGGCGAGTATGATCGCGCTCGAGAGTTCACACTTGATCCGGTTGATGATAACGTCCACTGTATCCGAGTTAGGAACATTTTCGATCAGGAAGACGAACTCGTCACCGCCCAGGCGGGCAACCGTATCGGTGTTTCGCAGGCAGTTACGCAACCGCAGGGAGATCACCTTGAGCAATTCATCACCCATGTGGTGCCCAAGGCTGTCATTGATCACTTTAAACTGATCGATATCCATGTAAAGGACCGAGTAATTTTCCACCCCAAGGGTTTTATGGATCGCTTCATTCAATTTTTCCATGAACGCAGCGCGGTTGGGAAGATCGGTCAGTGAATCATGACGCGCGTCGTACGATAATTGCTCCTCCACCTTGATTCGATTGAGTATTTCACTCTCCAATTCCTGATTGGTGACAGCAAGCACATTCGATTGAATCTGGACTTTGTCCAAAGCGTTGAGCAATTGCTTGTTCAGAGCCGAGTTTTCATATAAAGCCACAAATTGCCTGAAGATGACCAGAACGATGATTACACCAACACCGATATAGAGCGAGGTGAATGTTCTCGTGTGAGATAAGCCCGAGCCAAGGAAAAGGAGAAAATACGCAAAAATCATCCAAATGTAAGGCAGGTAGGGAATGGCTTTCCTGAAAAATTTTTGGGTTCTTTGTAGATAATATTGCTGTTTTCTCAATTGATTGTCACCTGCTGAAATTGCCTGGTGGTAACCGGCGAGGCCGATAAAGAGATAACTTACTATCCAGCCCAGATCGATTAGATTCCCGCTCTGATACGTTCCGATATAGGATTGATAACTATAGATCGTGTCAAAGATCATCGTTAAAAGGATCCCAACGAATATTAATAACACAGGGACCGTGGCAAATCGTTTGGGATCGCGATTGAAGAGCCAGACCAGTGATAAAAACAGAACGATGTCACCTGTCGGGTAGGCAATGGTCAGGATTGATAACAAAGGAGATTCAGATGCCGCTATTCTAACGAGTGGTTCCACCAGGAAAAACCACATTCCCAGTACAGCAGCTACCATAGTGATGAGGATATCCAAAGATCGTTCGAAGTATTCGATAGGGGATGATTTTTCTTCTGTAATGAGAAATGCTCCCACCATAAAGAGGGGATAATTCAACAAGTAAAACACATCAGCAATCGATGGATATGGAGATATCTTCAGTGCCAATTCAAGCAGCGCCCAGATCAAATCTCCAAGCGTGTAAACCAATTGAGCAAGAGCAAAAAACAGCCACGCGTTTCCCAGTCGTCGCGAAGATAATTTTGTTCTTTTTGCAGCCCAGAACAGCATAACGGTCGCGAGGGCGTTCGTCAGGACCGGGACGATATCGAAAAATGCAAGTTTCGATTCTTCGTTCTTGAAAACCAGGGCGAAGAGATGGCTTAATGTCAGCGTGGAAACAAAGATGAAAGCCGGTATGAACCAATTTCTGAACCAGTTTTTGTTCAAATTTTCTCTAATTGTAAGGTTGATCTTCTCAATTTACTTGAGAATATCATACAACAATATGGTAATTTATTAGTAAAGAAGTTGTTAAATATTATTGAGATTTTATTAATAAAATTTCTCAAGACATCAACGATCTCCAAAAAATTTATTCGATGCAATTTGTTTTGAAATTACAAATAAGATTCTTTTTGTAGATCTATAATAATGATTGTTATCTGTGAAAGGAAAGAGTATGAGAATTTTCAAACTTAGCCCATCAGATTTAACTTTTCTGTGGGATGAATGTCCCCGTTGTTTCTATCTGAAAGTGGTCATGGGAATTTCACGACCATCGATGCCGTTCCCGGGGATATTCTCCAATATTGATTCATTGATGAAGGGTATGTTCAACGAGAAGCGTACCGAAGATTTGCTGCCCCAATTACCACCTGGTCGCTTTGGCCCGATGGGCAAGTGGGTGGAATCCAGCCCAATCAGGTCTGGCGGGGATGCGTCATGCTACATCAAGGGCATCTACGATTCGCTGATCTGTTTCGACGATGGATCATTCGCGGTGATGGATTTTAAGACCTCACAGCCCAGCAAGCATCACGTGGAATTTTACGGCCGCCAGTTGGCTGCGTACGCCTATGCCCTGGAGCATCCCATCCCGGGGAAGGAACCCCTGGGTTCGGTGACGAGGCTGGGACTGCTTTGTGTTGAACCCATCGATTTTGCCCGCGATGAACACGAGCGTATCCATTATGTTGGTGATGTGACCTGGATGGAAGTGCCAAAAGATGAAGCAAAGTTCCTGGACTTCATCGACCAGGTCATGCAGGTGCTCAGTCTGCCGGAACCACCTCCTCCTGCCGAGAAATGCGGTTTCTGCAAATACCGCGCCGATGCGCGCGAACACGGCTGGTAAAAAGGGAAGGAGCACAGCATGCTGTGCCACTACGAAAACTTCACGGATAATCGCAACTCCTTCGCCCACTCGGTAGCACGATCGATCTCGCCCTCTTTGAGCGGACCCTCGATGTCTTGGACGTAAAAGTTCACGGCTTTGCCGAGCGGGGCCGCACCGGCTTCGTGAAGTAGAATGGACATGATCTGCGCAGCATGGCTGGGTAGGATGAGCGAGGGCGGAGACGGAAGCATGGCCCGACTGAGGGGAAGCTTTTCTTCCACTTCAGCCAACCTATGCTGAACTTCCTGTGGTAACGATTGCAGCACATGTTTCGGTAATTTGATTTCTGAGTGCCGGTGTGTTTCCAGCATACTGAACCCACGGTCGATCAGGCCTAGATCTCTGCCATCCACGCATGTGGAAAAACACGTAAAGTTCACGCCCGTGAGTACGTTCCCTGGAAGTCCGATCAACAGATTGATCATGGCGTCGCTTGGACGCGCCATGTGCGTTGGCGTCCCCAGGATCACATGTTCGTACGCCAACAACCGTTCCGGGGGGATTTCGCTCACAGGCATGGCTTTATATTTAAGCGTACTGGCGATGGCTTCAGCGATCAAGCCGGTATTCCCGTATTTTGAATCGTAAACGACCAGACCCTTCATTTCTGTATCCTTTTTATGAGAAGCGATACAGGAATTCTAAAAGGTGTCTATAAGAAATTCCTAAGAGTATTGTTTTTCTAATCTAAACTGTGAATCACGTCAAAGAAAGCGAAAATCGCGAAAAATTCTGATCAAAAGAACTTTCAGCGATGATTCGTTGATATTCTCGTAATTGGCGGATACGGCTTCTAGGCTTGCAGTGTTTTCGCCCAGGCAGCCGCTCGATCCAGTTCGCCGTCGCGCAGTGGGCCTTCTGACGCGTTGACGATAAATCCGTCCGTCTTGCCCAGCAGAGTGGCGCCCTTCTTCACCAGCGACTTGGCCAGGGGCTCGGCGGCGTATCCAAAGATGCCCACCATGAAGGTGAGGAATTTGTTATTGACCTCTTTGACGTCCATGCGTGTGTCAAACGTGGAAACTTTGATCCCCGCCAGCGCGTCCTTCGGCAGCGCCTTGATGAAGTTCTGCATGGGCTCGGTGGCTCTGAACCCGCGGGTGGGGGAACCCCACACGATGTGCTCGTAGTCCTTCAACATCTCCGCCTTGACCGAGATCACCGGCATCAAGGGGTATCCGAGCGCCTGCGCGACCGCTTCCGCCACCAGCTTGGTGTTGCCAAAAACCGAATCGTAGATCACGAGACCTTTCATGGTTTCCATCCTTGTTGAGTTTGATATTTATTATACGGAAAAGCAGCAAGAAGGTTTTGTTGGCACTGGCTCCCGGCACTAACTTATACCGCGAATGGAGCGGATGATGGCGAATATCCACCAAACAGTAAAAATCATTCGTGAGAATTCGCATGAATTACGAAAATTCGTGGTTAAGGTTTTATTTGTAGAGGTAACTCATCCCATTCGATGTGTGCGCTCAGGGACGACGTGAATTACATCTGCCGAATCGTTTACCAAACTGGTTCTGCGAAGGAACCAAAACCCCCTTCGGGGGTTGACTCTCCCCCGGCGGGAGGGTGTATAACATACGCATGGAGACTTCCAGATGATCCGGATCGGAGACTTCTCAAAACTCAGTTGTGTCACCGTTAAGACCCTGCGTTTCTACGACGAGATGGGGCTGCTCAAACCTGTCCAGGTGGACCCGTTCACCGGGTACCGCTACTACAACTACGACCAGTTGCCGCGGTTGCACCGCATTTTGGCGCTGCGCGACCTGGGCTTCTCCATCGAGTCCATCGGGCAATTGCTCGAACAGGACCTCGGCGCGGAGCAGATCCACGGCATGCTCCTGCTGCGGCAGGCCGAGATCAGAGACAAAATGGCTGAAGAGGAGCAGCGTCTGCAACGTGTGACAGCATGGCTGAATCAAATTGAACAGGAGGATAAAGTGTCTGAATATACTGTTGTGATCAAAAGTGCCGAGCCGATCCGGGTGGCCAGTATCCGCGAGGTAGTGCCCACTCCGACTGATCAAAGTGTGTTATGGAAGGAATTGGGGGCTTACCTTGAAGCTCAGAAGGTAAAGCCGGTCGGGGCGTGCCTCACCCTCTACCATGACAAAGAACATCTCGAGAACAATTGGGATGTGGAAGTGTGTGAGCATATCACCGATGCTCTCAAGGAGACCGAGCGGGTAAAGGTACGAACCCTGCCTGCCGCAAAGAAACTGGCCTGTACTGTGCATAAGGGACCATTTACCACCATCCCACAGGCGTACGATGCCATCCTCAAGTGGATCAATGACAACGGCTACCACATCTGCGGTCCCTGCCGCGAAGTGTACCTGGCCCCCGCCGGTGATGGTTCTCAAAACGACCCCAATATCGTCACTGAAGTTCAGTATGAGGTCGAGAAGTAGATAAGAGCATCGCCGACTGAACCATAGGTAGTTACATCAACAGAGGTACGAGATCGTGCCTCTGTTGTCATGATTTTACAAGTGACATTAATACCCAGTCAGTGAATGCGCCTTTGAACCAGCGATAATGCTTGAGCACACCCTCGGTGGAGAAACCAAATTTTTGTAATAATTTTATGGAACGCAGGTTAATATCGAGGATATATGCCTGGATGCGGTGCAGTCCGAGCCGCGTGAAGCTGATTTCCAACACGGCGGTGAGTGCTTCGCTCATCAGCCCGGTGCCCCAGTGCGCGGGAGAAAGATCGTAGCCAAGTTCGCCGCGATGATCGTATTCGCTGATGGTCTCAAACCCGCAAGTTCCGATCACAGTCGGGTCGTTGCGAAGGGTGATCGCCCAGACGATTCCTTTTCCGGATTGGTAGATCTCGCGGTACTCGTCTAAAAGCTCCTGCGCTTCTTCTAACGAGGTGATGGGAGTCATCATATATCTTGTAAAACGGGGGTCTGAATAAAGAGCGAAAATCGCTTCCACGTCATCCGGGCGGAACTCGCGTAAGAGTAAACGGGGGGTTTGAAGCTCAGGGAATGGATCCAATTTCATTGATATTCTCCAAAATTCAATCAGGAACGTTTTGCAACAGGCCGGTCATGGCACTGCGGTATCTCTGCAGGGCTTTCACGCCTTCGTCACTGATACGGACGAGGGTGTGTGGTATCTTTTCAACGAATTCCTTCTTGATCTCCACGTACCCGGCAGCTTCAAGTTTGCTCAAATGGGATGAAAGGTTTCCCTTTGTCAATCCGGTTTGCCGCATGATATACAAAAAATCAACACTTTCCACGACCGATAACAGGGTAAGGATATGCAGGCGGGCAGGTTCATGGACGATTGGATCGATGGCATCGAATGGAAGTTCAATCATCCTGCCGCTCCACATCTTCCGGGGGGGTGTATTTCTTGATGAACCGCAGCAGCAGAATGATGCCCCAGGGAAGAAGAAACAAGCTGATACCAGCCAGGTACAGCGAGAGATTCCCAAATCTGCCTGGCAGATTCGGGATCACACACACGATACCCAGCACCATCGCAACGACTGCGTAGACGTAGTAACGCGCCAGCCCTGATTTGATGCCCGTGGGGATAAAGCCGCCCTGGAAGAGAATCGCTGGCAGGAGTGGGAACCATTTGTAGATGACCAATTTCTCGTTCGTTTTATTCCAAAAAACTACCAGCACCAGAATGACGACCACCGCGAACCCAAGCAGCAAGATCATTATCCTGCCCAATTTTTTGCTTTCGTCTGGCAGGTTGACGTAACCCGTGCGGGGGTAGGTGATGCGCGCTTTCAATTTTTTAATGATTGGTGGCGCAATGATGGCTATGATGATCACAAGGCTTGCCAGGGATGTTTGCAAAACCAGGGCAGTGATTAGCATACCCACGCCGATGCTTAGTTCATACAAACCATCCTGCAGCGAATCGCGCCAGACCTCTCGGGCAAGTTGTTGGGGATCTAATGATTTTTCCATCTTTTTATCCTATACAAACCAGTTTGTGGCGCAAACCACGTATAAATAATATCATAAATCTGTATCCAATTCAAGACCCAAAAGTTGGTTTGCAAGATTTTAAAACGAGTGAAAATCCCTCTCCATCCGTTAATGGAGAGGGATTTAGGGGAAGGAAAAAATTATTATTCGTATCTCAACGCCTCGACGATAATCGTACGCGCCGCTTTGCGTGCCGGCGCCAGCGCCGCCAGAATGCCGAAGCTCAATCCGACCACAATGGCCGCGATTACACCCAAGGTGGGGAAGTAGAATTCGAGCTTGAAGATCCCGCCCATCGCCTGGACGATGAAATCGCTCAAGAATAGCCCCACCGCGATCCCCGTCAGCGTGCCCAGCGTGGAAAGGAGCAGGCTCTCCTCCACGATCATGCGCTGCACCTGTGGGCGGGTGGAGCCGACGGCGCGCAGCATGCCGATTTCGCGCGTGCGTTCGATCACATTGATGCTCATTGTGTTTGCCATGGCGATCAAACCGGGGATCGCCAGCATCAGCACGAAGATGTACATCGCCGAGATGGCCACCGAGAAGAGGTTCTCCTGGCTGGCTTTGAATGTGGTGATATCGTACAACGTGAAAGCCGGGTAGGCGTTGGCCAGTTTCTGCAGCGAGGTCATCACCGCCGTGGCGTCCGCGCCAGCGGCACGGTCGATCAGGATCAGCAGGTCATTGTTTGTGTTGAAATCCGTCGACAGGTTGGCCTGTGAGATATACGCCGTGGCAATCTTGGCGTTCAGGTAGTCCATGCCCGCGCCAACCACCAGATATGTCTGATCGCCGTTGGAGGTTTTGAGCGTCACCTGGTCGCCGGGGCGCACTTTGTAGGTGGAAGCGTAGAGGCCGTTGACGATCAGCGCGCGGCCGCTTGCCAGTGCCGCGTAAGCCTCGTTTGGATCGCCCTGGGTGAATTCCAGCCCCGCCACCTGAGGATAAGTGGCTGGATCAATGCCAATTACCTGAATGCTGGCGCCGTCGATCTGGCTGGTAGCCTGGCGCAGCGTGGTGACCGCGCCGACCCCGTCTACGCTGCGGACTTCCTGCGCCAGCGACGGGTCTGCCCCCAGGTTGCCGCCGCCCAGCACCAGCGAGGTCGGCAGCAGGATATAGTCGGAGCCGAGGCTCTTGTCGAGATAGCCCAGGAACCCCGAGAATAGACTGGTGATCATCCCCAGCATCGCCACGCACAACGCCAAACCGATCATCATAGCCGAGGCGGTGATGGCAGCGCGTCCGGGCTGGCGGATGAGGTTTTCGCGCGCCAGCAGGCTCTCGCGCTTGAAGACGACCGAATAAATCCAACTGAAGGCAACCGCGACTGGTTTGACGAGGGCGGGGGTGATGAGGACGAGTCCGATCAAAAATGCCAGCAGCCCAACCGAAAGCACGTACTGGTTCTTCAGGGTCAGGCAAATCACTCCGGCAGCGCACAGCCCCAGTCCGAGCCAGGCGCGAACGGCGTATTTATGCTGCTCTGGCGCGGTGAGAGTGGGTCGTAACGCTTCCATGGGTGTCACCTTCATGGCTGAGCGAGCCGGGAAGTAAGCACTGGCAACGGTGAAACCCACCCCCAGCAGGATGGACATGATGAAATTCGACGCGGTGAACGTGAGCCCACTGATGGAAACGTGCACGTACTCACCGATGAATGAAGCCATCGCCTTGAGCAGCCCGGCAGCAAACAAACCGCCCAGCAATATACCGAGCGCGGTACCGATCAGCCCCTGCAACACGCTTTCGGTGAGGATCATGCCCATGAGCGTGCGTTTGGTGGCGCCGATGGCACGCAGCATGCCCATATCGCGTTTGCGCTCTGCCACTAGCGTGCGAAAAGTATTAAAGATGATGAACCCGGCCATGGCCAGCGCGGCCACTCCGAAGAAGAGCATAATGTTCTGCGCCATGCCCATCATGGTCAGCAGTTCATCGCCGGTCTCGACCGCGCCCACCTTGAAGGCGCCGCCCAGCTTCTGCGCCAGGGCGGACTCGACGGTGGTCTTATCTGCCGAGGCGCTGAGGATAATGTCAATAGTGTTGATCTGACCGGGCAGGTTGAGGATCTCTTGCGCGGTGGTCAGAGGCACGAGCACCTGGGTGGCCGCGTCGGGAGAGGTGTTGATGAGGATGCCCACCAGCGTCAAACTGGCAGTGCCTTTGGAAGACGGGATCACCAGCGCGTCGCCGACCTTGAGGTTCAGCGCCGTCGCCAACGACTGCGTGATCAGCGCCGTGTACGTGTCGCCACTTTCTAAAAAACGCCCGGATTCGAGCGAATAGACGTGCGTCGATTGCGCGGAAGCCACGTCCACCCCGGTGAGGGTGATCGAGCTGACCCCGCTGGTCGAGTTTGTCGATCCGCCCAGGCTGGCGGGCAGTACCACTTCCTTGGAGAGATAACCGCTGGCGTACGAGATGCCGTCGCTGCTCTTTACTTCATCCAGCACCGACTGGTCGAACGAGCTGTTCGACGCCGAAGAGATGGTGATGTCCACGGTGCCGGCGCTGGTGTACATGCTGTGCCTGAAAGACTCGATCACCGGCGGCAGCAGTGAGTTCATGCCAAAGAGGATCGCCACGCCCAGTACGATGGCCAGCGTGGTGAGCACGGAGCGCTGCATGCGCCCCTTGAGATAGCGTGATGCCAACAGCCACTGGATTTTCATAGCCGCTCCACTTTCTCCTTCAGGCGGAGCGCGTTCTCGGCTTTGCCGCCGTCGAGCAGCGTGTCGTCCACGATCTGACCGTCTTTGAGGAAGATGATGCGGTCGGCGTAAGCGGCAATGCGCGGGTCGTGCGTGACCATCAGCACGGTATGCCCCCACTTGTTGACGATGTTGCGCAGCACGGTCGCGATCTCGTCCGAGGCGCGCGAGTCAAGGTTGCCGGTAGGTTCATCAGCCAGAATGATGATGGGGTCGCTCACCAGCGCGCGCGAAATCGCCACGCGCTGCTGCTGACCGCCGGAGAGCTGGTCGGGTTTATGGGTCAGGCGTTCACCCATCTGGTTGCGTTCCAGCCATTCGCGCGCCCTGGCGCGGGCGGTATCGGGTTTGACGCCATCGAGGATGAGCGGCAGGGCCGCGTTCTCTTCGGCGCTGAGCACCGGCAGCAGGTTGTAGAACTGGAAGATGAATCCCATCTGGCGGCGGCGCATCTCGGTGAGCGTGTTATCGTCCATCTTCGAGATGTCCTTGCCGTCGATCGCCACTGAGCCGCTGCTGGGGCGGTCCAGCCCGCCGATGAGGTGCAGCAGCGTAGACTTACCGCAGCCGCTGGGGCCCATCACCGCCACGAACTGCCCTTTCTCGATGTTGATTGTGACGTCTTTGAGCGCCGTCACCGCGGCTGTGCCCTGCCCGTATTCTTTGCTGAGGTCTTTCACTTCGATAATTGACATGCTTCACTCCTTATTCAGAGATCATTGCGATTTATGCGCCGGACGCCCGCGTGGTTTCATTTCGGGGTGGGGTACCGGCTGTTTCTTCACTTCATCCAGGCGGCTCTCGATCATGTCCAGCCAGCGCAGGTCTGCCTCCAGGTGCATGATGGCTTTGTCCATCAGCAGGATGCGCGCCAGCTCGCTACGCGGGTCGAGCCCCGCCCGCAGGGTGGTAACGCGGTGCAGCTCCTGGTAAAGCGCGCCGCGCTGCGTTTGGATCAGGCGCGCCGCGTCCACCTCGGGCAGCTCCAGCGAGAGCATTAGCTTGAGGAAGAACGCGTCTTGCTGCGGGTCGGAGAGCGCGCCCTCGCCGAGCCACTTTTCCAGCTCCGCCTTGCCCGCCGGGGCGATCTGGAAGAAATCCTTCTCGTCCGCGGCGCCATCGGGGGTCACCTTGCTCACCAGACCGGCTTCCACCATGCGGTTGAGCGTGGTGTAGATCTGGGCTGGCTTCACCTCCCAGGCTTCCGCGCCGCCCGCGAGCGCCATGAAAGACGCGCGCAGCTCGTATCCGTAACGCGGACCTTTGGAGAGAAGACCAAGGAGGGTGTGTCTGACTGACATAATAAATACTCTACTGTTTACTAATTAAAGGACATTATAGCGCGAGTATATGGATTGTCAAGAGGTCGTCACACCAGCACTAGCCGCTGGTGCTAGTGTCGCGAGTCACGAAGGGACGAAGCAAACCCCAATAGGCGCCATTTACACCTATCTCACGCGGAGGTCGCAGAGAAAAACCTTTAACCGCGAAAGGCGCGAAAATCACGAAACAAAACAAAAACAATCTATGTAGGGGCGGGTTCTAAACCCGACCTGGGCAGGCCATCCCCTCTCGCAGAGATCGCTCGGGGGGTGCGACCACCGCAAGGACCTACCCATACAATTGAACCAGAGGTAGGGTGGGTTCGATCTATGAACCCACCATTACGTATGGGGAAAAACCATCAACCACGAAAATCACGAAATTTGTTTGTGTATGGGCACGGCATGCCGTGCCCCAACCTATAGCTATCACGCGGCACCTCTCGCTCCGCTCGGGTGTGCACACTTGCCCTTGTTGCAAGTGCCAGGGTAGATCGCAAGCCGCGGAGGTTGCAGAGAAAGACCTTTAACCACGAAAGACGCGAAAGATGTAAGGGCACGATGTACCCTTTCGGGCACGATGTACCCTTTCGGGCACGATGTACCCTTCGGGCACGACGTATCGTGCCCCTACAGGCCAACCACGCAATACCGTGCCCCTACGGATTTAACCGGGGAGCGATTTTGTTATACAATTACCTCACACCACATCTTGCGAGGGGATGCCATGACTGCACCAGAGACTGTTGTTCGGCTCGTCGAAAAATTCACGCAAAACCGCGAGGCTTACCGCTCGGGCAGGTATAACGAGGCGCAACTGCGCCTGGAGTTCCTTGACCCGTTCTTCGAGGCGCTCGGCTGGGACGTGACGAACAAGAAAGGCTATGCGCCCGACTACCGCGACGTGGTGATCGAGGACTCGCTGGAGATCGAAGGCGCGTCTAAAGCGCCGGATTATTCCTTCCGCATCGGCGGGGTGCGCAAGTTCTTCGTGGAAGCCAAAAAGCCGAAGGTGGACATCGCCTACGACATCCACCCGGCTTACCAGTTGCGCCGCTACGCCTGGAACGCCCACCTGCCGCTGAGCATCCTGACCGATTTCGAGGAGCTGGCGGTCTACAACTGCACCAACAAACCCAACCCCAGCGACAGCGCCGCCAACGGACGTGATCGCCTCTACCGCTATACCGATTACATTGAGAAATGGGATGAGATCGCCGGTATCTTCTCACCCGAAGCCATCCTCAAAGGCTCCTTCGACCAGTTCGCCTCCTCACCCAAAGGCAAGAAGGGCACGACGGAAGTGGACGACGCCATTCTGGCAGACATCGAGGAGTGGCGCAAGAAGCTGGCGCAGAACATCGCGCTGCGCAACCAGGCGCTGATCACTGACGAGCGCCAGGTGAACTACGCGGTGCAGATGACGATCGACCGCATCCTCTTTTTACGCATCTGCGAGGACCGCGGCATCGAGCCAGACGAACAGATCAATGACCTGTGCGCCGCGCCGGGCATCTACCCGCGCCTGGTGGAGCTCTTTCGGCGCGCCGACAAGAAGTACAACTCCGGTCTCTTTCACTTCGAAAAGGAGAATGGACAAACCTCCGCGGCAGATACCTTCACCCCGTCGCTCGTCATTGACGACAAGGTGCTGAAGGAGATCGTCAAAGATATCTATTATCCCTGCCCGTATATCTTCAAGGAGATCCCGGTTGAAATTTTGGGGCAGGTGTACGAACGCTTTTTGGGCAAGGTGATCCACCTCACGCAGGGGCACCAGGCGCGCATCGAGGAGAAGCCCGAGGTGCGCAAGGCGGGCGGGGTGTATTACACGCCGCAGTATATTGTGGACTACATCGTGGCAAACACGGTGGGCAAGCTGCTGGAGGGAAAGACCCCCGAGCAGGCAGCCTCGCTGAAGATCGTCGACCCGGCTTGCGGATCGGGCTCCTTTTTGCTCGGCGCTTACCAGTACCTGCTGGACTGGCACGAACGCTGGTACGAGGAACACGACCCCGAACGCTGGGCGCGCGGTACGGGCGCGCCGCTAATGCCTTCACCGGTTGGAGGATACCGCCTGACCACCAAGAAGCGTAAAGAGATTTTGGTCAACAACATCCACGGGGTGGACATCGACCCGCAGGCGGTGGAGGTGACGAAGCTGAGCCTGCTCTTGAAGGTGCTCGAAGAGGAGAGCGGGCAGCTCACCCTGGGATTCGAGCGCGCCCTGCCGGACCTGGGGCGCAACATCCAGTGCGGCAACTCGCTGATCGGCGAGGACTACTTCGAGGGACAGTTGGTGGTGGACGAGGCTGAACGCCGCCGGGTGAACCCGTTCGACTGGCGCAACGCCTTCCCCCAGGTATTCGCGAAGGGCGGATTTGACGCGGTGATCGGGAATCCGCCGTACAGGCTGATGCAACCCCATGACACTGATGATGCAACACTTAGATACTTCAAGAAGAAGTATGTTGCCGCCGAATATAAGATTGATTTGTTTCATCTCTTTTTGCAGCTTGGGATTTCTGTTCTTCATAATAAAGGAATACATGGTTTCATCATTCCCTCGACACTTCTAAATAATGTATACGCTGAAAAGTTAAGAGAATGGATATTGCGAGAAACAAAGATTCAATATATTTCTGTAGCGAAAGAAAAAGTATTTGAAGGAGCTGATGTTTACACCTTGGTTTTAATTCTGCAACGCGAGGCGGATGACAACAATAGGTTGATGAATACTGTTCATTCAACTACCGAATTGAGCAATATTTATGATAAACGAGATTTACCGTATTCAAAATTAACTCAGAAGCACCTCTCATCTTTGCCTGGCAGTGTTTGGAACATTCTCTTAACAAATAAGAATGCCGATCTTATTATCGGATTATCAACGCGATTTTCAGCATTAGGCACTATCGCTGCTTTGAATAGGGGGTTGATCACAGGAAACCGAGACAAATACTTCAGCACCGAAAAGAAATCAAAAGATTATTTACCAATTCTCACTGGGGCTGATGTAGGTAGATATGATGTGGCAATACCAAAAGAATTTGTGCTCTTTAAGAAACCTGATGGTTCTGGGGGTTCATGGGACCCAACAATGCACCTTGCACCACATAAAATGCTTATACGTCAAATTGGAACAAGACCTATGGGTGTAGTAATTGACCAACCTATCACGATAACAGGTAATTTATTCGCTGTGCGTGGAAGTTCAATCAACGAGGAGTATTATTTTCTTGGAATCTTTAATTCCAAATTGATTGCATACTATTGGAAAATCATGTTCTCTGATTTTAAAAATTCATTTCCACAGGTTACGCTATTCAGTCTATCTCAAGTACCCATCCGCACCATTGACTTCGCCAACCCCGCGGACGTGAAGCGCCATGATCAGATGGTGGCGCTGGTGACGCGCATGCTCGAGCTGCACAAGCGCGTTCCATCCACGCCGCAAGAGGCTGAGCAGGTAGCGCGCGAGATAGAATCCACAGACCGGCAGATCGACCGTCTGGTCTACGAGCTGTACGGGTTGACGGAGGACGAGATCAAGATCGTCGAAGGTTCGTAGGGGCGTATGGCAATACGCCCCAACAAAAGCGTTATCGCGTCCACGGGCGGGAGACCGTCTGGTGTACGAGTTGTACGGGTTGACGGAGGACGAGATCAAGATCGTCGAAGGTTCGTAGGGGCGTATGGCAATACGCCCCAACAAAAGCGTTATCGCGTCCACGGGCCGGGAGACCGTCTGGTTACGAGCTGTACGGGTTGACGGAGGAGGAGATCAAGATCGTCGAAGGTTCGTAGGGGCGTATGGCAATACGCCCCAACAAAAGCGTTATCGCGTCCACGGGCCGGGAGACCGTCTGGTGTACGAGTTGTACGGGTTGACGGAGGACGAGATCAAGATCGTCGAAGGTTCGTAGGGGCGTATGGCAATACGCCCCAACAAAAGCGTTATCGCGCCCACGGGCCGGGAGACCGTCTGGTTACGAGCTGTACGGGTTGACGGAGGACGAGATCAAGATCGTCGAAGGTTCGTAGGGGCGTATGGCAATACGCCCCAACAAAAGCGTTATCGCGTCCACGGGCCGGGAGACCGTCTGGTCTACGAGCTGTACGGGTTGACGGAGGACGAGATCAAGATCGTCGAAGGTTCGTAAGGCGTCTTGCAATACGCCTCAACACCAACACATCGCGAGACGATAAACCAGGGGAATATCTTATGAAAGAGAATGACTCATATCATCGCCGCTCCATTCGGCTGCCCGGATACGATTATTCGGAACCGGGCGATTACTTCATCACCATGGTTACGCACGAACGCGAGCATTTGTTCGGCGAGTTCGTCGATGGTGAAATGCGATTGAGTACGGAAGGGGAGATCGTGCGCGATTGTTGGTTGGCAACGCCGACCATTCGACCCAATGTTGAATTAGGCGCATTCGTCGTCATGCCAAACCATTTCCATGCAATTGTAACGATTGCCGATCAACCGGTAGGGGCGTATTGCCATACGCCCCTACAAAACGAAAACCGGAAATTTCGTTCACCATCGCAGACCCTCGGCGCAATCGTCCGCGGTCTCAAAGGGGCAACCACCAAACGCATCAATGATTCCCGGGGAACCCCGGAATTTCCGGTATGGCAACGGAATTATTACGAACACATCATTCAATCCGATGAAGAATATGAGACCATCGCTGCCTACATCGCGTCTAATCCAGACAATTGGGCTTCGGATAAGGAATTTTCGTGATGCGGAAGGAATCGCGGAAGTAAGGGGAGTAAGTATCAGGGTTGTCTACGCAGTGTGGTACGCGCCCCTACGGTTCAATTCGTGAAAATCGGTGAAATTCGTGGAAACCCCATTTTCGCGTTCATTCGCGGTAAAGTCTTTCCGCGGTCAACCCCTTCCATCTTGAATTCCCCCCGCTGAATCACTATAATGAAATCGAACAGGGGGGATGGGACGCTTTCAACGCAGGGCGGTTTGGCACCAGGCAAGTCCATCATCACGCACTTCGGCCGCTGTTTTGACCCGATATCGATCGCTGTTCGCGCGGTCGGAATGGGGTGTTTGTATTTTGTTTTTATTGACACAATATTAATCCTTTATCAATTGACTCATCCGCTCAACGTGGCTCCGGGCGCGCGCCCAGCCCGCGTGATGAGATCCATAACCAGGGTTTACCGGTAGAGACGAGGAGGAGAGATGACTGTCGCGTCTTCCACTGGGGGCTTGTCACCCGCCCGCGCGTTCCCCAAAGAATGGCTGCGGCGCCCGCGGCTCTTCACGCTCTGCACCACTTTCCGCTGCAACCTGGCCTGCGATTATTGCTACGTGCGCAAGCACCCGGCGCGGATGACCCTCGAGACGGCTCGGCGCGCGCTGGATTTCATATTCCGGCAGGCTGGCGACGCCCAGGTGATCGATATCGGCTTCTTCGGTGGCGAGCCGCTGCTGGAGTTCACGCTCATGCGGCAGATCGTGCGCGCGGTGGAAGAACACCCTGGATTTCAGGGCAGAAAGGTGAGCTTTACCCTCACCACCAACGGCACCCTCCTCAGCGGTGAGGGGTTGGATTTCCTACGGGAACACGCCTTCAAGGTCTGCGTCAGTTGCGACGGCGCTCCGCGAGTGCAGGACCTGCACCGGCACGCCCCCGACGGCAAGGGTTCGAGCGCGCTGGTGGAGCGCAACCTCGCCACCGCGCAGACCGTCTTGGGCGACCTCGCGGTCAACGCGGTGTACACGCCGCGTACCCTGCGCTATTTGCCCGAATCGGTGGCTTATTTCTCGTCGCTCGGCGTGCGCCATATCAGCCTCTCGCCCGATTTCACCGCGGTCTGGGCGCCAGCCGACCTGGAGCAGCTCCCATCGATCTACCAGGCGGTGGCTGAGCAGTTCAAAGACTGGTACCGGGCCGGCGACCCGCACTACATCGACCTCATCGATAACAAGCTCTCGGTGCTCACCCGTGGCGGCTATCACCCGCTCGAACGCTGCATGATGGGGGTGGGGGAGTTGACCATCACCCCCGATGGCGGGCTGTATCCCTGCGAGCGCCTGGTCGGCTCTGGCTCTGACGGCACTTACCGCATTGGCACCATCGAGAGCGGGGTGGACCTTTCGCGCATGGCTGGTTTCTGCGCCGGGGGCGGGGAGACAAACCCGGAGTGCCGGGAGTGCTCCATGCGCGATTACTGCGTCAACTGGTGCGGCTGCTCGAACCTCTTCATGACCGGTTACACGAACCGCGTCGGGCCATTCTTATGCGCGTCCGAGCGGGCGGCTATCGGCGCGGCAGCGCGGCTCTATGCCGAATTTGGTGATCTGATCGGTCCCCTGTCTACCTGCGATCCAGCGGGACGGACAGGTTTCTACGGCAACCGATGATTGGAGGGAAAAATGACACTTTCGCGTCCACCGCCGCCAGCTTCGCGAAACGGGGGATGAGGGGGTTAATTTTTCAGGTTTCCCTGTAAAGGAGGATTGTGATGGATAGGTTTATTGCTATTGATAAGTATGACCTTTTGCCCTGGTGGATCAAGTGGCCGGGCAAGTGGCCAAGCCTGCTCGATTCGCTGGCCGAGCGCTTTATCCACGATATGGGCATCGAGGCTATCGCGAAGGAACAGATCCTGCAGCAGAATCCCGCCGTGGTCGTTGAATCGGCGATGTTCAAAGGCGGCTCTACGGTGAAAGTGTTGAAGGGTGTGCTGCCCACGGCGACGCCCAAGACGCTGCCCGTGGATGACTGGCATATCCGCGGCGGCATCAAAGCCTGGCACCTGCACCTGAAAGACAAAATCTACATGCTTAACGAGAAGCAGGCGCAGGAATACGCCAACCTGGCGATGGCAAAGTGCCGCGAAGTGCTGGCGAATGTCAAACAGGTGGGGTACGATGAAGCTGCCAACGTGGCTATGGATGTAGGAAAGCTCGCTGGCAAGTAGCGCTGATTGTGCCTCCATTTTCAAACTGCCGGGAGCGCGCTCCCGGCAGTCTTCGTCCGGCGCGACATCCAATTTTTGAGCGTTTTCACAGCCATTTTTTAGCTGATTTTAAGGATTTTCAATTAGCATGGATAAATTGGGAACCAATCTTCCATGCTGACGGAAAATCACCCTGCCCTCAATGTAAACCGCCGTCGCGATCAACGACTGGCGTTGATCGGCCTGATCGCCGTCCTGCTGCTCGGCGCTTTCCTGCGCTTCTACCAGCTCGGAGCGGAAGGCTATGGCAACTCCTATTACGCTGCCACGGTCAAGTCCATGCTCACCTCGTGGCACAACTTTTTCTTCGCTGCGTACGAGCCCGGGGGCTCGGTCTCGGTCGATAAACCGCCGCTCGGTTTTTGGATCGAGGCGCTCAGTGCGCTCGTTTTTGGCTTCAACGGCTTCGCGTTGGCTTTCCCCAACGCGCTGGCGGGGGTGCTCTCGATCTATCTGCTCTACGATCTGGTGCAGCGCTCGTTCGGCAAGTTAGCCGGTTTGATCGCCGCGCTGACCCTGGCAGTCACCCCGGTGACGGTGGCGACAGAACGCAACAACACCATCGACGGTCTGCTGGTGTGCTTCCTCTTGCTCGCGGCACGGGCGGTTTTCACCTCGGTCGAGCGCAAAAGGGTGGGTTATTTAATCTGGGGGGCGGTGCTGATGGGGCTGGCTTTCAACATCAAGATGCTGCAAGCCTTCATGGTGCTTCCGGCGCTCTATCTGCTCTATCTCTTTGGCGCGCGCTTCAAGTGGGGGCAGCGCCTGCTTCATCTCGGCCTGGCTACGGTTGTGCTGGTGGCGGTATCGCTCTCTTGGGCGCTGATCGTGGACGCGGTGCCCGCCTCGCGGCGACCCTTCGTGGGGTCCACCAGCAGCAACTCGGTGATGGAATTAATCATCGGTCACAATGGCATTGAGCGGTTCACCAGCGCCTTTCGCCTTTCGGGATCTGATCTCTCTCTGATTGCCACGGAACGCAACGCGACGGAAACGGCGCGGTCCGCAGGCAGCCCTGGGGCCGCGGGCAGCCTAAAGGCCGCAGGTAGCCCTGGGGCCGCGGGCATCCTAAAGGCCGCAGGCAGCCTAAAGGCCGAAGGTCAGCAGGAGCCCGTGGCAGAATCGAACATATTCTGGGGTACCCTCGGCGTGATCGAGGAAGGGCTGGGAGGGGTAATCTATGAAGACATCGGCGACCCCGGGATTTTGCGCCTCTTCAAATCGCCGCTTGCCGTGCAGACCTCGTGGTTATTACCGCTCGCGCTCGTAAGCCTTGCCTTGTTTGGCCTGTTGCAAAAACGGTTGGGGGCGTCGCGCGAAAACCAGCTGGGAGTGCTTTTCTGGGCGGGGTGGCTGATCCCGTGTTTCCTGTTCTTCAGCTTCACCGGCGGGCTGTGGCACGTCTATTACCTCATCATGCTCGGACCGGCGATCGCCGCCCTCACCGGCATTTGGTTTTGGCAGCTCCGCCACGTGACCGAACGTCTGAGTCGCTGGCCGGCGCTGATCTTCACGGCGCTGAGTCTGCTGGTGGTGGTCTATGAGACGTACGCGGTTTCTTCGTATGTTACGTATTCGCTGCTCTTTGCCACACTGATGATCGTCTGCTGGCTCGTCACTTCAATCGCTTACTGGCTCAAACCAGCCATCTGGAGTACTGTTCTGGTGGTTTTAGCCTTGATCGTTGGTCCGGCGCTCTGGTCAGGGCTGGCAGGCGTCAATTCGTCCGCCGACAGTGACCTGCCGCGAGCCGAACCCGCCCTGCGAGACAGGAGTATTGCGCGGGAACATAAAAATCAGAATGATAAGGTGCAGCAGGTACTGGTGAATTACCTTTTGGCAAATACTCCAAAAGATTCATACCTGGTGGCCTCGCTGGATTCTTACGATACATCCGGCATCATCATCGCCACGTCCCGGCCGGTGCTCACCCTGGGCGGCTTCAGGGGTGTGGATAACGTGATCGATGTATCCGGATTGGCGGGGCTGATAAGCACAGGGAAGCTCCGCTACGTGCTCGATGAAGGCGATCTGAACAACAAGCCGGCGATCTACACCTGGGTCAAAGCCAATTGCAACCCGGTCCAACCGTCCGCCGTGCGGGGACTGACCTCCGCTGGCACCCTGGTGAATGGGTTGACCCCGGTCATTTACGACTGCGGTCAGGGTGGCAACTGAAATTTTATCGCAACCGATCTTGATGGAAATCCGTATATGAGGTGTATTTTCCGTTCAAGATTGGATTGAGATGAGCGAGGATTATTCTGTAAAGTTCGACCGAAATTTGTTGCGTTTCTTCCGCGGCGCCGTCGCGAAAAGCCGCCTGAACCTGGCGACAAGCGCGTTTTTGGCGCGAGCCTGCCTGGATCAACGGCGTGCCGTCAGTCAGCGGGCAAAGTGGGGCAGGCGGGGGGTGCAGGTGCCGCCGATGATGATCGTCAGCATCACCAATCGCTGCAATCTCAATTGCGTAGGCTGTTACGCCCATGCCATCCATGCCGCGCCCGAAGCGGAGATGGACGACAGGCGCCTTTTCGAGCTGGTGGATGAAGCCGATGAACTTGGCGTCTCGATCATCCTCATCGCCGGCGGCGAACCACTGCTGCGCCCGGCTTTCTTCGAGCTGGCCTGGCTGCATCCGCGCATCCTGTTCCTGGTGTTCACCAACGGTCTGCTGCTCAACGAAACCAATGTGGACCTGTTCCGCCGTATGCGCAACCTCATCCCCGTGCTCAGCCTGGAAGGCGAGCAGATGGAAACCGACATGCGCCGCGGCAACGGTATCTACCGGCTGGTGGAGGAACGCATGCGCGCCTTAAAGAAAAAGGGTTTGTTCTTCGGCACCTCGCTCACACTGACGCGTCAGAACCACGATCTGATCACTTCGGTGGATTTCCAGCGAAATCTCAGTAGCCTGGGTAGCAGCATTTCGTTTTTCGTCGATTACGTCCCGGTAAAACCCGGCACCGAGTCGCTGGTGCTGACCCCGGAGCAGAAACAGGGCGAAGCCGAGTGGATGAAGCGCCTGAACGACGAGGTGGGTGGGTTATTCGTAGCCCTGCCCGGTGACGAAGACCAGTATGGCGGCTGTCTGGCGGGCGGACGGGGATTCATCCACGTCAATCCGCAGGGGCGGCTGGAAGCCTGTCCGTTCGCGCCTTTCTCCGATACCGACCTCAACGAGATGAGCCTTAAAGAAGCGCTCGGCTCCAAATTGATGCGGGTCATCCGCCAGAACGCCAACCAACTCAGCGAGCGCAAGGGCGGCTGTACACTTTGGGAGAACCGCGACTGGGTGCTGGCGCAAATGAAACAGGCAGAGAGCGAATAAGAAAAAGAACGAGGCGAAAAGCCTCGTTCTTCGTTAGTCAGTATGAAATTTACTTGATCTCGGTGGCGCGGATATCGATAATCTGTTCCACAGCGGGTTTGATCGCGTCGCGAAGGGTCTCCAATTTGACGCCGTTCACCTTGAGGGTGAAGATGCGCGTTTCGGCGCGCGAACCAAGCACCGCGGCCACGCCGAGGATGTCGCCGCCCAGTTTCTGGATGATGCCGGCCAGTTCGTAGAGCTTGCCGCGCTTGTCGACCACTTCGATCGTCAGGCGCACGCCGGGGGTGCGTCCGCCCATCATCTCGAGCAGGATGTGGAAGAGGTCGGTCTCGGTGATGAGCCCCACCAGGCTCTTGCCGCGCATGATCGGCAGGCTGCTGATCTCGTTATCGGCCATGATTCGTGCCGCTTCTTCGATCGGGCAATCTTCTTCCACGGTGATCACCTTTTTGGTCATCACCCGTTCCACTGTGATCTTGCTGAGCAGGTAATTAATCTCCCACACGTTGAGGGTGGTGGCCTCGGAAGGCTTTGCGTTCAGCAGGTCGGCTTCGGTGACGATGCCGATCAGCTTTCCGTGCTTGTCGACCACCGGGTAACGCCGCACCTTGTCCTGGTGCATGCGAGCCAGGGCATCCTGGATGCCGACGTCGGCGGTGATGGTCAAAACGGGGCTGGTCATTCGTTCTCGGACTAACATGGTTTCTCCTTTCAAGAATCCATTCACAATATTGACCGTTTCAACTTAATTTTATTCAAAAACCTGAAATTCGCCAATTATCTGAGGATATATTCTTAATGATTAAAGTGATTGCTCCCGCCAAAGCGGGAGCAAATCAGAGAGTGGTTATTGGTTAAAGCCTTTTTATGGAATCCATCCGGTAATGGCACCGGTGAGTGAAGGTATTGCCAGCACTTCACAGGTGTTTACGTTGATCAGAGCGATGGAGGGATTCATTTCCGAGAGGTCGGTATCCTGAACGCTGACTGCCAGCCATTTGCCATCCGGGCTCCATTGCGGGTGGACGGTCACGAAAGGCGAGGTATTGGAAATCAAGCGTTTTCCTTGTCCATCGATTCCGGCGGTATATATGAGGTATTCCTCTCCGTTCAGCTGATCTTCGTAAGCAATGGTCTTTCCGTCGGGTGAAACCACCGCGCCTGAGTGGACATATTCGGTCTCGATCACGTTGGTGACCTGCCCTGTTTCAACATCGATCAGTCGCAGTGAGGCGCCCAGGGGGTTTTTCACCGAGTATAAAAGTTGTTTACCGTCAGGCATCCAGGCGAACACGGTATTGGCGTCGGAATTCTCGAGCAACGGTTTCTGTTCCGATCCGTCAAAATTGGAGATGTAGATGCTGTAAGGACCTGCGGCATTATTCATCCCCGATTCGGGACCGCGAGTGAACGCGATTTTTGAACCATCCGGTGAGAAGACCGCGCCGCGGTCGCGTTTGCTGGTGTTCGCGAGAATCGAGCTGTTCTTCGATTCCAGGTCTACCACAACCAGACCATTCTCTGAATTGTAGACAACCGTTTTGCCGTTGGGCGAGATTGTGGGATCAAAGCCTATGCCAAGGTCTTCCTTTTTGCCGCCGGGCAGAGACACAACATATACGTGATAAGTACCATCGGTTTCCGAGATCGCCTTCATCACAAGCGTTCCAGTCATCCAGGAGGGGATTGATTGAGCGCCATTGAGAGCGGCTTTCCAACTGTCGAGGGTAAGACACCCGGTCGGCATTTCGGTTTCTTCGCCGCTGTTCGCGAAGGCCGGTAGATCCACCTTTACCTGCCAGGGTCCATCCTTGCGAAGAGAGATGGAAGCGACTGAAACGGTGATGGTTCCCGAGGGGACACCGTCTTGATATGTCATGCTTGCCGAGCCTGGAACGCTTGAACCGCCAACCATTCCATGATCAGGATCGGATAGGTTAAGACCGCCGATCGTTTCTGGAGCAGTGAACGAGAAGGTAAGGCTGGTACCGAATTGATCTACCTTTGCTTCTGTTATCCTGATCGTATAACCGGCAATTTCCAGGTCACGATTTACCTGCCAGGTCTGTCCGGGTTGAGGATTGGCGCCAAGATCGATGCTGAAAGAGGCATCCGTATCCTGGCTGACCCAGATTGAATCAATGGTCAGAGTCGCCAGCCCGGCAGAAGGTTTGCCAATAGTGCGGTAGCTCAGTTGCAGCGTCTTGCCATCCGCTGGTGCGGTAACTTCCGGAGCCACGGTAGGATCGAAGGAGAGCGCGAATGCATTTCCAGAAGCGTCCTGCAAATGGATATCGGTTTCATCGACATAATCGATCCGCAGGCCTTCGGCGGAGGTATGGATGGTGCCGAAAAGGATGAAATCGTTTTCGGTTTGAACATATTGATCCAGCGAGAGTGAGAGATCGCCGATGGTCATGGATTGTGCATTTGCTTCATCATTCGGAGACCCATGTGAAGGGGAGGAGGTTGGTGTGGGGAGTGACATCAACGGGTAAACGGTCATTTCAGGCGGGGCTGCCACGAAGTGTAATGGGATCTCCCATCCTTGCATCTCAGGCACATCCGATGTCTGTTCAAGGCAAGGGAGAACCAGCACGGCATCATTCACTTCCGCGGGTAGGGCAGCGAATTGAACTCTACGGCTATAGCCGCTCATCCAGCGATCGCCGGAATCCACATTGCCTTGCAGAACCGTGCCGTCAGGCAGCCGCAGCTCAGGCGTTCGCGCGCAGGTTTCACTAGAGGAAGCCTCGGGAAGATGCTCCACCTGGTATAGCAAGGTGGTCGTCTCATAATCGACCAACCCCTGCGCAACCGTGACAGTTGTCTCACCACGTATCTTACTGGCAGGTTTTTCCAGGATCCTGAGCGATGAACCATTGTCCACCATGCCAACCCCCGGGATGTATCCAAACAAGCGCTGCATTGCCTGTACGATCTGCGGTCCAGTGAAGATTAATGCGATCGTGGCACATATGATCACTATTGAAATTACCACCGTTCTTGTTTTCATTCTTTTCATATTTTCCCTTCTTACTGTTGAGAGTATTCTCGAAGAAAGGTCAACATCACGGTGGATTTTTTGACTGGCGATATCAGCCAGGATTTGGTCAGGAGTTCTTGTTTTCATTCGATTTCGTCCTCCGCACCGATCAATCCGCGCAAACGCCGTCGGGCTGAATTAAGAAGCCACTTTACGGTGCCAGGCGCGACGCGGTTTTCGGCTGCCATTTCCTTTTCGCTCATTTCCAGGTAGTAACGCTGAATGATCACTGCCCGCTCACGGGGAGACAGCCTGCCCAGGGAACTGAAGATCTCCTCCCTCAGTTGGTTATATTCCACCAAATTTTCTGTGGAAACAGCCTTCTGAAGCAGATGATCGATCTGTTCAGGCTCACCTTCATCCAGTATGACGTTGCGTGAAGCCCGTTCCGCGGCATCGATCGCCGTGTGGGTCACACAGGAAAGGAAGTAAGGTTCAAAAGGACGGGATACGTCGAAAGATCGAATCCGACGGTAGATCCGGAGGTAGGTTTCTTGAACAACGTCTTCAGCCATTGCTTCATCTCGCGTAATGAGAAAAGCAACGCGAATCGCTTTCACCTGGTAACGCTCGATCAGTAATTCCAGACCGTTGATGTCACCTTTTTTGAGAAGTTGTATCGCACGTAAGTCATCCATGGATTGATTCACTTTTGAGATCTCTTAACATGTATACTGTCTTCAAGCAAAAAAGGTTGGGTGAAAGCGATAATCAATTTGAAAAAAGGGGATAAACACCCGTTGGATTGATCCAGGGGATATCCTTCGAAGCAAATAATTGGCACTTTTAAATGAGTGTGAGGCGGTTTTCTAAAAGCCTATGGCATTAGTGTTTGGATATTGACTACCTCGCCAATATAGATGGCGTGATAATCGTTGTTCGAATAATTTTTCTCAATGGAGGGGTCGATAAAGCCCCGCGGATTAAACGCGTCGCGGTAGATCTTGCGGCACTCGATCACCAGGCTGGCTTCGGCAAAAGCAGGGGAGGCTACCTTTTCAGCGGCACAGGGGGTGAGGTGAGCCTGTTTGATCTTGTCGCCATCGCGGCCAGATTTGGAGCCGAGCAGCGAGAGTGCCTTACGGTATTGTTGCGGAAACGCGCAGACTGTGAAATCTGGGCTCGATTCCATGAACTCGAAGGTATAACGGGTGGGACGTACCACCACCTGTACCACCGGCTTGTTCCACATGGTTCCCATCATGCCCCACGAGATGGTCATGCAGTTAAATTTTTGACGACTGAAATCACCGGCGGTGAGCAGAAACCAACCTTTATCAAAAATCTCGAAATTTCTGGAGGTAAATTGGTCGATGGAAATGGACGTGAGCGTCATAGTGGCTCTCCTTTGCTTTGAGGTTATTGTCATTTTATCACTTCCAAAAATTTGGGTACTGGAGATACTTCTCCTTTTGGCTGATAACTTCCCGGATTCATCCAAGCCATTAGCAAGTAAAATAGTGAACAGCCCTCGATGACCGGTTCTTTATCGGTTTCAAATTATTTGGGATAGGATGTATTGCTAATGGTTATGATTCAAAACAGCTTCCGCTTTATCGCTTTTGACTACGATGGCACACTGGTGAGTGGATTGGAGCGGATTTCGAGGCGGACAAGACAGGCATTGATGCTGGCACATCAAAAAGGTGCTATTCTCACCCTGGTGACCGGACGTCCCCTGGCGATGATTCCCCCGGAGCTGTTTTCCTTGCCATTCTCGTATGCCATCACAGCCAACGGCGCGCGTACCGATGATCTTATCGCGAAGAAGAACCAGGCGCTTTATCCCATCGACCGTAAGCAGGTTCTTGATCTGTTGGAGGAATTTGCCGGGAAGGGCATCTCGTTAACCGTATTCATCGACGGCAAAGCGTACTCCGATAAACGCATCCTGGGCATGAGGCAGGGACGGAAGTCAGGCACACTCTGGCAAAAGCTCAACTGGCTGCGCCAGTTCATCGCGGATTACAGTATCGTCAAGGACGTGCGGGAAACTGTCTTAGAAAAACAGAAACCCGTCGAAAAGATTATTTTAAATTTCGATGATAGTGATAAGTGCGGCAAGGTATTATCTCATTTACAGTCACGGGGTGAAGTTGAAGCCGTGACCACCATGGGATTTGACATCGAGATCACCAAAAAGGGGACTTGCAAAGGGAGAGCCCTGTCCGCAGTCAGGGAATCACTGGAGATCCCCGCGGAACAGGTGTTGGCTTTTGGCGACAGCGGCAACGATCTTTCAATGCTTGACGTGGTGGGTTGCTTTATCGCGCCGGCCAATGCCACTGAAGACGTGCTGGAGAAGGCGCATCACGTGACGCGCAGTTCCAAAGAGAATGGCGTAGCGATTGCACTTGAAGAGATTTTCGCGGCTTAATTTCACGCTGCCTTGTAATTCGGTTGGTAAAAGGGGGAGATCAGGATTCGTGACTTGCTTTTTGACAACCGGATTTTCTTTCCTTGGCAATATACATCGCCCGGTCGGCTTTTTTGATCAGTGTTTCGGGAGTTTCGCCATCATCCGGATAAACGCTTACCCCGATTGAGGCGGTCACTGAGTGCTCAACCGGATCGGTACCTAATTTGATACGATTGGCAATTTTGTGGGCGACATTCATGGCGTCGCCACCATGGTGAAGGTCTTTCAATAATACCGTGAATTCATCTCCACCTATTCGCGATACAGAATCCATACCGCGGACATTATCCGTAATGATCCTGGCCACTGTGCGCAAGATTCGATCTCCCTCATCGTGGCCAAAGGTATCGTTCATTTTCTTGAATCCATTCAAATCAACGAAGAGCAACGCGAATTTCAAGCCACTTTCTTGAGAATCTTTTATGAATTGCAAAATGTGCTCTTCAAGAAGCACGCGATTTTCTAAACCGGTTAGAGAATCGTGCGTAGCCAGCCATTGCGATTTGATCTCGGAAAGTTTCAGTTCGTTGATCTCACGGGTGATCCCCAGCAGACCGATGATCTCGCCTGCTTCGTTGCGTAAGGGAAATTTGGTAGTTGAAGTCCAGTTCGTAATTCCGTCTTTGGTGACATAACTTTCGATCTGACCAGTGACAGGTTGACCACTCTCCATTACCTGACGGTCGATTTCCAGGGTTTTGCTTCCGAATTCTTCTCCAAACAGATCGATATCAGTCTTGCCGTAGATTTCTTCTGGTTCAAGGAAACCAAGATCCATCGCCATTTTTTTGCTCACGAGCATCAAACGGCACTCCCTATCTTTGATGTAAATACTGTCTGAAGTATTATCCATCAGAGTCCGCAAGATCCATGATTCCCTTAGTTCAAAATCTTGTTTCACTGAATTTCCTTAAAATGAATTCGTCTCTCTATCGAACAACGCAACTATACTGCTTTTAGATTGTAATATTGTTGTTATTTGTTTTGGATAACCAAAGTCTAGCACCAATTTGTTAAAAATGGTAATTCTGTTGTGAAAATCTGATTAATTTTTATCCTCATTGATTACTCAAAAATTTTTCGGGCTGATCACGCAGTAGTAATACACTTAGGTCAATATCTTTAATTTGAGCCATTTATTTATTTTGAAATCAACTCATATTAACCAAAGAATGATCAAGGGTTCTGATCATTCTTCTTCGTTATTTCCAAGGAAATTTTATTCCAGGAATTGTCAATCCTTTTCCACGTGACTAATAATCATGCAATTGAGAAATTGCAGCCTGAACCAGGTGATGGTTCAAATGAAACGCAGGATCTCCAATTGCTTTTCCCCATTGACTGTTTTTACCTCAAATGAGGCGGCACATTGGACGCAAATCAATTGGGTAACCCCTTCAGCTAGGTGGAATACCTGATCGCAGTATGGGCACGTGAGTTCCGCAGCTTCAGAGCTTGGTAATGGTTGAACGGGAGCGCTGGTTTCGATCCGCGCCATCAACCCGCCGCAATACATACAGTAATATGATTCAGCGGGGTTTTTCTTGCCACAATGAATGCAAAAGATTTCCTGGCTCATCGGTACACCCCTTGGTAGGGAAAGCTATTTCGCGGATCGCGCATTTGATCTAATTCTCTCTGAATGCTCAAGAGCTCAGCTTCGATCCTGCGATCTCCACGTTTACCGGTCGCGATCAACAAAATGAAACCAATAAGGAATGAAATTATTGACGCGATGAAGAGTATTGCGCCACCAGCGGCGCCAAGAGAGTTGTAATTCGCAAGGTCTATCTCAACCAAAATGAAAACGAGCAGCCCCATTATGAGTAACACAGTCCCGGTAGTACGGCGGTTTTGCCGCTTTTTTAATTCACTTGATTTTTTATAGAAGTTTTTTTGCAGGATGTCGATTTGCCACTGTAACGGTATAGCAGCATTGGGTTGATAAGGGTTTCCCTGTGGAGCTTGTTGTGGCAGTGGTGGCATGTTTTCCACCGACGCCACTTCCATCGCTAAAAAATCCTGGATTGAACTGCTGGCGGTAACTCCCGGGGCAGGCGAGACGGTGAGGTATCCATCACCGGCGATGATGGCGTGGGTCAAGCCGCAGACAGCGCAGGAGACATACCCTTGTGTTTCAATCACGGGCAGGCGTTCTCCGCATTTGACACAGCGCAAGGTGTAAATCTCGCCGCCTTCCATCTGGATTGGGTGTGGCAGGATCAGTTCCTGATTGCACGATAAACAGGTTTTGGCGCTAACCGGGTTCTGTGTCCCGCAATAAATACAGTAAGTGGTCATTTCATCAGTCATGAGATTCACTCAGCTTCGTGGAAATATTATGGCACGCATTCATTCGGAATGAATGCGGTACCCTCGCCGGAATCACACAGCCGTACGCCATTCGATATCTGGCAGCCTGAGTTCGAGCGCATCTTCACGTAACAAAACTGATACCCGGCACGGCTGCTGGGTTCACAATCGCCGATGTATGAAAAAGCTTCGTGGACTTTGGCGCAGGAATCTTTCGATGAACTTCCACTTGATAATACTTCTCCCGCAGATGATCCACCAACGCTTGATATGATCGAATTGAGCTTATCCTGAAACCCTTCTGGGTTGGCAATGGCACCGATCACGGTAGCAACCACTGCAACACCGACAACAATACCCACGACTCCACCCACACCAATTCCACTTTTTACCGGGCTGGCAGGAGGAATCGGAGCTGGCCCTTTTTCTCCAAGGATGGGACCGGGTGGTTGCTCAAGCATGCGGAAATCGGCAGGAACTCTCATGGTCGGTGGCGTTGGTGCGGGCATATATCGTGTCCGTGGGAGAGGGCGTCGACGTGGGTCAAACGGACCACGAGGCCATCGACGATATACCACGGGAGGTCGGCTGGTACCATAATGAACCGGTCGTTTTTTAATGGGATCTACCTTAAACATCGCCTGGCATAATTGACAATACACACCGGTCATTCCAATTGGAATCATATTTGGATGTCCATTGGGACAGTAAACAAGCCTGATGCCATAACCCATTTTTCCCTCCAGCGAAACAATGAACTAACACATTATACAATCATTCATTCGCGCTTAATAATTAATCCCCATTTTGGACTTGAGATTATTGCCAATCAATATTTTTAATTGGCTAAGGATAAAGATTAATGATGAAGATGGCTTTCATTTTTTTCATTATCATCATGGAGGCGCATCTCAGGCGTCCAAATTGATACGCAGTTCCTGCCGATTCTTTTTGAATGGTAAAGCGCCTGGTCAGAGCGATCGAGCAACTCTTCGATATTTCTGATGCTTTGATCTACCTCGACCACACCAAAGCTGAGGGTGATATTTATCTTGATCGAATTGATCTCCATGGTCGTGCGTGCTACTAGTTGGCGCAATCGTTCCGCCATTAATTGTGCCTCAGTGGCTGTGGTCTCGGGTAAGAGGATCACGAATTCTTCGCCACCGTAACGGGCAATGATGTCCACATCACGCAAAGCGCCTTTGCAGATATCGGCAATGCGCTGCAGCACCACATCTCCCACGCTGTGACCGAAGGTGTCATTGACCTTTTTAAACAGGTCGATGTCGAACATGATGATCGAGAACGGGCGCTCGTAGCGGCGGGATCGATCAAATTCCTGGTCTGCCAGCTCAAAGAATTGACGCCGGTTGAAGATGTGTGTCAGTGAGTCGGTAATGGCTAATTCCTGTACCTCGCTGAAGAGCCGCGCGTTTTCCAGAGCGATGACTGCATGCGCGGCTAACAATTCCAGGGTTTCCTTATCCTCCTCGGTGAAGGCGTCAGGTCGGTAACTCTGGGCTGAGATGATGCCTTTGATCTTCTTCCCCAGCTTGAGAGGAACGATGATCAAAGAGCGAACCATTGTTGGGTCTTTTTCGTCTCCAACCAGCACCGCTTTTGTTTTTGTCAGCATGTTCAGGCTGAAGTTGTTGAACATGATCGTTTTCTTTTCTTTTAGGATTCGCGCCGAGAAACCCTGACCGAGTGGCCGGTCGGTATTTTTTTGGGGAATACCATGATCAACAAAATAGACATCATGGATCAACTTGGCATCTTCATCATAGAGAGAAAGAATGAACGCATCGGGGTTCATCAACTCGATGGTCGCTTTATGGATGGCGCGGTATACCTCTTCTGGTTTAAGGTTGGCGCTGATGCGTTGGCTGAGTTTATAAAGCCCGGCCAACCTTTTGGCTGATTTCACAGCTTCTTCATATAAGCGAACGTTTTCGAGCGAAATGGCAACCTGGTCCGCGAAAGCCTGAGCCAACTTGGCATGGCTTTCGTTATAGCTGTTGGGTTTGAGTGAATCGATCGCCAATAGACCAATGACCTGGTTTTGGAAGATAAGAGGGACACCAATCCATGATTTTATAGGCAGATTGGCGATATTATTAAATGAAGGGAACTCGGTATCCATATCATGAACGATGATCGATTTCTTGCCACGGAATACGATCGAGCCGGGTTGATCATTCGCGAGGGGGATACGCATACCCAGAATCGGCGAGTTTCGGTTAAAGCCGCGCCCATCGACGATTTCCAGGTCATCACCTCGGGGTAATAATATCGACGCGCTATCACACGGGATTACCAGAGATAGCTGTTCCAGGATCAACCGCAACGCCTGTTTCTGTTCCAACGAAGAAGCCACGATTGCACTGGCCTGCCGCATGGTTTCAGCCTCTTCCGCTCGTTTTTTCGCGTCAGCGTACAGACGGGCATTGGCGATCGCCACTGTGGCTTGCTGCGCGAATAGTGTGATCAGGCGAGAGTCATCCTCGTTGAACACCCGTTGTGGATTGGAGTCACTGATGGCGATCTGTCCAACCAATTCATCACCGACGACAAGGGGCACCTCGAGCAAAGCATGAGGGAAGTATTTGACCATTTCGGAAGTCCGCTTTTCCCATGTGGGATAATCTGCGATAATGTAAGGCTTTCTGGTCTCTTCCATACTGCGAACGATTTCTTGCGGCAGTGGAAAAATCATTCCGATCATTTCCGAATTTGTATTGATACCAACGATGATCTTGATCTCGTTAGTTGATTTGTCAAATTCACCCAGGATACCACCCGACGCGCCAATAAGGTTAACCGCGCGTTCGGTGATATCTTCAAGTAATTTTTTCAGGTCTAATTCGGAGGTAATATCCGTCAATGTAGCCTGAAGACTCTCCAGCTCGCGGATACGTTTCAGCCCAGCTTCATAGAGCCTGGCGTTTTGGATTGATAGAGCCGCACCAGCGCTCAGGGTAGACAGGCGGTCGGCGTAGGTCTGATTGTAAAAGCCGACTTCTTTCTTATCCAGCGAAAAAATCGCCACTACTTTATCATCGATGATGATTGGCGTGCCCAACCAACTGCTAAAATAAGAGGATACAGCTGTCGGCTTCCAGTTTGGATCTGTCTGTGTATTCGAATTTATAAACGAGCGCTTTGTTTCCAAGATGGCGCGCAAGTTGGCTGTATCTTTGATATCAAATGTGAGGTTGATCAACGATTCGCTGAGTTTCTTGCCAAGGAATTCATACCCCTGACTACGTTTTACCCTGGCTGTATCTCCTTCAACAAACATGATATTGATACCATCATATGGAACGAGTCTGCCGACCTGTTCAAGCAACACATCCAAAACCTCATCAAGGTTCAGGGTCGAGGTTAATATTGTGCTGATCTCTTGCATGGTTTCGGCAATTCGTCTCTGATCATATTCAGATTTAAATAATCGAATCCTTTCTATGGAAACACTGAGAGAATCGCAGATCGATTCGATGAGATGGATTGACTCATCATCGAGTTGTCTACCGTTGGACAACGTGAAGTTCATGATTCCCAGCGCGGTAACTCCTGATTGAAGCGGAAAAGCACAATGATTTATTGGTTGAAGATTGCCAATTGTAATATCCCGCCCACAATCGCAATCAATTAAATTGGTGGGATTGGTCATTTTTCCGCTGAGCAGATCCCGCAGACATTGGCATTCATTGCTCTGAACTTCAGTGAAGATTAACGGTCCTTCTTTATCATTGACCCGGTATTGAACAGTCCGATGGCTAAGCCCTTCATTTTCCAGCAGAAGAGTCCAGATCTTTTCAGCTTGTGAGATCTCAAGGATGCTGCGCATAGTGGGAATCAGCGCTTGCCTCAAGGAGGTCGCTTCATTAAGTTGTTCATTGACCATACGCAGCAATGAAAGCTCTGACGCATTCCGTTGCGCGTTTGTGAACGCCAGTTTCATCTGGGCTTCAGCCTGTTTCAGGCGCTCTGATTCCAATTTTCGGCGAGTGATATCCTGAAAAGTCAATAACCAACCGGCCAGCATTTGATCTTCATCAATCAGATCGGAGATGTGTATTTCATACGAGTTTGGAGAATCTCCTTCGCCGTTGCTGATCTCCATGCCATCGGGAGGAACGAAATCAGCGCCGAATTTCAATGATTGAAGTTGGGGGAAGAACGAAATGATCGGCCTTCCCACCCATGTGGTTGAAAGTGCTTTAAAGTACTTTTTCGCCGCGAAATTGTATTCAATTATTCTTCCATCTGCGTCGAGAACGATGACGGCATCGTCCAACTGGTCTAGCAAGGTCTTACGTGCGATTGGCATCAAGTCGGTGATCTGTACCCGTAATAAACCAAGTCCAATTAGCACCATCGAAATCGCTGAAGCGATAAGGAAAAAATAATCTTTGCCCTCGGAGATCAACTTTGGTAACATGATGATGCTGGTCAACCAAGGGATGATCATACCGAATGTGATAAAAAGCAGTTTTCCTCTAGCCCAGAGAGGGGTGCGGAAATAAGCAATCAAAATTAAGATCAGGTCGATCAGTAGGAATACCAGTATATAGACAGCGAAAAACCAAAACCACCAACCGTAGTTATTGATATGGACTCCAGGAAAACCTGCTTCGACATCGATATTGAATGACTTGGTCCTGAACCAATGATGCAAGGGATTGGTCCAAATCACAATCTGGTTAATCGCGGGCTGGATGGTAAATAGCAGCCAGGTGGATTTCTTGAAATTCGTTTTCCAATGAGAATATAACTTAACAAAACAAAAGTAAATGATTGGGAGGAGAGAGATGGCTAAATATTGGAAATTTTCAGCAGCTTCTCTCACAGGTAATGAGCTGAAGATAATTTCCACCACATAAGCAGTGGACCATAACAGAGTGGCTAATGCCATCCAGATCAGATAATTCGCGCCCTGTGAATAATGTCGTTTCCAGGCGAATATGACGATAGCGATGGAGGCAAAAATCGAGATGGCACCAATACTGAGGCTTGTGTAGGAGGGCCAATTATAAAATGGCATTCATTTCCTTCAGAACCGTTTTTTCTATATATGGAATTTCTTTGCCTAATAATATTATAGCGATTGGAAAAGAAAATTTCCGTAAAGATTTTAAGCAAAAAATAGGGTAATAAACCTTGAGAATGCTGTAAAATTAAAAAACTAAATTAGGATCAGGGAAAAAATATGGCTTTGACGGAGTTTTCATTCACACCAAGCGAATACATCCTTTTGAACGGTGACAAGTTTGCCCCGGAATCAAGGGGAGAAAATAAATTACCACTTCTCTGCAGCGATGGGATTGTGGATGGAGTGTATCTTACGACTCTGATGTGCGCGGCAGCGATCCTGGCGAACGAGATCGAGGGGGCGTTGGAAATTAATCTAGCTAAAAAGAAATCCGCATTTGGGCTCAAAGAGAGTATGGAATTGGAAATTCGCCCTTGCGGACAAACTCCCAATTGGAATGGCTACACCCTTGAATCCGGTATCATGTACGCGGCTAGTCAGCTCTATTCATCACCGGGAGATCATTCAGTGCGAAGGGCCATCTACATGATCCTTGCCAAAGATCGACCAAAGCCATGGGAAAAAGTGGTGGAACTCGTCGAATGGGGTCTGGCATCCAGCAATTGGCTGATGCCCGTGGAAGGGGAAGCCGCCGCGGCGTTTTCCACTCCGTTCATCTGCCCAGCGAAGGTCCGTGAACTGGCAATTACCCAGCCGTCTACGCCGATCATCAACCTGCTTACCTCATGTAAGAAAAGCCGACCTGAAGTGTGGCGCCAGATGATGACGGAAATCGACCAGGCTTTCGACGACCGGCAGCCGGATTGATTGCCTCGCTCTTTTCACGCTGGTAAACCCCCATACGCAGATCAGGAGGGCTCTCAATGAAGAAACTCCTTATGATTATGGCATTGCTGGTTTTTCTCACGGGTTGCGGCGTGTTAGAAAACCCCACCGATTTGCCCTCGGCTCAGAATTCAGTTCCCACAAATGATGTAAAAACTACCAAACCAGTTAAGGCAGCGGACGATTCGACGCAACCGGTGATGTATGGGTTATGGCTGAGCGATTCCGGTGATATCATCGTGATCAGTGAATCCAGCGTATATCTTGTGCAAAAAGAAACCATGGGTGGCGGGGATACTTTACGCGAGACCTGGTACGAAATACAGGATATCGATTGGGTCAACGGGGTGCTCACCTTGAAAATGACCTGGGTGAGAGTCAACGGGAAGAACGGCGGGTTCGATATGCCGTTGCATTACATGAAAGTTTGGATCGATGGGTCGATTTTGATGTATTCAATGGGAGATGAAGGTCAGGGCATCCCTGAAGAGGCACTTACCGGTCCTTTCATGAAAAAGTAAAGAACACCTCTGTGAGAACAAGCCATCACAGAGGTGTTCTTTTATTGCTGCGAAGTGATTTGTTTAATTGTATCAAAAATACCAGGCTTCGGAAAGAAGGGCAAAACCAAGAACTGCGTTCAGAATGGCAAGTAGAACCCCAATGCTGCCCAGCACCAGACCCGCAATAGCCATCCCCTGTTTACTCGATTTGACGCCGATTGCGCCAAAGATCACAGCGAGAATATTGATGGGCAAACCACAGATGGGGAGGAGCCAGGAAGCCGAGCCAACTATGCCCAGAACAAGAGCCGCGATAGCCAATCCTGAATGATCGTTTGGATTTTGTACCGGTTGTTGTGGTGGATAATACATAAGGACTCCTTTGAGCAAATAGTAGTATAGCAGAAAATCAAATCTGGCAGAAAAAAAATCGAATTACTTATGGTATTTCCCAATAATAAAACCCCTATGATTTTACATCTTAGGGGTTTTATCGGGGAGAGAGGAAAACTGGAAAAATCTCATTCTTCGCGACAACAGCGGTGATCATTCTTTTGTAATTTCCATTTTCTCACCAAAATGTGCAGAATTGGTGGAGAAATGATCGCATGATCTGTATGTTTTTACCTGGAGGCGACGAAAAACCCTGTCACTCAAGCGCGGGCAACAGGGCTTTTCAAAAGGAGAGAAGTACGACAGGTCTACTCGCCAGTGTCGCCACCAAGATAGGCGTTGATCACGACCGGGTTGTGCAGCAGGTCGTCCGCAGGCCCTTCCAGAACCACGCGACCGGTATCGAGCACGTAACCGCGGTCGGCAATGGAAAGCGCCATCAACGCATTTTGTTCCACCAGAAGGATGGATGTTCCACTCTGGTTGATCTCACGAATGGTATCGAAGATTTGCTCCACCAGGATGGGGGAAAGCCCCATCGAAGGTTCGTCAAGTAGAAGTACTTTGGGTTTCGCCATGAGGCCGCGGCCAATCGCCAGCATCTGTTGTTCGCCACCGGAGAGGGTGCCACCCTTCTGGTTGCGCCTTTCCTTCAGGCGAGGGAAGCGTTCAAAGACTTCCTCGATCAGGCGTTCCTTGTCTTTCTTGTCGGGGTTGAGGAAGGCGCCGAGGTCCAGGTTCTCCCAGACGGTGAGCGTGCCGAAAATCTTACGCCCTTCGGGCACCTGGATGAGACCGCGTTTGACGATCTCGGGCGGTTGTACTTCGGTGATGTCGCTGCCTTGAAAGCTGATCGCTCCCGTAGATGGGCGGATCAGACCGGAGATGGTGTTCAGGGTCGTTGATTTGCCGGCGCCATTGGCACCGATAAGGGTGACAATTTCGCCTTCGTTCAACTCAAAACTTACTCCGTGCAGCGCCTGGATGGAGCCGTAATGGACGTCGATGTTGTTTACCGATAAGAGACTCATCAGTGTTTTCTCCTGTACTTGCGTGCCAGGGCCGCGCCACCCGGACCGAGATAAGCTTCAATGACGCGCGGGTTGGCCTGGATCTCCGCGGGGGTGCCATCAGCGATCTTCTGACCGAAATCGAGTACCACGATGTGATCTGAGATACCCATCACCACGTGCATATCATGTTCAATAAGGACGATGGTAATGCCGAATTCATCGCGCAGTTTGCGGATCAACGAGGTCATTTCCAACGTTTCCTGCGGGTTCATGCCTGCGGTCGGTTCGTCCAGCAGTAGTAACTTGGGATTGCTGCCGAGCGCGCGGGCGATCTCAAGTCTGCGTTGCGCGCCGTAGGGCATGCTGCGGGCGGGAGTGTTTCCCATACCCTTGAGGCCAACGAAATTCAGCCAGCGTACGCCTTCCTGAAGCGAAGTCTTTTCTTCGTCGCGATAGCGTTTGGTGCGCAGAACGGCGTCCAACCAAGATTCGCGTAAGCGGTGGTGCTGGCCGACGAGGACATTCTCGATGGTGGTCATGTTGGCAAAGAGCCGGATATTTTGATAGGTACGCGAAATGCCCATTGCGGCAATCTTGTCGGTGGTTTTTCCGCGCAGTGACTTGCCTTCGAACAACACATTTCCATGCTCGGGGGTATAAAAACCTGAGATGCAATTGAACAGTGTGGTTTTTCCGGCACCATTTGGTCCGATGATTGAGAAGATCTCACCTTTGGGAATGTCAAGATCAACCTTGTTCACAGCGGTCAGACCGCCGAATATCTTGGATACCTGCTGCACCTGGATGATACTCTCGGTCATTTCACACCTCCGCGTTTCTTCTCCTCGGAAGTCTCCGCCGAGATGGGCGGCGTACTCTCCTGGGGTTCTTCAGGCAGAGTCAAAGTTGGACGCTGTGAAGGGATAAGACCAGCCGGACGCAGGATCATCATTGCCACAAGCAGGGCGCCGAACGCGAGCATGCGGAAGTTTTCCACTTCACGCAGAATCTCTGGTAACCCCTTGAGGGTGAACGCTCCCAGTAGGGTGCCGGGTACGTTGCCCATACCGCCGACGATGATGAGGCAGAGCACATTCACTGAAGCCATCAGGGCATGTTCATCTGGCCCGGTGAATTGGTTGCGAGCGGCGTAAATGCCACCAGCCAACCCGGCGAAGGCAGCGCCAATCATCAGGGCGAGTAATTTGTATTTTCCGGTGTCCACGCCGCTGGCGCGAGCAACGGTCTCATCCTCGCGGACGGCCATCCAGGCGCGTCCTGAACGAGAATGCTGCAAACGCTGGTAGATATATATCGCCAGCAGCATGGCTAGAATGATCAGGTACATATAATCGATATCATTGAATGCTCTGCCAAACAGGGTAGGGCCGTGAATATCCTGAATGCCGCGTGGACCGCCGGTGAAGGTGGTAAGCACGTCGCTTTTGAGCATGATGCGGATAATCTCGCCAAAGCCGAGCGTGACGATGGCTAGGTAGTCGCCGCGTAAACGCATGATCGGTAAACCGATCAACAATCCCGAAATGGCAGCCAGGATGATGCCGAGGAGCAACGCCGGCCAGAATCCCCACATCAGGTGATGCGGCTCGGGGGCGTTGAGCAGCGCCATGGTGTACGCGCCGATGGCAAAGAAGGCGATGTAACCCAGCACGAGCTGCCCGGAGAGTCCGACAATAATGTTCAGACCGAGACCGAGGATGACGTACAGTCCGACCGTGCCCATCACGTAGTTCCAGTAGGAACCCCATTTGAGGGGCAACAATGCCACGAGCGCGAAGAGCAGCACGAAGAAGATGTATTTCTTGATGTTGTTCGCCCGTGGTGAGCCGCTCTTTATCCAGGCTGTCGCAGCTTTCCAACCATTCGATATCGCCTGGCGGATATGATTGGCAATCGGCAGATTCCAGAGCACCGAAAGCAGCCCGCCAACAACCGCGCCTACGAAGAAGGTGGCGAAATTGGCCAGTATTCCGAAGGCATTGGTGAGTTTATAGAGGCAGGCTTTCATGAAGGGGAGCGAAAGGACGGTGAGATAATCACGGACGCTACTCTTGTTCTTGACAAGCAGGAGCAAAACAAGGGCAAGTGCCGCTGCCACCAATCCCATTGCCAGACCGGTGAGGGTGCTTGCCAGCAGGCGTTTATCGGTGCTGTCCTGGTGGCGGGCTGAGAGCAGCCCTGCCCAAAGCGCCAACAAAGCGCCGTAAGCCACTAACGCGCCGGTAGCCGGAGTGGAACCGGTGGTGGTGACGCCGACCAGCTTGGCCAACAGGATGCCGACGAGTGTGTTGAACCCTACCAGCACACAAAAAACATGTACAATCCCAAATACCACTCCCAGGTTAAGGCTTTGACGAAGCGCTGACTTTTTCATACTTTTTCCTCCGCCAGAGATTCACCGAGCAAGCCCGAGGGTTTAAAGATTAGAACGACAATCAGGATCAGGAACGCAATCACGTCTTTCAACTGGTAATCGATTCCCAACGCGGCCGGACCAATGGATTCGACCACACCCAGGAACAAACCACCGAGCATGGCGCCGGGCAGGTTGCCAATACCTCCCAGTACAGCGGCTGTGAAAGCCTTGATGCCTGGGATGAAGCCGGTGTAGTAATAGATCATGCCGTTGTGGATGCCCCACATCACGCCAGCCGCTCCGGCAAGGGCGCCACTCATGATGAACGCCTGGCTGATGGTGCGGTTCACATCCACGCCCATGAGGGCGGCGGTCTTTTTATCGAGCGCGACGGCGCGCATGGCGCGTCCGAGTTTCGTTTTTCGAACGATTGTATACAGAACGATCATCAGCACAATCGAGAGCGCAAAAGAAAAAACGCCGGTATAGGTGATCACGACGTTGCTGTTATTAATAACGATAGTCCAACCATTTCCCCGGGTAAGGATATCAGGGTTGGTGTAATTGCGAAGTTGTGAACTGAAAAGGAGCATCACCGCGTTTTGCAGGAAGATCGAAGCGCCAATGGCGCTGATAAGGGGAACCAGGCGTGGAGCACTGCGCAATGGGCGGTAAGCGATTTTTTCCAGGAAGTAACCAAGCAGAGCTGAAATGAACATCCCTGCGATAAATGCAAAAATGATAGATAAGACCGGATACGCGTTGAGAAAATTCGTACTGGCGCTGCTGACCTGGATTACTTTTAATATTTCGAATACAAAGTAACCACCAAAAGCGCCGATCATCATCACTTCGCCGTGAGCAAAGTTGATCATGAATAAAATGCCATAGACCAGTGTATAGCCGATGGCAACCAGAGCATAAACCCCCCCGAGGATCAGACCGGTGATCAACAGGCGAGTCCAGGTATCGGGGCCATAAGTATGCTCGATGAACAATACCTGAACCAATCGATAAACAATGAATAATGAAACTGCGATTCCCAAAACAGGCCGGACGAACTTAAGCACTTGCTCACTTTTCTGTCTCAGGTCTGAGCGACTGACAATTTTCATGGCGATGGTAGCTGCCTTTCATACAAAAGGATAGGGTCGGGGAGTGGTGCTACTCCCCGACCGTGGTGAAGAAGCCAATGTTACTCTGCGGGAACAAAAGCTCCATCTTTTACAACGACGAACGAGGGTCTTGCGGTGTTGCATTCACCAACTTCGTTGCAGGTGAAGGTGCCGGAGAGGCCGACATAATCCGTGATACCGCGGACTGCGGCAACGAGGGCGCCACGCGGGATGTACAGGTTACCATCCGCGCCAACGAAGGCAACTTCCTTGATCTTGGCAACCAGCGCGGCAGCGGAGTCATATCCGGCCCAGGTGAAGGGGGAGAGAGTACCAGGCGCAGCGCCGAATTCTTCTTCGTATTTGGCGTTGAAGGCAGATTTGGCATCACTGTCAGGGCTGGCGGGGGCGACGGTTGCAAATGCACCTTCGCCGTTGGCGCCGGTATTTTCGAGGAATTTATCGCCGTAGGTACCATCGCAACCGAAGAATTTCACGCCTTCCAAACCGGTCTGTTTCAATTCGTTCACCAGCACGGAAGCTTCAGCGATGTAGCCACCGAAATAGATGGCTTCAGGCGCGGAGGCAGCCACTGTGGAGAGCACCGCGGTGTAATCGGTCTCACCAGGGGTTACGGCTTCTTCAGCCACAACAGTGCCGCCTAAGTTCTCGAACTCCGCAGAAACGATCTCAGCCAAACCCTTGCCATAGTCGCTGCCGTCGTGCATCACCGCGAGTTTGGTGACGCCGAGATTATTGAAGAGGAATTCAGCGGCGTATTTGCCCTGCAGACCGTCAGTGAAGGCGATCCGGTTGAAAACCTGGGATCCGAGCGTGGTCAGAGAGGGTGTGGTAGCGGAGGGGGAGAGCATGGGGATGCCGACTTTCTCATAGATGGGAATGGCGGCAGCAGAAGCACCGGAGAAGATGTGTCCGGCTACGGCAACGATGGCGGGATCGTTGGCGAATTTATTCGCGACAGCGGCTCCGCCTTCAGCACCACCGCCATCATCCTGGGCGTCGAGTGCGAATTTCCAACCGAACACATCGCCGGCGTCTTCAATAGCGATGGTGGCACCCTGCGAAATATCGATGCCAAAGCTGGAATAACCACCGGTCATGGGGGCGCCCATGCCGATCTTGACGACTTCACCGGGTTTAAAAACAGCGCAGCCGAATTTATCGGCTGCACAGACAGCCTGCGCGTCAACTGCGGTCGCAGCGGCGGTGGCTTCGGTGGTGGCGGCTGCCTGGGTAGGCGCCGCAGTCGGTGTAGCACAACCCGCGAACAGGAAGGCGACGACCAACATACTAAAGATAACTTTCAGGGCTTTCTTCATTTCAACTTCTCCTTTTGAGTTTGATAAATCCTTGGATAATGCATTTTGTAGCTGGTATTCGATTCAATGGCAGTGGACCTCCTCCGGACTTATAAAAAAAGCCACCTATTTTTGTTAGGTGGCTTTTAAGGTTTTTATAAATGTCCTATCTATTTATTTCTTCCTTTCGCCTGCCTAACATGAAGTAGACCTGCCATCATCAAAATAATGACGAGTCCAAGAAACCACATGTAATAAAGGACGAAAGTATGTGTCATGGGTGAACCCTATAAGGAAAGTTTATACAACTATTCAAAGTCAATTACAAGTAGGTGGTTCAAAATTTAAGAAATCTCATTGAAATTTGGGACACTTCAAAATAAGAAACAAGGTTGGCATTTTCCGCCAACCTTGTTACCGAAGAGTCAGATGGAACCGATCAGGCGACCAGTTTGCGTACTTCTGCCAATTGACCGGCTGAACCGAGGAAGACATTCTTTTCAGCGATGAACTTGGCATAGGCGGTCATGAATTCCTTGCCAATGGGGCGCAGATCGAAGTTCTCGGGGTGATCGCGGAAATATTCACGGTGGACACGGGTCCAGACCAAACGACCGTCGGTGTCGATGTTGATCTTGGTGACGCCGAGCTTGGCTGCCTGAAGGAACTGACCGGCATCCACACCCTTGGCGCCTTTGAGGTTGCCACCGGCGGCGTTTATGCGTTCCACTTCGTCCTGGGGGACTGAGCTGGAACCGTGCATCACCAGGGGGAATCCGGGAAGGTTTTTCTGGATCTCGGTGAGGACTTCAAAATGAAGTCCCTGGCTGCCACTGAATTTGAATGCGCCGTGGCTGGTGCCGATGGCACAGGCGAGACTGTCGCAGCCGGTGAGCTCGACGAATTTCTTAGCCTGGGCGGGATCGGTGAGTTTGGCGTTGGCTTCGTCCACCTTGACGTGCTCTTCCACGCCGCCGAGTTGGCCAAGTTCGGCCTCGACAACGATGCCCTTCTTATGCGCGGCTTCGACTACACGCTTGGTGATCTCAACGTTCTTGTCGAAAGGTTCGGCGGAGGCATCGATCATTACGGAAGAGTAGAAACCGCTGTTGATGCAATCGTAGCAGGTATCCTCATCGCCGTGATCAAGATGGACGGCGAAAATGGCTTCGGGGAACACCTGGTCCGCGCTGCGGATGAGGCCTTCGAGCATCAGTTTGTGTGTATAGGAACGTGCACCCTTACTGATCTGGATGATGAATGGTGCCTGGCTATCAATATTGCCGCGGAACAGGCCCATGGTCTGTTCAAGGTTGTTGATATTATAGGCGCCGATTGCATATTTGCCGTAAGCTGCTTCAAATAACTTTTTGGTGGTTACGATCATGGCTGTCTCCTTCAGAATAACTCCCTCAAGGGGAGGGGTGGTCTGGACATATTATAGCATTTTAGTCTCAGCGTCTCCTGAACAAAAATGATGATGTTTGAGAGTAACCCTCACCCCGACCCTCTCGCGTATCCACCCTCACCCCAAACCCCACTCCCATTCCAGATAATAAACCTTTCAAAATCAAGTTTCTAAACTATGGAATGGGAGGGGGGCCATGGGGGAGGGCTATTCGTCCACCACGTAATCGGGCAGGTCATTCTCAGGGACGTCCTTGCCTGAGACTACCTTGCCGCGCACCGAGATACCCGCCTTGTGGACGGATTTTGGATCGCCGCTCACCAGGGGATGCCACGCCGGCAGATCTTTGCCCTCGGCGAGCAAACGGTAGGCGCAAGTTTCTGGCATCCAGTAAAGCTGACCAATCAGTTCGGGGGTGAGGGTGAGGCAGGTGGGCACGCGCTGCGAATGCTCGGAGTAAATCGTGCAGCGGCAATGGTAAATATCAAGGTATTCACAGACAACATTGGTATGGTAAAGCTGGCCGGTATCTTCATCCTCAAATTTTATGACGCAACACCGCGCGCAGCCATCGCAAAGCGATTCCCATTCCTCATGGGTAAGTTCAGTCAGTTTCTTGGTTTTCCAAAAAGGTGGCATGCAGGAGTTATACCATGAGATATCCACCCTTGGCAGATTTACCAGTTTTCAGCCTGTTGGCTACATGAGATCCTCTGATTACCCTCTTGACTTGGTCAACCCAAGCACTTATAATGCCCACTGAAAATTATGCCCTCGTTAGGTGAGGCGTCTGCATTAGAAACAAGCCATTGCCCTGAAACGTCGAAAGACACCAAAGGGTAGACCAGGTCAGCCCGGATTAAGGGTTAACTCAATGTGGCTGGGAATCATCCCTAAGCGATGCAGTGCCAAAACTCAACCAGAGTGGGACAGCCTGCAACGATTATGCAGACATAGGAAATCCTCTCTGGTTTATTGGCAGAGAGGTTTTTGTTTCAATCACGGAAGGAGGTGGTGTATATGGGTTGTAATGATAGTGAACCTGATCCTTATAGTAGCTTAATTACGAGCCGATCGACTCATATTGTCACCGCCGGCGTTTCCTTTCGTGTTCAGGGAATTTGCACCGGGTAAGAATTACCCAAATCCCGTATTTGCGTCAGAATTGAACCACGGAAGATTTGCCTGGCGTCCACATCACAACGGAGGTGGAAAATGGCTTTCCGCGAATTCAAGATCATACCGGCCCATATTAATCAGAGGGCTAAAACCGTCAACGGGCAGATCATGGAGCAGTTGCTTCATTTTGCCAAGTCTGATGTCAATACGCTCTATAACGAATTGCAGACAAATCTCACCGGTTTGACTTCCGACCAGGCTGAGGAAAAACGCGATCGTTTCGGACCAAACTCCGTACTCCAGGCCAAAACAACTGGTTTCTTCAAACGTCTATGGGACAATGTGAAGAACCCGTTGGTGATCCTTCTTGTCGTTCTTGGGATCGTATCACTTCTGACCGGCGACAGCAGTGGCGCTGTTGTGATTGGTGTGATGGTTGTACTGGGAGTGGTACTGCGTTTTATTCAGGAAAGCCGCGCTGACCACGCCGCGGAAGAGCTTCAGGCCATGGTTTCCACCACGGCTTCAGCCCTTCGTGACGGCAAAAAGGTGGAACTGCCGCTGGATGAGATTGTTCCGGGTGATATTGTCTTTTTATCCGCCGGCGACATGATCCCGGCTGATGTGCGTATTCTCACCGCCAAGGATCTGTTCGTCAACCAGGCGGCTTTAACCGGTGAATCCTACCCGGTGGAGAAGGATGACCGTCCAGCCACGCCAGGCACTCAAAATCCGCTCGAAGTCTCCTGCCTGGGTTACCTGGGCACCGATGTTGAGAGCGGCACGGCCATGGCGTTGGTTCTAGCCACAGGCGCATCCACTTATTTTGGTTCGCTGGCCAGCAAGCTTACCTCCAAACGCCAACCGACGAATTTTGACAACGGTATCAACAACTTTACCATGTTGATGATTGGCTTTATGGCGGTCATGGTACCGCTGGTTTTTCTCTTTAACGGATTAAGCAAACATGACTGGCTGGAGGCACTGCTTTTTGCCCTGGCGGTAGCGGTAGGACTTACCCCCGAGATGCTGCCTATGATTGTCACCGTTAACCTCTCGAATGGCGCCATTTCCATGTCGAAGAAAAAGGTGATCGTCAAGAAGCTCGACGCCATCCAGAACTTCGGCGCCATGGATGTGCTTTGCACCGACAAGACCGGGACGATCACTGAAGGGCGGATCGTCCTTGAAAAACATATCGATGTTTCGGGGACAGAGAATTTTGAGATCCTCGAAATGGCTTATCTCAATAGTTATTACCAGACCGGCCTGAAAAACTTGATGGATATGGCTATTCTCGAACACGCTGAACTTAAAGGTCATACAGGCTACCTGGAAAATTACCAGAAGGTGGACGAGATCCCGTTCGACTTTCGCCGCAAACGCATGTCGGTAGTAATCAAGGATACGGATGGTCGCAAAACGCTCATCACCAAAGGCGCGATTGAAGAGGTACTTGACGTTTGCACCCACGTGGAGGTCAAAGGCGAGGTGCTGGGGCGCCTGCCTGAGTTCGATGCCAAACGCAAGAAGATGATCGACGACCTGAATGGGCAAGGATTCAGGGTGATCGCTCTGGCGTATAAATCGATGCCGGCAGATAATACGCAGGCGGTTTTTGGTATCCCAGATGAAGCCGATTTGACCTTGAAAGGGTTCCTGGCTTTTCTCGATCCTCCCAAGAAGACTGCCAGCCAGGCTATTGCCAGTCTCAAAGCCGCTCACGTGGACGTGAAGATCCTCACCGGTGACAACGATCTGGTGACCCAGACGGTGTGCAACGACATGGGTCTCTCGGTGGGCGACATCCTGCTTGGCCCGGCGATCGAGAAGATGAGCGACGAAGAATTGGCGGAGGCCACGGAAGGCACGACCATTTTTGCCAAACTCTCGCCTGACCACAAAGAGCGCATCATCAAGGCGTTACGCTGGAAGGGGCATGTCGTTGGCTTTATGGGCGACGGCATCAATGATGCCCCGGCGTTGCGCGCTGCTGACGTGGGTATCTCAGTCAACACCGCGGTAGATATCGCCAAGGAATCCTCCGATATCATCCTGCTCGAGAACAGCCTGCTGGTGCTCGAAGAGGGCGTGATCGAGGGGCGCCGCGTCTTCGGCAACATCATCAAGTACATCCGCATGGCGGCATCGTCGAACTTCGGCAACATGTTTAGTGTGCTCGGCGCCAGCATCTTTTTGCCGTTCGTACCCATGCTGCCAATCCAGGTACTGACCAACAACCTGTTATATGATTTCTCGCAGACAGCTCTTCCAAGCGACTCGGTGGATCCGGAGTGGCTCGAACGACCGCGCAAGTGGGCCATCGGAGAGCTGCGCCGATTCATCCTGTTTATTGGTCCGATTAGCTCGATCTTCGACTATTTGACTTTCTTCCTGATGCTCTACGTCTTCAAAGCCTGGACAAACGCCGACCTGTTCCACACTGGCTGGTTCATCGAGAGCCTGTTCACGCAGACGCTGATCATCCACGTCATCCGCACACACAAGGTGCCGTTCATCGAGAGCCGTGCCAGCCGGCCGCTGCTCATCACCTCATTGATCATTGTTGCCATCGGCGCCTACCTGCCGTACAGCCCGCTGGCTTCGGTGCTTGGGTTCGTACCGCTGCCACCACTCTACTGGCTCTTCCTGTTGGCGATGCTCGTTTGCTACGTCTTCCTGACCCAGTTCATCAAGAAGTGGTTCTTCAAGCGCTTCGGTGATTAATTTTCTCGGATGTGGTGATTAACCACAGAGCCACAGAGAATTCCTTATAATAGGTTTTCTCAGTGTGCTCTGTGCCTCCATGGCGATCATTTATAGTTCGTACGGTTTCACATGATTTTTGTTAATGAATGATGGTATAACTTCCATCGTTAATTGTTACTGGACAAGTAAAATATTTTACAGATTGATCAGCTGCTTCCTTGGTAAATCGGAAAGTGTTAAGTAATTTGGCTCCGCCTCTATAATTTCTTTCCCGATTCCAATAATTAATCGCATCTTCAGAACTTGTGAAGTAAATATTTTTATAATTATCATAATATAGATAATAGCAGTTGGGCATACTTAAACATAAATCCCCTGAAAATCCGTCACCGCAATAAGCAATCGCTAGGCCATAATATATAGTGCCACTTACAACTGGATCAGGATATTTCGGAAGCGTAGCAAAATCTTCGGAGAAGATCAGGTTTTCCTTTATTGTCCAACAATTAGTCTGGTTATCTATTGTTTCGAAGTAAATCCAGGTTTCATCTGAATTCTTCCCAAGCACAATAACTTGTTGGGGGTCAATAAACTCATCATAGGTATACAGCATAGAACTTGGCCCTTTGCGGCATTTTATCGTTTTTACGATTTCTCCAGATACAGTTTGACCTATTGGTGTAAAGGTATCTGTGGGGATTGTTGGGATAGTTGATGTGGCAGTTGGTGAACTCGCAGATACCGGCGCAGATGTCTCCAAGAGGACCGTTGTCGCATCGGTTGCCAACGCGGTCGGGGTTGCTGGGCTTACGAACCAACCGCTGGCTTGGCCGATGATCAGCGCCAGTACAGCGATCCCCGCTGATGCAATTGCAACGACTTGCCAGGGTTTCCACTTCTTTTGCTGCTTGTCAGGGCTTCCATCCTCAATGCGGAAGGTGGTATGTTTTTCCGGTACTACCTTGGATTTGGAAGCGTTCGTGAAGTCTTCCACGGTGTCCAGGGTCTCTGTTTCCTTTACCTCAGGCTCAGGTTTTCTGTGGGTGTCAAACTTGAGCGGGGTCACCTGGGCTCTTTCCAACGCCTTAAAAGCAGAGATGACTCCGTTCATGCTCTGGTAGCGGTCGGTGGGATCCTTGGCCATGGTCTTGTAGATGATTCGTTCGACCTCCTCTGAGAGGTCCGTGACAAACTCACTGGGTCGGGGAAGAGGATCGTTGAGATGTTTGACCACCACAGCCATGGGTGTATCAGCAATGAAAGGTTTCCTGCCGGTAACCAGCTCGTAAAATACCACGCCGAGGGAATAGATGTCGGCACGGGCGTCGATCTCATGCCCCATACCTTGCTCAGGAGCCATGTACTCGGGGGTACCGATGCCTACTCCGGTACCGGTGAGTGTCTGTCCCTCCTGTACTTCAAGTATCTTGGCGATGCCGAAATCGGTTAATTTTGGCTCCCCGCTCGCAGTGATCAGGATGTTCGCTGGCTTGATATCGCGGTGGATCACCCCCATCTCATGGGCATACGCCAGGGCAGTGGCGATGGGTCGCAGAAGGCGCACTGCCTCCTGCCAGTCCATTGCTCTACCCAGCCTGGACTTCAACGTGCCCCCCGGCATATAGGGCATGACGAGGTAGGGGTTTCCCTCAAATTCTCCGTAGTCGATGATATCGACGATATTGGGATGATTCAACTTTGCCAGCGTCTTGGCTTCTCGTTCGAAGCGTTTCAGAACGCGGTCGATCATCTCCTGACTGAAGGCATCACGGCGGATCACCTTGACCGCCACATCGCGTTCCAACCGTGAATCGAACGCACGATAGACGGTTGCCATGCCTCCTTCACCAAGTTTTTCAATTATGCGATAGCGGCCGACTGACATGCCAATAAGGTTGGTCATACCAACTCCCCAGTTTTTCAAAGTTAGTTTGATTGCTAATGAACTTTAATCCTAACAATTATATACTACTCAAATTCATCGGATATGAATTTATCCAGGGAAACGAAATATTTCCATAATTTCATAAAAAGTAAATAAGCTTTAATTAGGATTCATAACATGTCATTTTGCCATTAGTAATTTCCCACACCTTTGTAGCGAAGTTCTGGATGAAATAGCGGTCGTGGACCACGGCCAGGACGGTGCCTTCGAAACTAGAGAGCGCGCGCTCGAACTGGTTACGCGAGGGCAGATCAAGGTGATTCAATGGCTCGTCCAGCAGCAGGAAGTTACAGCCTTTTGCCACCAGGCAAGCCAGCGCCAGCCGGTTGCGCATGCCGAAGGAGCATTGACTCACCGGAAGCAGCGCTTCGTCGCCGCTGAAGAGATACTTGTGCAGAAAGGCGCGGGCGTTGGTTTCGTTCATGGCTGCGATGTTCTGCAGGTTTTGCAGCACCGACAGGGTGGAGACGAGTTCTTCCTGTTCTTGGGCCATGAAACCCGCGCGCACACTCGGACCCAGCTTCACCCGTCCGCTGAGCGCTGGCAGCCTGCCGGTGATGGTGCGCAACAGGGTGGATTTACCGCAGCCATTGGACCCAATCAGCGCGCAGTGCTCGCCGTAGGTGAGGGTCTGATTGAGGTGCGACAGCAACACAGAATCGCCATAGCCGATGCTCAGATCGTCCAGCGCGAGCACTAGACGGCTGCTCGAGGGAGTCTCACTAAATTCCATCTTCATTTGCCAGGAATCGCGCGGTTTGTCGATCTTCTCGTCGGTGAGCAGGTGTTCCACGCGCTTCTCGATGTTCTTGGCTCGTTTGACGGTGGCCAGCCCACGGTTGGCGAAGAAGCCCTTGGCGAACTTGTCACCGCTGTCGGCCTTGCCGCCCTTGCGGAATTGAGCCAGACCGCGCACGTGGCGGGCGGCTGATTGCAGCCGCTGGATCTCGTTCTGCTGATCGGTATAATCCTGCCAGTGGCGGGCACGCTCCGCTTCCTTGGCATCGAGATAATCCGAATAGTTACCGGGGTAGGCTTTTAGCTCGTGGCTGCTGCCGTCCAATTCGAGGATGGTATCCACCGTGCGGTCGAGGAAAACGCGGTCGTGTGAAACGATCAACACCGCTGAGTGCGAATGCAGCACCCAATCTTCCAACCACTCCAGCATGGCAAAATCGAGGTGATTGGTGGGCTCGTCGAGCAGCAGCAACCTTGACCCCGAGAGCAGCAGCCCGGCCAACCCCAGGCGGGTCTTTTGCCCGCCGCTGAGCGCGCTCACCGGCAGGTCACGCGGCAGCTCATCCAACGCGAAGGCAGCCAGCAGGGCGGGGGCAGCAACCTCGCTTTCGGCAGTCTCGCCCAGGCGGGTGAGAACGGTATCGTATTCCTGTTGCAGTCCGGTTTGGTCTGGGTTCACGGCCAGCTTTTCGGCAAGTTCCTGCAGTTGTTTTTCCAGGGTGGCGCTGTCGCCTTGCATTTTCTTGAGATAGCTACCCAGGGTTTCATCCTCGGCGAATTCGAGCGCCTGGGGCAGATAGCCTGGCACCGTCCCGGTTGGGGTAAACGAGAAATGGCCGCTATCAGCGCGCTCCTGACCCGCGAGGATGCGCAGCAAAGTCGTCTTACCGCAGCCGTTCGGCCCGACGAGGCCGATCTTCTCACCAGCATTAATGTTGAAGGATATTTTGTTGAGCACGGGGGTGATCCCGAATGATTTATTGATGTTGTGGACAGAAAGCATATTGAACCTCGTGATTAAAAACAAAAACCGTGGGCAGTATCCCACGGCGCGAAAAACAAAAGATCGGCAAAAGCCGAATGCCCGGACTACCCGAAAAAAACTTTATGTTAGAGGTTCTTGCCAGCCATGCGTTCTGCTCCTTTTTAGTGGAACCGAATTATATCATAGTAATCGTGGGGACGTCCGGTTTGGACGTCCCCACGACTTGAGTAGAAAATTCTTATGGCTAATTCTTGTCGATGACGATCAGGATACGGGTCTTGGTGATGTTGTTCTGCATGGTGGAGACACCGCCGACGATGCATTGAATGGGGCTGAGGATATTAAAGTCGGAGTATGGATCGAGATCTTCCAGCATGCTCAGTCCGTCTCTGAAGTTGACGTAGAATACCGGCTTCATACTGCTTTCGAATGCCGACCAGGATTGGCGGAAGAGATCCGAGTTCTTGAGCGAAGCACTCTGGCTGAACGCGCTCTGTATGTCATCCAGGTTGGTGCCGAGGATGAAGTAGCCGTTCTTCACGCCGAAGCCAAAGATGGTTTCATCGTAATACTCATCGTTTACGCTCCAGGTAATGAAGGGGTCGGAGGATTCTTTGTTCACGTCCATGTAGGAATCTTCGAGCGCACTCTTCAGATCTTCAGCATATTTCTTCATCTTTTCGGGGTCGGAAGATTGCAGGATGACCATACCACCCAGGTCGACGCCCTCGTATTCTGAAAAGTATCCGCCGTTGTCTTCATAGATTCCCACCGCGTATTCACCGGTGAGGATGGGCATGAGGTCGGTATCGAGGTTGAAGCCGATCTCGTCTTCGAGCATGCTCATCGAATCGTCAAAATCGGATTCGCCAACAGCTTCGGCGATCATGTCACGATAAGCTTCCCAGGCCAGGTCGAGATGGCTGCCACCCGCGAATACCAGCGTGTCTTCCGGGAAGTAAGCAGGCAGGTCGCTGACGCCTCCGTTGGATTTTAACATGTTGATCTGGGCATCGGTCAACTCGGCAGGATCATAGAGCACGGCTGAATCAACCGCGACCCCCTGGCTTACAAAGCTGATCGAAGCTGCCATTGCCTTGACCATATCGGTATTGATGTCGCCGGAAAAGTAATAAGAGAGATCGCTTGAGTCTTCCAGTGTGTTCATGAGCGGCTGAGCACCGGCATAAACGAAGAAGGCACGATCCTTTGGCAGGGCTTTAGCGAGTTTCTGATAATCAGCCGAATTCGCGAGCGACTTACCCTTTTGCGCGTCGATGGCGTCTTTGATGGCGTCTTCATTTGTTGAGATCAGCAACACTTTGCCCGAAAGGGCGATGCTGATGACGTCATAGTAATAACTCGTGCCCACATCAATGGTGACACCGTGGTAGGTAGTGCTGTCAAACTCGGCATCGTTGTTTCGCTCGTAGCCTTTTTCGAGCTTGGTAATAAATTCTTTCGCCTTGGCTGTGTTGCGTACCTGGAAGGCAATGACTATATCGGTGTCGAAATCGTTGTCATACGCTCCATTGATTGAAACACCCACATATTGTCCGATCCAGGGTTGGATGTCTTCAGTGAAAGTTACATTCAAGCTTTCATCCAGGGAGTCGTCCAGTTCACTCATCAGGTCTTCCTGATTCTGAATGTCAGAATCGGCGGCAGTGGTAAAGGCGGTAATGGTATCCATGGCCTCTTTGCTGGTAAGGCTCTTAAGATCGACAGCCATGAAGAAATCTGAATCTGCGGGCGCGTTTTTAGCCATGCTGGTCATACCGCCGCCGAATAACCCGAATGGGTCGAGAACGAGTAGCAGGATGAGCAAGATGAGTGCGACGCCGCCACCCACGATACCGATGATCAGGCCGGTCTTGCTTTTCTTGACCGGGGGTTGATAGTAGCCGGGTCCATATGGCTGGTAGGGTTGTCCGCCGTATGGCTGCTGGGGATATCCCTGGCCCGGGTAAGGTTGTTGGGGATATCCCTGGCCCGGGTAAGGCTGTTGCGGGTATCCCTGACCGGGGTAGGGTTGCTGCGGGTAACCCTGGTTGGGGTACTGCGGGGGTACCTGTTGATTGGGGTACTGCGGGCTGGGGGGTTGCTGCCCGGGTGGAACGTTCTGGTATGTGTTATTGTCGCTCATGTTTTCCTCCTCCAATTTCCAACGTTCTATTCGAAATAAATAAAATGATCACAAAGGTCAGGGCACAAAGCACGGCGGCGATGAGGAATGTCTCATCGATCACCTTGACCAGTGTTTCCTGACTGATTCGGACCATGTCTCCCACGGATGCATTTGCGGCGATCAACTTGCGGATGATGGAATTCGCCCGGTTGATGTCGTAGATGGTCATGCTAGATACACCCACCGTCATGCCGATGAGGCGCAGCGTGAGCACGATGGCGGATGCGGTACCGCGCTGCAGCGGTGGCGCGGAATCGAGCGCGGCAGAGGCGATGGGTGAAAAGGTCAAGCCAAAGCCGATGCCAGTAATGATAAGCTGCGGGATCATCGCTGAGTAGGCTGTATCTACCCGCCAGTGATTCATCCACAAAAAGCCAGCACCTGCCACCGCGATCCCTGCCAGCGCGGGGACCTTATAGCCAAATTTCTGGGTCAGCCAGCCGCCGGGGATGGCTGCCAGAGCAATTGGAATGGTGAGCGCGGAAAGCAGCCAGCCACTGTCCCAGGCGCCGCGTTCGAGCGTGCCCGTGCCGACCGAATTGATGTAGATGGGCACGTTGGCGATGGCGATGAACATGCCGCAGCCGATGAACAGGTTGGCCGCCCCTCCTGTGAGCAGGTTACGGATCTTAAAGAGGGCAGGGTCGTAAATTGGGAAGCGAGTACGCTGCTCCCACAAGATGGTGAGCACCAGGCAGGCAGCCGAAGCCACCAGCGCCCACCAAATCACTGATTTGTCCTGCGAGTTGGCGCTGATGCTTACGTCGGCGGAACCGCCGCCCCCAATACCAACGATCAGAAACGTGAGCACAGCAGAAATAAGCGCCACGCCCACCCAGTCGATCTTGTGGATGTTGGTCTCCTGAGGAATACCGCGCAACGCCCGCCAGATGAGTAGAAATGCCAGGACGCAGATAGGGATATTAAGCCAGAAGATGAGATGCCAGTTGAAGTAGTAGACGACGATGCCACCGTAGAGATGACCCACCACCCAGCCGGCTGTGTCGATGGCAGCGATAATGCCCAACGCCCACGAACGCTTGCCCACGGGGTAGATGTCACCGATGAGCGCCATGCCCACTGGAACCATCGCGCCGCCGCCCAGTGCCTGAATGACGCGCGAGGCGATGATGATGTAGAGCGAAAAGGTCGGCACATCCATGCGCTCACGGCTGAACAGGTAATGGATACGCAGCCCGGCAGAGGTGAGCCAGGTGTCTGAGATGGCTACCATGAAGGAGCCCAGGGTAAAGATAACCAGGGCAATGAGGAATACCTTGCGCCGTCCGTAGAGATCGGAGAGGTGCCCCATCACACTCATGGCGATGCTGTAGGCCATGAGGTAGCCGGTAACGATCCAGGCAGCCTTGTCGAGCTGAGTCTGGATGGGTAGCTCGAGGTCGTAGATCACGTGGGGCAAAACAGCGGAGACCACGGTCAGGTCTAGCGCGCCGATGAAAATCGGTATGCCGATCAGCGCGATTATCCACCCTGTTGAAAGCTTCTTTTGGACCCGCATCTTCTCCTCTATGGTTGTTCAGTCGTCATATCTGGAGGTTGTATCTCAGCTGTTGTATTTATGTTCCAAAATTCAATCACCCAGACCTTCTCGCCGTCAGGGCTGCCGGTTTGTTCGGTCATTTCCATGCGGTAGAGGTCAAAAGTAATCGGGTCGATCCACAGTTTTGCGGTCATCTTTCCGTCCGTCATCATGCCATAGCTGAGGTCATAAAGATGCCGGCCTTCCAGCTGACCGGTGACGAGGTAGAGCTTCTGTCCGGGCATCGTCTCTAGCTCTTCCAGGCCTTCCAGCTTGAGGTCTGTCAGGTCATTGGCGATAGACTGTACACCGGTCTCTGGGTTAAACAGCAGCATCGGGTCAAAGCTCATGTTGGGGGGCAACAGGATCCAGGCGCCGGTGGCGAAGTTGGTTTCCCACTGCTGATCGCCGATGCAGATGGTCTTGACGTCAGTGACCAGCCCGGGGGTGACGATACGGATGTCAGCCTGCAGGCGGTCGGGAGCGGTGAAGTCTCCCTCCATCTGGCTAAACTCGTAGTAATGCTGTTCGTCCAGAAAAGCCTGCGCGCCAGTGCTATCAAGCAGAAATGAGAAGCCTTCCAGCCCCTGCATACGCTCGCTGGTTTTCGCGATGATCTCTTCGGGCGACAATGACATGTCAACGCGCGGACCGCAGGCAGACAGCATAAAAAGACCCGCTAGTGCCGCGAGGAAATATTTAATTGTGTACGGACGCCGAGAAGACATTAAGATTATTCTAGCAATTTTCCAAGGAAAATACCAGCAAAATCTCGCTCCGGGCGGGTTTTACTCAAAATTTATCGGTAAATCATTTAACAACAAAGCAACACGAAAATCACAAAAAGAAACCTCATTATGGAGCAGGTCTGCGACCTGCCCGGAGAGGGCAAGTGAGGAATCCGCCCTTACATATGATTGTGATGTCATGAATTGGGACATGGTCCTAAGGAACAGGGTGTGGGAACCGCAACGTGCTCTGTCCGTTCAATGAAGGATTAACGTTATTCGCGGGAAATTTATCTTTCACTTCGACACAAGGGATACTCAGACACGGCAAAAAGGGGTAAAATCAACAACTGCTTGGAAATTTCGTAAGTGGGAAGGAATCAACGCATGAAGAACAACACCCGGTTCATCCTTGTGCTGTTGTTTTGGCTCATTGTGGTATGGGCGATCTTACCCAATAACCCCGGTATCCACATTGGCAATTTCAACCGCACGATGGAAACACAACTAGGCCTTGACCTGCGCGGCGGTATGCGCGTGCTGCTCGAGGCTGACCTCTCGAACGGACAAACACTCACCCAACAGGAACTGGAAGACGCGAAAACAATCCTTCTTAATCGTTCCAACGCCCTGGGCGTCAGTGAAGTCAATTTCCAGACCTCCGGTGGAAACCGCATCGTCGGTGAATTCCCCGGTCTGACAGATACATCCAGTGTTATCGCTGCTCTCAAAGAAGTTGGCCAACTGGCATTCGTCTCCACCGGTTCCACCTATCTGGAGCCAGGGACGAAGGTCAATGTGAGCTACACCGACATGGCAGCCCGCGAAGCAGCGGCCGCTGGTACCATTGTCCCGACCAACACCGCTGCTGCCACCGAAACATTGGCTCCCACCGCGACCCCTGATTCAGCCGTCGCCACGCTTGAGGCTACCGCAGCAGCCACTGAAGCCGCCACCGCCGAACCGACCGCTGCAGCTACCGGAACCACCGAAACCCCGACCTATCAGGCTGTCTTGACAGGCACCGCGCTCAAATCGGTCGCCATTGGTGTGGACAACCTTGGTAAGTATTACATCTCTTTTGTAATGAACGATAACGCCGTGAAGGTATTCTCTGATTTCACCACCAACCATAAGGGTGAATACCTTGCGATCGTTTTGGACAACGAGGTGATCGAATGCCCCGTAATCAACTCAGCCATCACTGATGGCAAGGGTCAGATCGAGGGCAGTTTCACTGCTGAAACCGCCAACAACCTGGTGGTGCAGTTGCGCTATGGCGCGCTGCCCGTGCCCTTCAAGGTGGTCGAGAGTGAAGCCGTCGGCGCCACCCTGGGTCAGGAATCTGTCGACAAATCCGTGCTGGCCGGTATCATCGGTCTGGCCATGATCGTCATCCTGATGATCTACTTCTACCGCCTGCCCGGTCTCATTGCTGACGTCGCCCTGGCGATGTACGTGATGACCAGCTTCGCGCTGTTCAAGCTCATCCCCGTCACCCTTACCCTGCCCGGTATCGCCGGTTTCGTGTTGAGCATCGGCGTTGCCGTCGACGCGAACATCCTTATCTTCGAACGTATGAAGGAAGAGATGCGTGCCGGACGCGGTCTGCGTCAGGCCATTGACCTGGGCTGGAAGCGTGCCTGGCCCTCCATCCGTGATTCCAATATTTCCACTTTGATCACCTGTGCGATCCTCTTCATCTTTGGCGGCCAGTTCGGCGCGACCATCGTCAAGGGTTTCGCAGTGACACTGGCTATCGGTGTGTTTGTCAGTCTGTTCACGGCCATCGTTGTCACTCGTACCTTCCTGCACGTTGTGCTGGATAACCTCAAATTCGCCGAGCACCCGCGTTGGTTTGCCAAATAGGAGGAACCCATGAATATCATCAAACACAGGTATATCTACTTCCTCATTTCGCTGCTCGTTATCGTCCCTGGTATCGCAGCTCTCATCGCCTGGGGTTTCCCCCTGGCCATTGATTTCACCGGCGGTTCGGTGCTCGAAGTAAAATTCGCCCCCGCAACGGCGCGCCCGGCCTCTGAAGACGTGATCGCGCTCTATACCGCTCACGGCGTCAAAGACGCCCAGGTGCAGACCTCCGGTGACGACGGTTTGATCATCCGCTCCGTGGAGATTGATGAGACGAAAAAAGAAGAGATCGTCGCAGCAATGAAGACGACTTATAATGCCGACGTGACGATCAGCCAGTTCACCACGGTAGGTCCCACGGTTGGCTCTGAAGTGGCCACAGGCGCTGTTTACGCGGTCATCGCGGCAGCCCTGGCGATCATCCTTTACATCACCTTTGCCTTCCGCGGCGTTGAACATGCTTTCCGCTACGGTGTGTCGGCCATTCTGGCCATGCTGCATGATGTAGCAGTGGTTTGCGGTATGGAAGCGTTGCTGGCTCACTTTCTGGGCTGGGAGGTGGATTCGCTCTTCCTCACAGCGCTGCTCACCGTCATCGGCTTTTCGGTGCATGATACTATCGTGGTGTTCGACCGCATCCGAGAGAACAGCCATCTCTATCGCCGCATTGGCTTCACCCAGGTAGTGAATCACTCCACCGTGCAAACCCTGGCACGCTCCATCAACACACAGTTGACCGTGCTGTTGTGCCTGCTGGCTTTGGCATTGTTCGGCGGCGTCACCATTCGTCACTTTGTGGTCATTCTGCTCATCGGTGTGTTCAGTGGTACGTACTCCTCCATCTTCAACGCCGCTCCCGTGCTGGTCGTTTGGGAGAATCATGAATGGAGATACTGGTTCAACCGCGAAAAGATGAAAGAACTGCTCAAATAACGAACGAATAAAAAAAACTCCCGGGCGACCGGGAGTTTTTTTACGGAATGGGCACAGCAACGCTGTGCCCTACAATCAATCGATAATTTACTGGGGAATCTCCACGGTGGTCTGGTTGATGCCGCTAAGCTCGAGGGTGACGGTACCGGAACCGGTGCCGATGACCTTGCCATCATTGTCGCTAAAATTCTCGGTGTAGCTCATATCGAGCTTGAGCATGGCGCCGGTCTCCTTATCGATCCAGACGGTGCCTTTGGCGCTGGTGGTGCCGGTGGCATCGGCAGCGTTCAGGTAGGCCAGGACGTCTGCTGGAGCATCGGCGGTATCAAACGAGTAGACGTCCGCGCTGCGGCCATCAACGGTGTCGGTGCCGGCCTTTGTGCCATAATTGACAGCAAAAGCGTAAGGAACCACCACTTTGAGCGGCCACATGGCCCAGGCCAGAGCGATCAAGCCGTTGGTTTCCTGTTTCTCGCCGTCCACAATCTTATATTCGGTATCACCGAGGATATACCCCTCTTTTGTCGCGGTAGCGCCCGGGTCGAGCTGGATGATGTGGATGTTCTCGCCTGCCACGTCAGCCGAAATCTTGACGGTCTCGTTGGTGATTGTGACGTTATCGTCACCGAGTATGGGCGAATCAAGCACGATCTCAATGTGATACGAAGAAAACACACTGGGGCGGTCGGTGGTACCGAGTACCAGGTTGAGCGCGCTGGAGATATCGGTCGCATCCAGGGAGGCGGCTTCTGTTGAACTGACTTCTTCAGTATCAACCGCAGCGGTGCTGTTGTTTTTGGGGGCGCAACTCGCCAGGAGAAGGCTGAAGATTACAAGCAGGATTACTAACTTCTTTTGCATAATGAGAACTCTCCAAATCAAAAATGAAAACCTCGCCGATTATAGCATCCTTGACCTTTTGGATTGCCAAGATTTAATGAAATAGCAGGGGAGATGTGTGGAGCAACTCAGAACCGCCTGAGGAGGCTGTCAAGATAAGCTTCGTCGCGCTCAGCGATTATGCGTGGGGTCAGGTGACTGAGACCGAAATCCAGCCAGGGAGGGTAGATATCGATGGGGCCGGGCAGGATTTCGAGCAGGGTGATAAGATCCCAGTAAGGATGATAGACAAAACTGGAACCCATTACGTCCTGACAGACATCGAGCCAACGGTCGGCCATGGGGACGCCGTACATGGCGGCCAGGTTGTGGCGCGCCCAGGCCACGTCAATGCCGGCAGGGCCGAGGCAGGCGTTGACCCAATCAACCACGCCGCTTAGACGATTGCCGCGCCACAACAGGTTGACGGGGTGGAAATCGCGGTGGATGAATCGCGGTGGTGCCTCAGGAGCGGGGGAGTTGACGATTGCGATGGCACGCTCCCAGAGCTGCGGCTGCGTGGTCCAGGCGGGGACGGCGAGCTTGGCAGGCTTGAAGTAGGGACGGTAATTCCATGCGAAGGAACCGGGGTCAATGGCGTGCAGGCGCACGAGGAATTCAGCGGACTGGCGCAGCCAGTTTTCGATGTTGGCGGGTAACAGGTCCACGCGGCCGGGGACTTCGCTCATCAGCAGGGCGGGGAGCCCACAGGCAGCTCCGCGGGGGTCGACGGTGAACAATCGCGGCACGGGCAGACCGGCAGCGGACACTTTATCGAGCGCGGCTGCCTCGTGCTCGGGGATATCGGGTTCAACAGCCAGCCACTCGCGGTTGGTGAACAGGCGTAGCACCACATGGACTGGCTTTGAGCCCTGCAGCAGGGTGACGCGGTACAGAGTGGCCGACGAGGAACCTTTTAGCTCACGGCTGCTGAGAAAGCGGACACCGGAACCGGCAGCCGAGCAGATCCAGGCGCGGATGGCGGGGGAAAGAGCTGCCATCAGGGTTAACTTTTCTTCACCGGTTGGCGAAGGATGGTTTTATTCTTCTCGGGAGCCACCCGGCGCGCGTCGGAGAGGTAGATCTCATGATGTTTGGAGGTAAGCGCATAGCCATTCGCGGCGATGAACTGGTGCATGGCAGCGATGGTGGGAGCCTCGTCGGCGTAGGCGCCGAGGTACATGATCTGGCACGACAGCCCCTCAGTGTAAACCTCCAGGCAGGCTTCAGCAGCCAGGGGTGCCTTGCCCTTGGCAATCACCTGTCGGCGCGCTTCCTCGAAGTTAGCGGCGGTGATGAAGTCGGGCTGCAGCATCATCGAGGTCCACAGCCAGCGCGAGCGGTTGGCCAGGCTGAACTCGTTCATGTCGGGCATCCACCACAGACCTTCGAGGCCCATCACGGTATAGTCAAGCTCGCGGGATTTCTTGAGCATGAACTTGAGGGTGTATGAGAGCGAATAGAGCGTCTGGATGGCATCCTGGTAGCGCTGCGAGATGGCCGGGTCGCCGCTGCCGTCGATCATGATGTATTGCAGCGGTGGCACTTCGATGAAGCTAAACTCCTTTTTGGAAGGGGAGTAAAGGTCATGATATTTCTTGCGCAGGTCAATTTTCTCCATGATATGGATCTCCTTTTCGCAGTTGGGTGATATAGCCAGTCAGCCAGTCCAGGTTGGCCTGGAGAACAGCCAGCGAGTAGGTGAACATGGCAGCCACGTGCGCGGGAAAAGCGGTCAGGTTCACCGCCAAATTTTGTGCCAGCTCATCCTTTTTTTGCTCCAGGGCGTTGCGGCGGGCTTCGAGGGCTTCAAGGCTGCCCTCGTGGCCGAGCATGGGCAGGCAGGAAAGGCCGAAAAGGAAAGCCTGGTTGCCCCAATCGGGGTTGCGCACGCTCTCGAGCACACCGTCGCGCAGGGCGTCCATACCGGAGGGGGTGATCGAGAAGACCTTGCGAGTGGGTCCACGCCCGGCAGCAGGTGTCATCACCGAACTTGCCAGTCCATTTTTGACAAGCTTGCCAAGCAGAAAATAGATTGACGAGAAAGCGATCTCCGTCCAATTACGCATACCGCGTTCCTCGATGACGGTCTCGATCTCATAGCCGTGGCGGGGCTTTTCGGCGATCAGGCTGAGCAGGATCAGTTCTGAATTGGTCATAAATGTCCTTGTTATATAATATTCTATATATAGAATATTACGAAATCCATATCTTGTCAAGTGGTAAAATTTACTGAAGAGGGAAGGAGAAACGGTATGTTCAAAAAAATCCGGTTTTATGCATTATTGGTAATCTTGCCCGTAATTGGAAGCGGCATCGATCTGGTCAGAGATGAATTGGTCAAGCTAAACACTGGAGATTTCACTTTGGGTCGATGGATATTGCTCTATGACGTAGCAGCAGCCATTCTGTTCGCAGCGGTGATCGTCTGGCTCGCAGCCCGGCTGGAAGAGATGCACATGCCGAAACTGATTGCGCTAGGAACTATCCTCTTTGGGACGCTGATTCTATTTATCCCCATTTCGTATGTTTCTGGTTTTTCACCGACAAGTATCTTCCATATCTTCTTTGACTCCTATCAGTGGCACCTGGTTCTGGCCGGGGCAGTGGAGTTGGTTCTCGGGGTTGGATCATTATTCCTGCTTACCCCAAAAAAGGCGACGTAAGAAGTAAAAATTCAAAGAAATCAAAAAGCAAGGCCTTTCGAGTTCTTTGAACCATCTATTGAACCAATCGATTTGTTCAGTCAAACCAGGTTTACTGATTATCTTTATGCTGGTCTGGTAATGAACTGGGTTAGGCTCTTCTGGCCAAAGCCAATTATTCCCTTGACAGAAGCGGGGGTGATGCCAAATGTGGGTGCCGAAGCCGTGATCGTGTAGGTGCCCGGATCTTCGTATCAGACGGCCTAAGCGCTGGAATCAGGGTGCTTGCAATCTCCACCGATTAACAGCGTTATGGCTGAACTCCAGGAATGATCCCAGTTGGAACCATCGGTGACCTGTGCGGTGATCTGAGCATTGGAGCATGGAGCCGTGGTGATGATCGCCACGATCTTCACTGTGGAGGTGTGGCTGATTTCTTGCAATATCCCGGTTCGTTGCCGGTGGGTTTGAAGTTCCAAGCCCCGTGGCAGGTGATTTCGTAAGGCGTTGGGCAGCCTGCGGTCAATTAAACGGTGGCTAATCGTTTGGATGTGTTAATGGATAATTCGGAAAATATCTAAACCCAAACATATGACAATTATGTGACAAATTCACCTGTATTATCATCATGCCTGGTACTACAATCGCTTATCTTATTTATCTGTGCCAGCACAAGGAGAAAAAATGGAGTTTCCGGTTTACACATCCGTTCATCTCGTCAAAGGGGAAGACCTGAACCATCATGGTACGCTTTACGCCGGGCGTACTGCCGAGTGGTTTGTCGAATCCGGTTTCATCGCGGCGGCATCGATGACCAAACCAGAGAACATCGTCTGCCTCAAAATCCACGGTATGACGTTCACCCGTCCGATCCGCAAAGGAGAACTGGCCACATTCACCAGCCGGGTGGTGATGACCGGTGAGACCAAGATCGTCGCGAACATCCAGGTGTCGGTCAATGGCAAAGTGGCGGTTCGTGGCTTCATCACATTCATCCACGTCGATCTGGATGGAAAACCCCTCCCGCATGGCATCAACTTTGAGCCAAAAACTGACGAGGAAAAGGCGCTGTACGAGGAGGCGCAAAGATTGAATTAAGAATTTATTTGCCCGGCACCTCTTCGGTAGAATCGCATTCAATTATTTAGTGAATACTATTTAACCCAAGGCGCAGTGTATAACTGAATACGTTTCTCACTCCTGGCCGCTCTCCACAAGATAGAATGGGAGAATTTTATTACAAGCTTTCAGCGGGAATGCAGTGGATTGGGTATAATGGACGCTGTCATTTTGGTCTGTGAGGAAATCTTTGAACAACCAACCCTTAAACTCCGTCCTTTTCAAAAAACAATGGCAGATCGTCCTCTGCCTGGTGATTCTGTACGTACTCGCGCTGGGCATTCGCGTTTACGATCTCACCGACCTGCCGCTAGATTTCCATCCAGCGCGCCAATTCCAATCGATGCTCAAGGCACGGGGAATGTTCTACCGCGCTGAAAAGGACGCGCCAGAATGGCAGCGCGACATGGCGCTGACGGAATGGCGCAACCAACCCGTGCAGGAACCCGAGATCATGGAACGGCTGGCGGGATGGACCTACCAGTTGATCGGTAGGGAGGATGTGTTCTATCCGCGCCTGTACGCCAGCCTGTTCTGGCTGATTGGCGGGGTGGCGCTATACCTGCTGCTCAAAAAGCTAGTAAGCGTTGATGGGGCGATCTTTGGATTGAGTTTCTATCTCTTTTGCCCGTACGGTATCACCGCCAGCCGGGCTTTCATGCCGGATCCCCTGATGGTGACACTGCTCATCTGGACGGTCTGGGCGGTTTACCGCTGGAGCGAGAAACCGGGCTGGGGCAGGGCGCTGCTGGCAGGTTTGTTGGGCGCACTGACGATTTATGCCAAGCTGACGGCGATGTTCTACGTGGGCGGCGCGATGATCGCGCTGGCGATCGGAAAATATGGCTTTAAGAGGGCCATGCGCAGTCCGCAGGTGTGGGCGATGGGGCTGACAGCGCTACTACCTGGCTTGATCTACAATCTGCTGGGAATTTTCGTGCTTAAATTCATCGGCAATTCCGCCGTGATCAATCGTATCATCCCATCAATGCTCTTCGATCCAGTGTCATATTTACGGTGGAACAACATGATCGTCACGGTGGTGGGTGTCGCGGCCTTTTTGCTTGGGTTGCTGGGGATTGCCCTGCTGGATTCACACGAAAAGCGCTCGCTGGTGCTCGGGTTATGGATCGGGTATATTCTCTTCGGGGCTTTCTTCATATATTACTACACCACCCACGATTATTATCACCTGGCCATCATCCCGATCACCGCGATTGGGTTGGCCGCGGTGGCAGAGGTGCTTTTGAAGCGGGCAGGGGAGCTTATCAAACCTGGCTGGTTCTTCAAGACATTCACATTTATTTTGCTTTTTGCCATCGTCGGTGAGACAATCTGGCAGGTGCGTAACGACTTCAAACGCAACGATTATCGCAGCCAGGCGCAATTCTGGCAAAAACTGGGCGACGAGTTGAGAGGGTCCAGTTCGCTGGGGATGACGGACGATTATAACGGTCGTCTGGCGTATTATGGCTGGTACGAGGCTGCCTACATGCCCGATTTGAACGAGTTGGAGCATCGTGCCCTGGCTGGCCACAGTGGCGACATGGCGGCAACGTTCGAAGACCTTGCCAAGGGGCAGAAGTATTTCGTGGTCACGATGCTGGACGACCTGAACTCAGTGCCAGAGTTTAAGGCCTACCTGGATCAAACCTACCCGGTTTACGATTCCGGCGAAGGATATATCATCTATGACCTGCGGGGTCAGGAATAAGCGATTTGGAGGAAAGATGGATTCAATTGGATCAAATAAATGGATCGTGTCGGCAGGGATCGGAGCTGGCGCGGTATTGGCATTGATCGGCGGGATCGTTGGTAAATCGGTGTTGGGATGGATCCTGTTCCTGCTTGGTATCGTACTGACAGGTGGATTGATCGTCTGGTGTTTCGCGCAGGTGAAGGAATGGCTGGTGAGCAAGCGTCCATGGACCCTGGTTGGTGGTTCCGTCGCGGGCCTTATGGTAGTCATAGCATTGGCACTGATGCTCGTTTCCAAGAACCAACCCATGGCGCCGGCGCAGCCATCAGTGGTGCCTATCGCGACTGCCACTGCGACTAAAGAACCTGCCACGGCTACAGCAACACTGGAACCAACCGGAACGCCTTTACCGACCGCGACGATCACGGCCACACCGGTGGCCCCGATCTTTGTGTGTCTGAACGAGAAAACCCAGGTAGGCTACAGCTTCAGGGTGGCGCCGCGCAAGGATGCCGCTTTTGGTGGACAAGCCCAATGGGGTGCCTGCTTCACCGTGGATGGGCAGGCAAAGGGATACCCTGGTTGGTACCACGTGACCGAGGGCCAGGAAGGGAAAGCTATTGGCGTTTCGATTGATGTGGACGAGACCAAAGTACAACTATGGGTGGACGGATATTATTTGGAGAGTTTTGGAGTCGATCTGGAGACGCTACCGGAAATCGAAGTCAAAAATCAATAGAGAAATTTAGGTCCGGGAGAGGAAGAGACCTCCCGGACTTATTACTAAAATTGCGTGTAGCCATTTATCGCCCTTCAAACCCCATTAATTGCAACATAGAACTACAAATCCGTCTTTTTTCAAGACAAGAAATTGAAAAGGATTAAGCGGGGGAGGTTATTAGCCAACCTTGACGCAGTCGCGGCCAGCCTGCTTGGCTTCGTAGAGGGCGCGGTCGGCTCGGCTGAACAGCTCGTCAATCGAGAAGACAGCGCCATCGGTGGTGGCTACGCCCACGCTGACCGTCATGGCGATCTTTTTTCCATCAATACTTAATGAGTGAGCACGGATATCCTTACACAGGCGATCCGCGATTTTATTCACGGAAGACAGGTCCGCTTCAGGCAAGAGGATAACAAATTCATCACCCCCCCAGCGTCCGAGCAGATCGATCTGCCGCACGCTGCGTTTGGCGCCTTTGATCACCGCCTTGATCACGCGGTCACCAACGATATGACCGAGCGTATCGTTAATCTGTTTCAATTGGTCGATGTCAAAAAGGATAATCGAAACGGGCCGTCCAAAGCGGCTGGCGCGTATCAATTCCAGATTAGCCATTTCCAAAAAGCCGCGGCGGTTGAACACTCCCGTCATTTCGTCGCGGACGGCTCGGTCTTCCAGTTCATTGAGTAGCCGCGCGCGCTCGATAGCGTTACTGAGCACGTTGGCAACCTGTTGTAACATCAGGGCAGTATCCTGATCCCATTCCCGTTTATTCTTTACCGATTCGAAACCCAGGCAACCAAGTAATTTCTGGTTGGCACGCATCGGAAAAAACGCTATCGATTGTATCTTGTAGGCCTGAAACTTTTCCCGCTCAAAAACCGCGTCCGCGGGGAAATCATCCAGGCGGTTCACGATCACCGGTTGGTCCAGATCCACATTTCTATACCATGAGGATAGATTGAATGGAATATTCTGATATTCGGCCTTCCGCGAGGGAATCCCCTCAGCGCACCACTCATGCGTGATCGACATGGTTTCTTTGTCACTATCGAGCCGGAAAACACAGAAACAATCCGCCCCTTCGAGAACCCCGATTTCTTGCAAGGCCCGGTTGATCTCGACGTCCAAATCCTTCGAATCCAGGTTGATGAAACGGGTCGATATTTCGGTGAGCTGTTCTTCAAAGCGCGAACGGTGCCGTAGTATCGCTTCAGCCTTCTTGCGAGGAGTAATATCTTCGATGGAAAGGATAACCTTTTCCAGTGTTTCTTCGTACCCTGCGCTTACCGACCAATGTATATAAACATTGATTGGTTCATTATCAAGGGTGTTGTTCGTGGCTTCCAAATCGAATTCAAGGATTCCATCCGCAACGTTTGCCAATTGTTGAATTATCCCAGCATTGTCGTTTATTCCCAATATCCGCTCAAAATTATTGATCAATTGCTCTTTTGATTCGGCATGAACGAGTCGTAAAGCAGCTTCATTGACATCAACGATTCGGAGGCGGGAAAGGATATTTTTTACTTCATCGGGATTGTCTCTGAGATATTTTCTAAAATCAGTAACACCATTTTGGGCTAACGAATTCAAATACTTTTTGATACTTGAAAAGTCTTCTTCCCATAAAGAAATGGGAGAATATTCAAACAAGGAATGGTAGCGGACCTCATTGTCTCGGAGAGCTTCCTCCATATTTTTTCGATCCGTGATATCGCGAGCCACCCAAATGACCGTGTCTTCGGTGACTGGGGATAACGAAGCCGAAAACCAAAGGTTTTTATCCTTAATGGGAATCGAATACTCAAACACAGTTAATTTATGTGTCCGCAGCGTCTCCTGGATGTAGTAGAGCAATGTATCCGCTTTTTCCCTCTCGAACACTTCATGCAGCGTTCTCCCCAACAATTCATTGGCAGGCCGGTAGAGTAAAGATGTGTTCGTTCCAACGATTTTCCGATAGCACCCATCTTTGTCTAGAACCATGACCAACTCAGTCATCGCGCCAAACAGCGCGCGCATGTCCGCGTCTGATTGAATAAGAGCGTCTTCCGTCCTTCTTTTATCAATCGTAGTCGCCAACTGACTGGAAACATAGGTGAAAACTTCGATATCCGTTGAGTCAAAACGGTAATTTTGATCATAGTGTTGGACGACCATCACGCCAATTGCTTGATCTTCGATAATTAATGGAACTCCAAGCCACTCCACCGGTTTGGCACCAACCAGTTCAATTTCACCCGCCAGTAACAATTCATCGAATCTTTTTTCATCCACCAGCACAGGCTGCTTTTTCCTCATCACATAACTGGATAAGGTTTTACCGGGTTTGATGGAGGCGGTAGAAGAATCGAATTGATCTCTCACAAAGGGGAAATGAAGCATTCCATCATCTGGGTCAAACAGGCCGACGAAGAAATTGTCTACCGGCATAATCTTTCCCAGAGTCTCATAAATGGACAAATAGAACTGCTCCAGCGAAGTAGCGCTGTTAGTTACCTGAGAAATTTCGAAGATAGCTTCACGTAATACCTTCAGTTTATGATCCTCAGTGATATCTTCGACCAAGGAAATAGCAAACAACGGTTTGCCTGCAACATCCCGTACCAATGAGACAGTAACCCGGCAGCGGATAACATGACCATCTTTGTGGATGTTGCGTTTCTCAAGAACATAGCTTTCGCGCTTGTCGTGCCATAATTCATCTATCAAAACCAGGTTGGCTGCCAGGTCCTCCGGATAGGAAATGTCTTTTATACTCAAATCAGCAAATTCATTTTCTGTATAGCCAAAGATTTCCAACAAGGTCGGGTTCGCAGATAGGAAATGCCCATTCTCATCAATCGTGGCAATCCCAATTCGAGAAGTCTCGAAGATTTTGCGAAACTTCATCTCACTTTCTTTCAATTCTCTCGTTCTCTTATTGATCTTCTTAACCAAAGACCGATTGGTAATCAAGGTTCCAGCGACTACCCCCATGCCAACAGTAAAGATGGCAAATCCAAGTATTGTTAGGGTATCCTCATTAATGCCAATTGATGAGGAATGAGTTGTTTTATGAAGTGGTTCGGCGCTGACCGTTGAAATTTGCAATGGTGAAAAAAAAACGGCGAAAGCAAAATAAAGGATTAGGATAATGCGAAAAAGCGGGTGTGGACTTGAGCACACCCGTTTTCGATGTTCGAAATGAACAGACACCCTCTTTGCTTCCATTTCCGCGCGTTATTACCTTGTAATAATTGTTTCCTAACTTGAAGGTAATTAATTATAGCACTTTTCAATTGCCAATTTACCCCCCAATACTGGTACCAATCAAACTACCGATCCCGAAGGTAACAGCGGCCGCTACCAACCCAAAGACGACCATGCGCATGCCCGAGAAGAGGACGGTACGCCCGGTGAAAAGGGTGATGACGGCGCCGAGGGCAAATAACCCCAGCGCGGAAACGCCGATGCTGATAAACACAGCAATCATTGGATTGCCAAAGGTAAAGAAGAACGGTGAGAGGGGGATGATGGCTCCAATGGTGAAGAGCACGAAAGAGGTCAGCGCGGCTTCCCAGGCAGAACCACCCAGTTCTTCAGGGTCCACACCGAGTTCTTCGCGCGCCAGAGTGTCGAGGGCGGTATCTTTATTGGCCAGCATCTGGTCAGCCATCTGTTTGGCGTTCTCAGGTGCAATTCCGCGCGATTCGTAAATAAGCGCCAGTTCCTGAATTTCTTCTTCGGGAGACTGCTCGATCTCTTCCTTCTCGGTCTGGATCTGGTAGTGATACAGCTCGCGCGAGGACTGCACGGAGAGCCATTCACCCAGCGCCATCGAGATGGCACCAGCCAGCAGACCGGCAATACCGGCAATGAGCACGGCATGAGAGTCCGCCGTTCTCGTGGTTGCCCCAGCCACACCCATCACCAGGCTAAGGTTTGAAACGAGGCCATCATTGGCGCCGAGGACTGCGGCGCGCAGCGAGTTGCCGCCGGTGGAACGGTGGCGTCCCTCAAGCATGGCAAGCGCCGAGCCAGACATACCGCCACGGATGCTGCCGGTAATCTGGTTGATGAGGCGCGAATGGGATTGCTCCTCGCCCTTCATCGTCTTGGCGTCGGCCATGCCGGAGTAATCGGCAATGCCGGTACGCTCCATGTTTTGGATGGCAGGCAGGATCATGGCGGGCCCGAATCGTTTTGCCAGGCGCGCCAGGGTGCGGGTACGCCACGAGGGTTTGAATTCGGGCACAATAATGCCATCCGCTTTGGCTTTCTCAGCCCAGCGGTTGGCGTGTCCGGTCTCGGTGGCGGAAATGCGGCGGTACACTTCAGCCAGACGCGGATCTTGTTCAACCTCAGCCATGGTCTGGTAGAGCAGGGCGCTGGAACGTTCGTCCAGGTAAGCGGCGATCATTGCGTTTTGTTTGGGCATGGTTTTGTTACCTCCAGGTAGGGATGATTGTAATAAATTGAAAGCGAAAATGCAAATAAACGATGATCGGAAGATAAAATACCTCCTGATAAGATATGACGAGGACATACTTATCAATCCAATATCATCGTCGTATTCGGAATATGATTCCCAAGTTTTGAGCGTGCTACTCTGTATTGCCCAGCCTGCCTTTCGTGGACAGGGCAATCACCGCTGCGGCAACGAGCCCGACAACTGCGGAGATGGTCCACAGGCGCAGGTCGGTGTGAGCGGTGTTGCTGCCGTTCATGGCAGTGGTGAAGGTGGCCCCGGTCAGCAGCACGACGCCCCAGAAGTTATCGGCGTTGTGGTAGATCAATCCGCCAACCAGCAGGCTGCCCTTGGTCTTGTTGTAGACCCAGGTCATGATGGTGGCCAACCCGACCTCAGCCAGCACGTAGAGGGGCAGGCGGACCAATCCAAGTTCATAGTGCACCGCGGTGGGGTTGAAGAACTGAGGGATGTGCCAAAGTCCCCAGATGAGCCCGAGGATGACCGAAGCGAGCAGGGGAGTGGTCTTCTCCTGCAGGCGGGGCAGGGCAAATCCACGCCAGCCGAACTCCTCTCCGAGCGGACCGCCGACGATGGTGATAATGAAGAACAACGGCAGGTAATACCATTGCTCTTTAATGAATGTGAACAGGGGCAGCTTGGCGCCGAAGAGCAAATTGATTCCCAACGCAACCAGGGTAAGCAAGGCGGGCAGAAAAAGGGCGACCAGCCACCACTTGAGACCCACGCGCCACTGCAAAGCCCGCTTCAGCAGATCGCGTAATCCGTCTTTGCCTTTGACGATGGCCACAGTGATCACGCCGGCGATGGACGGTCCAAAGACGAAGATACCGTTACCGCCGCTGTACCAGGGCAGCCAACTGATGGCAAGTGTGAGGAAAAGGAAGAACGCGAGCGGGTATTTGCGAATCAGGTTGAGCATGGTTTCCCTCCAAAATTGTGTTGATGCTCCAATTCTAGCGAAAATCAGCGTTTGAATCAACCGGCGAAAAAAAACGGGAGATGTTAGAATCTCCCGATCTAATAAACTCGAACCGTATTACAACCCCAGCACTCGCGCCGCCCCGGACACAACCCGCTCAGGGTCGTTGAGCCTATTACACTCCACCCACCCGCAGCGACGGATCGCCAAAGAGCATGAACTTCCAGGGCTGGTGGAAACGCGCCAGTACGGTCCAGTCGGGGGGATCGACATTAACCGGGAATTGATTTTGCTGGTAGTACTTTTCCACCATGTAGACCCACATATCACCCACTGTGGTTTTGCCAGCGGAAAGAGCCTCAAAAAAGTGGTTGTTCAACTCGATGGAATAGGGTTGCGAGCCGGTGATGGCGCCAACGTAGGCCACCGCGCCGCCTTCGGATTGCACCGTCATGACCTCACCGAAACCATCGATGTAATCGGTCTGGAGATTGGCGGGTGGGGGAGGAACTTCGGTGAACATTTCTCCGGCGGCATTGCCAGGATGCTGGACGCCGCTCACATCCAGGTAGGGGTCGGCTGGCGGACGGGGTCCAAATTCAGACGTGCCGCATCCTGTGGAGAAAATGATGGCAGGGGAGAAGTAGTTAGTCAGAGACGCCACATCCTTGATGGTGAGGTAATTCCACCACATGGTGTTGTCACCGTGACCAATGTAGCTGATGAAACCCACACCGTTATCGATCGTCTCGATCAAATTACCACTGGTGAGCACCTGCGTGGCAGCACATGGCGATCCCTCTTCATATAGCTTTATTGTCTGGTAACCCTGGAGCAAACCGCTGGCCAGGTCATCTTCGCCCTTGCAGCTCCCATCCACCCAGGTGTTGGTAGCCACCAGCAGCACGGTGCGAGCCCAGGCGGAGGCCGCGGCGGTACTTTCGTAGGTGATGACCTTCTGCACGTAGATCGCCACTTCCTTTTCATTCGAGGCGGGGATGCGCCCGACGGCAATATCGGGGGTCAGGTCGACCGTGTCTGAGTTGAGCGGGCAATTGGTGATCTCACCACAGATCTCGCCGTAGTAACCGTCGCCGTCGGCGTCCCAGTTGTCGAAACTGCCGTCGGCCTTGAAAAGATCCGCATAATACAAGTCCGTCGGGAAGAAGGCAGTGTAGCCCGCCTCCGGGGCGTCGCGGTCGGCTTTGGTGAAGCGCACCGGGAACTTGTCCATGTCACCAACGAGCATGGCGTATTGGATGCCATTGACGCGCGCGAGCTGCGTCAGGCAGGTTTTGACCTGCTCTGCCTGGTCTCTTCCCTGACATTTCGTATAGATTTCTTCAAGCGTGATAATGCGTGCCGACATGCCTGTCTTATTCTTGTAGTCGGCCAGCGGCTGCAACACGGATACGAATTCTGCCGGAGTGAGGATGGCCAACTGGATTGGCTCGGTTGAATCCATGGCATGTGGGAGTTCGGTTGCGGTTGGCGGTATCGCGGTTATTGTCGGCAGCGGCAGGGTTGAGTTGGGAATATTGGTAACCGCTCCAGGTACGGTAGGAGTTATAAAGAGAGGAAAATTACAGCTTGCCAGAAAGAAGAGTCCAATCAGGATCGCGAGCCAGAGTCTCATCCGCATGCCGGGCCTCCGTAATGAACATCCAAGGTTTCCACACCAGTCAATAGATATCAACAGTGTAGCACTTTTGGGTACGAGGTAGAAAAGCACATAGCTTCTGATTTGTTTAAATAATCGGAAGCTAAAAATAATAAAAAGCAAACAGATTTTGGGCCCTCATTTTCTCTTGACCTGAAGTGAACTCCAAATGATAAACTGATACATCAAACAAAATTACTTAGGTATTCACATGACTCAACCCTTGCATTCAAGCACCTCAAGCCACAAGACTTTCTCTCTTGGGGTCTGGACGATCTTTCTGACGGAATTCGTCAGCGTCCTCTTAATCAACGGACGCAACATCGCGCAGCCAGGTATGATCTCGGAGCTGAATGGCATGTCGCTGTTCTCCTGGCTGATCGCCCTGCCAGCACTGGCCGGGTCGACTTCCACGCTGCTCTTTGGCAAATTGTCAGACATTTACGGGCGCCGCAAACTGCTGCTGATCTCGATCGCGATCTTCATACTCGGTCTGGGAATCACCACTTTTTCAAAAAGCATGGCCGCCCTTGTAGCTGCCGCGACATTCATGAGCATCGGACATTTCCCCATCGTTCCGCTGTGCTTTACCGCCATCGGAGACCTCTTTGAACCGGCTGAACGTGCCAAGTGGACCGGTCTGCTGAACCTACCTGCGGGTATCGCTGCCCTGATCGGGCCCGTGCTGGGAGGGATTGCCTCCGAAAGTATCTTCGGCTGGCGCGCCCTGTACTGGGGCACGATCCCGCTGATGCTGATCGGCGGTATCCTGGTTGCCGTCGGCCTGCCAGACACCCGCGAGGAAGCGCGTCCAAAAATAGACCTGCCCGGCACACTGGTGATGGTCCTTGCTACCGGTTCGGTTATCATTGGCATTTCGTTTTTGGGAGACCCAGCAAAATTGCTGCCCGGTATTGTCCTGCTCGCAGGTTCACTTTTCGCCTGGTTCAGTTTCATCAAGATCGAACATCACGCCGCGGCACCTATTCTCGACCCGCAGGTTTTCAGAAGCCGCACGTTCATGACCGCAGCGGTCGCGGCATTCCTTTCCTATTTCGCCTTCCTGGCCATCCTGTCGTATTCTCCCATCTTCGTCCAAGACGTGATGAAGGTCAGCCCCACGGTCAGCGGCTCTATGCTGACGCCCTATACTCTGATCGCTTCGTTTCTGGGCATTCCCACCGGATTGCTGCTGGCGCGCACAAGGCGCTACAAGTGGATGTACAACGCCGGGCATCTCATCGTCACCGCGGCGATGGTGGCTATGTGGCGCTTTACTGCCGCTACCCCGATCTGGCTGTACATCCTGGTGACCTCGATCGCCGCCATCGGACTGGGCATGATACCCACCATCCACACCCTGGTGGCGCAATTCGCCATGCCGCGCCGCCTGCTCGGAGTGGCCGTAGCTGCCATCTACTTCTTCCAGATGGCCGGGATCGCTGTCGCCCCTTCCCTGCTGGGGTTGATCCAGAAAAGCGCCGTCAACTTGGAGAGTGGGCTCAAGCTGATCTTTTTAGCTGCGGCAATCGCCATGGCCCTGGCAACACTTATCATCTCCACCATTCCTGAGATCCCGCTGGACGCGGAAAAAAGTGAGTAAACTCTTTTTCATGCAAAATACCCTCATTTTCGAGGGTATTTTATTGCTTTACCGCTTTTATATCGCTCTACAGCCTTCCTGTGGGCACGTTTTCTGAGAATACTCATGTAAAATAATGGGTGTAGGAGATGAATTCGCAACAATCGGTGCCGATTCTATCCAAAGCAGCTACAGTTTTTTGTTCTGATAAATTCCGCGTTTCATCATTCCATTTAGGTTTGACAGTTGCAATGCACGGGTCTAAAATTGGTCAATCTGCGTTGTAATAAATAATCCTCATACGGAGATTCTTTATGGAAGCATCTGAAGCAGTAAAATCCAGCAGGCCAAAATTGAACCGGACTGCCAAGATTAATATCGTTATCTTCTTCATCTTCATGCTGCTACACCAAACTGAT
>Ga0208695_1000164_pt1 | contig 90249 bp, 127 predicted proteins | sample AD_UKC111_MetaG_FD_184449 | JGI IMG/M metagenome (GOLD analysis project Ga0208695, IMG submission 184449) | Active sludge microbial communities of municipal wastewater-treating anaerobic digesters from Hong Kong - AD_UKC111_MetaG (SPAdes)... | ecosystem: Engineered > Bioreactor > Anaerobic >... | reverse complement strand
GGGTTATTTTTATTCCATAGTCTTATCTTTCGCTTTCGACCACCCCATTCAGGTGCTAAGCAAACCACGCCATCATGATCTAAAAATATTACTTTCATAAATACAAATATAAGAATTTTTTTTTTAATATATATAATTAATAAAAATAAATTTATTTATGAAGTATTTAGAAAACTATGACGGTCATTCCCTTAGATTAAATCAAAATTGGACTTCTACACCAACTTATAGTAATGATTTTGATGTTCAATACACAAGTAAAGATAAGATTTATTATGGGGTTCATACAGTTAAAATATCAAGAAATGGATTTACTACAGAAGTAAAAGCTAAGTTTGATACTGGTGCAAGATCTTCATCAATTGATTTTAAGGTTGCTAAAAAATTAGGAATTAGCGATGCTATAATAGAAAAATGTAAAGAGCTTGATAATATTGAAGTTCCTAAAAACCTTACTAAAGATCAGGAGAAGAAATATGAGAAAGAAATTGAAGCTAAATTAAAAAAAGAATTTCCTGAAATAGCATCTACTCAAATAAGCAAATCATCATCTGGATTTTCTATAAGAGCTTATATTGAAGTAAATATTCAATATAGTGGTAGGAATATCAATACTCAGGTAAATCTTCGTGATAGAAAAGGTCTTTCTTGTGAAATGTTAGTTGGATTAAAAGATATGGTATAATGAGATATTTAAGAAGGTTTAATGAAGGTTTAAGTGAGGATTTCTTTTTAGATTTAAGAGAGTTTTGTCTTGAGTATTTAGCATTTTTGTTAGATGAAGATAATTTCTTTTTAGATTTTAATAAACTGAGAATAGGCTTTGATACTCCGAGTACAACACGTATAGAAGTAATGATAAAAGGTAAAAGACCTTTTTATTGGGAAGATGTCAATGATTATTTAATTCCATTTATTATAGCACTTGATAAAAAGTATTGCTTAACTGAGACAAGTTCTTATTATGATAGCGGTAAAGTTTATATGAAAACAACTTTATCAACAACAGTAAAAGTAACCTCATTTGATATACAACATCTAAATACTCAACACCTTTTAAGTATAGATGATATTAAAAAAGACAATATAAAACCAGATACTGAACTTGAATATATTATTCTAACGGTAGCAGGTTATAAAGCATAAAAAAAATCCAGTCTTTCGACTGGATTTTTTTATTATTTCTCGTTTGCTTCTAAAACGATTTGTTTGATTTTACCATTTCCTGCGTGTGCAATCGGACATTTAGTTCCAACAGAGATAATCAAAGTTCTACCTTTAATACCTCTAAAGTCTAAGTGATCAGTGTAACCATCGGTTAAGATCACGGTATTAAACTCATTGAAATGCTCACGAACATAATCAATTGCAGGGTTCAAGCAAGTACCACCTAATCCTTTAATCGGAATAGTTTCAAGTTTACGTTTGCTCTTGATGTTCTCAACCCAATTTACTTGTGTATCAGACTCCATCAAATTGATTTCGATGTCATTACGATAAACATAAGAAAGAACTCTCTCGAAAGTACCTTGACCACCCATAGAACCTGACGTATCAAGAATTACGTTGATCTTAGTTTTCAACTTTCTATTACCTTTAAGACCAGCAATTTGACGACGATTTGGTTTAACGATAGTTTTGTGTTTTACCGTACCAAAGATCAAGTTAGATACTGCTCTTTTGATTTCTTTCAAGTAATCTTTACGTTTCTTTCTTAACTTGTTAAGAGTTGTTTCGATATTACCCGCAGATAAACCACGAGCTTGTAATCTTTCCATAACGTCACGTACCATAGCTTCACGCATTTCCTCAGGAACATCATCAGTCATGTGTTTGTCTAAGTACTCACCAGTACCATTTTCCATATCTTGGAAGATTTGCTCTTTTGACCAAGTGTCCATAGACTCTGAACCTTCTTTAGAAGGGTTTTTACCATAAGGGCCGTATGATGGTTTACCAGTAGAGTCTTTACCTCCTTCGTTACCAGTTCCATCACAATCTGGACATGGTTCAGAATTATCTTGACCTTGACCACTACCTTGACCTGGTTGTCCACCACCTTGTGATTGACTATCTTGACCTTGACCACCTTGTGATTGGTCTTGTGATTGTCCTTGACCTTGACCATCACCTTGTTGTGGCTGACCTTGTCCTTGACCTTGTTGTGGTTGACCTTGTTGACCTTGATTTTGTTGAGATTGAGATTGGTCTTGTTTTTTACCTGTACCATTACAAGAAGAACAAGAACAATTTTGCTTTTGCTCTTTATCCCATTTCTCTTTTTCGTCTTTCAACCACTCATACAATTCCTCAAAGATTAACTTACCAGTATATTCTTTAGGAACGAAAAGAGCCATGTTTTTACCATCTTTTGATTTAGGTACTTCTACGAAATTGTGAGGAATATCTTCCCAAATAATGTGGTTGATAATCATGTCTTGAACAATGTTCGCCATTTTGTGGTTGTATTGTCCAGTAACCGTACGTTTAGGGTGGTTAAAAAGTAAGTGAAAGTCCTCGTGTAAAGTAATAAAGTTTACTTCTTTTTGAGACATATCAGCTAAGAACTTTGGAGAGTAGAAAAAGTTCATACCTTTAGTACCTACGTTTACACCGCAAGTACCAACTGAATCATTTTCATGGAAGTTGATATGAAGATTAAATTCGCCATAATAAGGGAGTGACACTTTTGTGTCAATAAGCATCGTTTGAACACTTAATAATAATTTTTCATGAATATTTTTTATTGTCATATTTATATTATTTCTTATTTATTCTACAAAGATATACAAAAAAGTTTAATAAAAAAATAAATATTAAAAGAATGATAATAGGGACAATTTAATTTTTAATATATATTATATGATAATAGATAAAATAATAAAAATTAAAATATCTCTAAAGAATATTGAACACTACTCATTTTTCTTCAATGATCTGAAATTAAAAGATATAATAGATGTTGATCCAAATATACATTTACAAAGAGGTAGTAATATAAAAGTTAATGTTCAATGTGATCTTTGTTCAGTGCAAAGATATATAAAATATCAAGCATATTATAATAATATTAATTCTTGTTCTGAGTATAAAATTTATACCTGTGATAAATGTTCACATATAAAGATAAAAGAGTATAATAAGAAGAAATATGGTGTTGAATATTACTCACAGCACCCTGATAGAAATGAAAGAGTTAAACAAACCAGTATTGAGAAGTACGGGGTTGAACATTATAGCAAAACCGAAGAGTATATAAAAAGAAGAGAAATAACTAATATAGAAAAGTTTGGTTATATAAATCCATTTATGGATAGAGAAATGATTAAAAACTCACTCCTTGTTAAATATAACGTAGTTAATCCATCACAGGTAAAGAATTTTAGTGATAGTGCTAAAATTTCTACTAGAATTACAAGAGAAAAAAATGGTTCTTGGATCTTATTATCAGAAAAAACTGATTGGGAACTTTATAAAAACAAAGTAAGATCACTTACAAGAAAGAATGTTAATTTATTAGAATGGGACGGGAAAGATTATTATGATAATGAATATATTAAAGAGAACTTTAGTTTACATCATTTAGACAATAATTACCCAACAATAGATCACAAGATTTCTATATTTGATGGATTTATGAATAATATGTCTATTGATGAAATAGCATCGGTTAATAATTTATGTTGGACTAAACGAATTATAAACATCACTAAAAACAAAAAATCACACAATTAAGTGTGATTTTTTTTTAATAAGTCGTATAAACTTTTAGTTGTCTATGGTTTTTCTTTTTTGTTTCAATAGTAAAGATTGTATCACCATTAGGTAAATCTTCTTTATCTACTATCTCACCGTCCATTAAAGAGTTATTAAATTCAAAGGTGATTTTATCACCTACATTCATTGCCTTAACCTCGGTTAGTGAAAATCCACTTTCTCCTGAACCATCTATAAAAATTTATTTTAACAATTCGTCAATAGTTTTAGATTTTACAAAGCTTTTGTATGATTTTACATCAAGAGGATTTATACTTTCAATTAAGGTCTCAAGGTCAATTTTATCTAAAAAGTAATTGTCTAATAAACTTGTGTCTATTAGAACTTGATTATCAATTAAGTATTGTATGTATTCTTTCTTGTAATTCATAATACAAATATACAAAAAATTATTTAATATATAGTATTATGATAAAGAAATTTAGTGAGTTTATTTCAGAAGATAATCATCATATTGATCTAAAAACTTAAACTGACTTACATCTAGCTTGAACCCGTCAAATTTATTTAGAAAATCAACAAATTCTTTTAGAGACTTATCATCTAACGCAAATATAGTATTAGAAGGATCAGTTTTTGATCTAAATGATGTGTATTCTATAACTTCTACTTTATTTGGACTTTCTATAAAAAATTCACAAGCCATAGATTCACCCCATGTTATATCAATATCTATTCTCATTGCTGAGTTTTGTGAGAAGTAAAAGTCAAATTCTAAAGTAGTGGGAACTCCCCATTCATTACCTATATTCTCATACGTAACTTGTATCATATCAGAATGTTTCATTATGTTTCCCAAATTAAAATGGTGCTCACCATCTTTTAATACACACATTTCTTGTGGAACTATCTTACTCCAATCAGTATCATATATAATTGTCTCAAATAGTTTATACGTTTTAATATATCTCATAAACTATATATAAAAAAACCCACTTAAAAAGTGGGTTTTTTCTTATCTTAATTTATCTTGATTGATAACACATTCTCCTTCTGCAAACCTTACACGAACATAAGTTTTTCCCGAACCTGTAGTTGTATTACAAATCTTTTCACCTTTCTCACCTTTCTTTGGTTCATACATTTCTCCAACAAAGTTTAACTTATCAAAGATATGTTTGTTAGCATCAGAATTTTTCAACCAACCACCTTTATTACCAATAAATACGGTTAAGTTATCGACTTTATCAGCTAAAACAGCAGCAATTCTATCGTCTCTTAGAACAGAAATTACACTACTTAAATCGTGATTTTTAATTCTATAAAAATCAGTACCCTCTGGTAAGTTGATAATTACGTCTGCGTAACTATCATCAAATTGATGTTGAATATAATCATCTATATCAAAGTCAGTAGTATAAGAACCATCATCTAATTTAGCACTAATTCCAATTGTTCCCATAAATCCAGGTACAATAAAAGCATCAACTATATCAGTATAACCTTCATGGTCTGGTTCTTGTAACCAATTTTTATACTCGCTAAGAGTTAAGATAGAACCAAACCCACCACAAGAAACTGACTTATTAGTATCTTTTCCACCAACATAAATATCAAATGAACTTTCATCATCACTTACTTGGAAGTCATTACCATCACCGAGAATAACAATCGTCTCTGGTTGTTTTCAACTCTTTTTCTACGAACTCTGGATTTTCTAGTTTTTTAGTAACTTCTGTTGCTACCGCAGTAGCATTATTAGCAATACCTTTTTCACCAAGTAAAACAAATCCACCATTATCACTAATCACTTCTAATTTAGACTCATAAGAGTTAGAACCAACTAATTTATCAAAGTCAGGTTCTTGTGAAAATCCTTTACGAATTAACTTATCAGTTAATTGGTGCCAATTTAATTTACCACGGTACTCAATTTTACCATCTTCGATAAAAGTAAATTTACCAACAGCATCAATACTAACAATTTTTTGATAAGTTTCTTTTGTTATTTTTTTATCCTCAAAATCATCTTTGTTAGCTACATTAATAATGTAGTAACTTTCAGTTAGATTTTTAAGAACAATCTCAGTTTTCAATTTCAACATTTCTGAAATCTTAGTAGCAACCTCAATTGTTTTATCATCTAATTGAATATCGCTTTTTTGCTCGTCAGAAACAAAGAATGCATATCCATTAACCGGATCAGCAGGTGTCATACTATTCAATCTTGTTTCCAATACTTCTAAATCCTCAACAGATTTATTTAGCATTTTTTCAGCATTTTTTACCTCAAAGTTATATTTTTTGATGTCGTCTTGAGTTTTCTCAATACGTTCTTTCAATTCATTAACTTTACTTTCATTCATTAGTCTGAATTGTTTTTCAAGATATGTTTCTTCTTTAACAGGTTCAACAACAACTTCTTCAACAACTTCGGTACTATCAGTATTGATAGCTGAGTCTGCACCAAAGATTAAATCTAATGCCGCTAATCCTTTTTCTGAAATATCCATATTTTCTTCTTTTGTTTCTTGGTTTACTTCTTGATCTAATTCGTCAAAGATTGAACGTAATCTATCAATAGGTTTTTGATATTCTGTTTCCAAATAGAATAGAATATTTTTATCATTCTTGAACTTTAATGGTAAAATAAATTTACCAGCATAACCATTAGGTGTCATTTCATCAAGTTCATATGCTATACGTTGCAACATAGCATCGTCTGCAAGTTTATTATCTGATATTTCTTCAATATCAATTCCTTCATCACAAATAGTAAACTTAAATTCTGATTTCTCTAAAATACCGGATAGTTGCTTACCATCAATAGTAGCAGTATCTGTAATAAATCGAACTTTTGTTCCGTTCGCCAAAGCAACAAAGTTTAAGTATTTACGTTTTGTTTTGAATTTACCAACTTTAGGTTCTTTAACTTCAACATCAGTTTCAGTTTCTTCACCTAAAATATCTTTGATTTTATCAAATGGATTGTCAGTGTTGATTGCAATAGGTTTGGCAGCGGTTGGATTAGTTACGATTGGAGTTTCAAACTCTAACCAACAATCTTCACCACTTACTGGGTCACGATAAGAGTCGCATCTATAAGCATATTCTGTTGCGATTTTAAGCCACTTGGCTTCATTGAAGTCGGAGAAGAAATCTTGATCCTCTGGTTTAACATAAACTTTAAGTGTTCCATCTTCGATAATATCTACCTGGAACATTAAGTCCTCAAAAGTTCTTTCATTAATATCATAACCGTTAAATTCGGCAGTTTTTACAAAGTTACCACTCTCGGTTTCAAAATGTTTTGCTTTATTCATTTTTACAAATTAAATTATTCTACAAATATATAAAAAAAAATAATTCAGAATAAAATTATTCTGAATCTTTTTCTGTTAAACCAATTTTAATATCTCGAACTTCTTGTAAAGTGTAAGGTTCTGGTATTTTTTCACCTTTAGAATTTACAATATTATCAGTTTCGATATATGAATCTTCTGTTCTTTTAGCTAAATCTAAAAGATATTGATTTTTTACTTCTCTATCTTCTTGTAAATCTAAAATCTCTTTGATTTCATCTGCAAAAGCTCTAAAGTTGCTTAACGCTAAAGCATTAGTATCGTCGTGCTTATCTAAGCAAAGTGTTAGTAAAAGATAAAGCTCTTCTTTATCTAAAGCTTTCATTTCTTCTACTTGTGTTGTTACATTAAAGTTCTTGTAGATTTCAAAAAATTCATCTGAAACTACAATATTTTTTTCTAATTCTTCTCTCATATTCCTAATTTTTTATTCTTTCCAAGTTTTATATTTAATTATACATTCTATTGTAAAGTTTGATACATTATATTCTTTTGCTAGTTTTCTATAAGAAGTATTTCCTAATTTATATAATTCTCTAATTTCTCTGACAATATCCCAATTTAACTTAGCAGATGGATTTTTATCTCCAGTCCTACCATACATGCCATTATTTTCTCCACTTTGTGATATAGACATCTTCTTTTTAGTTTCCTCTGATCTTTTTTTACCCTTTCTTGACTCAGACATTTTCTTTTTAGTCTCTTCTGATAATTTTTTACCCATGTGTGATTTAGAGTTATTTTCTATCCATTCTTTTGTGTGTTTTTTACCCCACATTGGGTGGTTTTCACCTCTCATCCTTATAGAGTGTTCCTTACAATATTCGACAGATCTTTTTCCACTACCATCACCACCATCTGTAAGATTTACTAGACTACCTTCGTTGAGGTCCTTTCTACCATAGAATCTTATTAATTCTATTTCTAATTTATCGGCTTCTTCTTTTGATAAGTCACTATATACTATTTCAACTATTGGTAGTCCATGTTTATTAACATAATTGTTCCACCATTTGCTTCTACTTTTTTTAGAAAAAGCCCTCTCTATTTTATTTCTGTGTTTAGTTCCTTGTCCTACATAAAATACTTCTTCTGTTATGGGATTTTTATGAATATATACAAAATGTTCCATAATGTATATATTAAGTTGGCATACCTCCCTTTATATTATAGTTATTCTATAACTTCATCAATTCTTTGTGTTCTACTCCACGTCAAACTTTTTTCATCTGTTATTTTAGTCGAACCATATCTAATAACATCTTCTGCTTCACTGCTAATAATCTCCGCTATTTTATAATCTATATTATAAGTGTTCGCTACCTTAGTGTAAATATAATCTACCACTAAGTAATCCATTGATCTATCATTTGGTAAACTTACAACATCATGAATCTTAAACATAGGTTTTTTAGATAGAAAATTAAGTGCATCTTCTATTTGCTTTATATAAAGCATTATATCACCTAATAAACCTTCTAATTCAATATCATAAAGAAAATAATCTTCTTTGTATATTGAATGCTCTGTTACCTTTTCTTTAACTTTAACAGAATTAGTATCTAAATTTCTTTTAGATTTATCATTAGATATTGAACTAGTTGCTACTGGTATTGACTTTACTATATTAAGTATCTCATTATATTTATCTATAAGAGACTTTTTAATAGAAAAATTGTAAATATATTTTAGTCTTGGTTCAATTACTACTCTTTCTGATTTATATATGTCTTTAGCCCAATTATTTACAGTGTCAACAGACATCATATTAACCAAATATCCTATATTAGGATTAATAGCAGTATTATCATAGATAGGCTTTATAAAAACATTCAATTGATGCTCAAATAGTCTATCATTCCAAGATATTATTTCTTTGTCAGTAAAGTTATTCATTTTAGTAGTTTTTCTATTTTTTCATTTCTAACATCTTCTATTTTAGAAAAATGTTTGCTAAAGGTTTGTCTAGTAAGAGGAATAAACTTACCTGATTCATCAATTACTTGTATAAAAACACCAAAAGAAATACTAAAATCATGAGCATCCTCAGTTTTATAAATTTTATTTTTGATAAAAATAGCTTTATCATTTTTATCAAAATATGTTCTTCTACAAACAACCATTTTTATTGCTTACTTGTTCTATCTAAAAAATCTTTTTCTTCTGGAGTTAAAGATTCAATACCATTTGTTGAAATCTTATCTAAGATTTGATCGATGTCAAATTGTGGTTCGTTATTAAGACCATCCATATTTACAACACGGTATTTAATTATTGATCTATCCACCTCTGGGATTGAGTCAATAACTTTTTTATTTTTGTGAAACTCACCTTCGATCATCATTTTAATTTTTGTTAGCTCAGTAACAATTAATAAAATTGGTGTAGGTATTGTTCCTTTAGGTAATCTTGTTTTCATTCTAAATGAAGCATATTGTAAGTCAAGCTCTACTCTTACCTTTGATAGCTCGTACTTTAATCTTTTCTTAAATTTTAGTTTAAGTAATTCTTCATCTGTTGGCATGTTTTCTTTGTTTTTAGGAACAAAAAAGCCATATGAATAAACAACTCCTACTTTTGTAAAGTCAATATCTGACTCAATTATATTTTTCTTGATGTACTTAACCCACTTTTTAACTTTAGGCATATCATCAACTACGCTCTGAATATCAGTATCTAATATAAACATAATCTTTATTATTTTTTATCGTCTTCCACCACCTCTAACGCCAGTAGAATTAGTTCTTGGGGTATTATATGACGGAGTACTATAATTGTTTTGTCTTGGAGTAGAATTTGTTCTTGGTGGTATAGAATTATTTCTAGGTGTATATGTTCTGGGAGTACTAGGTGTTACATTAGTTCTTGGTGTAGTATAGCTTCTTGTAGGTGTATAGCTAGGTATATAGCTTCTTGTAGGTGTATAGTTCGATCTTGGTGTAGTAAATCTTGTATTATTTACATAAGTTCGGTTTCTATATCCATTTGAGTAATAACGTGGATAATAGTAGTAGTTATTAAAATAAGGACTACACCAATTATTATTCCAGTTATTCCAATAGTAATAGTTTGGATAATACCAAGTATACCAAGTGTGCCAATATGGCCTGTAATACCAATTACTACCATAAAAATAATTAGAATAAATATTATTCATATTAAAATAACCATTTGGGGTTACATAATAATTTACTGAAATGTTTGTTTGTGTAGTATTATTATCTACAATCGGTTGCTCTATATTATCAAAGTTTTGATTTTGCATAGAACTAAAGTAGTTTTGATAATACTCATTTCTTGGTTGTGTTTGTGTTTCTTTATATGATGTATTCACATATGAGCCACAGGATGTTAGCATAAAAGCTAATACTAAAAGCGTTAAAATTTTTTTCATAACAATTTATTTTTTCTATTATATATTCTAATATTTTTTATCTATAAAGTTTAGACTAATAAACATAATCGATAATCTCTACCAATTGAAGTTTCAGATAACCAAGTATCTAAAACTTTAACAAGATTAGGGTGTAAGTGATTATATAAATCTTTATTTATTCTTTCTGTATAACCAACTAACTCTTCAAATAAAGTAATCAAGTCAGAGGTAGTCCATACAAATGGAGAAAGCTGACTTAATTCTCCATCTGGAATTGAATACATAGGTCTAATAAAGAAATGTTTTTCATTAACTCTAATAATAAAGTTAATTATATCTTTCATTTCAATATAAGTGTGATCGTTAACATTCCATTTTTGTCTCCACTCAATAACAGAAGGATCTAACAAAAACTCTAGATTTTTATCATAGTCGATAGGTTTAGGTCTAAACCCAATATATTTATCCCACTTCTCTTTAATATAAGAAGGATCACACGTAATAAAGTTATTATGTGATTTATGAAATGCGAAACTAAACCTAATAAGGTTGTCAATTTGATTTTTATACATAAAACAAATATACAATTTTTTTTATAATATAAAAGAAAAAAATAAAATGGGAGATTCAAGAAGTAAATACTATGACGATTGGGATGATTACAGAGATTTTTGTGAGTCATTGAAAATACAACCTAAAGATGATTTTTATACACATCAAAGAGAGTTGTTAGATGAACTAGGTTTCAAGCATCTAAATGATTATTATGCTAGTTTGCGTAAAGCTGAGATAAGAGATAAGAAAATTGATTCACTATTAAAATAATATATAAAAATAAAAAGCATTAATGAAACTAAAACATAAAGTTATTAAAGACTTCCATTATCTAAAAGAAGATAAGAAAATTGTTGTATTACAAGCAAATACTTTTTTAGAAGAATATATCTACACATCTAAAGATGAAACTTTTGAGGTAGATAAAGAAATTGTTGCTAATAATCCAGAGTTCTTTCAAGAAGTAGATTGGAGAAATGAACTACTTCTTTTTATGAAAAAGAATAAAATTCCTCAACCAGCAGTTTTATCAAAAAAGATAATTCCTTTTATCGATGAAATGTTTTTTAGTTCAACAGAAGATGTTGCAACTACAACTATTGATGAGGAAGCAGTAAGAAAATTAGAAAATAAAGAGTATGATCTTAATAGAAGGGAGACTAGAATTGCTGACGCTGAGGAAGATATTCAATTAAGACTAAGTAGAATACAAAAGCGTGAAGAAGATTATCGACTAGATCTAAAATCTTTAGATACTAAAGAAGATGCTCTACGAGAAAAATTAAAATCTATTGCTGATAAAGAATTAGAGCTAAAAGCTTTAGCTCAAGAGCTTAACGAGAAAGAAAGAAACATAGAAAGTCAAATTCTAAGTTCATCCGAAGATTTAGATTCAAGATATAAAGAACTTCAAGAAAAAATAGATGCTGATCTTAAAGATTTAACTGAAAGAGAAAATGCAGTTGAGGAAAAAGAAAAGCAACTTAAAAATCTAGAAGATTCTTTAGTAGATAGAGAAGAAGAAGTAAATGATAGAATGAGAGATTATGAAATGAAATACGATAGTCTAAAAGATTGGGCTACAGAATTAAATAATCTAAATGGTGAAATTAAAGAATGGGAAAATATGCACTGGAAGTTTAGACGTGGTGTTAAACCACCATCAGCACTATAAATTAAAAGAGAGACTCAAGGTCTCTCTTTTAATTTTCATCTAATATATCTCCTAATTTTTTATCTCTTTTTTCTTGTACGGTTTGATTAGAACCAGTTTCCCACTTTATCTTGAAGTCGTCAATATATTTAATCGCATCTTCTTTATACTCAAATATTTTACCATAACGTCTTATATTTGATTCATCTACTTCTGCAAATGAATTACAAACATGTTGTGATAAAGTTCTCCCATTTATTGCTGTTGATACAGCATAGTAAGTCCAATGAACTTTTTGTGTATCAAAAAGACCATAAACTACTAACTTACAATAAAGTTCTGTTATATCTACGTTATAAAGTATTTTTTTAACTATCATAGTTTCCAAAATTATTATTAAAGTATATCATGATCTTGCATGATTTTACTTGATTATATAAGGTTTTTTATAGTTAAAAAGGTAAAGCATTCTCTTGCGATAATTTTTCTTTAAGAAGAATTAAATTGAATAATTGTAAGTTATCATACTTATAAAACTTAACTCTGTTTCTAATCATCCATTTGAAGTCTTTTACTCTTTTTCTAGCATGAAGTATGTAATACAAATTATAACGCAACCTTGAGCTTTCAATCTTATCAAGTTCTGTTGTAAGAGCTACTTCTGGTTCAACTCCAGGAAAATCTCTCTCGATAATACCCTTAAATCGAATAACACGATTTTCTAGATCATCGATAGCATCTAAAAGACTTAGCTCTTTAAGCTTATCTTTCATATTTTTATCTAAAAGATTAGATACGTTATAATATTTTGGTCCTTGACTAATTGAATTAACTACCATTTTAATATATTTTTTGCAAAATTAAAAATAATTTTTTAATTATCCAATAAGTTTTCTATTTTTTTATCACGATTATACTCAGTAGTAATATCCTCAAAAATAGCTTCATTTTTTAATAGTAGCTTTTTAGATATTATACTTTCTTGATAAACATCAACTATTTCATCATTTAATTGATATGAGTTTAGATAACAATAATCTGTCTCTGTATCTTTATTTCTAAAATAATTTACTGAAATTATTGTTTCTTTATCTAAATCAATAGAGTAAGTAAAGTCTTCATAATCTTCACCGTTATGTAAATCTATTAGACGACAATTATCAATACTAACCCACACAAAATCATTCTTTATTAGAAAATAATGTGTGGTAGTATCATCTGTTTCATATGGTTTGTATTCAACCATTATTTTTCACGATTATCCATTACTATACGATCACAACCATCACAAACGATAACTGGACCTTTTGGAGTCATAACAACTTTTCGATCACACTGACTTTGACAATCTTTTGTTCCAACAGGAGCATACTTTCTTAAATCACTCATATCTATAATTTTTTACAAAGATACGAATATTTTTTATTAAAAGAAAGTTAATAAAAATTATATATAAGTAAAAACGGAACCATTAGTTATGAGAGATTTTATAAAGAAAGTTATAGATGATAAAATAAAAAATTTACATCCAGATTTAGAAAATTTAATTATTGAAGAGGTTTTATCTTTAGGATTAAATAGGGAATATAAAATAAAATATTTTATAAGAAAAAGATTAGAACTACCTAAAGTTGGTTCAGATAAGAAAATTTATTGGGAGAAAAGAGGATGGAGTGAAGAAGATATTGAAAAAAAGAGAAATATTAAAAAGATGCCATCTTCACCTATGAAGGTTACAAATTGGTTAAATAAAATAAATGAAAAAACAGGTCAATTATATACAATAGAGGAGGCAGAGTATAAAGTAAGATCCTTTAGAAAATTAAATAAAGAATATTGGTTAGAAAAAGGTTACTCAGAAGAAGAATCAACAAATAAAGTTAAAGAATATCAAAAAGAGAATTCTAATAAATTTGTTAAAAAGATTTTAGAAAATCCAGATAAATACAAAGATAGAACAATAACACAAGTAGAATATTGGGTAAAAAATGGATTTAGTAAAGAAGATTCTATTAAAAAGATTAAAGCTAATCAAGACAAAAGTTCAATAGAATTTTTTATAAAGAAATATGGTGAGGAAGAAGGAACGATCAGATATATGGATAGGTTAAAACAACTATCATATACATCATCAAAAAAATACTATACTGATAAATATGGATCAGATAAAGGAAACTCTATATATACTGAAATTATTAAAAGAAGAACTATTGGGTTTAATAGATCATCTAAAGAAGCTTTTAGATTTCTATTACCTATCTATAAATTTTTAAGAAAATGTGATATAGATAAAAAAGAGATTTATTGGGGTGTTGGTAGCTCTAGTGAATGGTTTATAAATTCTAACAATTGTTTATTTTTTTACGATTTTACAATACCTTCTCTTAAAATTGTAATAGAATTTCATGGGATAGCATTTCATCCTAAAGAAAATGAATATAATTGGGTTTCAATATATGGCGAAACTTATGAATATAAGTATAATATAGATAAATTAAAAAAAGAAATAGCTGAAAAAAATGGATTTCAATATTTCCATATATATAGCGATGAAGATATTAATGCTAAACAAATCGAAATAATAGAATATATTAAAAAAATAATATCTATATGAGTAAAAAAATAGAAGATAAATATAAAATTCTTAGTCCTATTGAACATGTAATACACAGACCGCAAACATATGTAGGATCAAATAAGCCAACAACTAAAGAGAGTTGGATAGTTGATGGTAATAAAATGATAAAGAGAGAATTAACATATATACCATCATTTATAAAAATTTTTGATGAAGTTATAACGAACTCTGTTGATGAAGGTAAAAGAGAAGGTTCTAAATTAAATATAGTAAAAATTAAAATTAATCCAGATGAAGGGTTTATTTCAATATGGGACAATGGAGGCATACCTGTTGTCATTCACAACGAATATAAAATGTATATTCCGGAAGTTATATTTGGTAATCTAATGTCAGGGTCAAATTATGATGATAATGATGATAGAATTGTTGCAGGGTTAAATGGATTAGGAGCAAAACTTACTAATATTTTTTCAAAAAAATTTATTGTTTCTACTTGTGATGGTAAAAATCATTTTTATCAAACATATACAAATAATATGCGTGAGCGAGAAGAAGCTAAGGTAAAAAAATCGAATAAAGCTCATACAGAAATAACTTTTTATCCTGACTTTGAGAAGTTTGGTTTACAAGATTTAGACGGAGATCACTTCATGATGATTAAAAAAAGAGTTTATGACTTAGCCGCTTGTAATTCAAATATTAAATTATACTTTAATGATGTTTTAGTAGATATAACTTCATTTGAGGATTATATTAAGTATTACGTTAGTGAATATTTTTATGAGACTAATAAAGATAAAACTTGGTCGATTGCTGTTGCTCTTTCAGAGAATGGATTTCAACAAATATCATTTGCTAATTCAACAGAAACTTATGATGGTGGAACACACGTTGATTATATAATGAATCAAATTGTGGTAGAACTTAGAGAGTATTTTGCTAAAAAACATAAAGTAGATGTTAAACCAAGTGAGTTAAAAAACCACATGTGTTTATTCTTAAACTCAACTATTATAAACCCTTCTTTCTCATCACAAACAAAAGAAAAGCTAATTACTGAGATTAAAGACTTTGGTTATCAGTTTGAGGTTAGTAAAAAGATAATTCAATCTATATTAAAGTCTGAAATTGTTAATTCTATATTAGATTGGATAGATCAGAAAAAAAGTGCTGAAAATAATAAATTAGAAAGAGAGTTAAATAAAAAGCTATCTAAAATTAAGGTAGAAAAGCTTATTGATGCAAAAGGTAAAGACCGTTGGAAATGTTCGCTAGGTTTATTTGAGGGAGACTCGGCAGCAGGAGCATTTAGAAAGTTTAGAACACCAGAGTTAATGGGAGCGTTTTCTTTAAGAGGAAAGTTTATAAATGTATCTGAGATTACAAATCAAAAGTTAGTGCAAAATACAGAAGCGGTGAATCTTATGGCAGCGATTGGATTAAAATTAGGACAACCTCTTGATCTGAAACATCTCAGATATGGAAAAGTTTTATTATATACTGATGCAGATTGTTTACATGAAAATACACTAATTGCTACTAAGGTAGGATATAAGAAAATATCAGAACTATCAGTAGAGGATGAAGTTCTTACACATAGAGGTATTTATAAAAAAATAAATAATATAATACAAAAAGATATAAGTAAATATATAAAAATAAAAGTAAATGGTAATAATATTATTTGCTCAGAAGAACATAAGCTTATGGTTTTTAGAGATGGTGAAGTTATAGAAGTCGAAGCAAAAAATATTAAATATTCTGACTTTTTTTTGATAAAAAATAAGGAAAATCAATAAAAGCATTTCCATCACTTAATATATAATTAAAAATAGTTGATGATGATGGAAAATCAATATAGATGTCTAATATGTAATGAATACATAAGCAGTAAAATTCATGCAATAAGCAGACATGTTAAAAAGCATAATATTACATTGGACGAATATATTATAAATTACTATAATACAGATGATACAATAGAAAAATGTGGATTCTGTGATAGAAATGCGGTTGCTAAATATGAAATAGACCATAAAAATCTAAAATATAAACTCATTTATAAAAAAGGTTTTTTTTGTAGAACATTTGAGTGTAAGTCAAAAATAAGTTTAGATATTTTAGGAGTAGAATATGATTCCAAAAAGTTTGAGAAAATAGGATCAAAATCTGAATATTTAACTAAGTTGTATAAAACTAATATAGAAACTGCCAAAAATATGAAATATTCTCCTAAATCAGGAGATAAGATATTTAATAATAAGTTAGAAGATTTTCAGAAAAAATATGGTGATCTTGATGGTAAATATAGATATGAAAAAAGATTAGAGGGAATTATTAAAAATCATGCTGGGAATAAATTTTCGTGTACTTTAGAAAGTTTCATAAATAAATATGGTATTGAAGAAGGAACGATGGCTTATAATAAAAGGTGTGAAAAAATATCATATACATCATCTTTAGATTTTTTTATAAATAAATATGGTAAATTAGAAGGTGAAAAAATTTGGAAGAATAAATTTAAGCAAGTAAAAACTAGTAAATCATCTAGAATAATTTCAGAAATATTAGAAAAACTAAATATAAAATATTCAATAGAATATAATATAAATGGGAAATTTGTTGATTACTATCTTGATGAACTTGGTATAGCAATAGAATACTTTGGTGATTATTGGCATATGAATCCAAAGTTATACTCTGCTGAGGAGTATAATAGTAGAATTAAAAAAACTGCCAAAGAGGTTTGGATGGATGATATTATTAGATTAAATAAAATTAAAGAAGTATGTAATTCAATTATAATAATTTGGGAATCCACAAAAATAGATGTTTTATTTTTAGAAAAAACTATAAATGATATAAAAAATAAAAAAACAATAATAAGCTTATGAATATAGATTTATCAGAATATAGATTAGTTAGACCAGATTCTATAGAATACCTAGAAGGTATAGAAACCTTTTATGATATAGAAGTTGAAGAGGACCATACTTTTCATATAGTAGGTGAAAATGATTTAATTTTAAGCCATAATTGTGATGGTAATTCTATTTCAGCTTTATTGATAAACTTTTTCTATAAGTATTGGCCGGAAATGTTTGATCGTAATATGATTTGGAAAGTCGAAACTCCTATCTTAGTTGCTATACCAAAAAATAAAAAAGCTAAAAAGATACTTTTTTATTCACAAACTGAATATAATAACTGGTCTGAAAAAGCTGATCTTAAACTATATGACTTTGAGTATAAGAAAGGTTTAGCGGCACTTGTTGATGATGAGTATGATGATATTATCAATAATCCAAGAATGACTAAAATAACGAAAGATGATATATCAACAGAATATTTAGATATATGGTTTGGTAAAAACGCAGATTTAAGAAAAACAGAATTATTAAAATAATGAAAGCATTAATAAAATATCACGAAAAAACACCTGATGAGAATCAGATGTTCATTTTAGATTCATCTAAACACTATCAAATTATACCAATAGAGGATAATATAGATAATTATGTATCTAATACAAGTACTTGGATACCTAAAATAATGACATCAACACCAAGAATAGATTTATCTAAATATGATGGTAAGATGGTTTATGGGATATTCAATAAATATTCAATAATTGATGGATTCTCAATTTTTGAAGTTAATGATGAAGATAAGTTTATGGGTTATTCAAGAGTAGATGGTCTTTCTTATTTTGAGTTAGATACTTTACAAATAGACCGAGGAAATAAAATAAACCAATTATTAAACTCTTAATATAACCTGTTATGAGAGGTCGTGCTTGGAGAATATATCAATTAGAAAAAATATTTATAAAAAGGTTATCAAGGATTACTAAGCGTTATTGGTATGGTGGTTATACTGATGCAAATAAAGTTATTTTGTCTAATCCTTCTATCAAAAACTATTTTGGTACAGATTTTCATCACACTTTTAGAACACACACAACTAAGAGATGGGATAGTAGAATGAAAGTAAAATACTCACCAAATAGTAATAAGCCATATTATAGAGACACTAATGGTAAATTAAGCACACGAGAAGTAGAAAAAGTTAAATTCCTTAATATTTTAAGAGAAAATGGTCTTAGATAATTTTATACCAAATAAAAATCAAAACTGGGTAGTCAATAAAGGTCAAGTTCTTTATAAGAACTATGGTATCAATGTGCCTATACTTTATATTGAGAATGATATAGTTTATGTTTATTTAGATAATTCAATTCATAGACCAGTAATTCAGATGATTTCTTATTTACTTAAAAGTAAAGTAAAGTTTTATTTGGTTCCTCCTTCTTGGTCTCATCCAGCAGATGAGAGGTTATTAAAAAGTATGATTCTACATTATTTTAGATCTTATTCTAATAATCATTTTTTTTATGGTTTCTTAAAAATAAACTTTGATTTAATACAAAACTTGGTTGATTTTTGTAAGCAAGAAAATTGTATTCCTTTAATTAAGGAGTGTTATGATGAAGTAAATAAAGTAATACAGAAAAGGTATTATGATTATTACGTTAAAAAGATGATTTATAGTTATCCAGATGATATAGTGGAAGCTTTTGTAGGATTATATCGAGATATTCAGATTTCTTTATTATTATAACTTTATCAACTTATTTTAATATAAATAAGAAAAAATACAATTATGAGTCTAAACAATTCAAGTGGTTTATGGACGACAACAAATACTTTGAGTGCTGGTAGTTCTATAAGTACTTCTATAACCGGTAGCTCAAACCAATTTACAATTCAATCAGCAAAAACTAAGTATCATGTTTTAGGAGAAGAAGTTGAAGTTGAAGGTTATAAAGATGCTAGCTTAACAATAATACTTTGTAATATCACAATTATGGGAGAACCTTATTATAATGAACTTAAAAAAAATGGTTTTGTTTTCGGACAAGAATTAGAAGATTTATTCAAGAGAAAGTTTAGAGATAATAAAATAGACCAGATATTAAAAGATTAAGTTCAAAGTTCTATTCTAACCGTAAAGACATTGGGATCGAATCCTTGTGTAAACAACTTATATTCAACTTTATAGTCAGGATATTCAATCTTCAATTTATTTACACTTTCTTCAATATCTAAATATAGCTTATGTACTTCTTCACCATAAGAAGTAAATATGTTTATATCTTCAAACCAACCATTAGCGTAATTTTTAACTTTAGGTAGATTAAAATATAACTCCATCATATTATTATTTTTCCACATTTGTATTTGACGAAATTGAGGTCCTTCTATTAAATTAAGAAAACACTCATTTACATACTCATCATCAATAAAAAGATGATTTTGATTTTCATATTTCTTTAAGTATTTCATATAGTATATATTAAAAAATATAAACATAAGTCTTATTTTCCATATAAATAAAAAATAATAAAATACTACATGAAAGTAGATTTAATAATCGATGGTAACTTCGTGTTATCAAAATTAGTATTTACACTACACAAAAACAACATTTTATATGGTCTAAATAAAGCACTTGAAACAGCAGTTTCCAATTATAGAAAATGGTATCCTTTCGCAAACATTTATTTAGTATCTGATTCCAGAGAAAAGTCTTGGCGTAAAGAGTATATAGATCAGTATAAAACAAATAGAAAAAAAGATTCAGATATAGACTGGATTTTTGTTTATAATGCTTATGACGAGTTTAAGCAACAAGCATCAAATGGTATTAAAGTATTAGAAGCTCCTTCTGTTGAAGGAGATGACTGGATTTCATATTTAGTTGAACGAGCAAATAGAAATAGCAGAAGTGTTATTATAGTTTCTAATGACTATGATATAAAACAATTAGTTAGATATAACTTAGATCCTCTTACAATAAACGTAATGACTAATGAAATGTATAACAAAGAAAAGCTATTTCTTCCTAAAAACTATCAAATATTTATCAATGCAGTAAATAAACTACCGAATGATGATGTTTTTAATCTTAATGATAATTCAGAGTTTTTATTGCTAATGGATAGATTTATCAATAAATATGAAATACACGAGATAAATTCAGTCGAGTCATTATTTATCAAGCTAATCGCTGGAGATAAAAGTGATAACATCAATTCAGCTTGGAGCATCACAAAAAATGGTAAGAAAAGAGGAATTGGTCAAGCTGGCGCATCTATGATCTTAGAACAATATATAAAGGAATTTGGAGAACCCAATCTAACAGATCCTGATCTATATGAAAATATAGCAGATCTAATTTGTGAGAAAAAAAAGTTAAGCAAGAGTAATATATCTAATATTGTTAATAGTATTAAACTTAATTTTAGACTGATATGTTTAGATACCAATAATTTACCAAATAGTATAATAAATATTATGAATGACAGGTATTTAGAAAAAGGTGAATAGGAGAGAACATCAATTTAATATATAAATTATGGAGAAAAAAATATGTATTAAGTGTGAGTTAGAGAAAGATATTACTGATTTTTATAAAGGAAAAAATCAATGTAAATCTTGTAAAATATTATATCAGAAAGAGCTAACAAAAAATAAAATTATAGAAAACTCTAATTTAGAACGAAGAGAGTGTTCTAATTGTAATGAAGAAAAAGATATTTTATTTTTTAATAAGTATGGTAGCAAATGTAAAGAGTGTGAATCTATATATTATCAAAAAAATAAGGATGTTATTTCTGAAAGAAAAAAGAAATATAACCTTGATAATAAAGAGAAAAATAAAATAAGATGGTCAAATTATTATGAAAAAAATAAAGATATTGTATTAGAAAAGGGTAGAAATAGATATGACTATGAATATAAAAGACAATATTATTTAGATAATAAAGAACATCTAAGAGAAAAAAGAATTGAACGATATAAATATAGAATAAAAAGTGATGATATATATAGATTAAGATTATCATTGAAAAATATGATAAGAAGTTCTTTTATTAGACAATATACAAATAAGTCTAAAAGAACAATAGAAATTTTAGGTTGTTCTTTTGAGGAGTTTAAGTTATATTTAGAGTCAAAGTTTGAGCCTTGGATGACTTGGGAAAATAGAGGTTTATATAATGGAGAGTTTAATTATGGTTGGGATATAGATCACATAATACCTTTATCTTCTGCTGAGACAGAAGAAGATATAATAAGATTAAATCACTATACAAATTTACAACCACTCTGTAGTAAAATAAATAGAGATATAAAGAAAAATAAATGGAAATAGAAAATAACATATTTAGTATATTTAATATAATAACCAAAGATAAAGAAAAGTGGAGATATGTAACTGACAAACAAAAAGAGGAATTCTTTTTTATATTCAATAGATTTTTCTCAAAACGATATGTAGAGTATTCTCATCTGTTGAATGTAAAAAATATAGATAAAGTAGTTGCTATGGATTTATGGTATCATTTTATGAAGACAGAACCTTATCCACGATGGTTTTGGTCAAAGTCAGATAAAAATGATAAAAACATTTTAAGCAATTCTGAATATAAATTATTACTAAGACATTTTTTTATAAAACCCGAAGATCTTGATTACTTAATCAATCATCATTTTGACTTTATCAAAGATGAATTAGATTATCTAAAAAAATTAAATAAACAATAAATATTTTTAATATATAAAAGAAAATATTTTTTACATATCTATCTCCATGTGTCTTAATAAAAAATCATAGATTATATTATTTTTGAATCTTTTGGATTTTAAGATTCCACATCTCTTACATCCAGCACCTAGTTTATGATCCATCGGTCTTTGTAGAAAAGAACCGTGCTCTTTACATATTATTTCAACTTTTTTACTAGCACATATATAAATAACTTTACTATAGTCGTATTTATCTCCATGTGTTTTAATAAAATCATCTAACCAATTATTATTAACTTTACTATTTTTCATACTTATTCTACCACACTTTGGACAACCATGTTTTTTATGGTATAATGGTTTTTGGAAAAAAGAACCGTGTTCCTTACAGATTATTTCAACTTTTGTTGAGTTGTTTATATAATTAGTGTTAGTATAATCATACTTATCTGAGTGTATTAATTTAGACTTTTCTATAAAAAATTCATTTTTTGTCATTATGTATAATTAGTTTTATTATATATATTAAAAAATAAAAGTCAAAAATGTCAAAAAACGAAAAAATGTCAAAAAAAACAAAAACAACTAGAACCTACTCTATCGATGATAGTTTATATGATGACTTTGTTAGAATTATTGAGAATAGAATGTATAACAAGTCTAAAATTATAGAGAGTTTGATTAGAGATTGGGTAGAACAAAATAAATAAAATTATGGATATAGTAAAAGAGGGAATGTCTTATTATGTAATAAGAACCGCTAATGGTAGAGAAAAAAGTGTAGCTGAACGCATTGAAAAAGAAGCAGAAAAAGGTGACTTAATCGGTAAAGTAGGACAAGTAATTATTCCTATCGAGAAAGTTATTACTGTTAAGTCTGGTAAGAAAATACAAAAAGAAAAAGTTATGCTACCTGGTTACGTTTTCTTAGAAACTAACGCTGTTGGTGAGCTTAAATACTTTCTAAAAAGTGTTAAAGGAACATCAGGATTCTTAACTGAAAGAAATGGTGATATAAAATCTTTATCTGAAGCAGAAGTAAATAAAATGACTGGTAGAAATAAAGAAGTTGCTATTGAAAGCTCATTAACTTTTGAGTTAGGTGAAGAAGTTATTATCAACGAAGGACCTTTCTCTACAATGAAAGCAACTATTGATAAAATAGAAGAGCAAAAAGTAACTCTTTCTGTTTCTATCTTTGGCAGAAAAACACCTTTAACACTAGATATACATCAGATAGATAAAAAACACTAATGGATCAAAGAAAACTAGTATCTAAACTAAATAAAGCTGCAACAAAAATAAGTAATGCCGGAGTTTATGGCTCCGGTAACTTTTTGATTACTAATTCTATTTTAGCAAATGCTCTTAGAAGATTATCTATTAGAGAAATAAGAATTAATAAAATTAGGAAGATTTTATATGACAAAACATTGGGATAATTTAATTATTACTGACCGGTTTAATATAACTGGAAGAGGTATGGTGTTGATTATTGATTTCATATCTAGTGGATTATGTTCTGAGATATGGGTTAAGGAGTTACCACTAAAAATTGACGTAGGAGACACGATTTTATATGAAGGTGTAACTTACAATATACGAGCTATTGATGTTTCAAGGAATACGTTTAATGGTTACTTAATGACAAAGATAGGGGTGTTGGTTTGATTATGTATTATCAAAAAATTAAAATAAAGTATGAGTAAATATGATTTATTAAACTTGCTTAATAACATTAAAGATGTTGATGGTCATAGTTACTTTTCAACTTCTTATGTAACAAAACACATTTTTAGAATTGATAAAAAGGAAATAAGAATAAACAAAATTAAAAAAATATAAAAAAGCACTCAGTAATTGAGTGCTTTTTTATATTTCTATCTTATCAACTATAATACCAGATTCTATTAAAAGTTCAACACCAGCAAGATCTTTATAATCTTCTATATATACTACTCTTTTGATACCAGCTTGTAAAATAAGTTTAGAACAATCCTTACAAGGAGAGTGTGTTTGATATAGAGTTGCATCATCACAGGAGTGTCCATGTTTAGCACACTTTAATATAGCATTGGCTTCACCATGTAAAACCCACCAATGTGTCTCCCCATTTATATTTTCACAAATATTTGGTTTTGATTTTGATGGAGTCCCATTGAATCCATCAGATATAATCATACCATTTTTAACTATTAAAGCACCTACCTTTTTTCTAGTGCAGTAAGAAAGTTCTGCCCAAGTCTTTGCCATCTTTAGGTAAGTTTCATCCATTTTTTTTTGTTTTTTCATATTCATTTATTAGTGTTTTTGCCAAATCTTTATAAAAAATTGGTATATCAGTATTCAATACAATAATTGAATTACAAGAGTTTAACTTTTTATCTATTGTTATTTTATCTTTTTTATATGTTTCAACATCTTTTATTTCTATATTTGTATCAGTTGTTGTATCATAAAAGTCAGGAAAGTATCTAAAATTACCATCATATATAAAATTTTTGTTATTTCGCTTCAATTTACCAGAAATAAAGTTTTCTTTATTATATAATATATATGATAGTTCTATTTGAGATTCATATTTTATTATTAAGTCTTTAATTTTTACCCAACCTCTTTTAACAGAACCATTTGAGGACCTTTTAACATTAGTATTTTTTAATATGACTACATCGTCATCTAATGTTCCATTTTTTATAAAATTACATATATTATTATAGAAAAAAATATTTATATGTTGATACTTCATCAAACCCAATTTTCTTCTTATAAACTCTTTATGTAGCTTATTATTCTTATCTAGTTTTTCTATATCTCCTTTTAATATACTTTCTTGTAGTATTTCTAAGTTATCTTCTAGTTTACTAAAAAATTCATTATTACTAACTATTCTATTTTCTTTATAATTTTTTAGTCTTTTCTCCTTATCAGTTTTTTGTAATAATCTTTTATAATAATCTTCACCATATTTTTCTTTATTTGTTATAACCATTTTCTTATATAAATTTTCCTTTACGATAGGATCTTTACAAGTATGGACTTTTCTATTCTCAGGATTACTATAAAATATATTTTTTGATTTATTTGCTTTTTCTACAATAGATTTATTTGTATCTTGTAGTTTTTTAGAACATCTTCTACATAAGTAAAGTCCTGTTATTTCATCAGTATCATTCATCTTTCTAATTTTTGAGGTAATGCTTATATAGTTCTTAACAGAACAATTTTCTTTTACCAATCCACAATGATTACAAAAAACTAAAATGGTTGATGATTTCTTTAATTTATCCAATTCTATATTATTTTTATATTCAAATGTCATTATCATATCTTTTTATTTTTTATATGGTGTTTCATTATATCTATATATAAAACTTTTTAACTCTCCTTTCTATAAATAATAGAATGATATAAATAATAGAATAATGGAACTAATAACAACAAGGGTATGTATGGCTTCTCAAATAGGAGTTCATGGTAATTTATTTGGTGGTGAAATGATGGCGCTTTTAGATGAATCTGCTGCAGCATATTGCTGTCAGATTTGTGATACACCAAGAATGGTTACAAAGAAGGTTGAAGAGGTAGTCTTTCAGAGACCAGTTAAAACAGGTAATTTAATTAAAATCTATGGTAGTGTTGAAAAAATAGGTACAACATCTATTACAATCAATCTTGAAGCAAGAAAACACAATGTTTATACTGGAGTTCAAGATTTAGTTTGTTCAACAAGAATGGTATTTGTTAGAATTGATGATGAAGGAGCACCAGTACCAATTTCAGAAAGAGTTAAGAAAAGATATGATGATAGAGTTAAACAATTTGGTAGAGGATTATTAACACCGGAAGAAATGACAATCGAGAGAAATAAAAAAAGAGGACAATAGTCCTCTTTTTTATTATTTTAAAGTTAATAAACCTCTTTTTACTTGGTCTACGCTAAGTTTGTATGATTTACCATCACACTCAGCTATGATTGGATAAGTTCTGTTTCGTGTTTTGATATCAGTAAGAGTTGATTTTTTCTGATGTGATCATATAAGTGCTTTGTTTTATTTTGTTATACAAATATACGGTCATTTTTTTACATCACCAAATTATTTTAATAAATCATTTAACTTGTAATCTCTCATGTCTATTAAACCGAGTACAAAATCTTCAACTTTCTTTACAGCAACTGATTTAGCTTCATCTAAGGTATTGTAAATAGTTTTATTTGATGCTCCAGTTTTACCTATATGATCATAAATAGTATATCCAATACTATTACCATCATATTGTAGATGTATAGAAATAACTTGATGTCCATTTAACATACCATCATAGTAAATATAATCATCAACTATATCTACATTTTCTTCTTTCCAAATTATTTCTTTTAGATTAATCATTTAATATCTGATTTAATTTTTCTTCACGTTCGTCCTCTAATGAGTATGGTATAATATCTTTAGCGTCAACCCAGTTGTCTATTTATCTTCAGTTCTAACTTTATTAATGATATATCTGATTTATATTTTAAATTTTTCTTTTATTTTTAAAAATATGAATTTAAGTATTAGATTAAATGTATTTATTTTTCTTCCTTTAATTAAATTTGATTCTTTTCCAAATATAAATTTAATCAGTGATTTGGGTTCTATTTTGAAATTTGAAATCTCTTTAGGTACCAAAAATGTATTAATAACTTCTATTTCATTAGCATTTATTTTATCAATTATAAGATACTCATTAATATTATATTTGAAATCATTAAAATTATTTATATCTTCTATCGAGTCTTTCCATTTTCTCATATCTGTTAACATCAAATCCACATTTCTAACCTTTATATTAGCTGGCTTTGTTACAATTTTTAAAAGTGCTACACTTGAATTTCTTCTAGATGGAAAGTAAAGTAATGCTTGTAACATAGAGCCAAATAATCTATTTGGTTTTACCCAATCATCCATATTCTTATCAGCAATAACCCAAGTACCACCATCTTTTCCATGTTTTAATCCATTTTTTAATATTGAATCTAAAACTGATAAATCTACTAATTTATAAAAGGTTTCTTCTTTTTCAAAAGATTCCCCCAAGAAAGTTTCCCATTTTTTTATTTGTCTCATATTATATATATTATTTTTTAATTATAGATATGTTCTTTCCTGTATCTAAATAAAGCCAAATCTTTTTGTTTACATTCTAGTTCTATATCTACTTCTATATCAAAACTTTCAAACTTTTCATATAAAAAATCAGCGTGTGCTGTTAGTTTACCAGTCATATCTTCATGTAGTTTTTTAGAAGATGAATGATGTGTAAGAGGTCTCACTTCTTTCCAAGTAGAGGTTCCTAATCTTAGTGTATCTTCCCAACTCATATTATCTGGATGACATTGATAGTGTAAACTATCTACCGTAATTGGAATACCAATAACTTGATAAACCCAGTCATATAACATTTTAACAGAGTATTGATTTTGACCATCATCATTTTCAACAACTAATCTTTTTTTACAAGACTCTGATAATCGCTCAAAGTTTTTACAAAATCTTTCTGCTGCCAATTCTCTTGTTGGTTGTGTAGTATTGATATGAATGTTTATTGGATAGTAAGTAGTTTGATCTAACTCCATCATATCCATAAGTTCAGCATGTTTATCTAATTCTTTGATAGTTTTCTCAACAACTGATTGGTTCTCACTTGCTAAGACTAAATAAGGACCAGGATGAAATCCACATCGCATATTATTATCTTTGATGTATTTACCTATATCAAGTAATAGTTTTTTAATAATATTTATGTTTGGTAAGTCATTAATTTCATATTCTGAAAGTCATGGAAATGAATCACTAGACATCCTATAAATTAATATATTGTTCTCAACATTATATTTTAATATAGATAAAGTATCTTTTAAGTTTTTTATTATAAGTTCAGAAACATAAGGTAATCCTTTTTTATCAAAAGTTCTACGAACCATTCCTCTATTCACTAATATATTTTCACTTTTTTTTCTACCTTCATTTATACCAAGTGAAATACAACAATATCCTACTCTATTCATAATAAATTATTTTTTACAAAGTTACTAATTTTATATATAAAATAAAATTTTTTATACAACTCCAAGAAAGATTAAATGGTGTATAGATAAGAATAAACTAGACTCTCCAGGTAAAAATTATTGGCAGACTAAAAAATAAAATTATTTTTTAATATATATAATAAAAATTACCAACCAAATGAATTTTTTCAAATTTTTGAAGTGTAAAAAGTTCAAGAATAAAAGTAATCTGTCTATTAGTGACTTACAAAAACTTTTAGAGCTAAGTATAAAAGATGAAGAGTATGAGATAGCATCACAACTAAAAAAAGAAATAGATGATAAGAATAATGAAGATAATGAAAACATTTGAATCTTTTAATTCAAAAAAGATGATTGAGGAAGACATTATAGGTGCCTTAGTTTATCTATTTGATGAAGGATATGATGCTAAGATTAGTTGGTATAAATCAGAATATTCTTTTGATCTTGTAATAAGTAAAGATGATCACACTAAGTTTAATACAAATGATGTTAAGAATGAGCTTTTAACTATAAAAGATCTTATGAAAATTAAATTTAAGGATGCTAGTTTTCTATTTCTTTATACCGATTTTAATTCTATGACTCAGAAAACTAGTAGCAGAGAATATCCGGAAAATAAAGAAGTGTATGAAATTACACTATATTTTCAAGGTAATACAGAAGTTATAGAAGCGTTTGGTTATTCCGAAAGCGATTATGTATCAGAGGTAGAAAGAATACTTAAAAGCTATGATTTAAGACCTACTCAGATAAATGACATCATAAACTTCTATCAAGATATGATCGAAGAATATAAAGAATCTGGTAAAGTACCACAAGTGTTTGTAAATGATATTAAAGATATAATAAACTTGGATGATAGTGGTAATATGTTTCAAATAAAAGTACCATCAAAGCCATCAGGTATAATGTTAAAATACTTATAAAAAATAAAAATATAATGGATATAATAAAATTTTCACAATTTATAAAAGAAAACCAAGATACAGAAGAAAGCTATAGTAATTCTTTATTATCTGTTTTGAAGAAGAAAATAGATAAAATGTTTAATTTTGAGCAAACAGAAGAAGCAGATGATGAGATGACTATTCAAAAGGCTAAAATTAACTCAACTAAAAACAACCCAACATTTAAGGAATTTGGTATTAGATTAGAAAGTTCAGAAGTTTCTAAAAATAATAATACACTTACGGTTAAGTTTTCAGATGATGAGAATACATATGCATTAACTATATCTATTGATTTAGCAGAAGTTTCTAAAGATTTATCTGATAAGCAAGATAAAGACTTTAATATTAATGATATTAAGAAATGCTACTTAAAGTTCAAGAAATATGATATTGAGACATTTGAAGTAATTGGTCAAATAGATAAAAATGTTGAGGTTAAGAACATAGATGAAGAATATCTAATTAATCTTAAAATAGAAATTGATGATCTTTTTGGAGATGAAGAAGAAAATTTTGAGATAGAAACTGAGTAACTCATAATATATAAACTATGTTATATGTAGTTTCAAGTTATACCGTTTCACAAGAATTTAAGAAGTCAAGATATTTTAGAATGAGTCTTGGACTAGTTGCTACCGTTGAGAAAAATGGTACAAGAGTTTATAATCAAAATGATAAGTTTTCACATTTCTACAATCAATTATATAAAACAACTATATATGGTCAAGGTAATGTCGGTGATATTAGATTTTATGTAGATCATTATATAAACACAGATGATTTTGTAATTTACACAGATGACTTTCAAGAATTTATCTTTAGGTTAGATAAATTAGTAATAAGAGAAAAAGGTGTTGATTTCTATTTGGGTTCTTTACTTAAAGAGATTGAAGAAAGATATGAAGAAAGGATTAAAGAAAATGAATTAAAGAAAGCACAGCCTAAGCCAGAAGGTAATCCAAATCTTATATTTCAAAATCCTGGAAATGTTAAATATGAGGATCTTAAAGCTTACTTAGAGGAAAAGAATAAGAGTCGTTATTTGTAAAATTTTAATGACTTATAAACAATAATCTTATCTTGTTCATCTAAATCATCAAAGTTAGTATCAAATTGTAAATCATCCTTAAATAAATGTAGTATTATTTGCTCATTTTTTAATTCGATTGTATTAAACACACATAAGCTTGTTGGTATATCAATAACTATTTCATTTATACCATTTCCAATTTTAAGAATAAGGTAATGTACCTTATTTTTAATTACTACGTTAAATAATTCTTTCACATAAGTATATATAAAAAAAAATCGGTCATTAAGACCGACTTTTTTATTATTTATCATCAACTTCCTCGTAAGAAACATCTTGAATATCATCAGAGTTTCCTTCGTTAGTTGGTTGCTCTTCTGATGATTGTTGATATAATCTTGTACTGATTGTATTCCAAGTTTCTCCTAATTTCTTAGTAAACTCGTCAATTTTATCAACATCTTTTTCAGCGTGTGCTTTTTTAAGTTCAGAAAGATCTGCATCTAACGCTGTTCTATCTTCCTCAGTTAGTTTCTCAGAAAACTCTTTCATTTGTTTTTCTGTTTGGAAGATAAAGTTATCAGCAGTATTTAACTTATCAACTAATTCTCTTTCTTTTTGATCAGCTTCTGCATTAGCTTCAGCTTCTTGTTTCATTTTCTCAATCTCTTCTTTAGATAATTGAGAACCACCTTCAATTCTAATTTTGTTTTCTTTACCAGTAGCTTTATCTTTAGCGGTAACAGAAAGTACACCATTTGCATCTATATCAAGGGTCACCTCAATCTGTGGAATTCCTCTTGGTGATGGTGGAATACCATCTAAGTGGAATCTACCTAATGAACGGTTGTCTTTTGCCATCGGTCTTTCACCTTGTAAAACGTGAATTTCTACTGATGGTTGATTGTCAGCCGCTGTTGAGAAAGTCTCACTTTTTCTTGTTGGAATAGTAGTGTTTGCTTCAATTAACTTAGTAAACACACCACCCATAGTTTCAATACCTAATGAAAGTGGAGTTACATCAAGTAAAAGAACGTCAGTAATGTTACCAATTAAAACTGCTCCTTGGATAGCTGCTCCTAATGCAACAACTTCATCAGGATTTACTGATTTGTTAGCTTTTTTACCGATATAGCTTTCAATAGCATCTTGAATAGCCGGAATTCTTGTAGAACCACCAACTAAGATAACTTCATCAATATCAGATGGTTTTAATTTAGCATTTTTAAGTGCACTTTTAGCACAATTAATAGCTCTTTCAACTAAACTTGCAGTCATTTGGTCAAACTTAGCTTTTGTTAATTGCTTAACAAAGTGTAAAGGTTGATTGTCTCTTGAAGTGATGTAAGGTAAGTTGATGTCAGTAGTAGAAGATGAAGAAAGCTCAATTTTAGCTTTTTCTGCAGCTTCTTTTAATCTTTGAAGAGCCATAGAGTCTGTTGATAAATCAACACCACTTTCTGATTTGAACTCATCAATCATCCATTGGATAATAGCATTGTCAAAGTCGTCACCACCTAAGTGAGTATCACCATCAGTAGATTTTACTTCAAATACACCATCACCAATTTCTAAAACTGATACGTCATGAGTACCACCACCGCAGTCAAATACTAAGATTTTAGACTCGTCTTGTTTTTTATCTAAACCATAAGCTAAAGCTGCCGCTGTTGGCTCATTGATAATTCTCTCAACGGTTAAACCTGCGATTTCACCTGCTTCGATAGTTGCAGTTCTTTCAGCGTCTCCAAAGTAAGCTGGTACGGTAATAACTGCTCTTTTTACCTCATAACCTAAATAATCCTCAGCAGTTTTCTTCATCTTTTGAAGAATCATAGCTGATATTTCTTGTGGAGTGTAAACACGATCATCAATTCTCACACCTGGAACATTGCTTCCAGTTTTCTCCATTTTATAAGGAATTCTAGTAACTTCATCCTTACAAGAACCAAAGTCTTTTCCGATGAATCTTTTAATTGAATAAATTGTTTTTTCAGGGTTTGTAACTGCTTGTCTTTTTGCTGGGTCACCTACTTTTCTGTCTTTGTCTGTAAATCCAACAATAGATGGAGTAGTTCTTTTACCTTCTGAGTTAGAGATTACAATAGGTTCTCCTCCTTGAACGACAGCAACTGCCGAATTAGTTGTCCCAAGATCAATTCCCAAAATTACGTCATTTTTGCTCATATATTATACTTTATTTTTTTTTTCGTTATTATAACTTCAATTTTCATACCAAAGTTATTTTTGTCACTAAATATGACAAATTGTCATATATATTATTTAGTCTATACTCTTATAGAAAAATAAGTAAAAAAGTTTATGGTATAGACCAAGGGACGACATAAAATTTGTCTAAAGTCATTTCTGATTTTTTCATATTTTTCATGTTTTTTACAAATATATAAAAAATTTTTAATAATATAAAAAAATATCTGTAAATAATCCATGTATTATGAAATACCAATAAAATATTTATATATAGTATATGAGTAATTTTTATGTATATGTATATCTTAATACAATGAAACCAGGATGCTATATTTATAATAATATAGAGTTTAACTATGAGCCTTTTTATGTGGGTAAAGGTAAAAACAAACGTTATTTATATCACTTAAATAAGGTTAAGAATAAAAATAAATATAAGTCAAGCAGTAAGTTTAGTATAATAGAGGAGTGTATTTATAATAATATAGAACCAATTATCATAAAATTATATGATAACTTAGATGAAGACACTTCTCTAATCTTGGAGAAGGAAACCATACTTACTATTGGAAGAATGGATTTATCAAAAGGACCTCTAACCAATAGAAATGATGGTGGATTAAAACCACAAGATAATTACAGACATACCGAAAGTGCTAAAAAGAATATATCGATTGGATTAAGAAGATCAAGTCCTAGAGATAGGTATGATTTAATTTCCCCTGATAATAAAAAAATTAATAATGTCAATCTATTGGACTTTTGTAAAATAAACAATTTAGATTATCAAAAAATGAGAAAATCATCTAATAAAGGGTGTATAAAAGTAAGAAAAACTATAAATTGTAATAAAGAGACCTTAAATTGTGAAAATTGGCAGGTTATTAATAAAAAGATATATAAGCATGATAATAGAAAATTGAAGTATATATTGATTTCACCAGATAATCAAGAATATAAAGTATATAATGATCAAAGTATAAAGAATGTAGCAAATGAATTGAATCTGAATCTTAGATTATTGAGGCTTTATAGAAATAAAGGAAAGATAGAAATTAAAAGTATAAATCAGTGTAAAGAACAAAAATCCTTAAATTGTCAAGGATGGCAGTTTAATGATCTCAATAAGAACGAAATTATTATAAAATCGGAAGGAAAAGTTAAATGGTTATTAATTGATAGATATGACACGACATATGAAATAATCAATCTAAAAAAGTTTTGTCAAGATAATAATTTATCGGAAAGAACATTTAGAACATTCAAGAATAAAGGTATTATAGACATAAAGATAAGAAAAAATTATAAAGAAAATATATTAAATACTATCGGTTGGGAGTGTAGGTCTATATAGACAACCACTCCCTAGCAGATAGTAATTTATTAGTTTTTTTGCTTAAATAATCCTTCGCTAATTCATAAGAATTTTTGCCATTTAACATAGACATCACATATCCAAAATTCTCATTTTTATTGTATAGAATTGCGAATTCTTTTCTATTATTTATAGATAGGTATTTATCATAAAGATTATCTATCTCTTTAGATTTTTTATCTAAAGCATATCTAACCTTTTCAACTATATTATCTATTCTAACAATAGTATCTGTATCATCTGGTATTTTAGATAATACATCATCTATTTCATCTTTCAAGATATAGTCTATTATTATATTTTCTCTATTTAGATCTTCGGTAAACAAGCCATGTAATCTAAAGTAGAATGCTGTCTTAATTTTCATTAAAAGACCATTCTCAAACTCTACAATCCATCCTTCTTTGTTTTCAACATAAGAAGCTAGTTCGATTAACTCGTCTAAAGTATAACCGTTTTCAAATGGAGCGATTTTAACATCACCAATTACATCTAAATAGTCATTTAAGTCTAATAACTCACCAGTTAAGTTGTTTCTTAATCTAAGTAATATTAAATCCTCAGTATCGTATCTTAATACAATTCTGTTAGATGGTGCAACATACTCGAATACGGCAGTTATGTCATTATCAAAAGACCAGTCAACTAATCTTTTAACAGAATCATTTCTAGAGTAAACTCTAGTTATACCAACTGCTTGGTCAGTTGCAACAGACATTTTAGATTTACCTAAAACTCTACCGTTTGGTAGTTTTATGAATGAAGCAATAGAACCGTCCTCTTTGTTAGCGATAGATCTTATTTTCAAGTTTTTAACCTCAGAATACATAGTATCTGGAACTTGATTTAAGTTAAAGAATTTCTCTAACAATAAGTATCTTTTGAACAAAGAACCATCAGCGTTAAATACGAAAGTTAAACCTCTCATTTCTTTTGCACCAGGTGCATTGAAATCAGACCAAGAAGCTAATCTATAGTTAAAGGTAGAAATGTTGTATCCGTCCACAGAGTATTTAGACTCGTAGAATGGAGAGTTTGGTAAGTTAACCAAATCTAAAGCTTCGTTATAAGTAAGTAATTTTAACATTGTCTCTAATATATTTTAAGTTATAAAAGAGACAATATATCTCTTTTATTGTAGTAAACTTTTTGCTACATCATATTGGCGGTCACTAAGAACCTTAATCGGTCGTCCATTAAAATCTTCACGAACCAATTTCGTATTTGTTTTTAATTGTTTCTGTAATGACAAGATAAACGTGTTAGTCCCGTCATAACTTCGGATTTTTTTGTTTAATTCAACTTTTTCGTCAATACTCATACCTTATATTTAATTTGTTGCAAAGATAATAAAAACTTTTCAATAATTTTTATTTATAAGTAATAAATTATATTAAATATGAAAATTACTATTTGTGCAAGTGAGTTAATTAAAAGATGCTTGTGGGATAATTATGTATATTATATCGTTGGTTCTGAAAAAGAAGCAGAAAAGATATTAAAAGAAGACTTAGAATTTGAAATCTCTGAAAGAGATGCGTTAGTTATTGGTTTGCTTAAAATCATTGAAACTAATAATCTTATTCATAAGTTTAATACTTATGTTGTTGAGTTTTTAACAAATAAGTCAATTATGGATCCTAAGAAAAGCGGATTATTAATAAGAAAGAAAACTTTTGACTTTGCAATTGATAAGTTTTTAGATAAATTTCCAGATTACTGGGAACCTAATTCAGCTTGGGCTAAGGCACTTAGCGAGTTAGTTACTTATATTGATGAAATAAAATTAGAAATAGAGAAGCTAGATATTCAAGAAATTGAAGATAAGGGAATTGTCTATGAGTTTTACAATACAAATGCAGTTAAAAAATTACTACGTTTTAATTATTGAGAGGACGTCAATTTAATATATAATAATAAATAAATTGAATTATATATTATGAGTGATAGAAAAGAATACTATAAAGAATATTATAAGAAGAAAAAAGAAGAACTCTCTAAAAAATATTTTGATAATAAAGAGGAAATTTTGGAAAAGAGAAAAGAATATTATGAGTATAATAAAGAAAAAATTAGAGAGTATAATAAAAAATATAGAAGTGATAATCGTGATGCACTAAATGAATATAATAAAAAATGGATAGAAGATAATAAAGAATATAAAAAAGAAAAGGATAAGGAATACAGAGAGAATAATAAAGAGGCTTATAAAAAATACCAAAGAGAGTATAAATCAAATAGAGTAAAAACAGATGATTTATTTAGGTTAAGTAAAAATATTAGGACACTTATTAAAAAAACATTTACAATAAAAAAATAATACTAAAACAACTGATATTATTGGTTGTAGTATTGAAGAGTTTAAGTTATATTTAGAGTCAAAGTTTGAGTCTTGGATGACTTGGGAAAACTGGGGATTATATAATGGAGAGTTTAATTATGGTTGGGATATAGATCATATAATACCTTTGTCTTCTGCTAAAAATGAAGAGGATATAATTATATTAAATCATTATACAAATCTACAACCACTTTGTAGTAAGGTAAATAGATATATAAAAAGAGATTTATTGGAAGATAGTTATTGTTTATTTTGTGGTAATAAATTATCATATATAAAATATTGTAATGATAATTGTAGAAAAAAATATTATAGAACAAAAAGTTATGGAAGAGAATAAAATAGAAGAAGTACAAGAAGTAACACTAGAACAAAAGTTACAAGAGTCAGAAGATAAGTATCTTAGACTTTATGCGGACTTTGAGAATTACAGAAGAAGAGTTCAAAAAGAAAAAGAAGATTTATCATTAAGTATTAAAACAAAAATGATTTCTTCTATACTTGATATGGATAATGATATTAGTATTGCATTAAAATCAATGGATAAAGTTGATGATGGTGTTTTACTTATTGCTCAAAAATTAGAAAGCTTTTTGAAGTCTCAAGGTATTGAAGCTATTCAAACTGAGAGTTATGATGAAGATCTACACGAAGTTATCTCTGTTGTTGAAACCGGAGAGAATAAAATCTTAGACGTTGTATCAAAAGGTTATTCTATAAATGGTAATCCATTTAGATATCCAAAAATTATTTTAAGCAAGTAATGGGTAAACCTAAATCATCTGATATAGATATTCCTTGTATATTTGATTATATGGAATCAAACAAAACTTATCGAGAGTATTTAATTGATGAACTTTGTAATAAGATACCAAACACCTCTGATTTTAGAGATATGATTGAGTATGTTGTTGATCATAAAGTTGATTATATAAAAGCTAACTTAGATAATATTGATATATATGATGATGGTGATAACCTACATGACTTTATTCTACCTACTATTCGCAGAATATGGTCAGACTTTTTTATAAACCCACCAACTTTACTAAAAGATAAGAAATTAGAGCTTTTCAAGCTATCTTTCGATATTGATGATGTTATAGTTTATTTAGTTGATAAGTTAAATCAAGCTAAGCAAACAAAACCATTACAGATATTTGATAGTATTGATAAAAGCTCTGAAACTTGTCGATTAATATCAGATAATTACATAGCTACTATATTTCAAAAAGTCTATAATGAGAAAGATGTTGATGCTGAGTTAATAAGACTTAAAAGAGATAAAAATATTAATAAAATAGTAAAGGAATAATATAAATTGGTATGTTGAAATATTAGATACGGCTCCTGCTGACTATAATTCAAATGAATACCTAAAAAGAGTAATTGATACTTCAACACCATTTATGGAGTATTTTTTTGATAAACTACTTCATGTTGAAGACTGGTCATTTGTCGATGTAAAAGATGTTTTTGAATCTATTATATCAGAAATGCCGGTTTTTAATTGTAAGATAATTGATGATGATATAATCTTCAAATATAATAGATGGGTTAATTTAAGACTAACAGATACTGCTAAACAGATATATAGAGATATAAAATTAGAAAAATTATTAAATACATTATGACAAAAAATTATTATGATATTTTAGGTGTTGATAAAAGTGCATCAGAAGACGAAATAAAAAAAGCTTATCGTAAGATGGCGATGAAATATCATCCAGATAGAAATCCAGATAATTCAGAAGCTGAAGCAAAGTTCAAAGAAGCAGCAGAAGCTTATGATGTTTTGTCTAATCCTGAGAAAAAATCAAATTATGATAGATTTGGAACAGCAGACGCAGGTGGATTTGGTTCACATAATGGTGGCTTTGGTGGATTTGGTCATGGGTTTTCTATGGAAGATATTTTCTCTCAATTTGGAGATATATTTGGTAATAGAGGTAATCAAAGAAGACAAAGTAGAGGTTCTGATTTAAGAATTAAAGTTTCATTAAACATTGATGAAATTATTAAAGGATGCACAAAAAAATTAAGATATAGAAGACAAGAGCATTGTGATTCTTGTTCCGGTACTGGTGGTACAGATTTAAGAGATTGTTTACCATGTCAAGGAACAGGTCATAGAACCGTTGTACAAAATACACCATTTGGTCAAATGAGACAATCTGCTCAGTGTCCTGATTGTCAAGGATCTGGAAAACAAGTTAAAAATAAATGTCAAGATTGTCAAGGTTTAGGAACTACTCTAAAAGATAAAATAGTTGATGTTGATATACCTGCTGGTGTTAGTAACGGTATTCAACTAACTATGCAAATGATGGGTAATGAAATTAAAGATGGTGTTGCTGGTGATCTTTTAATTTTAATTGATGAAGTAAGAGAGCATTGGTTTAGAAGAGAAGGTGGTAATATAATTGTTGATAAAGAAATATCAGTAATAGACGCTATTATTGGAGTCACAACTAATGTTAAAACACCACACGGTGATGTTACGATTGCAATTGAACCAGGTACAGAACACGGAAAGATATTTAGAGTTTTTGGTAAAGGAGTGCCAGATATTCAACAAGGAATGGGAAGTTTAGTAGTAAATATTAAAGTTAAAATTCCTAAGAATATTAATTTAGAAGAAAAAGCTATATTAGAGAAGCTTAAAAAATCAGGTAATTTTAGTGTATCTTAATAGTAGTTATTCGTATGGGTATATACCAAATAGTCCTAAAACTGGTGATGTTTATTATGATATTTATAAACAAAGACATTTTGTTTACAATAATGGAAATTGGGAAATGCTAAAAGATTTTGATAAACATAAAATGAGAATTAAAAAAATAAAAGCCATATTAATATAATATGGCTTTTTTATTTGAAGAAATTAGTTAAAAATTCATTTAGTGATTGACCTTCTTCTGGATACTCTTTATAATAGTCTGTATAGAATGTGCCATCAGATTCTATTAAAGTTTGTTGAACTTCTAAGAAAAATCCAGATTCTTTTACAATTAAGTAAAATGTTTCATAGTCTCCTTGCTTTTCAAAATATTTAGATTCTCCTAATTCAAATCCTAATTCTTCAACTAATCTGATTTGTTCTTTACTGAGGTTCATAGCTGAATATTAAAAAGTTACTTTATTTCTGTGTTTAGGTTTTCTATTGTAGTCTTTTACTGACTTATGTACTTTATGAGTAGCAGTCCAACCAATAGAGTTAGCAATTTCCATTTCTCTAGAAGTTGCTTTTCTTGCTTTAATAATTTGATCTTTTGTTATTTTTCCAATATTTGATTTCATAGCTCTGTGTTTTGTTTTGTTATACAAAAGTACTTAAAATTTTTAATATATACAAGTAAATATTAAATTTTTTATGAGTGAATATGTTCCTTTTCAAGGCGGTTTAACAATCGAAGAGTTCGTAGATAGAATACAAACTGAAATAAGTGTTTCTTGTGCTTTACCAAAAACATTACCTGATGCTAACATCAGACAAATAGTAGAATCAAGAGCACTTCCTTGGTTTTACAGAAATTATCAATTTGCAGTACAGAAAATGTACTTCTTAGTAAAAAAAGAAGCATTCTTTACGGAAGAGTTTACAAAATATAATTATGTTAATGTTCCTTGTGAAATACAATCAGTAACTTACTTATATGAAGTTAGAGGTGAATCATTATTTCAATTAGGTATCAACACTCCTAACTTATCAGTAAACTTAGGGGTTACTAACCAACCTTACTTATCATCATATGTTACTACAATTGGTGAATTAGGAGTTTATAAAACTATATTAGATTCGATGTCTGATATGTTAAATCAACTTAACAAATATACATTAAAATATAATTTTAACCAATTAAATCATAGATTACATATCTTAACTAATGTTAAATATGATGTTATTATGGAAGCTTATGCTAATATACCTCAAGAAAACTTATTTAATGATGATTTATTTTATAAGTATGTTGTTGGTTGGGCTAAAGTTCAACTAGGAAATATGGTAAGTTTGTATGAGTTCCAACTTCCAGGCGGAGTAAAAATCAATGGGGCTAATTTAGTTACACAAGGTCAAGCTGAGATTAAAGAGGTTGAGGAGGAAATTAAAGGAATGTCAAACTCAAGTTGGTTCTACATGGTTAAAAGGTAAAAAATAATTATTTACCAGGAGAGGTTAAGATTTTTTATATATATAGTATATGGAAGAAATTAAATATACTATTTATAAACTAATAGATCCTATCACTAATGATATTAGATACATAGGACTTACTTTTAATAGTCTTAAACAAAGATTAAGTTCACATATGTCTGAACCAGGAACCTCTCATAAATGTAATTGGATTAGTAAATTAAAAAAAGAGGGATTAAAACCTATTATTGAATCAATAGAAGAAAACATATCTTCTTATGACGAGGTTTGTGAAAGAGAAATCTACTACATAAATTATTATAAAAGCATAGGTTGTAATTTAACTAATATGGCAACTGGTGGTAATAAAAATAAAAAAATGTCAGATGAGACGAGAATAAAAATGTCTAATTCTGCAAAAAATAGAGACTTTAAGTTAGTATTAAATGATGATATAAAAAAACATTTAAGTATTAAAGCAAAAGAAAGATTCCGTGATGAAGGTGAGAGAGATAAATTAAGAAAGTCTAATAAAAAATACGAAGATTCTAAATCTGAGGAACAAAAACTAAATGATATTTTAGTACAAAAAACTTCTAAATCAGTTTATAAATATGATAAATTTATGAATTTTATAGATAAATACCCTTCGATAAATAACGCAGCTAAGAATAGTAATGTTGATTCTGTAAATATATCAAAGTGTTGTAAGCATAAAGTTAGAATGGTTGGTGGTTTTGTTTGGAGGTTTGAAGGTGATTTAACTCCACCAGAATATAAAAAGGGACATATTTCGGTTTTACAATATGATATGAGTATGAATTTTATTAAGGAGTATAAAAACTCTAATGTTGCTTCAAATGAAACAAATGTAAATTCAAGTGGTATATTAAGTTGTTGTAAAGGAAATCAAAAGTCCGCAGGTGGGTTTATATGGAGGTATAAAGATGATATTGATAATTAATATATAAATCATGAAATATCTAAATAGTTTTAATGAAGGTGCTGGTGTTGAAGATCAAAAAAAGTTATTATATTTTTGTGAAGAACTTTTAGTATCTTTTTTGGATGAGCATTATACACTTAATGTAGGTAAAGCACATGGTGATTTCAGAAGAACTATGAAGATAGAGATAACAATGCCTAAAGGTAATGCAAAAGATTGGGAAGATATAAAAGATATTTTTATACATTTTTTAATAATGTTAAAAAGAAATTATAATATAGGTCTTCATCCTAATCAAGCTTATACAAAAAGGAGATTATTCAAGAGATATTTTGATCCTACTATTTCATTTATTAGTATTGCTAGAGGTACAAAAGAGATAAATGTTGATGAGGTAATTAATGATAATATTGATATTAAAAATATTTATAAAATAATATTACTAGTACATAATAAAATAGAATAATATGAAACATTTAAGAAAATTTAACGAAAACTTAGACGCTAAAAGTGATTATATTTTATCTGTATTTGCAAATCTACAAGATAGCTGTGATGAATATTTAGATGGTGATGATCCTATGAGATATGAGTTTTATGAAGGAAAGCTATATGTTATTATAAATTTACCAAGACCTAGTAAATTTGGACCTGGATTTGATGATTATATAAATTTCCAAAAAGAAACATTAGATGTTTTTGAAGAGACAAAGGCTTGTATAAATAAAGTTAAAATAGAGTTTCCAGATATAGAATGGGAATATGAGCTGGGAGATCACCAGCTTGATAAAATAAGTAGATCGGTAGCATATCAACATATGTACTATTTTCAAATAAAGTTTACAATATAAATATGAAATATTTAAGAAAGTTTAATGAGAATATAAAAGAAGAGTTATATAATGAAGTACTAGATCTTTGTGAGTCTAAATTAGCATTTTTATTAGATAGTGATGCTGAAAGAAAATATAATTTAGTAGTTAATCCTAGAGCAGGAAGTGAAGGCATCTTTTCTACTATAGTAGTTGCTCTTAATACAAGAACAAGTTTTACTTGGAATGAGATAGATGATTATATAATACCTTTATTTATTTCTTTAGATAAAGATTATAATTGTTATCCTCCTTTTCCATCAACATCATCAGATAATAATTTAACAAAAGATAAATTTATAAGAGTACAATTTAAGGGTTTAGGAAATAAATACTTTTCAATTGATGAAATTGAAGATATGAAAAATTATAAAGAGAAAATATTCTCTATTGGAACCTTAGTATCAAGAAAAAATAAAAAAGAGTCCTAATGGACTCTCTTTTATTTATTAAATCTTGAATAAGCATTTTGAGAAATTAAAACCCATTTTGAGTTACCAACAAATTCTTGTAATGTTCTACTATTTGAGTAAGACATAGCAGATCTTAGATAATCTGTAAAGTTTTCAGTCCAACCAGATAAAGTATATTCAACTTTATTAAACTTGCTTATACCTTCACCAGTTTTTAACTCTTTTCTATTCCAAGACTTTTGAACTTCTTTTGTACTCATACCACGATAGTACTTCCAAATTTCAGTTCCTTCATTAAAATTATTAAGTGCGCTTTCTGCATCAATCAAGTGATAAACACCTGCTGAGTCTTTTAGATAGCTATCAGAACAGCTTTCTAAACATTTATTAAAAACACCACCTATCATTACTGCATTTGCTCCTAATGCTAATGCTTTAATAATATCTGAGAAGTTTCTAAATCCACCATCAGCTAAGATTTTTGTAGGATTCTTAAACTCTTTAGATATTTCATGACATTCATTTACTAATGAAGCCATTGGATAATGTATTGAAACATTTGCTGATGTAGTACAAGCTGATCCACCACCAATACCAACTCTAATCCAATCAACACCGATCTCACAATATTTTCTGTAAGTTTCTGGATTAGCAATATTACCAACCATTAGTTCAATATTATTACCATAATGTTCTTTTATTCTTTTAGATACTTCCCACAGCTTAACCATGTGGCCGTTCGCCACATCAATCAGCACTTTTTTAGGCATTTCTTTACCAGACTCAAATAAATCAATCATTTCATCAAGCCCATAAGAATAAAAATAATTATCATTTCTAAGCTCTTCCCACTTAACATTTCTTGGTAAGCAAATGTTGATATTGTTTTTTTCAAACTGACTTACATTATTTTGATCAATTACCATATCCATTGGTGCGGTGAATATTGGTAATCTACCATTGTTAAAGGGGTTTATTTCTTTACGAGAAGAAATTTCGCTTAGTGTATCTGGAATAATAGTAATATCATTCCAATCAAATTTAACAGAAGTATTTGTCATATTAGTAAAAAATATATTTTTCTTCTTTAATACAATAAGTTGAGATAGGATATAACCTAACGTCATCATTAGTTTCATCAACTATGAATCTCATTGAACCATCGATGATTTCATTTGTAATCTTAACGGTTGCGTTGTTAAGACCCTTGAAAATTGTGAAGTTAATTTCGTCGCTTTGATCGATTAATAAGTAGTGTTTTTTACTTAAAATCTTACCTAAGTAACCTTCTTCAAAGTAAGACTTTTCAATAATTTGTTTTAGCTCTGTAGAATTTGAGTATTCTACTTTAATTTCGTGTTTAACCATTTTTTATTAGATTAATATTAGACATTCATTTATTCTATTTTTTATCAAACAAAAGTTTAGTTTTTTTATATATATAATGTAAATAAAATCCGGGGGTCAAAAGACCCACTTAGGACCGGGATTGTTACCTCGCAAACCGAGGCAGACTTTAGAAAACATCGAATTCGCTACTCGATGTTTTCGCTTTTAATTAACAATTCAAATTTCATTTGACCACAATCAAATATTTTATAAGAGCCATAGAAATCTTCCATTATTTTAGATTCACTTAATAATTTATTATGTCCTAATTTTACTAAATTTGATTTTTTCCATTTTTGTTTGTTTGACCTCTTACCATCTATTAGATAAGAATAATTAGGATAGCTAATACTTTTAACTATAAAGCCTAATTTATAATAAATATTACCTAAAGACCAAGATAAATCACTGAAAGATATTATTCTAATGGGTTTATACTTTCTAATGAAGTGTTTCATTAGTCTTGATGCTGCACCAACTATATTAGTATTAATAATATTACAGAACCTGGATAGATTCCATTCATTATTAAGCATTTTTTTCCTTCCTTCAAAATGATCAAAGGTCATCAAGCTAACTAATTTATTATTGTAATATAGTCCTATTTTAATACTTGCTGATGTGAAGCCTTGTATGTGATTATTATCTAGAAATTCTTTATATTCTTTAACAGATTCTATTTCCCTAATCTCGCAATTTCTAGCAAATATTTTATCTTTTGTTAATCCTAACCAATTTGAAATTTGAGATTTTATGATTTCTTTTTTATTATCCCAATCATCTTCCCAAATATGTATAACTCTAATTCCTTTATTCTTAAAATAGTTGGTTTTGTTTAAGTGATAGTTTTTTTCTTTGAAAAGCTCTGAGTGCCAGTATAAGCCATTAAACTCAAATCCTATATTTAATTCTGGTAAATAAATATCTATCTCTAAACCATCTCTATATGATTGAATTATCTCACCAGAATATATTGAGCTTATATAATCTTTAATTTCCTTTTCCTTAAAGGAAGATATTGAATTTATCGGATAACAAATTGTACATTGTATTTTTCCAATTCTCGAATGGTATAAATGTGAGTTTGTTTCATAAATATGTTCTTGATTATTATCACACTTTAATAAGTGCTTACCTAGTCCAATATATGAATGGTAATTAATATCTGTATTTAGGTTTGTTTTTATCAAACCAGACCTATATTTCTCAAATATAATTTCTTTATATTTTTTACTTTTTGTAAAATTATCAACTCCATATTTTTTTATATTAGTTTCTTTCATCTTTTGTTTTATTTCATTAGATTTGAGTGGATGATCAACTCCTATTTTATTTATATGTGCTTCTTTTATTTTATCTTTGATATATTGTGACATAAATGGATTATCAACACCTAATTTTTCATTAAAAGTCTTTTTCTTTTTCTTTTTAATAAAATCAGATTTAGATGGATTATCAACTCCATATTTTTCTATAAATTTTACTTGGGACTTTTTATAAATATCTGCGTAGTTTAAGTCTTTTTTAGAATTACTTATTTTATTTTTAACTGAATCTAACTTAGAAGCGTTACTAACTCCATATTTAGATAAACAATTGTTTTTATAATTATTTAGTTTAACTTCTTTTAATTCGCTATCAGAGTTTGAACATTTTTTAGAGCAATACTCTCTATATCCTCTTGAATATGATAAAAATTTTGTATCACTACTACAAATCTTGCAAAACTTTTTTCCAAAAATATAAATATAAACTTTTTCAGAGAAAGATTTACCTTCCTTATCTATCATAAATTTATAAAGATTTTCTAAGTTTTTTTCAACCCAGGTTTCTTTAACAGAGTTAATTTTGATTTTACTTAAATAAAGTAATAATTCACTATTGATTTTATCCATATGTTATATATAATATATACCTTCACTCCTATCAAAAAAAGTCAAAAAAAAGTCAAAAAAATTCAAAAAAATTAAACATTTTTGTTTTTTAATATAAAAATATAAAAATATAAATTATGAAAGAGCATATATTAACTGAAAATCCTAACAGATTTGTAATGTTCCCTCTAAAATATCACGATATATGGGAATTATATAAAGAAGAACAACATTCCTTCTGGACTGCTGAAGAGATTGACTTGGTTCAAGACATCACTGATTGGGAAGAAAAATTAAACGATAATGAAAGACATTATATTAAAAATGTGTTAGCATTTTTTGCTGCATCGGATGGTATTGTGAACGAGAATTTAGCGGAAAACTTCTTAAAGGAGGTTCAGTATCCAGAAGCAAAATCATTTTATGGTTTCCAAATTGCTATGGAAAACATCCACTCTGAAACTTATTCATTATTAATTGATACTTATATCAAAGATCCTGCGGAAAGAGATCGTTTATTTAATGCGATTGAAACCGTACCATCGGTTAAGAAAAAGGCACAATGGGCTCTAAAATGGATTGACTCTGAATCATTTGCTGAAAGATTGATTGCTTTTGCTGCAGTTGAAGGTATTTTCTTCTCTGGATCATTTTGTTCTATCTTCTGGTTAAAGAAAAGAGGTTTAATGCCAGGTTTGTCATTCTCTAATGAGTTGATCTCAAGAGATGAAGGTTTACATTGTCGTTTTGCTTGTTTATTACATAATAAGTATATTCAAAACAAAGTTTCTGAAAGTAGAATTAAAGAAATTATTTGTGATGCAGTAGAAATCGAAAAAGAGTTTATTACAGAATCTTTACCAGTTTCGTTAATTGGTATGAATGAGAAACTAATGTCTCAATATATTGAGTTCATTGCGGATTATTGGTTAGTTGTATTAGGATGCTCAAAAGTTTACAATTCAGAAAACCCATTTGATTTTATGGATATGCTTTCTTTACAAGGAAAAACAAACTTCTTTGAGAAAAGAAATCCAGACTATCAAAAAGTATCTGACAAATCAATTGATTTTGATAATCTTACAGATGATTTTTAATAATAGAAGCCTGCTTAAAAAGTAGGTTTTTATTTTTTAATATATATTCTATGAAATATATTAACACTTTTAATGAATCTGATTCATCAAATCTAACACCAACTCAAGTTAAGTTCTTTGAGCTTAAAGACATTATTGAAGACTTATATGTAATGTTAGTAGAACTTGATGATGAGCAAATATATTATACAATAGAACCGAAGAATGAGATTCAATTAAGAACAATGACTTTGTTGGATAATTTTAGAAATATAGACTTTTCTGTCTTAATAGGACATAGATTAAATAGAAATTTAGAGCATATTGATTTAATCTATGATAGAATAGAATCAATAGTGAGTTATATGAAGATAAAAGGTTATGATACTACTATAAAAATGAAAACATTGCTTAAAATGAGATCTGATAATCTAAAATTTGATGAGAACTTTGAAAGATTTTTCTATAAGTATTTTGAGAATGCAGATTATGTATTGTTAAAATTTACACCATCAGTAGAAGTAAATGAATCATTACCAAGACAGCAAAGTGTAAATCAGTTAAAAAGAGTTATGAAACAATCAGCAAAAACTGACATTGGAAATAGAATCTCTGATATGAATAAACAAGGAGCTAATATAGATTATATTAGAAACCCTATTGATTCAGGAATCGAATCTTATGAAGACTTTGAGAAACATAATAAAAAGTTTGTTCCTTCTTGGAACTTAAAACACTTACTTAGTCCTTTTTCTAGTAAAAATAAAGATAAAAAGAAATAATATGAAGATTAAAAAATATATTCAATTTTTGAAAGAATCATCTGATTATAGCTTAGGATGTGTTATGATTGAAGTAGATGTTAAAAACTGGAAAGAAATATGTAGCTACATACAACCAGAAGATGTTTACTATGATCCACAAGATCCTACATACGGTATTCAAGAAAACCCACACGTTACCTTATTCTATGGGTTTCATAAAGAAGTAACTACTGAGCAAGTATCTGATATTATAGATGATGTTATGTATGAGTGGAGAAATCAAGGTTTAGAAGATTTTGATTATAATGATGTTTCTGACAGAATTGCTATCGAACACGCTTCTAATAAACCAATAGAAATTGAGATTGACGGTATTGATATATTTGAGAATGATAAGTTTGATGTAGTAAAGTCTAATGTAGTTAAAACTGATATACTACAAAAACTATTTGATGCACTTTCAAAACTACCTAATTCAAATGAATATCCTGATTACAAACCACATATGACTATTGCTTATGTAAAATCAGGAACAGGTAAAAAATATGTTAAACCAGTTTATAAACATAAGTTTGAATCCAATACATTATGTTATTCTAAACCAAGTGGTGAAAAAATATATTTTGAAATATGATAAATGAAAATAAAATGTGGTATAAAACTATACCAGAGATTCTTAATTGGCTTAAAAGTAAATCTAATCAACCTTGGATTTGGATTGATACAGAGACAACCGGCCTAGAAGGTCCTAAAAAAGAACAACTTACACAAGTTTCAGCATTAGCAACTGAGTATAATTTTGATTCTAATACTTTTAATGAAGGGGATTTATTTGATGAAAAAATTAAACTAACTCCGGAAATAAAATCAAGATATGCAAGACCTGACGGTGGAAACAGAAGAATACTAAGTTTTAATCATTATGGTTCTGGTAATTATAAATATAAACAAGAACAATTAGTTTTAGATAACTTTTTTACTTGGCTTGAAGATTATGAGCCTTGTTTATTAATCGCACAAAATGCTGCCTTTGATATGAGAATGCTAGCAGTTAGATCTGGTCGTAAAATTGAAAATGAAGTATTTGATACTAAAATGTTGATACAATTATACTTTTTACCACTAATTCAAAAGTTAGCTGAAACCGATCCAAAATATAAACAAATGGTTGATAATATAGGAACATCAACAAGAGATAATGGTTTAATTTCATCTTCTATGAGTAAAGTTGGACCTGCACTTGGAATCAATATGTCTGGGTATCATGATGCTCTTACAGACTGCCGTATAACGGTTCAAATGTATCAAAGAATTGTTGATTTGTTAAATCAAAATAGAAATGTTGATATATCTAAGTATCAAACCGAAAGGATAAAAAGTATTAGAACAAAATAATGAAATTAAGAAAGTATAACGAAGCATTTAATGATGATTCTTTTATAAATCAAATATTAAGAAATGCTAAAAAATCAACTCCGGGTAAAGATTACAATTATCTTTATCAATCGGCTATCTTTGGTGAGATTTTAGAAGATGTTAAAAACCTCCTTGATAATTATTTTGTTGAGATCTTAGATAGGAATGCTCAAACAATAATCTCAAAGGTAAATAAAAAAGGAGGTCATGGATTTTTTGGTAGATATAGAATTAAATCTCAATACGATTTAGTTAAAACTAATGATGATCTTGTAAGTAGAGCTAACTTATTTGGAAACCTACAAGAAGATTTTCTTTATTTAGAGCAAGGACTTAATCACCTTAAATCAGAATACAGAGAAGAATGTATCTTCGGTGAAGAGTTTGGGAATCAAACTATAATAAGTTATGAAATAAAAAATATGATAGATCAAAATCATATTGGTTTTGGTTTGTATTGGATTTAAGATATGATTAAAAAATATACTAAGTTTTTAGAATCTAGATTACACGGTGTAAGAATACCACCTACATCATTTAGAAATGATTTTTCTATTTATGAATGGTATTCCTTTATACATAATGCTTCTGAAATGAGTATAAATGAATCATCACTTAAATTATGGTCTGATCATTTTATAGGCGCAGGTTATTATGACAAAATAAATGCTAAAATTAAAAAGATTTTTACTGAGCTAGATAAAGTCGAAATAGATGATATAGATGCAATTTATATAGATGTTATTGATTTACTTCCTTATGACTCACACCACACAAACTATGCTATTTTTAGAGGAAGTTATAAAGAGGATGAACTTAAATTAAACTCAACACATAATATAAAAGATACTTCTGATAAAACAAGATTAGAAATTATATGTGATATATTAGATGATATTATTAGACCTACTTTATTTATATCATTAGTACGAGGTGATTCAGAAATTATAAGAACTTCAAAAGATGCGGAGTATGTAACAAGTGAAGATTACAAATGTTGTAATTTTAGAAAAAATCTAAACTTATATCAAATAGAGTATTATGTAAATACAACCTTCAAAGATCGAAACTTAAATTATTACTCTCTCAAAGTATTAGAAAAGTATGATATAGATAGAATCATAGACTATGTTAAAGGAGGAATTTTCTTTAATTATAGAAATAGAAGAAGTTCTATGATCGATATATTAAGGGTTTATGAAGAAGCTAAATATAAAGAGGAAACTATTTTATCTTTTTTGAATAGAAAAGGAATAGATTGTTATATTGAATATGATAGAGAAGACTATATAATGAGAAAACCTGATAAATTTGAGTCTGATTCCTATGACATCAAAATAGTTTTTAACTAACCAACAAATCTACAATTTTTTTTGCTAAAAACCTAATAAAATCTAAACTTTTTTTAATCTTTTTAATATAATTATTAATCAGTTTCACTGATATATAAAAAAGAATAAAAAGCAATGAATGAATTAGATGACTTATTTAATGGCGGTTTAGACAGCAAAATGGACTTTCTTAACGAGCAAAAACAAACAAGTAATGATGGAATTTACAGAGTAGATTTATCAAAATGTAAAGACAAGAAAAAAGGATGGAGATCTGTTGTAAGATTTTTACCTAACTTAACAAAAGAAGGTAAAATTGGTCAATCAGCAATCGAAAAAATCACACACTATGTTGATATTAAAAACAACAAAGAATTAAGTGGTTGGTTCGACTCTCCAAAAAACTTCAACGAAAAATGTGCTTTAACAGATTTGTATTACCAAATGCAAAACTCTAAAAACGCAATTTTAATTGAAAAATCAAAACAATTAAAATACTCTAAAAAATACTACTCTTATGTATTAGTATTAGAAGACGAGCAACAACCAGAATTAGTTGGTCAAATTATGATTTTCCAATATGGAAAAACTATCAAAGATAAAATCTCTGCTGAGAAAAATGGTGAAATCTCTGGCGTTCCTTGTAACGTATTTGATTTATCTGCTGGTAAAGATTTTGTATTAGTAGTTAAAGAAATCCAAACAGGTGATGAAACTTACCCAGATTACAAAATGAGTATGTTTAGACCAGAATCTACTTCTTTACCAATTTATTTCAAAGATAAAGGTGTATTCAAAAATGCTCCACTTGTAGATGGTAAAATTGATCCTTCTGTACAAGGTAAAGTAAAAGATTTCTTATTAGAAAGAGCTTTTGAACTTGAAGATTTTTCTCCAAAACACTTAACAGAAGAGCAACAAGCTAAAATCACAGAAATTTCTAATTTCTTAACTGGTAAAGCTTCTACTTCTTATCAAGCAGCACAAGCAAAACCAACTTCTGATGATTTTGATATGGATAATGATTTTATGTCAAGTTCAAATAGTGCATCAACAAGTATAGAAGAATCAGAAGATGATTTTTTTAGCGACTTATAATACACAGATAATTTCAAGAAAAAAGTGTCCTAAAAGACACTTTTTCTTTTTTATATATAGTATATGGAAAAGGTATGTACAAATTGTAAATTGGAAAAGAATATAGAACTTTTTGTTAAAAAAAGAAACTTATGTAAAGATTGCATGAAAGAGTATAAAAAGTCATATAGTCTTAAAAACTCAGAAAAGTTAAAAGAAAAGTCTAAAAATTATTATAACGAAAATAAGAGTAAGGTTTTAGAAAGAGTGGCTATTCATTATGAAAATAATAAAGAAAAGAAATTAGAATATCAAAAAGAATATGCAAAAGTTAATAAGGAAAAAATAGCGGATTATAAATCTGAATATTATCAAATTAATAAAGATAAAATAAGGGTTTATAAAAGTAACTATCAGAGCAAAAGAAGAAAAGAAGATCCTATATTCATGTTAAAGTATTCTATAAGTAGAACGATTAGGAATTCTTTGAAAGTTAAAGGTTTTTCAAAATCAAAAAAATCTATTGAGATATTAGGATGTGAGATTGACTTTTTTAAATCATATTTAGAAGAAAGATTTACAGAAGAAATGACTTGGCAAAATTATGGCTTAGTATGGGATATAGACCATATAATACCTTTATCAACAGCAATAACAGAAGAAGATGTAATAAAACTAAACCACTATACTAATTTACAACCACTAAATTCATACATTAATAGAAATATTAAAAAGGATAAATTAAACTTCTATGATAATTTTACTATATAAAATAAAAAATTATGTTAAACTTTAGTGAATTCTCTATAAATGAGAGTAATAAAAATCCAAGAGTTCGGAAAGGTGAATCGGTTATAGTTAATCTTTCATATCTAAAAGGTAAACCAGATTCAGAAGTAAAAGCTCAAAATGACTCATTTTTCAGTGAACATGCAAAATGTGAATGTTTTAGTTTTCTATTTGGTGGTGATATGATGATGATAGCTAAATGGGATGGTGAAAAATGGATTTCATAGTAAACAAAAGATAATTTTACTATATAAATAAAAAATAATAAATTCAATGAATTTAGCAAAAAGAAAATTTAAGAATAACTTAACAGGTGAAGTTGTTGAAGTATTAGACTCATTTGAGGATATTGCTGTATTAGAGAATATGACAAGAGTTAGTGTTAAGCAATTAACAAATACCTCTTTGTTTACTGAGGTTGCTTCTACAAGCATACCTAATTCGCCAAGACTAAATGAAGATGTAATAGATCCTACTAGTTTTTTTAGTAGTCAAAATGCTTATAATGCTTTAGCTGAGAAAATTAAAAACATACCGACTGATAAGTTACCACAAGATGATCCTATAAATGAAGTTGTAAGTGTAAGTGCTGATCGAGATTTTGGTCCAGTTTCTAATGAAAGTGCGGTTGTAATGGTTTCAGAAGAAGATGAAAAAGCTGCATTAGCTGCTAAATATGGTATTGTAAATCCTCCGGTTGAATCTATACAAAGACAAAATGAGGCTTTTGCGAGAATCTTAGGTGATGAATCACAAAATGAACTACCTCAAGTTCCTCAATATCAGCAACCAGTTCAAGAGGAACCAGTAACAAGAGTTGAAGTAAATAGACAACAACAAGAAGAGTTTAATAGAGAGTATGTTCAACCAGTACAAAGAGAGGTTGAAGATCCTATTATTAGAATGTTCAAAGGTGTTAAAAGAAATGTTGATTTTAATATCAGTTTAGATATTATCAACAAGATTCCACGTTTAGATTTTATTGAAATGATGGAAGATTCTTATGAAACAAGTATTATTGACTTTTTAGCAGATGAATTCACTAATAACTTACTTGATAATCCTAAAGTTATTAGAGATATGATTAAAAATAAAATACACATCATGGTTTATGGTGAAGCGGTTAAAGAAGTAAATTCACAAATTACAGATTCTGTAACAGCATTTCCAACTGCGGTAAATGATCAAATCACAGATTCAGTTACTCAAACTAAGACAGAGCCTAAGAAACCAAGAGGACCACGCAAACCGCGTGCAAAAAAAGAAGTTGCTAAGTAATGATTGATGAAGTTTTTTTACAAAATGCAGTTACTATACGAAGAACATATCTAAAACTATCAAGTAATATGGATCTTTATCAAAGAAAAGCTCAAGAGGTTTCTGATAAGTTAGATGAAACTATTCAAAAGATAGAAGCTATACAAAAAGAAGCAGAAGAAAGTAAAGGTACTAAAGGTAAAGATATAAACTATTATACAACTGCTTTAATTAAAGCTCTTAACGAAGTTGAAGAAGAAGGAAAATCATTAGAGAATCTAATTGATCCTCTTAATAAAGAAATAGAGAAGTTAGCTTTACAGGAGCAAGAACTTTATCGAAAGATAAAAGAAAAACATTTTAATTTAACAGATGAACAAATAATTGAGTCAGTTAAGAATAGATTAATTAAAGAAAACCTTTCATAAGAAGGTTTTCTTTTTTTATATATACTCTAAAATGTTTTTTTATTAAATGTCTAATATTTCTAAATATATCAAGCTTGATAAAAATATTCTATTAGAGTATATTTATAATGACAATAATCTTATTGCAGAATCATATAGTATTTTAGTTAATTCTAAAAATAAGAGAAATTCATATATTGCTGCGGGTACTTCAATAACTGGTAACACACCAAACAATCAATTATTCAAATTAGATTCTGTATCAAGTAGATATGGTAAAGTAGATACTACAAAGTACTCTTTTTTACAAACAAAAGACTTTTCTACTGGTAATCCACTTAGACATGATACATTAAAAATTCACGTTCCTATAAACTGGACTTTTGGTGAATACTTAGGTTTTTATATTAGAGTTTATGCTTATGACTATACTAATTCAATAACTTACGATTTATCAAACTTTTATTATGATATGACTGATGTTAATCAATCATATCTTATGAATTTTACTGCACCACCATTACTTTTTCAAGAAAAATTATGGGGTAAAAATGTAACAATTGAGATTCCTGCTTTATCAGAATTGTCAGCACAAATCTTAGACGGTAAGCCAAAAGAAAATAGTATAAACTATAATCTAACAGATAATATAGGTTTAAGTACAACATCTCCTATATTTGTAGATTTTCACTATATTACAAATATACAAACGATAAATGGTACAACTACTTATTTATTAACAACAGAGAATACGGTTACTTTACCACAAACGCCAGAGTTTGAAAGATTAGGTCTTAAAATCGAACATTCAACAAATGGTGATTTCTTTGAAATCTACGGTACCTATAATGATACAATTTTTGGCTTTAAGAAGTTTATAGACGATTCTTTTGCATTAAATAGGAATTACTATGTTCAATATGATATAACCTTATACGAGCAAAATATAAAAGGGAAAACACTTACTATAACCGTATCCGATAACTTCAATGAAACAATTGAGTATCGCCCAATTGTAAAATACTCAGCTACAACTGCAGTTATTGATGTTGAGATGAGATTGATTGATTCAGTTGATGATAGTGTTATTATGAGAAGAGCTTCTTATGGTATGCTTCAAGATGAGCTTTCTAAATACTCATCTAATATGATGAAAATTAATGTTTCTAATGTTGCTAAGCCAAAAATATATAACATTAAAACATCTATTAATGCATCATTAATTGGTGGTTTAAGTAATCTTAATGGTTCTTTAATTATAGGCAATGATCTCAATGGTGGTAATGCTAATACAGCAGGTATGGGTAATCTATCATCACAAGGTGGTGTTAGGGTTGAAACCGTTAAAGTTCCTTATCCGGTATTAGTAGATAGGTTTAATATAATAGCAAGATCTGATAATGCTCTTTTTGATAATAAAACTTTTTATGGGTTTGGTAGAATGCAGGTTTTGCTTTATCCGTTTGATAATGTTGTTAAGTTTACAATTGCATCAGGTGATAATGTAAGACAAGATTATTTTAATTTAACTAATTTAAGTGAGATTAGCTTTGTAGTTAAAAATGATCAAAATCAAATATCATTTCCTTTATACACAGAAACTGGTGAAGTAAATTTAGCAATTGGACAAGTTGTTTTCAAAGTAACTCAAGCAAGGTTTAATGAAATTAAAAAGATATATGATTCTGGTATAAATGTTTTCTATATAACTGGTAAAAGTCAATCTACTACGTCAGTAGTTTATACTGGGTTATTTAAGATATATGATTCTAGATCGAATGTTAATGCACTTAATGATCAGGCTGCAATTGCAAGTAATCCTAGTATTATAGTTGATCCTACAACAACAAATAGAGAAACTGCTATTGTAACAAGAAAATTAATAAATGAGCAAGCACCAACACCTAAAACAGGTGTATAAAACAAATTGATTAAAAAATGAGATTAAGTAGTCAGTCGAATCAGTTTATATTTAATTTACCACAATCTTTCTTAAAACCAGAGATTATACAAACATATCAACCTATTCTTGAGAAGAACTGGGTTCAATATGAAAATGTTATTGACTATATTAATTCAACAATTAAAGGTGTTAATTTTCCTGGTATATCATTTGATTTAGTTAAACGTATTGAGGTTAGAGGTAAAGAAAGATTCTTAAAGCCTGCTAAAAATATACAAGATATTACTACAACTCATGATTTAACTGTTACTTTTAGATCTGTTGATTCTGACTTAAACTATTGGCTTATGTTTGATATTATTAGTAAACATTACTTAGATACTGATAATGCTTTCTTAGAACCGTTTACTATTACTTGTGTTGATATACATAGAGATGCGATTTATGTAATTAGATTCTATGAGTTAATACTTAAAAGTTTATCTGAAAATACTTTCAATTACTCACAACAAAAGGTCAATGCAAAAGAATTTACAGTGACCTTCCATTTCAATTTTTATGATATTGAGTTCTTACTTAATCAAAGTAAAGTACTTGAGTTAGGAAATGTACCAGCTATTATCCAAGTGATTTAAGTATATTTCTAATCTTACCTACTCTTTGTGTTTTCTTACTAAATAAATTTTTTATGATTTGTGCATCAATCGATTTAGCTAATTCTTCCGATAATAAAGAAGTTAGTTCTTTCTCTACATCTATTCCGTAAGATTCTCCTAATGGTTGGTCATATATTTCACCACCTGCTCCTGTTTTTTTCATCTATTACTTAAGTATTTCTATTTTTGGAAAATATTTAACAAATAAATCAGTATCATTATTTCTTCTTAATTTTATTCGTTTATATATCTCATCATAAAAGTTCCATGCTAGTGGGACAAAAAGTACTTTTTCTGAATTTAATTCATCTAAAATGTCTATTCCTTTTATTATAATGTTAGTACCCGGTGTTAAAAGGTTATGTTTTAATTCATTATCATCAATAATATAGTCCATTGATATATTACCAAAATTTAATAGTGTCATTCCTTTAGCTGCAGCACCATAACCTATTACAGTATAGCCACCTTTTTTATACTCGTCAATAATATCTTTTAAGTCAAATGTTATTTTTTTAGCATTATTTGCAAACCTATTATAGGTATCAATATCATAAAGTCCTCTTTCTTTTTCTAAAGAAATAACAGAGTCTATATTTGAATCATATTTTACCTTTGCTATCTCAAATATATAACTACTACCGTGTATATCAAACTTAAAAACATTATTCAATCTCAAATTACATTCATTTACAATCTTCTTCATTGATAGAGAATTAAAAAATGATAAGTGTTCATGATATGTTGTATCAAATTCATTATTTAGAATCATGTTAGATTGTGATGTCTGTATATATAGTAAGCTATTTGAGTCCATTATATCAAAACACTTTTCTAAGAATGATTTAATGTCATGTGTATGTGCAAATACATTCTGTGCTATAATTAAATTAAATTTATCATCTATTTTTTTAGATGGAAAATAATCGCATATGACATTATGTGATCTACTACTTATATGATATAGATTCTCTGCTGGATCTATACCATGTGTTGTAATACCTTTGGATTTATAATAGTCTAATTGTGTACCATCATTACAAGCTATATCTAATACATTACTTGGCTTACAATTAAAATAATTCTTAAATCTTTCTATTGTGAATCTTGAGAAGAAATCAAAATATTCTTTTAGGGTATTTGATGTACCACTCACATATAGATAGTTTTTAAACATTATATCAGATTTAACTACAACGCTTAGTTGTGTATGATAGCAATTATGACACAAGTTTAGTTTTAATGGAAAATATTCAAGTTCTTCATCTGGAAGATGGTATGAGTTTGCTAGCGGTTGATCATTAAGGTCCAGTATAGTTTTAACTTCTGAACCACAACATCTACATTTTTTTACTTCTATAAAGTTAGACATAATCTTTAATAATATTTCTATTTGTTTTAATACAATTGTTAAAGCCCTCAATTAAGCTTTTAGTTATCGATTCTATATTTTCATTAAATTTAAAATTAAAATTTTTCTCAAATTTGTTAGAATCTATTGCAAAATTATATGCATTTGTTTGTAATTTAATATTTGTTACTTTTTCAATATCAGAAACATTATATTCTATTACTGGAACATTCATTATAGATGAGACTCCTTTAGCTATACCTTCTGATGTGTCATTAAATGATGCTAAGTTATAGATTCCTCTTTTGTCAATATTACACTCAATTATAGCCTCAATAGCTCTATGTAAATCTTTAATTCCTAAAATTGGTCTCATTATATCTTTAATATATAGTTTTATGTGACCATCATTCATAGCTGAGTTAACCATAGCATTTATCATAATATCTGATCTTAACCTAGGTGACCAACCATTAACCGTTCCAAATCTCAATCCGTAATAGTTAATATCATTTTTAGTGACATACATATCAATAACTTGTTTACTTAAGTCATAGAAGTTATTAGGTTCAAAAAAGTTATATGTCTCATCAACTATTTTATTACCAGTGTGTCCATATACTGATGAGCTACTAGCATAAATAAATTTTTGATTTTTATTAATCTTTGATATCAATTTTATAAAATTATCAACATTATTATTAAATGATGATAGCATATCAGTATCACACATTTTTACTGAGCTATGTCCTGCTAATAAAATAATAATATCAAACTTATTTATGTATTCATTGCTTAAGTTTTTAAAATCAATAGAATATTCAGATTCATTAAACCAATTTATATCGACTATTTCTATTGAGTATTTATTATTAAATTTAAGAGATAGATAACTACCTATATAGCCGTTCCCTCCTATTAAAAGTATTTTCTTCATTCTATTATGTATTTGTTTATATTATTATATTTTTCTATTGAGATTAGTTTATATGATAAGTCATTTAGACCTGAAATAAATGGATCTCTACTTGATTGAATTTCATATATAAATCTTTGGTTTGAAGTATATAATGGAGCAAAATGATTAATACCATCTAATCCATTCCCATCGCTTGATAATCTATGATAGTTATTTATTTTAGTATCATAATTTATATTTTTAGATTGTATTCTAATAAACATATCATCATCTTCCAAACCCCATCCCCAATATTTATTGGAGAATCCATTGACTTGTTCAAAATCAGTTGATTTAAATACAATTGATTTATAATATCTACCATCCGGTGAGTGTTCTTTGAAACAAAACTTTGTTGTTTTATTTACAAAATAATTCACATCAATTGGTAATAAATCAACAGGATGAAACATAAAAATATCATTTTCTGATATTTTATCTTTTAAAATATCATATCCTATATTTATTGTTCTTCCTAAATTAAAAAATTCATCATCTTTAATTTGAAGTGAAGATACTAATGATTCATAATAATTTGGTAAAGTGTTCGAGATACTACCACCTAATTGTTCAACAATTATTATTTCATATTTATTGGAAAATCCATCTAAATATTTAATGAATGGTTGTAAAAAATTTTCTAAAGCACATTTATATTTACCATTTCTATCTTTATAAGGTAAAACTATATATAACATAATTATTCAAAAATAACCATTCCTGTTCCACTCCAATGGCCAATATTGGTTATATCATATTTTTTTTCTTCTATTTTATTCCAGAATTCTTTCATTGGTTCATTTAAATGAATATCATCCAATATTAGTATTCCTTTCCAGTTAATTTTTTTAAGATGTTTATAAAAAATATCTTCATATAATCCATCATGATCGACATCTAAAAATATAATAGGACATTTTTCCAAATCTATATCTTGTGTAGAATCACCTAATATATATATTATATTATCAACTATCGGATTCTCTGGTAAAACTTTTACTATATCAAATGTTTTGATTTTATTTGATTTGTTATAGCTAAGTGCTAAGGATGACATACATTTATTTGTACCAACATCAAATATAATTTCATTATCATATAGTGTTGAAATATACATAAGTAATCTATAATGTTCTTTACCACTTTCCATATGAAAATAATATGGATTATGTTGTAATTCATCGTTTATTAATTTATCTGAATATTTATCTATGTAAGTAGAATCTAATGAATCTAACTCTTTATTTGAAACATTTAATATATTGTAACAAATTTCAATATTGCTCATTATTTTTATTATTTTTTTATCCAATTTTCTTCTGTTTGGTGTTTATGTGTGTAGGAATCCCAATCATGTTCTATATTCATTTTGGATAATTTTAAACCATATGATTTTAAATATATTCCCCACATTCTTTCTATTATTCCACATATTCTATGATTTACGTAGTTCATAATACCCCATCGATTTTGTAATAATATGTTTTCTATCTCTTCTCTGTTATCAATTATAAAATTTCCGAATTTTTTAAAAACCTCAATAGGTACTACACTTAAAGCTTCACTAATCCATCCATTTTGCCATATATCATTAGCTGATATATTCATATCAAGCTTCTCGTTCATAAACTCACAAATATTTGTCAAATGTTCTAAATTTAGATATAGGTCATTAACATATCTAATTCTTTGATAAAATATTTGATTACTATTTTGATTCAACGAATTTATTATATCATTTACAGAATTTGTGTTAAAAAGAACATCATAGTGTAACAAACCGATATGAGTTAAACCCTTAATTAATTTTGGATTTTTTATAAGATGTATAATAGTTCCATACTCATAATATTGTTTAGATTGATATGAGTAATCATTCCAATCTAATTCCCATTCATTTATAACTTCTACTCTTGATGTTATTCTTTTTTGTACTGACTTTTGAACTGCATAACATTTGATATGTTTTATCTCATAATCAGTTAAATTATTAATTACTTTATCATCAAGTCTATCATAGGAGACTAAAAAAAAGTTCAATTTCATAAAGATTCTTTTATTATTTTTTTCCAATAATCCATATAGAGTTTCTCATAATTAAATTCTCTATTGGAAAATTCATCTAATATATCATTAGTTAACTCACTATAATCTTCAACTTGAAGTATAGGAAGTTCTAACCAATTATCATAAATTTTATTTTTTATAACAACCGGAATGCATCCCATATATAAGGCTTCCCATGTTCTATGACAGTCTATTCCGTTACCAGGTGGTGATATAACATACTTACATTTAGACATACTTTTAGCATATACATCAAATGTTAAATTTGACTCAAGTTTGTAATTTATGTTATTATCTATAAGTTTATCGATAATACTATTTCTATAGTTATTTGTATTTGTCCAGTTACAATAAACTATTGGTTCTTTTTTATTATTTTTTAAATTTTCAATCTCATTAACTAACCATTTAGTCATATATCTCTCTTCTAAATATATTCCTTTATGTGTTTTTAAGCCAAGTGGAATACAAACCAACGAATCATCATTATGTGTTGTATTAATAGCAAACCATTTCTTCACGCTTTTAGGTTTTATTGAAAATCTATAAGAATCAATTGGATAATCAGAATGATGTGTTATAACTACATAATTTTTATTGGAATATTGTAGATTACTAAACAAATAATCTATAAAATCTGTTTTGCAAAAAATTACAGCATCTCTTTCAAGTATATCTTTTGTGAAATGTTTACCTTCTGGTGGTATTATTGAATAGTCGCAAATATCTTCATATGTACCAGCATTGATAAAATTATTAATCTTATTGTCTAATTCCATGTCTATCTACTATTTTTCTATCAATATTTAGGCCGTGTTCTACACAATATTGGTCTATCTGTGGAACATTCATTATATTTTCGTTATATGCCAATAGCGAAAATATGGCTTGGTCGTGTCTATGATCTATAAAATCATCAAAATTATTCATATTTATATTTGGGAAGTCGGTTATTAAATTCTCTTTTGTGCATAAATTTAACCATTTCTTAACAAATTGAATTGAATAGTCGCATTTTCTAAAAAAGATATAAGTACCTTGTAATTGATTAGAATCTTTATAATCTGATTTATTTTTTCCATTTATTTCAAAAAAGCAATCACCTTTTGTCCATTTAGATGTTTTTTGAACCATACTAAATGCTAATATTCCTTTAGAGTCTATTATTTCTAAATATTTTGTGGGATCCTTAACAAGTCTAGCTCCTGAGTCCATATAAATTAAATAGTCATCATATTCTATATTATTTAACATATCTAATATGATATATGGCTTCCAGATCCAATATCCAGCACCTCTTTGACTATAGAATATATTACTATTACTAGATTTAAACTCCTCACTTATATCTTTATCAGAGTATCCTTTAGTATTAAATCCAAATAATCTAGCAGACATTAATCCTAAATCCTGACTTTTAAAAAAACCATTAGATGCATAATTTATGAAATATTTCATTAAGTATTTTTATTTTTTAATCCAATTTTCTGATTTATACCAATTAGGATTTTTACTAAGCCAACTAAAATAATTTGATAAGTTTTTATCATAATTATTAATTAAAAATTCGTAAGTAACATCCTCCCATTTATCAACTAATACTATGGGAAAATTACTATATAAATCATCAAGGGTTGATTTCTTAACGATTGGAATCACACCATACATCAATGATTCATATAATCTATGTGTATCTATTCCTGTACCTCTTGGTGATATACAATACTTAAAAGTTCTTAATTTATCATAGAAGTCCTTAGTAGATATTATAGAATCTTCAATATCAACCCAATTAAAATTGCTAAAATACTCAAAACATTTAGGTCTATCTGAGTGATGGTGTAATTTAAAATTAACATAAACAAGTTTCTCTTTATTGTTAAAGGTAAAGTCTTCATTTTCTAAAATCTCGGTTGAGTGATCATTAAAGCCTAAAGGAATCTTAATTAATTTTTCATTAGAAACTAATGAGTTTATTGCATAAATTTTATTTACATACTTTTCAATAGAATTGAACATTTGTTGAGTAAAATCTCTATCTGAATTTTGAGTAACTAATATAAATTTATTAATTGGTAAGTTATTATCTAAATAATTAACAAATTGTTCAATATAATCTAAATTAAGAAATACTAAATCATTTTCATTTATATCTAAAACTGATAAATTTTGATTATATCTAGGACAAACGTTCCAGTCACATAATTTGTAGTAGAAATATCCAGATATAAAATCTTTTTTAGTTACAGGTATCCTCCAATTCATTCTATTCAAATATTTTATATAAGAAAGATTTTATATTTTCAATATTATTACTTTCTGGTATCTTATAGTTATCAAACCATGGTTGGTTTAATAATTCTAAGTATTTTTTGTCATTATTATCAAGGTATTCTATATAGTTTATAACATCATCAATAGAGTTAAAGTCATATACATTAATAAATGATTTAGTATTAAACTCTTTTCCTATTTCTGGATTACCCCAATAAATTGGAACTGAGTTTACCGTCATTGGTTCCATTATTTTCTCTGTTGTATAACCTGGAAATTGAGGTCGATAAGCATTATTTTCAAATGCAATTGAAAATTTATATTCTGACTGAAATTTTAATTTATTATCAACAGCATATCCTATATTATTAGCAAATCTACCACCAGAATCTACTTTTTTATATTTAGATAGCTCATTATAAAATTGATTTCTCTCTTGACAAGCTCCATTAGAAACTATAAAGTTACAAAACTTACGATTTGCTAAACTTTCATTTATAATCTTAGGTCTTTGTAATTCATAATAACCATCATATAATAAATAGTGTGGAAGTCTATAGTTTCGATTATCATCTATATAATCAAATGAAAATGAATAGTCACAATAATGTAATGGTGGAGCAACATTTTCACCGGTATAAAATATCTTCTTACATTTATATTGTAGGTGTTTACTACCAAATACTGAGAAAAATAGATAATCTGGATTATCTGTAATTATAACATCAAACTCTTCTTTAAGAAGGTTATAAAAATAATTATTTGTCTTGTCGAATCCTGACCACCAGTCGCAAAATTCTATTTTTATTTTTTTCTTCATATATTACTCTTTTTTATATCTCTATTAATTTTACTACATAATGGTTGTAGATTAGTATAATGATTTAATAGAAGAAGTTCCTCCTCTGTTTTAGCAGAAGATACAGGAATTATATGATCTATATCCCAACCATAATTAAACTCACCATTATATAGTCCTCTATTTTCCCAGGTCATCCAATCTTCAAATTTAGACTCCAAGTAAGATTTGAAATTATCTATATCACAACCTAGTATTTCCAATGTTTTAGATTTCTTTCTAAATCCTCTTTCTTTTAATATATTTGCTATAGCACTTCTTATTCTTTTTTTAAGATTGGATTTTATTTTACTATCAATAGTACTAGATTGTCGAATTTTCTTTATATTTTTTTTAGTATATAAATTATGATATTCTAAACTTCTTATTTTCTCACAATCGATACAAATGTTAAAATAACCATCCTTTATTTTAGTACATCTGTAGAAATTATTAACATTTTTTAGAACATTACATTCTTTACATTTTTTTGATATGTCAACTTTGGTATCAATTTCTATATTTTTAATATCTCTTTTACATTGAATACAACCATCTAAATAACCATCTAATGTTTTTTTACTTTTGTTAAATTTAGATAGCCTTTTTTCAATCTTACATATATTACATACTTTCAATTTAATATCCCCTTTTAAGACTTTATCCTCTCTTAATTTTAATGTTTTATTTCTAACCGATAGATTATGACAATCCTTACATATTTTAGAGTGACCATCTTTCATTTTTTTATTAATAGTAAATTCTATTAACTCTTTTATTAATTCACATTTTATACATTTTTTCATATTCTATATATAAAATCCCAAAAATCAGTAAAATCTATTTTATACTTTCAATCTTTCTTGTACTGACATTGATTTTCTTTTATTCCATGTCAATTCATCTTCTGACCATTTGGCATTATATGCTTGATCCGCTTGGTCTGCATTTCTTTTACCAGCAGCATAATGTAAGTGTTCAAATGTTGTTTCATCATTTATTCTATCATCATGGAGTAATTCTAACTCTTTTAGATTATTATATAATTCACAATCAGAAAACATATGATTATAAGCGGGATGATAAATAATCATATTTAACTCTTTAAGACAACCATATGTCATGATAGGTATAGTAATAGCAGCGTGTAGCATATTAGAAGAATCTGGTAATTGGTACCCATCTCTAACCATTAAGCTAACATTCCCTTTATCCTTTAGTTTATTTATAAGATAAGTGTCCCAACCTTGCGGAGCCATGAAGTCATCAGATGCAAATATAACTATATCATCATCTTGACAATTACCCATTCTAATACCTAAATTAGATGATAATTGATGTGAAGGATAACAAACACCAATTTTATTTGTATTTAATGTTAGGATATAATCACTTTTAAGATAATCTAAAAGTTGTTGTCTATGTTCCCCCCAATTAACTGCAACATAAGTTTTTATATTAGAAGCATTGTCTGCTCTTTTAATCCATTCTTTATGCATTTGTATAAATTGTTGTGGTCTTAAAGTACACCAAAGTATATGTATCATGGAGTTTGTTGATTTTTTATATCATGTTTAATCATAATTTTAACAAGTTCGTTAAACTTTGTTTTAGGTTCCCAACCTAACTTCTCTTTAGCTTTTGTGTAATCACCTAAAAGTACATCAACCTCAGCAGGTCTATAGTATCTTTCATCAATTTCAACGATTACCATACCATCAAAATAAGCTTTCTCATCTTTACCTGAACCTTGCCATTTAAGTTCCATACCGCATTCTAAAGCTGCTAGATTAACAAAATCCTTAATTGAATGTGTTTCATTAGTTGCTAAAACATAATCATCTGGTTTATCTTGTTGAAGCATTAACCACATACCATAAACAAAGTCTTTAGCATAACCCCAATCTCTTTTAGAATAAAGATTACCCAATTTTAGTGTAGGAAAGTCAGTCGCACCGTGATCTAAATAATTTTTAATAACTCCTAATGCTTTTGTTACTTTTCTTGTAACGAATGTTTCACCTCTTCTTTCTCCTTCGTGATTAAAAAGAATTCCATTACTGATATGCATTCCATATGATTCTCTATAATTCTTTGTTATCCAAAGACCATACATTTTAGCACAACCATATGGAGAACGTGGATGCATAACTGATTCTTCTGTATAACCAGTTGCTGGCATATTATAATCCATACCACCATAAAGCTCAGATGTCGATGCTTGATATATTCTTGCTTTAGGACAATGGTTTTTTACAGCCTCTAATATAGCTAACGTTCCTAAACCATCAACTTGTGCTGTATAGTAAGGTATCTCAAAAGAAACTTTAACGTGCGATTGAGCAGCTAAATTATAAACCTCATCTGGTTGAATCTCACTAATTAAGTTAGATATAACTAAAGGATCTGTTAAATCCCCATAGTGTAGTTGTAATTTATCAAAAATGTGATCTATGCGATCGGTATTAAAGGTTGAGCATCTCCTAATTATTCCGTGTACTTCATAACCTTTCTCTAAAAGAAGATCAGCTAAATGTGAACCATCCATTCCGGTAATTCCAGTAATCAATCCAATTTTTTTTCTATTTCCCATTTATATAAATATTCTTTTTGTATTTCAACATTTTTTGATATATTTTTTAAAAAAATATTACTATCTTTCTTAAATATTCTAATTCTATTTTTTGTAGTTATAGAATTTTTATAACCTATATTATTCAATTTTATAGAAACATTTTTTATATCATCCTCCATAAAACACTCAGTGCATAAATAAACATTACCTCTATTTATATAACCATCACAAACATACCACCAATATAACATTATATTAGATAAATTAATATCATTTGGTATTATCTTTATACCATCTTTATACCATCTATTATACTCATTTAATAGATCTCTAAAACTATTTGATTTATTAAAATAATGTTTATAATACCTATTATATTTTTTATTATATGTATTATATTCCCAAGGTTTTAAAAAACTAATAGAAGGTAAATCCTTTACAATTCGTTCTATTGTTTCTAAATACATGAAGCCTAAAGTTAATCTACCTGATATTCTACTAACACTCAATGAACCATCAGAAATCATTATACCATCAAAAATTTCCTTTTCTTTTTCTGACATATGGCAATATTTATAATCACTCTCTTTCCATAAAGAAGATTCTGACATTTTTTGGATACTTTCAATAGAGTGTTTTTTATTATAAAATGGGTTATTCTCACCGCTATTTTTCTCACTCATCATTTTTTTCCACTCATCTGTATGTTTATTACCTTTATTTGACAAACCATTATTTCTTTTAGCACAAAAAGAAGAACAAAATCTTTTATTAGATTCTCTTTTATTACCGGAATTATATTCAAAATCTAAACTACATAATTCACATTTTTTAGTTAAAATCTTTTTCATCAATATATTTTATTTTTATATATTAATTTTCTATCCTCCTATACCACTTATTAACACACATTTTCTATATAGTCTATATATGTTTTTTTTATTCCCTCTCTAAGAGATGTTTTATATTTCCAACCTAAGTTTGTAAGTTTAGAAACATCTAGTAATTTTCTTGGTGTGCCATTTGGCATCTGTGTATTAAATAATATATTTCCTTTGAATCCAACTACTTCTTTAACTAAATAAGCTAAGTCTTTAATTGTTATATCTTCACCAGTTCCAATATTTACTATTCCAGAATCATTGTAATTATTCATTAAATAAACACAAGCTTCAGCTAAATCATCAACAAATAAAAACTCTCTCATCGGTGTCCCATCACCCCATATTTCAACATGATAAGCTTTATTCATTTTCGCTTCATGAAACTTTCTAATCATTGCTGGAAGAACGTGAGAACTATTTAGATCATAATTGTCATTATAACCATATAAGTTAGTTGGCATAACTGAAATAAAGTTAGTACCGTATTGTTGATTATAACTTTGACACATTTTGATACCTGCAATTTTTGCAATAGCGTAAGCGTCATTTGTAGGCTCTAATTCACCTGTTAATAAGTATTCTTCTTTAATTGGTTGTTGGGAAAATTTAGGATAAATACAAGATGAACCTAAGAAAAGTAGCTTTTTAACTCCAAATTCTTTAGCAGAACTAATGATGTTAGATTGTATCATTAGATTTTCATATATGAAATCAGCTTTGTATTCATTATTAGCTTTAATACCACCAACCTTTGCTGCGCATAGAAATACATACTCAGGTTTTTCACTTGAAAAAAATGATTGAACTGCTAATTGATTTGTAAGGTTTAATTCTTTTCTTGAAGAAGTAATTATATTAGTGTAACCTAATTCTGTAAGTTTTCGTTTTATAGCTGAACCTACCATTCCATTGTGTCCTGCTATATAGATTTTAGAGTCTAAATTCACTATTTGTTTTTATTTATTATATTTTTTTATTAAATTAAGTTTATAAAAAAAAAGCGAGGATTATTCCTCGCTTTTTACTTTCTTCGTCTTTTTCTTTTCTACTAAAGTTTTATCATTTTCTTTATCATAGTCAAGAATTAAAGTCGAACCTGGTTTTGGCTCATTTTCGATGATAAACTCTGTTACAGCATCGTCTATACATCTTTGGATTGCTCGCTTAAGTGGCCTCGCACCGTATTGTGGATCATACCCAACTTCTACTAAGTGCTCTTTTAAGTAATCAGTTATCTCGAAAGAAAAACCAATCTCTTTACCTCTTTCAGCAGTTTTAACCAATTCTAATTCTACAATTTGTAAAATCTCTTCTTTACCTAAATCTCTAAAGTAAATGATTTCATCTAATCTATTGATAAACTCTGGTGCGAATTTTTTCTTCAACTCTTTCTCTAAGATAGCTTTGATGTCATCATCTTTGCTTTCCATTTTAGCTTTTGTTGAGAATCCAACACCTGAACCGAAATCTTTAATTACTTTAGTTCCAACATTTGATGTCATTAATATAACACAATTCTTGAAGCTAACTTTTCTTCCGTGAGAATCAGTAACATGACCTTCATCTAACATTTGTAAGAATAAGTTAAATACATCAGTATGTGCCTTTTCAATCTCATCAAAAAGAACAACAGAATAAGGTTTTCTTCTGATCTTATCTAAGAAGTTAGCATCATCATACCCAACATATCCAGGTGCTGAACCTGTGATTCTTGTTAAGGATATTTTCTCCATAAACTCTGACATATCTAATCTAATCAAAGAATCTTCTGAATCGAATAGATACTTAGCTAATTGTTTAGCTAATTCAGTGTTATGTGATAAAATCCCATTGGTATAATATCGTCTATTAGAATCTTCAACTAACTCAAAATCATACATATTTTCTACTCTGTCAGTTTTTTCAATACTAATAACAATGGCATAAACATTATCAGTTTTTACTCTATCTCCGGTTTGTAAATCTTTGACAAAGATTTCATTCATATCATTATCAAATACAATATGATCATCAGCACATTCTAATTCATACCCATTTGATAGTTTCAATTTCCAAACATCGTATGGTATTGTTTCATGTAATGATTTCAAATCAACATAACCACTATCTGTTAAAATTTGATATTCTGACATATCAAATGTTTTTGTAAATTTCTTTACTTCTTTTTCTTTATATACTACTTTCATATTTATTTTATTATTTATCTGTTAAAAAGTTTATACATTTTTGTATTGTTAATTCTTTATTTTTTTTATATTCAGAATCCCAGATTATTAAAACTTCATATCCATTGTTCTCTGCAATTTTTATCTTATTTCTATCATATTCCCAAATATCATTTGATGTATATCCTTTATATTTTCTATATGGATGTGGATAATCATCTGAGTTATATGTTTTAGGATTGGCATGATATTGGTCTCCATTATATTCAATTATTTTATTATTATTAATATCTAAAAAGTCATAATAATAATTTTTATTATTTTCTTGTAATACTAATTCAGAATTATTAGTAGCATATTTATAATTACCATCTTTAATTTTTAAGATATTATTAAAAAGTTCTTGACTTATCTTCGAATATCCACCTTTTATATTACCATTTTTATATAATGTTTCTTGCCATTTTTTAGTTCTTTGGTTAAAAATTTCAATGCCTTTTTCAATACCATGTTTTTCAATACAAATTTCTTTAGAAAAAGTTGTTTGATGTTTTTTTACATTTAATATAGATTCTTTTTCAGAAAAACCTTTATTTATCCAATATTCAATATTAGAAGGTAATAATCTTTTTTCAAAATCAACCTGTTTTGCAGCATATGTATTATTTTTTGATATTATTAATTCAGCATCTTGTTTAGTATATCCCTTTTTAATCCAAAATTCATAGTTTGAAGGTGCTAAACAAGTTTCCCTAATCTGCGCTTCTGTATAACCCTTCTCTCTTAATTTGTATTTACTTTTACCGGTTTTTTTACCTTTGAACTTTTTAGAGTTATTTGATTGTATATCAAAAACTTTTTTAATTGCATCTTCTTCACTGAGACCTTTATTTAACCAAAACTTTTTACTAAATGGTCTTGGTATTGAACTTAATTTATTCTTAATTTTTAAGTATTCACTTTCCGGTAAAAATGCTTCCCATTTAATATTTTTACTATTATTATCTTGAGTAATACATTTTTTATTTGAACAGCCTTCAATTGTGTAAATTTTTGTATCAAACTCCATTGACTTTTTTAGTATTAGTTCAGATTTACATAAATTACAATTTGGTTTATTATATTGTTCAAATTTTATTGTATTTAATACATAAATATTAGAATAAGATGTGTCATATTCATAACTTTTATCTTTAATATTTTTTACATATTTTGTAAGTCTATCACCTATTTCCTTAAAAATATTTTTAGAATAGTTATTATAATCTTCATCAGTAAATCCTCTTTCTAACCAAAATGGTAATGAAAATTTATTAGAATATTTGAATCCAAATTGTTTGGGTAACCATCTAGAAAATCTTAGATAAAGAATATTACCATCATCATTTATTATTCTATCATAAATAGAATAAATAGATGATTTTATATTTTCATTTTCAAAGTTTATATTATTATATACTTCTTTTAGAAGTATTATAAAATCATCTATTGTTGGTAATAAATCAATTGATTTATATCTTTTTCTATCCTTTGTGATTGTCATGTTTAAGTATATATTTTATTTGGTTCCTCTTGTATTAGAAAAATTTATAATTTATATATTAAATCTGAAATCTGTATTTTTTCTATTTTTTTAGTATTTTTATTCATTATAGTTATATATGTATTTTTAGTAAAACATTTACCCACCCCACTATTTCCTATAAGTATTCCTGAGAAAATCGGCTTAGACGGATCTTTCATACCAACTCTACCACGTTGAATAGATTTAGTGATTTTTCTAACAGCTTCGTCTTGACCAATAACTTTACCAGCTAAGTTATCATACATTTTACCTAACTTAGAGTTTTCGCTTTGGTTTACTTTATTCACTGGAATACCAGTCATCATAGAAACTACCTCAGCAACATTTTCTTCGTTTACGGTTTCTTTGTTTTGTGAACAATCTTTTTCCCACTCTTCTTTAGCTGTTTGTAGCTCATTTAAGAGTTGTTTCTCAACGTCTCTTAATTTGGCTGCTTCTTCGTACTTTTGACGTTTAATAACATCATTTTTCTTTTCTCTTATTTCACCAATTTTTTCTTCTAAGTCGGTAATACTTTGAGGAACTTCGATGTTAGAGATGTGTACTCTTGCTCCAGCTTCATCAAGTGCGTCTAATGCTTTATCTGGTAAGTGTCTATCGCTCATATAACGAACGGTTAAATCAACACAAGCTTTTATAGCATCATCAGTATAAGAAACATTGTGATGTTTTTCATACTTGTCTTTGATGTTTTGTAGAATTTGTAAAGTTTCTTCTGGTGTAGTAGGTTCTACAATCACCTTTTGGAAACGTCTTTCTAAAGCAGAATCTTTTTCAATGTGTTTTCTATATTCATCTAATGTAGTTGCACCAATGATTTGGATTTCACCTCTTGCTAAGGCAGGCTTAAACATATTAGAAGCGTCTAATGAGCCTGATGATCCACCAGCACCAATCATAGTGTGAATCTCATCAATAAAAAGAATAACATTTGGGTTAGCTTCAACCTCAGTCATAAGAGCTTTAACTCTTTCCTCAAATTGACCACGGTATTTTGTACCAGCGACCATTGAAGCAAGATCAAGCATAACTACTCTTTTATCAAAAAGAACTCTACTTACATTTCTTTGTGAAATTCTAAGTGCTAAACCTTCTGCAATAGAAGACTTACCAACACCTGCTTCACCAATAAGAATTGGATTATTTTTCTTTCTTCTTGAAAGAATTTGAGAAACTCTTTCAATTTCTTTATCACGACCAATAATAGCATCAAGTTTACCTTCTTCTGCATATTTTGTTAGGTCTCTACTATAGGTATCTAATACCGGGGTTTTTGACTTACCATCTGGTTTCTTTTGACTACCTTGTCCAAATTTCCCACCAAAATCGTCATCATCGTCATCATCAATAGATGCTTTAACATCCAATGTTGTTTTTAATAAATGTTTGTTTATCTCCATATTTTAATAAGTTAGAGTTATATAAATTATATATGTTAGTATAGTTCCAAAGTTTACTTTTGTTCTAAAATATCGCTAATAATTTTATCTCTTCTTTTTGAGATATCAGTATCGATTTTTTCACAGGTAATATCCATAGATATTTTCTTATTAAAAAGAATATCTATTCGTTTTATGTAACAACCAAGCGCAGAATAGTTACTGCTTTCAATTGAAAACTTTTTATTATTTTCGTATTTGTCTATAAAGAAATTTGAGTAATCAGGATACTTTTCTATGTCAATCTCTAAGTAGATTGTTGCTCCTTCATCTAAGGTTAGTTGACAATTAATTGAGTCGGTATTTATAATAGTATTATCTACCTTTAACCACATATATAGATTTTTTCTTAGTTATACTAAAAAATAATCTATTAGTTTGAGCTTACATTAAAATTATGTTCGTCCTTAAAAACATTTAGCTTTTTAGCTTCTTCTAAAAACTCTTTAATACAATCATACGAATCTCGGATTTTATCAAACTGATAATTTTCTACTTTCCAATTGTTTTTATTATTATCATTAACTTCTTTAATAATAGTAACAACGTGATATTGTTCTTTATAAAAAGAAAGAGTTATTTGAGCCATCCAATCTTTACCATCAACTGGTGTTAGTGATGATGCATAAAACATAGATATTTTAGTAGAACTTTTTTCGTATTCTCTAACATGAAAAGCATTTAATACTGGAAATTCATAAAGTGCAAATCCAATAAATTGTTTAAGAGGATCCTCATTATCGAACATCTTAAAGTCTTTTCTAATAACATCAGGCATTTCACCTTTTAAGTAAGGCATTTCATATTCTGCTCTTAAATCTTCATCATCGAAAAATTCGTAAAATTTCTTAAGGTTTTTCATCTAAATAATCTAATAAATTTTCTATAAGCATATCAGCTCTATCCTTGAACTCTTTTTGCTTATTAAATGTTTTGTTTGCTGTGTAATAATCTACACCTTTATTAATATGAAATGCTTGTACTAAATGATCTGGCACAAATATTCCTGAGTATTTTAATTGCATTACATAAGGTAAGACCGCTGCTTTTGGATCTATTGCATAAGGATCTGCTAAAACATCTTGATATGACTCTGGTAATTCTTTACCTTCATAATCATTAGCACCATCGTCACCATGTACATAAAAAGCAGCTACTTTTCCTTCTAAGTGATTTCTTAATAGGTTTGAGTGCTTACCAGATTTTGCTAACTTACCTGTCTCTATTGAGTTTTTAATATCATCACCTAATAATTTCTTAGCATCATCAATTGCTAAGGTTTGATTTACACAAACTAATCTATCAAAAAGTGTTTTAACTTGTGATGAAAGAGCAAACCAATGTATCGGAGAAACAACAACAAAAGCATCACACCCTTGCATAAGTTCATATACACCAAGCTCACTTAGAAGATCTTTTTCTTTCTTATTGCCCTTGAAAAAACAGGAGCACGGAAAATGACAGTGATAACCACCTGCAGTTGAAATACATCCTTTGCAAGGTTGTATAATAGGTTTCTTTTGTTGATTTATAGATAAGTCGATAACTTGAAATTCTACAAATGGAGACCACTTCTCAACAATATAATCAGTGATTAAATGTGATTTAGACTCCATGTTAGGACAAGTATCTTTATCTCTTGAAGAACCTTGAAATAAAATTATTTTTGGTTTTCTATCGCCTAATTTTCTTACTTTCATATTAGTATATATAAAAAAACCCAGATCAAAATCTGGGTTTTTTATACTAATAAGTAAATTATATATTTTGTGCTTATATGAATAAACTGATCAAACTGAAATAAATGCCAATGATATGGATTCTTATTATCTTTTAATTTAGGATACTTTGTTTCAATTTTACCTTTTAGAACGTCCATCAAAAAGTGAACTACTAACTCAAACAAAGACAATAAAATAGTTTCAAGTAAATCAACTCCATTTAGTTGTAAAACTATAAAAACTCCTAAAGCGTGCAAAGAAGCGTGTTTTAATATAGGTAAATAAGGATATCCCTTTGACTTCGCGATTATCATTTCAGGAGTTAAAGCTTTGCCATAATCGAAAGCTAAGTGTGATAATATCAGTTGATATAAAATCATTATATAGTTTCTAAAATAAGTTTTTGTAATTTTCTAACAGCTTCAATATCTAAGTCAACAACTTGATCGTTGATTTTAATTTGCTTAATATCAACATCAACCTCGCTAACGATAGCTTCTGTATAAGAAGGTGTAAAATAATCACCTGACTCGTACTCTACATGTCCATCAATGTAAGTTTCAAATGTAATATCAACTACATTCTCATTTACCTCAAATGTGATTTCTTGTTCAGTTTCGGTGTGTGAACCATCATATTCATATACAATATCTGAAAATCTATCAGATGAAGTATAGAAACCATCAACAAGTTGCAATTTATCAAAGTCAAGTATATTATCCATGTGTGTATCGTTTTATTACACTACAAATATATAAATATTATCCGAGATAAAAAAGATTATGTGATCTTTTTTATCTCAGAAAATAAAGATTTTCTTGGATTTTTCTTTGGTTCATTAACAACTTTTGCAGTTGATGGTGTTGAACTTGCAGAAGCTCCGACACCTTTTGGACTAGATACTCCTTTTGATCCAGGTACTCCTTTTGGTTCAGGTACTCCTTTTGGAGCAGATTTAGTTGCTTTTGTAAGCATTTCTAAAAAAATCTCATTGATTAGTTTTTGGTTTGTACCGAAAGCTCTTCGTATGAAATCAACTACAGCAAATGACTTTCCACTTTCTTTTATTGCTTTTTCAAGCAAAGTGATTATTTCTTTTTTATTCATGTTTATATAATTATAATTTCATCAAAACCTTCTGAGTTGTTAGGTAATTGATAAGTGCTAATCATCGAGTTTATAACATTGTAAGGTATAAACTTATTTTCATTAAGCATTCTTAACTCATTTCTTCTTTTGTACTCGGAAGAATCTAAAACAGGAAGAGCTACTGAAACTTTGTAGAAGTTATCAGAAAAATAAGCTAAGTTTTTAGCTCTTGTTTTAGAAGTTAAGTTTGTCATATCAACTATAACATTCTCGTTAGCTAAGTTAGCTTGAACCAATCTATCTCTTAAAACTTTATCAACTTTTTTTTGATCTACATTTCTAAATGCATCGTTGTAGTTTCTTGAGCCGTAAACCTCCATAACTATTTCATCACGAGATATAGTTTTAGTGTTTGGATAGTTTTCTTTTATCCAAGTAGTTTTTCCGGACATTGGAATTCCAGATAAGATTATAACGAATGGCTCTTTTAAGTTTTTCATAGTACAAATATATAAAATTATTTTTGGATATAGAAAAATAATATATACAATTATTAAAAATAATTAAATTATGTTACACAAATATACAGACTTTATCTTAGAAAGTTTATTATTAGAGTCAAAAGTTTTTTATTCTAATTCATTTAAGAAGATTCTAAACAGAGTAAATGATGAAATTGCAAAAGATTTATTAGATTTAGAGAAAGAAGACATCAATCAAGACATTACTTTTATAAATATAGATGATAGAGAAGGTTACATAAACTTTACTACTATGAAAAATGCTAAAAGAAATCTTGTTGATAGATTTAAGGATGATGTACCTAATATAGAAGATTATATAGATAATGATAATTTTCTAGGAGATGATATTTGGAATTTACATTCGGGAGATGATCCACTAAGAAGTGGTTCACCTTTACTTGGTAAAGGAGGCTTAGGAAATAGTGACCCTTATGAAAAAGCGAGAAGTCCTTTAAGATTAGGAAGATTTATTAACACGGTTTTAGCAGGAAAGTATTCAGCTAAACAAGTTGAAGACTTTGTAAACAAATTTAAGTCAGCAATCGAACAAAGTGGTGAAAGATTTATGATTGTTGAAGGTGAAGATATAGCTAAATGGTATAATTATACTAACTATAAAGAAATGTCTGGAACATTAGGTAGATCTTGTATGGCAAGAGTAAGTGCTAGATACTTTGATATTTATACAAAAAATCCTGAGGTTTGCAGATTAGTTATTTTATTAGAAGATGATAAATTAATTGGTCGTGCTCTTTTATGGAAAGTGGATGATAAGGAAAGTCCTGATTTTAGTAAGGAGAAAGAAGATTTTGAGTACTTTATGGACCGTCAATATACTATCAAGGATTCTGATGTTATTAAGTTTAGAAATTATGCAGATGAAAATGGTTGGGCTTATAAAGAAATAAATAATCATACAAATACTAACTCAGCAACATTCAAAGGAGAAACTACTAATTGGGATTTATCAGTTGAATTATCTAATCAAGATTATGAGTATTTTCCTTATATGGATACTTTTAAGCGTTATGATCCGATGAAGCATATTTTATATAATGATAGAAATGATGATGAGGAGTGTATAGGTCATTATATTTTAGAAAGTACTGGTGGTGACTATGATATAGTAAGTGATGATGTTTGGTCAGAGTGGTATGATTGTCACATAGAAAGAGATGATGCTGTTTATTCAGAACCGTTAAGTGATTGGTTATATAGATCAAATGCTACTCACGTTACAACAGGAACACGTCAAGGTTATTATCCAGATAGTTATGAAGATTTAGTTTATGATGAATACCGTAATGAAACTCTACATATCGATGATTGTGTTTATAATAGTATGGATAATGAATACTTCTATAAAGAAGATGCTGTTAGAACGGTTGTTTATGTAACAGAAGAAGGCGATGTTGATTATCACTTCTATGATAGATTTGAAGGTAATTATGAAGCATTCAATAAGAAAAGTAAATATATTGTTCTTAAATCTCAATTTAAGGATAAGGAATGGTATAAAAAACTATCAGCAGAATATGTAGATTGGGTTGATGCTGAAGCTGTTCTTAAAGAAACTGCTAATGAGTACTTAATAGTACAAGATTATAAAGATGAATGGATTTTAGATAGATTTGTAATAGAAACAAGATTGATAGAAACCGAAAATGATACTAAGTTATTCTATTTATTAGAAGAAGATGCAGAAGCATTAGGATTTAAGTTAGCTAGTCCTGATAAATATAAAGATGTTTCAACAACAAGAACCACTGATTGGTTTGACTATTATAAAGAAATAAAATCATATGAAAGCGAACCATCATTATTTACACATATAACGATGAATGATTTATATCAGTCGATAGTAGATGATGAAAGAAGAGAATTTATAGATAAATGGGAGATTTAATATCTCCCATTTTTTGCTACTAACACTTTTACCTCACTATTATTTGTTGAGTAAATTCTGTGATAACCATCTATTAATCTCCAAAGACCACCTTGGAACTTGACAATACCTCTGATACCATCATAGTTTCTATCATTATAATGATGTAAATCTTCTTTTGATACATTTTTTAGATGCTTCTCGCTTCCAAAATGTATATCTGATTTGTTTATTACTTTCACTTCATATTCACATTTCTCTAATATTGGTAGTATGCTACCATACTCTAAATAAAGTAAATACTCTACTCTTCCTCGAATAGTATCTAATGAAAGTGCGTGGTTTATTTGCTCTTCTAATTTAGAAGCTATTCTTGAATGTAAGAAAACACCATCTAATTCTTGTCCGTAATAACCACCGCTAACATTTACACTAAAATGACAATTATCAATATCCCATATTTTATTTGATCGCAAAATACGATCAATTGTGTAATAGTTTATATCAGCACTTATATTTCCTAATAACTCGTTTATTTTATTATCTCTAATAGCTTGTAAGTCAGTTTTACCAAAAATATCAGTGTATATTCTATTAGCTATTTTAGTTATTTCTATATTTTCTATTTGCTCATTAACTATCATACCACAACGGCAATAGTCGTTTTTACAGCCATCATCACAAGGATATTCTGTATCATAGCTGACTTCTACACCACCATAATAAAAGTCTATGTTATTTAAGTTCAAGTGTGACATTTGGTTTACGTTTGAATGAATAATCGTTACTTAATTTCTTTATTATATAAACTTCGTTGTTTAATAATGATTTGTATATGTTATAAACTGCTTTTGAGCTTAAGGTATACCAGTTATATGGTAATATTTCTTCAACAAGAAAAGGAGAAGCATCATTGCAGTCATAGAACTTACCAATTCTATTGATAGTATTTCTACCATCTTGAACTGGTTTATCTAACCAAATAAATCCTTTATAATTTTCTATTTTATAAATTGTATCAACTTGTTGTTTAATTTTTCTAACAAGATGCATTTTTATGAAATCATTTTTCATACTGCTTTACCGTTTAATATACCGTTATGAAAATATCTAAAATTAGAAACATCTTTACCTTCTACTCGACTAAGGTAGTTTAATATTGTACTAATTATGTTTTTACGACCAGTTGTATTGTCGGTGTGAGCATACCAGTCTGGAAATTGTTTATTATTATCTAAACAATGGTTTATCAAATAATCAACCGCAGTTTTACCAGTAAACTCTTCACCATCTTTGTAGCAACCTAAGTCATGATCAAATGAAATTAAATCAATTTTATTAAAGTTATTATCTACAAAATTAATAAAATCAAAGTAATCTCTGATTATAACCCAATCTTTGGTGTCAGAATATTGAATACCTAATCCTTTAGTCTCGTTATGAGACATTTTAGGTGTACGGATATCGTCTAAAAAAACTTTAATCATTTGAATAGTGTTTAAGAAATTCTTTCTCTATATCTTTTAGAGAGTCGATTCCAACTTCATTTATTCTATCAAGAACAATATCAATGTTTAGATTTTCAAGTAACCAATCATTTATATCTTCTATAAAGAAATCATATTTCAAGAAGTTGAAACTATTTATTTTATCTTTTACTTCTTTTTCAATATCTATTTTACCAAGTAAAATATCTTCTGATAAATCATAAAAGTTATGTATTATTAAATTATTTGATAATATCTTGCTGTATTTATTAATCTCTAATGGAGTTGTTATAATATAACAAGTATATTTCTGCAAATCATCATTATAATCAAAAAAAGATATTGCATCTAACTCAGCCATAGCTTCTTTCTCATAATCTGATAAGTACTGATAGTCCTCATTAAGTTCTAATGACGATTTACCATATTTTATTTTATATACATGATTTATCATAATGTATATATTAAATGCAAATATACTAAAAAATTATTAATCTTCAAACAATAAGGCTTCTAAGTCTAATTCTTTTTTAATTAAATCTATTGCTTCAGTTGATTCTTTTAAGACTTTATAAGTATTCTTCATTAAAATCTCGTTATCTGTGTTACCACAATTACAACCTTTTATATTTTTTTCAGTCATATAAATAAATCGCTTTATGTCTTTATTTTGCTCAAATATTTCTTCTTTATTCTTTAATAAAGACCATAATTGCATTGGTGTTTTTATTACTATTGTTTTCATTGGTTAAACTTATTTTGTATATCTATATATAATTAAAAAATAATTAATTACTATGAGTAAAAGTTTTACAAGTGGTGCAATGATGTCAGAAGCTATGTCAGAAGCTCCAAATTACTATCACCAAAATGAAAGATATTTATTAAATATCATCAAAACACAACTAGGAATTACAGAAGAGGATATGCATGATCCTGGAACTGTAAAAGCTAAAGTTAGAGAAGCTAATATCGATAAAGTATTAGAATCTAAATAATAAAAAACCTCTCAAATGAGAGGTTTTTTATTTGTAGCGTTGGGGAATTCCGAGATCCCGACCGTTCGGATATGAGCCGACTTCTCTGCCTCTGAGATACAACGCCATTTGTTAATGATAAAGGAGGCATTAAACCTTATACGTATTCTCCAGAACCCTACGGAATAAATTAAACACGGTCTATCTTGAAAGAGTACTTTCACCGCCAAACAACTACTTTGTGCGGTCTATGAGGTAGTCGAAACCTCTTCTTTGCAGTGACAGTGCAATATCCTAACCGTTGAACGAATAGACCTTATTTACTATTTTTTATTTATATAATTTTTAATCCATTTTCTTATTGAGTTATCACTAACTCCATATTTTTTACCAGTTCCTACATATCCTAATTCATCTATTTCTTTAATTAGTATTTCATAGCTTGGTCTTTCTACTAATCTTCTTTTTTTCTTGTCACAAGAATTACAATGTTTCGATACATAACTGATTTTATCACCACATTCACAAAAATTTATTCTTTTATTACGTTTATTATTTCTACCAGCAAATGTATCTAGTCCAGCATTACAATTAGGACAAACAATACGTAGATTTTCTAATCTATTATCATTATAAATTCCATTTATATGATCTAATATAAGTGATATTGTCATTCCATTCCATTCTTCATTTTGTCCACAAAGACAACACTTTCTTTCTCTAAGCCCTTCATCATATAATCTCTTTTTTAGCTGAAATCTTGAAAATTTAGAATTTTCTATCAAAATATCTTCCAAAGGAATTTTATTGATTTTATTTCTATGTACCATTTTATCATAATTTTTTATAAAATGATCGGTTTTTATTTCATATAATTCTAAATATTTTTTTAATGTTCTGAAATTACCTCCAGCACTTCTAATTTTTAATTTATCCAAAACTTCTTTTCTAGAAGTTGATTTATATACAATCTCTTCTAATAATTCTTTAGACCATTCTACCTTCATAATATTTTATTTTTATTTATATATATTAAAAAGTCGAACCTTCCTTTTGATTTTTGTTGGAATAGGAGGGCTCGAACCTCCACAAACACCGTCAAAAGATGTGATGCTACCATTACATCATATTCCAATTTCTGCGGTCTATATCGGATTCGAACCGACCTGTTTTTCTCCAGTGACAGTGGAGTAGCCACACCAAGCAGCCCCATAGACCATATTTTTTGCGGTACTGACGGGACTCGAACCCGCATACAGTCTTTCAACACCCGGAGTGACAGTCCGGTCGGCAACCTTTGCCACCACAATACCATTTTTTGTCGAGAAGATGGGAATCGAACCCACTAACTGATGCCTCCAATGCACCCGTGCTTAAAACCTTAGTCACTTCTCGTTTCTTGTTAGAGTATTAGGACTCGAACCCAAATCGCAGGGGCCAACACCCTGAATAATTACCATTATACGATACTCCAATATTTTATTCCATAAAAAAATCCGCTAGTCTCAAAGACTAACGGATTTGTAATTTTTATACACGTAATTTCTTAATGTGATATAAATACATAGTTAGTCTGGTTCGTGAAACGATCCTGATCTTGCATCGGCTGCGGCATAACTACGATATTTACATTTACATTTGTCATAATACTATATATTAAAATATTTTTGTTCCTTTTTGTTTTTCTTTGATTTTATACTGCAAAAGTATAAAAAGTTTTTAACATACCAAAACTTTTTTTACTTTTTTTTATTTATTTTTCAATATCTACATAATAACCTTTGTAGTTAGCTTCTTTTATAAGATTTTCATCTACTAATCTCTTTATCTGTTCTTTAGTAACATCCATATCTTGCTTAGTAATGTATTGACTTATATAGGTTATATGTGTTGGTACTTTTAGATGTTTTATTAAATCTTTATCACTCATATAAAATTACTTTTCGTTAAAATCTCTAAAAAGTTATTTAGATTACATCTATGCTCCATTTCAGCTAAAGTGTGTATATCACATTTTATATTATGTGCTTCGATGAAATCTAATGTATATTCTTTATTTACTAAAGTATCTTTTTCTCCTAAATAAACTTCCATATTACATTTATTAAATATAACAGGACAATCAAAATCTCTAATGTTAAGTCTTGTTTTTGTTCTATCTAAAGCTGGATTTATTAATATACAATCAATTTGTAAGTAGTTAGCAACTAAGCTTGCTAAATAACCACCTAAGCTGATTCCAATAATAAGATCACAATCCTTAGCTAATTCAACTGTGTCATTAAAAAGTTGTTTACAGTGATCTTTTTGCCACTCATAATCATAATCAATATGAGGATAAGTAACATCATATCCATAGTTTTCTAAGATACTTTGTCTTTCTTTAGATGGTTCACCACCAAGTCCGTGAAGAAATAATACTTTTTTCTTATTAAAGCTTTCAAATTTTTTTATCATTGTAATTTATTTATTCTACAAATATACAAAAAATTATATTAAACAAGCATCAATATCAGTTCTTTGTTGCTCAGTTAAAGCTGTTGCAAACCAATCTTTAGCTAACATAATTTCAAGATGTTGTTTATTTCTATCTAATCTATCTTGCTCTTCTTCTGTTAAAGAAAGTTTTGCTTTTAATTCGTTTATTAAATTAACTGAATCAAAAGCTGCACTAATGCTAACTTGAACATTTTCTTCTGTTAAAGGTGGTACTATCATAATTATTTAATTCTTTTTTGTCTAAAACTTTCATAAGTTTGTAGATATTTCATATCATTTTTATTAGCATCAACTGATTGTAAATCTTCTGCTGATGTTCCTTTTTTACAAATTTTTATAAAGTTATCTAAAATAGGATAAGTATCTTCTATATCTTCTGGATGGAAAAGTAAACCATAATGTTTCTTTTCATCATTAGCAATACCCGCAATTTTATCATCTAACTTTGCAATCGTCTTAAAACCTTGTGGACAACTTTCAACATAATCATTAAAGTTAAAGCTAACTTGAGTATTTGTTAAATCAATACCATTAAATAGTGGGTGTTGATTATCATATTCAGACAATTTAACATTATCATCAAATACTTTATCTAAAGTCGCTAAATTTGCACCATTATTCTTAGCCATAGATTGCATTGCATAACACATTCCTATTATTGGACATTTTAGTGAGTTTAAGGCTTCAATATTTGTATGTTCTGCATTAGCATCATTTTGATCAGTTAGTCTATAATCGGAACCACTTGATATACAACCAATAGCATTTTCACTATTATTCTTTTTTAATTCTTCTTTATTAGATACAACCACATATTCTACTCCTCTCATTTTCAGATAGTCTAATATATTTTGTAGAAATCTATTTTCTTGTGGTTTTGTATTATTTACGACAATCATATGGTCACTATTAAAAGAAGGCATTATTTTTATAGCTTCTGTATGAGTATAACTATCCGGGTATTTATCAATAAAAGTAAAGTCTTTCTTATCTAGCTTAAATCCAAATCTATTAAAAAAGTTTATTAAATCTTGTAAAGATTTATCATCAAATCCAAATTCAGTATCTTTATCATATTTAGATCCAATTCCGGTATAGTGTATTACTTCTACTTTACCTGGCATTTTTATAATAAATTCAGATACCATTGCATCACCATAAGTAATATCTACATTAAACTTAAGATCTGATGTCGCTGTTGTTCCATCATTATCTTGCACAAGGTGAATATCAAATTCAAGTGTATCTGGTTCACCATCTTTATTTGTATCTTCCGGTTTATCTACCGTATTATGATAATAAAGTATTTCTGCTTTATTAAGATTACCAACAATTGATATATCAGAAAAAACTAAATCAAAGTGTCCATTATTAGTAACTATACTTAGTTCTTTAGGTAAATACTTTTTCCAAACTTCTTTATCAAAGATAGAATTATCCATTAATAACAATATATTTTTAGTATATATATTAAAAAAGAAAAGTCGAGATTTAATTTCTCGACTTTTTTTATTAACTCATATAAACTGAATCTTCGTAATCACCTAAGATTTCTAGCTCACGATAATCAAGGTTTGGTAAGTATTCAAGTAAATCATTTCTATCGCACTCAGTTCTGTGATCTGTCTCGTAGAAAACAATACATTTGAAACCATCCCACTCGAATTTTGTATAGTGTAGTTCTAAATCTTCAAATAATCTTTTGATTAATTGATACTCATACTCGATACGATCTTCGATTAAATCAACTTTAACTATTTTACCAGTTGTAGCATTAGTTTCAATCATAGAAACATATTGAAACAACTCGTCATAGAAATAAGCTTTCTCTGTTTTTGGACGATACGTTGCGCCAGGATTGTAACCTCTTGATGAACCATATTCACTAGCATATGCATTAGTAAGGCTGTAACCACCTTGTCCGTAGTTATGTCTACCACCATATCCATAATCATCATCCCAACCCCAAGCACCGCCATAGCCCCAAGAGTAATCGTACTCAACTTTAGATGGATCTCTATCAACAGGTAATTCATTCCAGTTAACAGACAAACAAGCTTTTGCTAATTTTTCTAAGTGGTCAATATCTTGTCTTTCAGAGAAAGTGTGTTCAGAGTAATAACCAACAGAAATATTTGTACACTCTGGATAAATACTTGTGAATTGAATAGAGTCAGTCAAAACACCATTTTTATCTAATTTGTATTCGAAAGTAGATTCTGCGTCATTTAATGCTTTAGCTAAAGCTTCACCAAATTTATCAGAACAAGATCTTTTAGAAGATTGGAATGTGATGATAGAACTTGTTGCTCTACGATCAAATGAAACAACTTTATTAATACCTTCGATTTTATTTGCTTTATGAACTTCTGCTACTTTTTTAGAACCAATACAACCTACTTCTTCACCTAAGAAAAAGTAATACAAACCTGGTATGTTGTTTTCAATCATATAGAGCATAACGGTTACACCAGCTTTATCATCGGCTCCTAAAATAGAAGTACCATCAGTTTTAATGATATTATCTTCAAAAACGTGAACAACGTCACTCAATGCTTTTGTTGCGGTATCTAAGTGTGCGGTAAACATAGTATCACTCTCACCTATTTTAATAAATAGGTTACCGTGCTCATCTTTTTGAAGAGTATCAGGTAAAAGATGAAACAACTCATGCTCAGTTCCGTGAGGATAAGTTCTTGTAGTTAGTGATAGAAATTTTTCTTTAATATTCATAGCGAATTTTTTACCTTTTTATTTTATCGTGCAAATATACAACTTATTTTGATTTATCCAAAATAAAAACTTATTTTTTTAATATATAAGTCATGTTTATAATAGAGAATAATACATTAAATGGTACTTTTACCATATCCGACAAGTTTAATATATCTGCGACAGCTTCTGCTCCAGACGCAACACCTTACTTAAATAGTATAGGTGAAGAGTATGTGATTAGTTTTACAAATTTACAAAATATTTCTAAGATAACCAATTTTACTTACGATACTTTAGGTTTAACTGATACTAGATACTTAGCTCAATATTATCGATTATCTAGAGATGGTGTAAAGTGGACTACTTGGTATGATCTTAAAAAGAAAATTGATAATTTTCCTATAATAGATGCTAAAGATCCTCTTTACTTGGATATAAAATGGGTTAGAAAAGGAACTAATGCTATCGGTTCTATTAGAATTTTAGAATATAAAATTGAAGGTGAGATTGAAAGAGAAGTTGTTGATGATGGTTCAGCAATTGCTTTAGCGGCAGGTGAAAGTACCGTTATTAAACCACCTTTTATTTATAAAGTATTTAGATTAGATGATATAGAAATTATTTCATCCACAGGTTATGATGAAGCAAATCTTAAATGGAGATATTCTCAAGATAACTCAAGAACTTGGTCAGAGTGGGAAGTTTTAACTAAAGAAAATGTTTCTACAAAAAGACTAACACCTACAAGATTCTTTCAAGTTGAGTACTCAATCGAAAATACATCTAATAGTCCTGTTAGAATACAAGATATAAATTTAATTGGTGATTTTCAAAATGTTACATTAGATTATCAAAAAACAAATCTTTATGGTTTAAGAGAATGCTGTCAATCAAATCTTAACGGTACGTTTGATGCAAATGGTAATTTCATTCCAAATACTAACCTAAACCAATCAGGTGGTGGATCAGCTTGTTCTACAACTGGTAATACTTTACCAACAATGACAACAGATGAGCAAGCACTTTTATATAATCCGTATCAACAAAGTTCAGCTCTTAATTTATTAAATAAGTTAAGTAATGATGCTCAGATGATTTTTGGACATCCAGTTATTTACTTTGTGACTGATCCAGATATTAAAGGTCATGATTATTCAATGCACGAGTATCAATTATATAATATAGTGTGTGAAGGTGATCTAAAAGTATCAGTAAACAATAATGAATTTCCTGATTCACAAATAACAATGAATCAATTTGATTTAAGTTTATTTGAAAATATGGAAGTACATATTACTAAAGAACAATTTAAGCAAGTATTTGGTGTTCAAAGAAGACCAGGTAAGGAAGACTTTATGTATTTCTGTAATTTGAGTAGAATGTTTATTGTAGATCACGTTACACAATTTAGAGGTTTCAACAACAATTCAGTTTATTATAAACTTATCTTGAAAAAATACAACCAAAAAGCAAATGTTCAACCTGATAATGTTGAAATTAAGAATAAGCTTGATATGCTTACACAAAATAGCACAATCGATCAACTATTTGGTGTTGAGAATGTTGATGATAAAAAGGCCGTTGCTAATAAAGTTCAAAATAAAACACTTACTAAAGATTTAGTTAGATTAGAATATTTATGTAAAATAAATAGAGAGTTAATTGAAAACTCTTCGACCGTAATTTCTAAATCTAATTATGATTTATATTCAGTAGATGCTGGTACATTAGCAGTAAGTTATCAAAACTTAGATCCGACTCTAAAGGTTTCTGACAATATTGGATTTACTGCTTGGTTTAGTATCAATAATTATATCGAAGATGAAGTTTATAATTTCTTTAATTATTATGATGATGTTAATCAACAAGGTTGGAAAATAAACTTAATAAATGATGTTATTACTCTTACATTAGGAACTAACCAATATACTACAAACTCTAATCTTATTTTAGATGAAGAAGTTTGGTACTGCTATGTTTGTAACATAGATCAAAGAAATAGAAAGATGGAGCAGTTTATTTACAAACGTGATGTTGATTTTGAGGAAGATGCTGGAAAACTAGTCAATAACTTCTTAAGACCTGTTTATTCAGATTCACAAGATATAGAACCTACTTATTTCCAAATGGAAGGTGTGACACCATCAATCTTAGGATCAGATATGAAACTAACAAATATTAGATTATTTACTGATGTTATACCAGAGGATAGTCATAATAAGATATTAAATCAAGCAATTATAAGGGACGATTCTAAATATTTAGTTTTTGCGGATAATGCAAATTCAAGAATTACGCTTCCGAATTTTCCCTTATTTGAGTAATTAATATAGAAGTGTGAATTTCCATTATGGAAATTTAATATATATTATATGACAAATGATAGTTTTCTAAAAAAAGCAAAGGATGTACACAAAGATAGATATATATATCTAAGTGAATATAATGGTAGTAAATCTAAGGTCGAGATCTTATGTAAGAAACATGGAATTTTTTTTCAGAGAGCTGATATACACTTAAAAGGTAGTAATTGTCCTAAGTGCATAAAGGATTCTAACATATTAACTAATGATGAGTTTATCAGAAGAGCTAATCAGGTTCATAATGGTAAGTATTTATATTTAGATAGTTATATTAATAGTAAACAAAAAATAAATATATTTTGCGAAACACACGGTATGTTTCTACAAACACCCAATAATCACTTATCAGGAAAGGGATGTCCTTCTTGTGCTATAAGTCTTAAATCTATAAAAAATATAGATTTTATTAAAAGGTCAAATGATGTTCATAATAATCGTTATTTATATAATAACTATAAAGACAATCTTAAAAGTAAGGATATTGTTACGATAATTTGTAAAAAGCATGGTGACTTTACACAAAGAGTAGATTCACACTTAAAAGGTCATGGTTGTACTAAGTGTGTAAATCTCTATAAAAAAAGTAATTTTGATTTTATACGTATTGCTAATGACATTCATAATTATATTTACGATTACTCAAATGTAGATTATATTAATAGTAATACTAAGATTATAATAACTTGTAGGATACACGGTAATTTTCAACAAGCACCTAACAAACATCTTTTAGGAAGAGGTTGTCCTAAATGTGGTAAAAAATTTGGGGTAATGGAGAATAGTTGGTTAGATAGCTTAAATATTAACGAAAGACAAGTTAGAATAGGTAAATATATTGTTGATGGTTTTGATCCTCTAACAAATACTATATATGAGTTTAATGGTGATTTTTGGCACGGTAATCCAAGTAAATATAATCCAAGTGACATAAATTATGTAAATAATATGAAATTTGGTGATTTATATGAAAAAACGTTAGTAAAAGAAAATTATTTAAGATCGTTAGGATATAATGTTGTTTCTATATGGGAATCTGACTTTAATAAATAGTTCGTAACATCCTTCCAGTTTTTGAAAGGAGGTTCTCCAAATTTTATCCACTCACCTTCAAACTGAGGTTGCCCGTGTTGATCATTATCATCAATAAGATAATCACCTTTTAATAATGATTTATCACCACATAAAATAGTTTTCTCTAAAGTGTCAAAGCCTAAATAGTCTAATACCCATTGTGCTTTTTCAGTAAAGCAGTGTATATTATTAAATGAAGGACGTGTTAAGATCCAAACATCATAATGTTGTTTTAATTTATTGAAAGATTCAATAGCATCTGGCATAGGTTCTAAATCTGTAAAGAAACCTATTTTAGATTGCGGGTATTTTCGGTCTGGGTTATCTTTTCGACTTTTTCGGAAAGCTCCAAAGAAGTCACATAAGACACCATCTAAATCTACATAAACTCGTTTCATACTTTATATATTAAAATATAGTACAAAGATACGAAATAAAATGAAAAAGACCTCATTAAGAGGTCTTTTTTTGAGCCAATAAAGGGAATCGAACCCTTAACCTCCTGCATACCAAGCAGGTACTCTAACCAATTGAGCTATATCGGCAATTTTGTGTCCCTCTCGACACCCGTCACCTTTTCCTGTATTATTTAATTTCGGACGTTAAGGTCACACCGACTTACAACTTGAGGCACTTACTGGGATCGAACCAGTGTGTATGAGGTTGCAGCTCATCGCCTTCGTACCACTCGGCCAAAGTGCCATTATTAGAGCTTCCTGACGGGATCGAACCGACGACATCCTCATTACAAGTGAGGTACTCTACCATCTGAGTTAAGGAAGCATTTTTAGAGGTGCCTACTGGATTCGAACCAGTGTACGAGGAGTTGCAATCCTCTGCCTAGCCACTCGACCAAAGCACCATTAAAAAAATAGAGGAAAATTCACCAGAGTGAAATAAAGGATTTGAACCTTCAAACGATTGATTTTGTGTCAATTTGTGAACCATTCACGAAGTAACTCTATGTGTCGCCATCTATTTTATTGTAGGTACTATGGGTTACGATCCCATTACCTCCACCTTATCAGAGTGGTGCTCTACCGATTGAGCTAAGTACCTATATTGTCGGCACAGAGGGACTCGAACCCACGTTTTCAACTTACCAACTACAGTTCTCCAACTTATCAGGTTGGGCTGGTATATGCCGTTATTTGTAGGACC